>Ga0315294_10002115_pt1 | contig 21711 bp, 18 predicted proteins | sample YL17G13_40_MG_FD_203626 | JGI IMG/M metagenome (GOLD analysis project Ga0315294, IMG submission 203626) | Sediment microbial communities from Yellowstone Lake, YNP, Wyoming, USA - YL17G13_40 | ecosystem: Environmental > Aquatic > Freshwater > Lake > Sediment | place: USA: Wyoming | collected...
GCAATATTTATGCCTGTTTAATTATCCTCAAATATCGTAATTTAAGACGTTTTAAATAAGTGCAAAGTATCGGGCTATACAAAAGTATATCTACTTTATATAAAAGAGTAACCATTTATTATATTACACGTTAGTGCAATACCACCCATTATCAATAAATTTTTATCTTATTTTATGCCGATATTGTGACCTTTTTCAACATGATACACGATAATATCAAATTTTGTATCGTGTATCCTTCACCTTATTATCCTGATACTCTGGTTTTCTGGTCTTTTTAACCTGATACTCTGTTCCCTGACTCCCCGATAATCTGGTATCCTGATATTCCGATACCCTAATATGTAACAGCCGTTGACTTCTGATCCTTTTAATGGTATAATACAAATATGAAGATCTTTCTAACAGGCGCGGACGGCGCGCTCGGCAGTGAAATGCAAAACCTCCTCCGCCGGGAAAAGATCAGCTTCATGCCCGTCGACGTCAAGCAGTTTGATATCACGGATTTCCGCAAGACCAATGAAACGGTGCTGGGCTACCATCCGGACGTCATCCTGCACTTTGCCGCGATCAGCGACGTGGACAAATGCGAAACCGATCCGGACCTCGCATACCGGGTCAACGCCTTGAGCTGCCTCGGGTTGGCCACCGTGGCCCGGAAGATCGACGCCAAGATCCTTTATACCAGCACCAATTTTGTCTTCGACGGCAAGAAAGAAACCGGCTATTACGAGGGCGATTCGACCCAGCCGATCAGCGCTTACGGCCGGTCCAAGCTGGCCGGCGAACAATTCATCCGCGATCTGGCCGAACGTTTTTTCATCGTGCGCACCGCCTGGCTTTTCGGAAAAAATTCAAAAACATTCATAACCAAATTCCTTGCCAATCCGGAAAAACCGCCAGCCCTCGACGTCGTCTGCGACCAGATCGGATCCTTCACCTATATCCCGGACCTGACCGAGGCGATCTTCACCCTGATCAAATCCGAGAACCACGGCGTCTTCCACCTCGTCAACCAGGGCTCGGCCTCCTGGCTTGAATTCATATTCCAGGCCAAGGATCACCTGATGTTCAAGACCGAGATCCGGCCGGTCAAGACCGAGGAATTAAATTTGCCCGCCCCTCGGCCCGCTTTTGGCTACCTGCTTTCCCGTCACTACGAATTCTTCTTTGAAAGATCGATGCGCAAATGGGAAGCAGCCCTGGCCGACTTTTTAAAAGAACTCCCCAGTCAAAGATAATCCGGTTACGGGGTTAACCCAATGGTGCGGGGTTGACCCCGTTAGAAATTTTCATTCACAACCGATCCGAATTCTGATGTCCATCGAACCCGATTAGAAGCAATCGGCATTTAAAATGCATACCCTGGGGATTTCTAACGGGGTTGACTTTCCGCGCTTTCTTGTTATAATATCCTAAATAATGAAAGGATTGATCCTCGCGGGTGGATTCGGGACCAGACTCCGGCCGTTAACCTATACCGGCGCCAAACAGCTTATCCCAATTGCCAACAAACCGATCGTTTTTTACGGCATCGAAGCCCTGGTCAAAGCCGGCATTAAAGAGATCGGGATCGTCGTCGGCGAAACCGCGCCCGAAGTCATGCGCGTGGTCGGCAACGGCGACCGCTTCGGCGCGCGGATCGAATACATTCCCCAGGACGCGCCCCTGGGACTGGCACACGCGATAAAAATATCCAAAAAATTTCTTGGCGAAGAGCCGTTCATCATGTACCTGGGCGACAACCTGCTCAAGGAAGACTTGGCCGACCTGATTAAGAAGTTCCAGACCCTGGGTCCCGAAGCCCTGATCCTGCTTACCGAGGTTTTGAATCCCCAGGAATTCGGCGTGGCCGTGGTCGACGAAGCCGGCCGGGTTAAGAAACTGGTCGAGAAACCCAAGGAAGCGCCCTCCAACCTGGCCCTGGTTGGTGTGTACATCTTCAACCCCCGGATCTATACGGCCATCGACAACATCAAGCCCTCCGGCCGCAACGAACTCGAGATCACCGACGCGATCCAGTGGCTGCTCGACAATAATTACAAAGTTGAATCCTGCATGGTCAAAGGCTGGTGGAAAGACACGGGCAAGCCCGATGATATCATCGAGGCGAACCTGCTGATCCTCGAGGACATCGCGACCTCCAACCAGGGGACGCTCATCGACACCATCGTCAACGGCCGGGTGCGGATCGAGGCCGGCGCGGTCATCGAAAAAAGCGTGATCCGCGGTCCGGTCGTGATCGGCAAGAACGCCCGGATCACACGGGCTTTTATCGGTCCCTTCTCCTCGATCGGCGAGAACGTGGTCATCGAAAATTCGGAGATCGAATGCAGCCTGATCATGGAAGGCGCGCGCATCATGAACCTGGAAAAACGCATCGACCGCTCGATCATCGGGAAGAACGTGATCATCAACCAGACCGACCATTCACCCCGGACCAATAAGTTCATCATCGGCGACCAGAGCCACCTGGAAATCGTTAAATGAAAACGCCAAGGCCGCAGAATTTTGAAGGGCAGAGAACGCCGAAATTTGAAACGCGGAAACCGCAGAAAAAAATTAACGCTGAAATCGCGGAACAAGATTACGCGGAGAGTTAAGGAGGGGGATGCCGAAGAAGATCATTGAAGGCGTAACCGCCCGGGCCCTGCGGCTGATCCCGGACGAGCGGGGCCGGCTCATGGAGATCCTGCGCGCCGACGACAAAGAATTTTCCAAATTCGGCCAGGTCTACATGACCACCGCCTACCCGGGCGTGGTCAAGGCCTGGCATTTCCATAAACTCCAGGACGACAACATGACCGTGATCAAGGGTATGGCCAAGATCGTGCTCTTCGACGACCGGGAAACGAGCCCGACCCGGGGCGTGATCAACGAGTTCTTTTGCGGCGACCACAACCACGTCCTCATCCACATTCCGAAACTCGTCTGGCACGGCTTCAAATGCGTCAGCGAAGAGGAATGCGTGATCGTCAACACCGTGACCGAATGTTATGATCACGACCAGCCCGACGAGTACCGCCGTCCGCCCCATGGCAGCGAGATACCCTACGACTGGAACCGGTGCGACGGTTAGCATGAGGCTCTTGGTAACGGGCGGCTGCGGTTTCATCGGATCCAATTTCATCCGCCACCTGAATAAAAAGTACCCCTTCTACAAGATCCTCAACATCGACAAGCTGACCTACGCCGGCAACCTCGAAAACTTGAAGGGCCTGGAGAAGAAAAAGAATTACCGGCTGGCCCGGGCCGACATCGCGAACGCCGCGTCCATGAAACGGCTTTTCGAAAAATTCCGGCCCGAGGCGATCATCAACTTTGCCGCCGAGACCCACGTCGACCGGTCCATCCTCAGCCCGGCGCCCTTCATCAAGACCAATTTCCTGGGCGTGGGCGTCCTGCTCAACCTGGCCCTGAAGTACCGGGTTAAAAAATTCCTCCAGATCTCCACCGACGAGGTGTACGGCTCGATCCTGCACGGCCGTTTCCGGGAAGACAATCCGCTCGATCCGTCGAGCCCGTACGCCGCGAGCAAGGCGGCCGCGGACGCCCTGGTCATATCGTATTACAAGACCCATAAGCTGCCGATCATCATCACCCGCTCTGCGAACAACTTCGGCCCCTACCAGTTCCCGGAAAAACTCATCCCCCTGGCGATCCTCAACGCGCTGAACAACAAGAAGATCCCGGTCTACGGCGACGGGCTGAACATCCGCGACTGGCTCTACGTCGAGGATAACTGCGCGGCCATCGACCGCGTCTTCCATGAAGGCGATATCGGCGAGATCTACAACGTCGGCGGCGAGAACGAGTTGACCAACATCTACGTCGTGAGGCGGATCCTGAAGATCCTGGGCAAGAGCGAGAAGCTGATCAGCTACATCCAGGACCGGCCCGGCCACGACCGTCGCTATTCGCTTTCCCTGAACAAGATCCGGCGGCAGGTCGGCTGGCACCCCAACGTGTCGTTCGAAACCGGCATCAAGCGGACCATCGAATGGTACCGGAAAAACTCAAAATGGCTGAAATCCACCCAGAGCGGCGAGTACCGGGAATTTTATAAACGGCTCTACGCCCGTTTGGGCCTGCCCGAAACCGCGCCGGAAAAACCCAAGGAAAAATAAAACTTGGACCTTCAAGGGCTGGCGCGCCAAAATTTCCAGCGGCTCGCGGCCAATTCCTATCCGGGCCGGGGGATCGTAATCGGCAAGATCAAGGAGGCCGACGAGTTCGTCCAAGTCTACTGGATCATGGGCCGGAGCAAGAACAGCCGCAACCGGATCTTCGTCCAGGAAGCAAGCGGTTTTGTCCGGACCGAGGTCTTCGACAAATCCCAACCCCATGACCCGTCCCTGATCATTTACTACGCGCTGAAACACGCCGGGAATGACCATGTCGTCACCAACGGCCATCAAACCGACACGATAATCGATGCCCTCTCCGGCGGGAAGACTTTCGAACAGGGGCTGGATAAATGGCAATTCGAACCCGACCCGCCGAACTACACACCCCGGATCTCCGGCCGCGTCCAAATAACGGGCAACGCGGCCCGCTACACCCTGGCATGCCTGAAATGCCAGGCCAACGACCCGAAGTATTTCACCCGCCAGTATTTTCACTATGAAACCGCGGTCGAAGGCTGCGGCCACCTGATCACGACCTATTCCGGAGACGGCAACCCCCTGCCCGCCTTCAGCGGCGAGCCGGTCCTGGTCCCGCTCGCGGCCGATATCGACCGCATCGCGGGCGAATACTGGGCGGCCCTGAACGCCGACAACCGCGTGGCCCTAGCCGTGAAGACGATAAAGATCCGGGACAATTCCTTCGCGATCCGGATCATTAATAAATAATCTTACCTCTTGACTTTTTTTTTCGGATATATATAATCGATACATGATTAACCGCCTTAACGGTTTAACAACCCAGGAGTTGAGAGATGACCTGCCGACCCACCAGGCACGTTCATCCTCTTGCTAGTCGCCCGCACCGAAACCTCTTAAACAGCTGGAATTATCACCGCCGAATCCCGTTAGAGACGTCAATATTTAATGAATCCGGCAAATGGAACTGCGGTGATCAAATCCGGGCCGTTTGGTCTCTAACGGGACGAATCCCGAGCGTCATTCAGTTTTTCAAGCGCGGCCTTTTTTTCGTTTCATAATCCGGGGAATGAACGTGACCCGAGGGCGTAATATTTATTTTTTTAGGAAGATGATAATTAGAAAAGAACGGGTAATAACCTTAAAAAGGAGGTAGAAAATGCCATCGATCGCAAGCATTTTAGAACAAACCCGGAAGCGCAAGATCCAGTTCGTCGACCTCTGGTTCACCGACGTTCTGGGCTCGATCAAGAACGTCACGATCGTGGTCAAGGAACTGGAAAAAGCCCTTCAGGATGGCATCTGGTTCGACGGCTCGTCGGTCGAGGGGTTTGGCCGGATCTGCGAAAGCGACATGTTCCTGAAACCCGACCCTGAAACCTTCGCGATCATCCCCTGGGGCGAGGAGCGGAGCGTCCGCTTCATCTGCGACGTGTACGGCCCGGACCATAACCCGTCTCCGGCCGATCCCCGCGGGATCCTGAAGCGGCACCTGGCCGCTCTGGCCAAAAAGGGTTTGCGGTTGATGATCGGCACCGAACTCGAGTTCTACCTGTTCCAGCGGGACGGCGGCCGGATCATGCCCCTGCCTCACGATCGGGTCGGCTATTTCGACCTGGGCGGCGACCTGGCCCTCCGGGTCCGCAAGCAGATGTGCCAGCGGATCATGGATTTCGGGATCGAGGTCGAGGCCGGCCACCACGAGGTCGGCAAGAGCCAGCACGAGATCGACCTGCGGTACACCGACGCGCTCAAACTGGCGGACAACCTGCTGACCGCCAAGATGATCATCAAGCGGGTCGCGGAGGAACACGGTTTGTACGCGACCTTCATGCCCAAGCCCCTGTTCGGCTCGGCCGGCTGCGGCATGCACACCCACCAGAGCATCTTCAAGGGCAAGGTCAATCTGTTCAGCGATCCCAAGGATTCCTACGGCCTGTCCGAGTTCGCCTACCGTTACTTGTCCGGACTCCTGCACCACATTAAGGACATCTCGGCGGTCGTTTCGCCGATCGTGAATTCCTATAAGCGCCTGGTCTCGGGATTTGAGGCACCGGTCTACATCTGTTGGGGTCAGATGAACCGCTCGGCCCTGGTCCGGGTCCCCCGGATCTCGAAGAACCGTTTCCAGAGCACGCGCTTAGAACTCCGTTCGCCGGACGCCTCGGCTAACCCTTACCTGGTCTACGCCCTGGTGCTCGCCGCGGGCTTGGACGGCATCGAGCGCAAGCTCAAGGCACCCAAGGCCGTGGAAGAAAACGTCTACAAGATCGACTCGCCGGACCTGGAAGCAAAGGGCATCGACGTCCTGCCCCGGTCCCTGTGGGAAGCCCTGCAGAATTTCCGCAACAGCTGGCTCGCTGAAAAGGTCCTAGGCAAGACCCTCTACGAGAAATATCACGAGATCAAGCTCCGCGAGTGGGACGAGTACTCAATCCAGGTCACCAAGTGGGAGCTCGACAAGTACCTGGAGCTGTACTGAGCCATGTGGTGGATCGCGCTCATCGTATCAGTTGCGCTTTTTATTTACTTGATCTTCATGTTCATTAAGGAAAAGGAGTGAACTCCGCCATGAACTGGAAGATCATCGCCGAGATCGGGTTATTTTTCGCGCTTGTTTATCTGATCGCCCGGCCGATGGGCGCCTATCTATTCAACATCTTTACCGGACGGAGGACATTGATTTCCGCGCTCCTTGGTGGGCTGGAAAGGATCTTGTACCGGTTGAGCGGCGTCCGACCGGACCATGATCAACTCTGGTTCGAATACGCGCTGTCCTTGCTGGCCTTTAATTTAATCGGCATGGGATTCCTTTTCGTCATAATGCTGGTCCAGCGCTATCTGCCTATTAATCCGCAGAATTACGGTCCGGTGGAGATAACCCTGGCTTTGAACACTGCGGTCTCCTTCGCGACCAACACCAACTGGCAGGCTTATGTTCCGGAAACGACGATGAGTTACTTCACCCAGATGGCCGGCCTCGCGGTCCAGAATTTCCTGTCGGCCGCCACCGGGATGTGCGTCGCGGTCGCCCTGATCCGCGGTTTTGTTCGAAGAGAAAGCCGAACCGTCGGCAATTTTTGGGTCGACCTGGTCCGGGGTACGATATACATCCTACTACCGATCGCCCTGGTCGGCGCGGTTTTTTTGATCGGACAGGGCATTCCCCAAAACTTCCGGGCTTACCAGAAAGTATCCCCGCTTGAAGGCGGAAGCCAGGTCATCCCCCAGGGCCCGGTGGCTTCGCAGGAAGCGATAAAAACGCTGGGCACGAACGGCGGTGGATTTTTTAACGCCAATTCCAGCCACCCCTATGAAAATCCGACGCCCCTGTCCAATATGATCGAAATGCTTTTCATCATCGTCCTGGCGGCCGGATTGATCTTCGCCTTCGGGTATTTTGCCGGCGACTTAAAACAGGGACGGGCGCTCTTCAACGCGGTTTTCGCGGTCATGCTACTCACCACCCTGTTCGCCGCCTATTCGGAACTAAAAGTAAACCCGATCTTAAAAAATGAATTTCGAAACGAACTGCGGTTGGGCGGCGTCACCGGCAACCTGGAGGGCAAGGAAACAAGGTTCGGCATCGGCCAATCCGCATTGTTCTCCGCGCTGACGACCTCGACTTCCTGCGGCGCGGTCAACAACATGCACGACAGCAACCTGCCCCTCACGGGCCTGGTCGAAATGTTCAACATGCAGCTGGGCGAAATTATCTTCGGCGGTGTCGGCTCCGGTCTCTATACTCTGCTTCTATTTGGGATCCTGACCGTGTTTGTCACCGGCCTAATGGTCGGTCGGACTCCCGAATATCTAGGGAAGAAGATCGGCCCCCGGGACATGCAGCTCACGGTAGCGGCCGTTTTACTACCTTCGGCGCTGATCCTCATCTTCTCCGCCCTCGTCGTTTTCCTACCGGCGGTCATCAAATCGGTATCCAATCCGGGACCGCACGGATTCGGCCAGCTGCTTTACGCCTACACGTCAGCCAGCCAGAACAACGGATCGGCCTTCGCGGGACTGAACGCAAACACGCCCTTTTGGAATCTGTCGCTCGCTTTTTGCATGCTACTCGGGCGGTTCGTCCCGATCGTATTGGTTCTAAAACTCGCCGGCAACCTGGCGCTGAAAAAAACGACGCCCGCGTCCCTCGGAACCCTGCCGACGGGCAACTTGCTGTTTTCGCTCATGCTGATCATGATCATCATCGTCATCGGCGGCCTGACTTTCTTCCCAGCCCTAGCCATCGGGCCTCTCGCCGAACATTTATTGATATTGAAAGGTATCGGTTTCTAGCGCGGAAAACGGATAATAAGATGAGCAAAAACATAATTTTCCAAAAAGAAATAATGGGGCGGGCGCTCGCGGGCTCCTTCCGGAAATTCAATCCGCTCCGCCTGTGGAAAAATCCCATCATCTTCTGCGTGGAAATCGGCGCGCTGCTGACAACCGGTTATTTAATATTAACCTTGGTCTCCGGTTCCGGCCCGGAAAAACCGTCCTTTGTCATCCAAATCGTAATTTGGCTGTGGCTCACGGTCCTGTTCGCGAATTTCGCCGAGGCCATTGCCGAAAGCCGCGGCAAGGCTCAGGCGGATACGTTGAAGAAAACAAAAAAGGATCTGACGGCGAAACGACTGCCCGACATCAAGTCCACGCAATATGAAATAGTTCCCGCCTCGGTTCTGCGCAAGGGCGACCTGGTGCGGGCCGAAGCGGACGACACCATCGCCGGCGACGGCGATATCGTCAAAGGCATCGCCAGCATCGACGAATCCGCAGTCACGGGCGAATCCGCGCCAGTGATCCGAGAAACGGGCGGCGATCGTTCCGGCGTGATCGGCGGGACCCGGGTGCTTTCGGACTGGATCATATTCCGGATCACTTCGGATCCAGGGGAATCCTTTCTGGACCGGATGATCGCCCTGGTCGAAGGCGCAGTCCGGAAAAAAACTCCCAACGAGGTAGCCCTGAACATCCTGCTCATTTCCCTGACCGTCATTTTTCTCATGGTGACCGCGACCCTCCAGCCTTACGCTCGTTACCTGGGTTCTTCCCTTACTGTAACCCAATTAGTCTCGCTTTTCATCGCGCTGGCGCCGACGACGATCGGCGCCCTGCTTTCGGCGATCGGGATCGCGGGCATGAACCGGTTATTCCAGATAAACGTCCTGGCGTTTTCCGGCAAGTCGGTGGAAGCGGCCGGCGACGTGGACACGGTCCTGCTCGATAAGACCGGGACCATAACCCTGGGCAACCGGCAGGCCCACGCCTTCCTGCCTCTCCCGGGAGTGACCGAACAGGAACTCGCCCAGGCTGCGCAATTGGCTTCGCTGTCCGACGACACGCCGGAAGGAAGATCGATCGTAATCTTGGCCAAGAATAAATTCAACATCCGGCAGCATGAATTCGGCTCGTCGGAAAAAATAAACTTCATCGGGTTCACCGCGGAATCGCGCATGAGCGGTATCGACATTAACGGCGAGAGCATCCGTAAAGGAGCCTATGACGCGATCGTCCGGTTCGCGCAGGATCTCGATAAAAACTACACCCTCCCCGGGGAATTGCTGGCGACCGTCGAGGCGGTCGCGAACCAGGGTGGAACCCCCCTGGTGGTAGCCCGGAATACTCACGTCCTCGGTGTGGTCCACCTGAAGGATATCCTGAAAGGCGGTATGAAGGAAAGACTGGCCCAGCTCAACCGGATGGGGATCAAAAGCGTCATGATCACCGGCGACAATCCGCTCACCGCCGCGTCCATTGCCGCCGAAGCCGGGGTTAACGACTTCTTGGCCAACGCCAAGCCCGAAAATAAATTGGAATTCATAAAAAAATACCAGCGCGAGGGGCGGATGGTGGCGATGATCGGCGACGGGACCAACGACGCGCCGGCCCTAGCCCAGGCTGACGTCGGGATCGCCATGAACACCGGTACCGCGGCCGCCCGGGAGGCCGGCAATATGCTGGATCTGGATTCCAGCCCGACTAAACTGATCGAAGTGGTCGAGATCGGCAAACAGATATTGATCACGCGCGGTTCCCTGACAACCTTCAGCATCGCGAACGATATCGCCAAGTATTTCGCACTAATCCCGGCGCTGTTCACCGTCCTTTACCCCGAGCTGGCCGTTCTCAACATCATGCGCCTGTCGACTCCGGCCAGCGCGATCCTTTCCGTGATCATCTTCAACGCGCTCGTCATCCCAGCCTTGATCCCGCTCGCTTTAAAGGGCGTGCCGTATAAACCCCAACCCGCTTCCCGCCTTTTGACAAGAAATATCATGATCTATGGCCTGGGCGGGCTCATCACCCCGTTCATCGGCATTAAATTAATCGACCTGATCATAACTTTATTGAAGATCGTTTGAGGGATGGAAAAGATAATATGAAAAGGATCATCGTCACCGCTTTTCTTCTCACCGCGTGCCTGACCGTGCTTCTGGGCGTGGTCTATCCACTTCTGGTCTGGGGCATCGGCCAGGTGGTAATTAAAAACCGGGCTCAGGGAAGCCTGATCGTCCAGGAAGGCAGGGTGATTGGCAGCCGGCTGATCGCTCAGCCATTCGCCGGGTCCCGGTATTTTCATCCCCGGCCCTCCGCGTCCGGTTATAACGCTCTCACGTCGGTCGGTTCGAACCTGGCGCCGTCGAACCTTGCCCTCATCGCGGACGTACGCCGCCGGATCGAAGAAGCGAAAAAAGACGATCCCGTACCGATCCCCCCGGACATGGTCCAAGCGTCGGCTAGCGGCCTGGATCCCGACATCAGCATCGCCGCCGCCATGTGGCAGGCGCCGCGCGTCGCCCGGGTTAGGGGGATTGACGAAACGACCCTGTTCGCTATTATTAACCGGTTTACGGAGCAAGCCCTCCTGGGATTCATCGGTGAACCAAGGGTGAATGTCCTGCTCCTTAACCTGTATCTGGACGAACGCTTTGGCCGGGGTGATAATAATGAAAGAGAATGAAAGGTTAAAGCCGGATCCGGACGCCATCCTGAATGAGATCCGCAAGGATCAGCGTAAAAAGGGACGGCTGAAGATATTCCTTGGCTACGCGCCCGGCGTCGGCAAGACCTACACCATGTTGGAACAGGCCCGGGTTCTGAAACAGCGGGGTCTCGACGTCGTGATCGGTTTCGTGGAAACCCACGGCCGGAAAGAAACCGAAGCCCTGCGCGAAGGCCTGGAAACGCTCCCCTTGAGGGAAGTGAATTATAAGAACATCACCCTGCGCGAGCTGGACGTTAAGGCCGTGCTTAAACGACGGCCGGCCCTGGTCCTGGTGGACGAACTCGCGCATACGAACGCGCCGGGTAGCGTCCGTTTAAAGCGTTACCAGGACGTCGCCGAAATCCTAGAAAATAACATCGACGTATATACCACGGTCAATGTCCAGCATTTTGAGAGCGCCAACGACGTCGTTACCGGCGTGACCGGGATCAAAGTGCGGGAGACCGTGCCGGATAGCGTGCTCGACGAAGCGAACGAGATCGAAGTGGTGGACATCCCGATCGACGAACTGCACCAGCGCCTGAAGGAAGGGAAGGTCTATATTCCGGAGCAGGCTCGGCAGGCGGTCGAGCAGTTTTTTAAGCGATCCAATCTCCTCGCCCTGCGCGAAATAACTCTCCGCCGTGTCGCGACCAAGCTCGACACGGAACTGGTGACCTACATGAAAGCCCGGGCGATCATCGGACCCTGGCCGGTCATGGAACGGCTGCTGGTCTGCATCGCGCCCAGTCCTTACGCCAAGCAATTGATCCGCAAAGCCTATCAGCTGGCCGAAGATACCAAGGCGGAATGGTACGCGGTTTACGTCGAATCCATCTCCCAGTTGCAGTTAAGCGAACCGGACCGGGCCGAACTCGCCCAGGCGCTGGAATTCGCCGAGGAGCAGGGCGCCAAAGTGATCACTCTTTCGGGCACGGACGTGGCCGAGGAGATACTGCGTTTCGCCGACCAGGAAAAGATCACCAAGATCCTGATCGGAAAACCGATCAAAAAAGGCTTCTTCGGGTTTTTAAAAACGTCCCCGGTCGACAAACTGGTTCGCTCCCGAAGGGAAGCGGATATTTATCTTATCGAACCGAAGATCGACGAAAAGGAAGGAATCCCGTCCAAAAAAACGGCGCCTCCCAAGACCGCCTTCCGCGTCGCGCACTATGGCATGAGTCTTTTATTGCTACTGCCGGTTATTTTGATCGGTTTCCTGTTCTATTATCTTTTAAATATCCGGAATTTTTCGATCATTTTTATCATCGCGGTCATGGCGAGCGCTTTTCTGTACGGCAAAGGTCCGTCACTGTTCATCTCTTTGCTGAGCGTTCTTATTTACGATTTCTTCTTCGTGCCGCCGCTCCACACGTTCCGGGTCGCCAGTCCCGAATACATCATCGAGCTCCTGATATTTTTCGCCACCGCATTTACTGTGGGCGAGATCACCCGGCTTTTCCGCCAGCAAAAGGAAGCGCTGAGAATGCGTCTGGAAAATATCCGGATCCTGGAACAGATGGGACGGGAACTGCTCGGCGTTCCAGCGATCGAACAAGTCCTGGAAACGACCGGGGGAAAAAAGATCAGTCAGGACTTCGTCGAGACGATACAAATGATCAATGTCGACATACTCGCGCAAATCGCCGAGGTCATCTCTAAAAACCTGGCCAAGGTCGTCAAGGCGCCGAACATGGTCATCTTCATGGACCGGGACGGAAAATTGAAGATCTGGGCCCGGTCCGACGCGAAATTGATCTTTTCGGAGAACGATTATGCAATCGCCAACTGGGTATATAATAACGGCGATCTGGCCGGCCGAGGCACCAAAACCCTCGTCGCTTCGGATTTCGTTTTCATGCCCATGGTTGCCGAGGACAGAACCGTGGGTGTCATCGCGCTGGCGGCCGATTACGCACTTCTCTTGCCTCAGGAAAAATATTTCGTCTCGGCCATGGCCAATTTTTCCGCGATCGCCGCTGAGCGGTGCACGCATATAATAAATAAATCCCAAGGAGGATAATATGCTAAATAAGCTCTTGGTCGTCATCTGCCTCATCGCCGCGACCGGATTCGCCCAGTGCGGGGGCTGCCTCGTGAGCACCCGCGTCGGAGTTAAGGCCGGCCTCATCCTGTGCAACTATTATCCGGGCGACAGCAGCAACGCCCTCACCGGCACCGGCGCGCATTTCGGGTTCGGCATGGGCACCGACTTCCTAAAATTGATATCCCTGGACGTGACGCCCCAGATAATGTCGACCAATTACAGCCGTGAGGAGACATCCTTCGAAAGGACTTACGCGTATCAGACTATCTATTTCCCGGTGTTCGTTTCACTGAAAGCCGGCATGCTCCCCCTCGTCTCCCCTTATATCGGCTTCGGCCTCGGCTTCGGACTGATAATGTCCGCCAACGAGATCCACCGGTTCTACGACGACAACGATACCACCATGACCCCGATCCCCGGCGCGAGCGCGACCGCGTACCTGATCGTGGGCGGCGGCGTCGAGGTCAAACTCCTCAAATTCCGGATCGTGCCCGAGTTCACGGCCCAGCTCCAGCCCCGGCCCGAGGACGACCCGAATGCGGCCGAGACCAAGAATTTTCACCTATCCCTGGGCTTATATTACGCGCCGTAAAAGAATATAACCTGCTAAAATCAACGGTTGGCGATTTCGAAACGAGACTCGGCTATCTTTTATCCCGTTAGAGAAAACCACCGATTTTAATCGGTGGTTATTTCCGAATCAAGATGACGGGGATTTAATACCGCCGTCAGCGCATTCCCGTTAGAGGACGTAGTTCTCTAACGGGATTTATTGATTCATGATCCATGATTCACGATGCATGATAATCCTGTATCGTGTATCTTGTATCAAATCGTTATTAAGTAACGCCTAACACAACCGCGGACTTTTAATCCAATATAACTGTGCGATTATTTGATCGCGTTCGCGGGGCAGGCGAAGCGGCACTCGTCGCAGAGTATGCACTCGGTGTTCAAAACTTTTTTCCCCGCCTTGATATACGACATGACGTCGATGTCCATCGGGCAACGCTTGGTGCAGGCACCGCATTCCGTGCATTCCTTGCCGGTCGGAGCGATCTTGATCGCGGAGAGGAGAGCCGGGACCTTCATGACCAGGGACACCGGGCAGACGACCTTGCAGAAGGCCCGGCGGTCCTTGAGGACAAAAGCCAGCGGGATCGCGATCGCGTAGTATACCGCGTTCCCGGTGAACATCCAGAGCATCTCTTTCCGGTAAAGATAATGGTGCCACACGTCGTAATTCAGGAAAAAGACCAGGACCAGGGGCAGCGCCAGAGATACGGCCAGCGCGGCGTAGCGGATCGATCTTAAAGGCCGCGCTATGATTCCTTTTTTCCGGATCGGAAGCCATTCCAAGACCGCGGCGGTCCAGCACGCCCAGCCGCAAAATCCCCGGCCCCAAATGAGCGGTCCGAAGATCTTGGCCACAGCCAGGTGGATCACCCCCTTACCCAGGAAGCCCGCGAAGATCAACAGAGCGACGCCTTCAAGCTGGAAATTCTCGTGGTTGACGATCGGCACGAATAAAAGCAACATGGGCAGGATCATGAGCAGGCTGATCCGGCGGCCGATGTTCTTGCGCGCGGCAGGCAATTTGCGCTGGACGAATATGCCGAATGATATGGAAAGACCGATCCAGGGAAATATGGCCAGGAACCCCCACCATCCAACGGAAAAGTAAAGCAGCGCCGCGACCCCGACGCCGATCAGGAACGGGATGAATATCGTCATCGCCAAAAAGTATTCGGTTTTAAAGCATTGTCAAGGTAATTCATTGAGGATTTCAAAAGTTTACAACCTGTCTTAAACTTTTGTTTTTTATTGTGGGAGAAGCTTCCCAATCTTGATATCATAATCGGGATTTGGATTTGGGAAATCCCACCCACAAACGAAAACGAATTTTATTTAAATCCGCTTAGCTAAATTCTTGCCGTACTCCCGGATATCGGCCAGGTATTCCGGATGCCGGCGGATGCTGTCCTTGTCCATCAGGTCAGGAAAGGACCGCAGGCCGACTCTATGCATGCCGAACGCCCGCAGGTAGCGCCGGTAGAATTCGATCATAGGCCTTATCTCGTAACCGGTCCGCGGCTCGCCGAGGGTCGTCACAATCAAAACTTTTTTCCCGCGGGTCAGGTGCCGGTTGACGTCGTGGTAGAAAAAATACAGCCGGTCGAGGAAGGTCTTCATCAAACCCGTGACCGCGCTGAAATACAGGGGAGATGCGAAGACGACCAGGCGCGCGTTTATGACCGCCGCGCGCAGCCCGTTCATGTCATCGGCGAAATAACAGCTGCGTTCGTCCCGGCATTGACGACAGCCGAGACAGTCCGCGATCCGGAGCTCCCTTAAGTTCACCGTCCGGACCAACCCGCCCCCGCTCCGGACACCGGACGCCAGGGACCGGACGACCGTGTCGGTCGCCCCGGCTTCCCGGGCCGCGCCGTTCAGGATCAGGACGGCCGGCCGCGTTAATTCAGTAAATGCCATTGCCTAAAAATTATCCGGTTTTTAGGTATTGTCAAGCGATGACCATGCAAAAACATAGTCTGTTTGGTCTGTTTAGTTTTAAAACAGAAAGACCAGAAAGACTTTTTTATTTATCCCGTTAGAGACTCCGGGAAGAAACACATACGCTTGACAAATAGGTTGCAGCCGGTAAGTTATACGGTCTCTAACGGGATTTATATCCGGTTATGTAAACGCTCGCCACGTAATCCGCCAACGACCTCTCCGCGTCGGTTTCCGGCCGCAGCCCCGCCTCCGCCATGTCGGCCGCGGTTTTGACCGCGAATTCAACGTCCTTGAAGCCGGCTTCGGCGACCTGCCGGCGGTACTCGTCGAGCAGGATGGCGCCGCCGATGCATCCGGTATAGGCATCGACGCTCCCGCGGATCTCGGGGGGCAGTTCCTTGAGCAGGGCCAGGTCGGAGATCGCGATCCGGCCGCCCGGTTTTAATACCCGGTAGGTTTCCTTGAGCACCTGAGCCTTGTCTGCGGCCAGGTTTATCACGCAGTTCGAGATCACGACGTCCGCCTGGTTGTCCGCGACCGGCAGGTGCTCGATCTCGCCCAGGCGGAACTCGACGTTTTCGAAACCGCCCTTTTCCGAATTCCGGCGCGCCTTGTCGATCATCTCCGGCGTCATGTCCACGCCGATGATCCGGCCCGCGCTCCCCACCTTCGGCGCGGCCAGGAAACAATCGAAGCCGGCGCCGGAACCGAGGTCGACCACGGTCTGTCCCGGTTTCAGGGATAAGATCGCGACCGGGTTGCCGCAGCCCAGCCCCAGGTTCGCGCCTTCGGGGACCGACGCCATCTCCGCATCGGAATAACCCATGGCCTTGCTCAGTTTCCGGTTCGTCCCGGCGCAGTCCTTGACCGGCTGCCCGGAACCGCAGCATGACGAACCCTGCGCGGCCGCCTTCGCGTACGCGTCGCGGACCGCCTTTTTTATCTCTTTAGGGTCCATGTTACGCTCCTTTCTCTTTCTTGCCCAACACGGCGTCGATCTTGATCTTGACCATGCCGTTAAGCTCGTTGGTTTTCAGCAGCATCAGGCAGCAGGTCTCTTCCGGCTCGCCCAGCGCGACCACGGCCAGCTTGTCGCCGGCCTTGATGCCCGCCCGGTCGCGCAGTTCCTTGGGCAGGACGACCTGCCCCCGCTCGTCGACCGAGACGACCGCGGTCACCGTGCAGCATCGGTCTTCTTTCTCCTTGGCTGGACCGCCCGCCGCTTTCTTTAAGTTTTTCATATTATTCTACCTCCTCTGTATTTTCTGATTATTCTGAATTTTCATATTCATAATATTTAGACCATTTAAATATCGTTTGGTTTATCCCCGGAAGGGATTGACATGGGTTTTCTTTCGGTTAGCATGAACCGATGGCCAAACCAGGTGTTCCGGAAAAGGGCGTGACCCGGTTCACGATTTATCAGGACAAATTCGTGATCCTATATTCCGTGGTCCTGGGGCTCTACCTCTTCCTCGGTTTCCTGGTCTTTATCTTACCCCTCTTTGACCCAGGCAAGAACTATGACCTGAAACTATCGTTCATGGTCGTCCCTTTCCTCTATTCGGGGCTGATCACGCTCGCGGTCGGCGGTGTCGCGGTTCGCGCAGACTGGGCGCCGAGGCTCTATATCCGGTTGAGCCGCCTCTTCCTTCCGGTCCTGGCCCTGTCGGCGCTGATCTCTTTCCTCCGCTTGGGGTTATCGATCACCCTCGCCCTCACCGCATGCCTGCTCCTGATCCTCTTGCCGTATTTCCTGGTGCTTTCTTACGGCCGGCGGTATTTGAAAAGGGAGGACGTGCGGGCTTCGTTCGCGGTGCAGGACCGCTAAGATCCGCGCTAGGGTATAATCACAATCTTCGCGGTCTGAACCGTGTTCGCCGCGTTCAGCCGCACGAAATACACACCCGCGACTAAGGAACGGTCCGGCCGCCAGATTATCTCATGGCCGCCCCGTTCGCGCGTACCGCGGGCCAATACCGCCACGGAACGGCCGGTGCAGTCGTAGATCGCCAGAATGATCGCGCAATCATCTTCCAGGTAATACTTGATCCGGACGATGTGGCGGACGGGGTTGCGGTCTAGATCGAGGACCATCCGGTCGCCATTTGGCCCGGGTTTCGTCTCGACCGCGGTCGGGTCAGGCTTCATGAAGAACGAGCCCAGGCAAAGGTAGGAACCGGTGTAGTAGATAGCGGTTTCGTTGACTTCCCACGATTTCCGGTCGCCGGTGTCCTCAAAATGCCAGTCCCGGTAAAAACGATGGTAGTGGGTCTGGTTCGCCGGCGGCGTCTGATTGCCGGAGTAGTAGCGGTTCGGACCGCCGACCACGTGGCCGGGCGCCGTGCCGTAAGTCGAGGTCTGGCTGTCGGCCAGCCAGTAAGGATAGAAGGGCTCGCTGACCGCGTCCGGTTTCCCATCGTAAAGCGGGGTGCCGTAGTCGAACCAGCCGTGATACGCCTGGAACACGGAATGCTCACCGCCGCAGGCCGCCATGTTGGACTGGTAGAGCATGTTCATCGCGTTCAAGCCGTTCAAATAATGCCAGTAGCCCAGCGCCTGGCCCCAGCATTCCTGGGCCGTGTGGCTGCCGCAGACACCGAGCAGGATCCCCATGCGGAGCATGATCCCGTATTCGGCCTTATACTGGTTGGACGACCAGCAGTAATGGCCGGGGATGAGGCCGGACCGGTAATTGTCGTTATAACCGAAGACCGCATCGATGCCCTGGCCGAAAGAGTTTCGCATGTTCGCGGTCACGGCCGGGGTCGCGGCCGCAGTCTGGCAATAAGCCCAGACCCCGTAGTTGATCAGCTCGCCCGGGTTCATCCACCAACCCTCCCACTGGTTGGCCTGGTAATTGTTCACGTAGGCGCGCGCGACCGCGACTGTGGTGTCCATGCGGAAGATCTCGGCCGCGGCCCAGAGTTTGGCGTCGGATAAAGTATCGTTCGTCGGTTTCTGCGACCAAACCCAGGCCCGGCGCGCGGCGTCGGCCAGCGTGTCCGCGAAGGCCGTCAGGCCCGCGGCCCGGAAGACCCGGGCGCCATGGGCGCAGTCCGCAATGAAGTAGGCGGCGGAATTCTTGGTGGCGTTGAGATAATAACGCGTCGTGGTGTCCTGCGAGGGCGGGCTCTCGGCCGTGTACTGGAAGCTGTACGCGTGGATCCGCTCCAGGACCGAGCTGTCCGGCCGCTGCATGCGGAGCAGCCACTGAAACTCGAACTTCAATTCGTCCAGGATGTCCGGGATCCCGTTGCCGCTTTCCGGGATGCCGGTCTGGTTATCCCGGAACCGGCCGGGGTTCAACTCGTAGGTCGTGAGCAGGTACCAGGTGGACTGGTCCCAGACGTATTTGTTGTAATCCCCGGCGTCGTGCCAGCCGCCGGACAGGTTGAGCCGGCCCCAGTTTGGACCCTGGGGCTGCTCCAGCGTGTTCTTGACCGCGGCCGTGTCCTTGAGATGACAAGCCGCGGCGTCCGACCAGACGCCGGCGAACGCGGCGGGTTTGGCAACCCCGCACCGCTGGTAATAATACGATTTCAGGGAAACCAGCACCGGCTGGTTATAGATCGAATCGCGGACCGCGAACCGGTACGACTGGCCCAGGCCGTTCACGTTCAGTTCGTAATCGCCCGGGACCTGGAAAGGCGAAAAATCAAGCCACCAGACCGAGTCGCCGGAGACCGGCGCGTCAAAATCGCGGAACGTTATGCTCCCGCCGTCCTGGGGTACGCGGAAGACGACGTTGCCCGACGTATCCCTCACCTCTGCGCTCGAACCCGGGTTGCTGGTCACGATCGCCAACTTGGGATCTGCGGGCCGGTAACCGTAATGGTCGATCTTGATGTGCCGCGTGACGGCGGCCGGTACCAGCTGCGCGAGGAGGAAAAAAGAGCTGAGGCATTTTATCGCGGTCCGATGAAGATCGTTATTCATAATACACTCCAATAAAATATTATGGTAAAAATTGTAATTGTCAAGTCGCCCGATACGTAATGCCTTTTGTTTTGTCATTTGAAAATTGACCTTGCTTTGACATTTGTAATTTGTCATTGGACATTAAAGAAGCTCTCTTGACTTTCCCAGGGGGTTTGTTAGAATCAAAAAGTGGATGAGAATAAACTGCAGGAATCGCTTCAGGCGAAATACGATTTTTATTTCCAGGAGGTCCGGGAGCACCCCGGCATCAGCCACCTGCTCGTCGGCCTCGCCGACACTTGCCTGGCGCTCAGCAAGCGCAGGGAGGCTCTGCTCTATTATAAGAAAGCCCTGGCACTCGATCCCGCGGACGAAAAGGTCGCCCTCCTCCTCCAAAGCAATTTCAGCGCTGACGAATTAAAAGGCGTGGAGATCGCCCTCAAGGTCGTACCTTACTGGCGGCAGCCGGGCAAGGTGGTCAGCTATCCGCTAAAGAAACACGGCCTGTACACGCTTATCGCCGCGGCATTCGCGGGCGGCATCTGCGGCAGCGTACCCATTTTCGGCGATCTTCTAGCCCTCTTCTTTTTTCTGCTGATGATCGTCCCGTTCCTCTTCGCCGTTCTGCAATCAAGCATCCGGGGTGAGACCAACCTGGCGGAGTGGCCATCCTTCGCGGATCTCTGGGATAACTATATCCGGCCCGATCTCATGGTCCTCCTCTGTACCGGCGTCGCCTTCGGACCGCTCGTGGTCTACGGAATCCTCGCGTCGTATCTTCATATCCGACTGCGCTTCCTGGTCCCGATCGGCATGGTTACGGGTACGATCTACCTGCCGATGGCCCTGCTCGCGGCCGCGGTCTCAGAAAAACTGTTGGTCCCTTTCCAGTTCCGGACGATCCTCGTCGGGATCTGGAAGATCCGCGGCCATTACCTGATCCTGCTCCTCTGCGCCGGGGGCGTGATCGTTCTGCAAAATCTGCTCGCGTGGATCATGCCTTACTCGATATTTTTACTGGGGTTGTCCCTTTTTTGGCTGATCACGGTCTACTTCGGTGTCGTCCTGATGCGCCTGCTGGGCAATACCTACGCGGTCAACCGCGACCGGATAAAATGGCGGCAATGATCCCGCAAGGAGGAATGCATCTGCGAAGGTCCGATCGCCGCTTAATGCTCGTTTCTCTGTGCCTGCTCGGGATCTCCTGTTTGAAGCCGTGGCGGAACTTCGACGCCTACCAACCGCCCCCCGCGCCGGACTATCGCCGGGCCGAGAATTGGGCCGCGTTGCCGGATAAAAAGGACAACGCCGACCTGGTTCCGCGGAATTCAGGGCTGCGCGAGGACCAGGCAAACGCGCCCGTCGACGTGTTCTTCATCCACCCGACCACCTATTACCGCAACCGGAGTTGGAACGCGTACGTCGACGATAAAAAATTGAACGACTTCACCGACCGGACGACGATAAAAATGCAGGCCAGCGTTTATAACGGGAGCGGCCGCGTCTACGCGCCCCGCTACCGCCAGGCGACGCTTTACGCTTTCATCGACAAATCCGGTAACCGGGAGAAAGCGCTGGACCTGGCTTACCAGGACGTGAAAGCGGCTTTCCGCTACTACTTCGACCACTTCAACCGGGGCCGACCCGTGATCATCGCTTCCCACAGCCAGGGCACCCACCACGCGATCCGGCTCCTCAAGGAATTCTTTGAACCCGACTCCGCCCTTTATCAAATGCTGGTCGCTGCGTATCTGATCGGTGGTCCCGTGACCAAGAACTGCTTCGCCCGGATCCCGGCGTCGGATTCGACGAACCAGACCGGGTGCTGCATCGCCTGGAACACGGTCGGCTGGGGCCGCGCCCCGCGCGAAACAGACATGGAGTGCGTCAACCCCTTGAGCGGTAAGCGGGACACCGCGTATGTTCCGGCGGCAATGAACCTGGGCGGCGTGCCGAAAAATTTTGACCGGATCGATAAAGCCGTGACCGGCGCCAAGTGCGCCGCGAACGGCGCCTTATGGGTCGACAAACCACTTATCCGGGGTTATCCGGAACTAACCGGCAGTTATCACTTGGTGGATTACGGCCTTTTTTACCTGAACATCCGGGAGAACGTCAAGGTCCGGGTCCGG
>Ga0315294_10002116_pt1 | contig 21709 bp, 20 predicted proteins | sample YL17G13_40_MG_FD_203626 | JGI IMG/M metagenome (GOLD analysis project Ga0315294, IMG submission 203626) | Sediment microbial communities from Yellowstone Lake, YNP, Wyoming, USA - YL17G13_40 | ecosystem: Environmental > Aquatic > Freshwater > Lake > Sediment | place: USA: Wyoming | collected...
GGACTTTGGGCGGCGGGGTTCTGGTCGATTATTTCGCTGAACCTTGAACTGGAGGCGAACCAGCCCAACACGGAGGTTTTTATCAACGCCTGTATGATTTGGGGTTTTGTTATTTTTGTTGGTGCGAAGGAGCGGCCGATTTCATACCCGAAAGCCGTCTGGCTGGGGCTGATAGCGGCTGCTGCGACGCTGTTCAAGCACCATTCGATTTTGCCGTTTGCGACGGTTTCGATTGCATACGTAATCGGGACGGCGGAGGCGAAGCAGTTTCGGGCCGGGCGATTAGTCAGCGCGCTTATCGCTTTCGGGACAATAGTTTTTTGCTGGGCGGCTGTGGGAGGATATTTTGCTCTCGGCGGCAGATTTAAGGACTTTTATGATGCGGTATTTCTGTATAATATGTCGCATCCGGGGAACCTGTTTTATAACCTGGCGGACGGTCTGGAGCCTGAGCGAGTGAAGTTTTTGTTACTGGCGGTTCTGCCTTCGGCGGCGGCGATAACGGCGTATTTCGGCGGCGTGCTGCGAAGGCCGGTGTCGCCATTTACGCTTATGGCGGGTTTTGCGGCGGGGATATTTCTGGAGGTCTCCTGCACGAAGTGGTGGTTTGCGCACTATTTTCAGCTCTGGCTGCCGGCGTTGTGCGTGTCCCTTGGGTGGTCATACCGGCTGCTGGACGATATGATGAGCGGGAAGAGAGGGGTAAGGCGGCTTTTACCCCATATTGGGGTCGGTATGATAGTTGCGCCATTTCTGTTGAGTCAACTGTTTATATACCGGCTGACGCCTTTAGAGATAGCAATCAGGAAGCACGAGCCGAACTTTCCATTATTTGTGGTGGAGGCGGATGAGATTAACCAAATTCTTAAGCCGGGGGAAAGTTTTTATCATTTCGGCGATGATACCGGTCTGTATTATTATGCGAAGCGTCGGCCGCCGGTCAGCGTTTTCTGGTATTATCCGTTATTTATGGGGCCGCTGACGGAGTCTCTTTCAAAGAGGGTCGTGGCGGACCTAGAGCGAAACAGGCCTGATATGCTGGTTTACCGTTATACTGAGAACCTGGAACGGTTTACTCCGGAATGGGAGAGTAACCCGGTGCTACAGTGGTACTTGGACAATTATGTGCCTTTTCCGGACAACGACAGTCGCGATTATTATAAACTTGGGGCCCTCAAAGGCAGCGACCTTGAACGGCGAATATTCGGCAACAGCGGACAAGACCCAAATAAATAAATCATTACAAGGGTATGGGGGTAAAAAGCCAGTTTGAGCGGGTAAAGAGACCGGCGAGATGTTATAATAGGCCGGATGGAAGAACGAAAAATTATAGTCGGGTTTGTGTCGCTGGGGTGTCCGAAAAACCTCGTCGACAGCGAAAGGATGCTGGCGGAGATAGCCAAAGCGGGTTTGCTGATAACGGCTGAGCCGGAGGGCGCTGATGTGGTTGTAATCAATACCTGCGGGTTTATAGCGCCGGCCAAGGCGGAGGCGATTGAGGTCATAAAAGAGGCGGCGGGCTGGAAGGCCGGAGGGACGGTGAAAAAAATCATTGTTGCGGGGTGTCTGCCGGAACGAGAAGGTGCGGCGCTATTCGATGAGGCTGAAGGTGTCGATGCCGTTGTGGGGCTGGGGCAGCGGGACGCGATAGCAGAGATAATCAAGAAGACTTTTTATTCGGGCGAAAGGGGAACATATTTAGAAAAGCGGCCGGAGGCGATTGTCGATGACAGGAGCAGGCTTCTTATTACGCCGAGTTACTGGGCGTATCTGCGAATAAGCGAGGGGTGCGACCACAGATGCTCATTTTGCACGATACCGGCGATTCGGGGACGGTTGAGAAGCAAATCGCAGGAAATGCTGATTGCGGAGGCTGCGGAACTGGCGGCTGCGGGTGCGGTGGAATTGAATATAATTGCACAGGACGTTAGCGGTTACGGGAGAGACCTGAATATAAAGGACGGCCTGGCGGGGCTTTTGAAGGAGCTTGAGAAAATAGAGGGGGTGAGGTGGATTCGACTGATGTACCTGTACCCGCTGGGGATAACGGAGCAGCTGCTTGAGACGATTGCGGCGAGCAGGAAAATCGTTCATTATTTCGATATTCCGATACAGCATATAAACGATGACATTCTGAAAGCGATGCGGCGGCCTGACACCAAAGAATATATCTGCCAACTGATAGAAAGACTGCGGGCTGCGCTGCCGGACGTTGTTCTGCGGACGACGGTAATAGTCGGTTTTCCGGGCGAGACTGAAGAGCAGTTCGGCGAATTGGTGGAATTTATAAAATGGGCCAGGTTCGATGCGCTGGGTTGTTTCCGGTTTTATCGTGAGAGCGGGACGGCGGCGGCAGAGATGGGCGGGCAGGTGCCGGACGAGGTAAAACAGCGGCGGTATGATGAGTTGATGACAGCGCAGCAGCAAATAGCGTTTGCCAGGAATAAAAAAAGGGTCGGCAGTATGATTGATTGTCTTGTTGACACTGTCGGCAGGAAAAAAGGCGGCAGAGGGCGATATTACGGGCAGGCGCCGGATATTGACAGCGTGTGTATTATACAAAACTGCCGAGCGGCGGCGGGTGAGTTCGTGAATGCAAAGATAGTGGGGGTAAAAGATTACGACCTTGTTGTGCGGCAAATTTAAGGTTGAATTAGTTCGGCGATGAAAGTAAACTTTCGGCTATGACGAGGCTGATTCCGAACATCCTGACACTTGGGCGGTTTTTTCTGACGGTTGTTTTTCTTGTGATAATTCTGGATTTGCCGTATATCCGGAACAAGCACGCATTTCTGGACATTGCGCTTGTGCTTTTTATTATTGCCGCCGTGACGGATATGATAGACGGGGCGCTTGCGAGAAGATTTAACGTAGCCAGCAAGTTCGGGCGTATGATGGACCCGCTGGTCGACAAAATTCTTGTGTGCGGGGCGTTCGTGAGCTTTGCGATAATCGGCGAGCCGAGACTTTTTAATCTGCCTGAAGGTGTGCAGTGGATAATCCGCTGGTCGGTGGCGGGCGTTACGATACTGCGGGAGGTTTACGTTACCGTGCTGCGCCATATTGCCGAGGCGAAGGGCATTGATTTTGCCGCTACGACTTCGGGCAAGATAAAGATGTTTTTGCAATCGTTTGCCATCGGGACGGTGATAATAAAGGCTGCTTATGTGTCGGATGCTGAATGGGGAAACTGGTTTACGGTGATAACTTTTGCGGCGATGCTGATAGTTACGGTTATTTCCGGGGTAAGGGCAACGCAGAGGCCTTCGTGGAAAAGAGCGATAAGCTGAACACGGCAGGCTAAAGGGCGCTGGTTTTGGCAAAGGCGCTGTCCCAATCCTTCCAGACAGGCTCCAATCCGTGCGATTTTAGCATAGCGGCGACTTCGGCGGGAGGGCGTGTATCGTTGACCTCAAACTGCTCGACAGAATTTCCCTGTTGCGAGTATCCGCCTGGGCTGGTTTTGCTGCCTGCGCTGATTTTGGTTATACCGAGGCTTACCAGATTGTCGCGTAACTCAGCCCGTTCGCGGGTCGACAGGACCAGACCTGCATCGGCGAAGCACAATCGCAGGGCGGTGAGCATCTGGACAAGATTTTTGTCGGTGAGCAAATGTTTGAATTGTGAGCGGTCAACATCGTGAGCCGGTCGCAGCCGTGGGAAAGAAAACGATATGTGCGAGCGCCAATAATGTTTGATTAGGTAATGAGCGTGTTCGGCGAGGGCGAGGGTTTCGAGCCGCCAGTCCGACAATCCCAGAAGGACGCCGAGACCGATTTCCCTCATACCGGCGGCGGCGATGCTGTCGGGGGCGGTTAATCTGTTATCGTAGTCTGATTTCGGGCCTGCGGGATGATAATACTGGTAGGCAGGTCGGCTGTATGTTTCCTGATAGAGCGTGACGCCTTCGATTCCGGCGTTGAAAAGCTGTGCATATTCATCGGGGGACAACTGGTATATTTCTGCGGCGATGAAGCTGAACTTTTGGCGCAGTTTTGCTGCGAGCGCTGTCAGGTAATCGACGTTTATAAAATCCCTGTCTTCGCTGCTGACAAGCAGGATGTCCCTGAAGCCTTCTGCGGCGATGATGTCGGCTTCGGCCAGCGACTGTTCGATGGTCAGTCTTTTTCGCTCAAATACGCTTGTTCTGTTAAAGCCGCAGTAGATGCAGTCGTTCGCGCAGTAGTTCGACAGGTACAGGGGGGCGTAAAGCCGAATTGTTCTGCCGAACCGCTGAAGGGTAAGCCGGCGGGCTATTTGCGCCATTTCTTCGAGGTAATCTTCGGCGGCGGGGGAGACCAGCGTCATCAGCCTATCGAGACTGTATATCCCCGGCGGTGCGGCGAGGGCTTTTTCGACTGCCTCTTTGGTGATTTTGTCGAGTTCGCTGCGCCAGGATTCGCCACTGCCGTCGAGTTTTTTTTCGGTCAGGATTGTTTTTATGGGTGTCATTTTATTTATCTCTGAGAAAGCCAGTTAACGGGCTTGAGGCACTGGCCTTTTTGCTGATTGCTCCTGCACCTGCGTTATAAGCCAAACGGCCGGCTTCTACGGCGAGTTTGAAGGCTATTGCCATTTGGCAGGGGTCATCAGCGGTTGCGACGGCGGTATTAACCAGAACGGCGTCGGCGCCGATTTCCATTGCCTCCGCTGCGTGTGACGGCAAGCCCAGGCCGGCGTCGACAATGACGGGGATGTTGGCCTGCTCAATTATAATCTCCAGTGACGCCCGCGTTTTCAGCCCCTGATTTGAGCCGATGGGGCTGCCGAGCGGCATTACGGTTGCTGTGCCGGCATCTTCGAGTTTCCTGGCAAGTACAGGGTCGGCGTTGATATAGGGCAGAACGACGAAGCCATCTTTTACGAGGATTTCGGCAGCCTTGAGTGTCTCCACGGGGTCGGGCAGGAGATAATACGGGTCGGGCGTGATTTCCAGTTTCACCCAGTTGATACCTGTGGCTGCTCGTGCCAATTTTGCGAGGCGCACCGCCTCCTGAGCATCGCGGGCGCCCGATGTGTTCGGCAGGAGCAGGTATTTAATCCGGTCGATAGCGGCGAGCGTATCGTCATTTTTATTTTCGATGTCCACCCTGCGGAGCGCAACGGTAACTATCTCGGCTCCCGATGCTTCGAGGGCTTTTGCCATAATTTGCGGAGACGCGAATTTTCCTGTGCCGACAAGCAGCCGAGACTTGAACTTTCTGTCTGCAATAATCAATTCATCCATTCGTTAACCTCCGGGGACAAACCGAACAAGCTCGATGCTTTGCCCTTTTTGCAGTTTTGTGCCGGCAAAATCCTTGCGTTCGATGATTTGGCCGTCGAGTTCAGCTACAACGGTAGCCGCATCGACAGCCAGTATTTTCAGCAATTCATTCAGCGTAGCGGGAAATTGCCCTGCCGGGAATTCTTTTTCGACACCGTTTATTTTTAGCGATTCCATTTTTTACTTTTTGCCTTCAATTATTGTTTCAATTATCGCATTTGCCTGGTGGCAGGCGGCAATGCCGACGCGGGCGGCGGTAAGTATCGGCTGTGTATCTATGCCGGTTGTTTCATCGCCGACCAGAATGAGCCTGTCCGAGATGCGGCGTGTTTGTATTGCGTTGCTGTTGCCGTAGCCTGCCAGGCCGCTGACAGCGACAATGACTGTTTTCTCCATCTTACTTAATACGGTCTGGACAATCATCTGTTTTTCTTCAGCCTTGTCGAAACATTCGGCAATCACATCAGCATCGGCGAAAATCCTCGGCACATTGTCGGGGTTTAATCTGGCCTTGTGAGGCTCGACTTTCACATCAGGGTTTATCCGCCGAAGGTTTTCCGTCATCGCATCGACCTTGTTTCGGCCTATCTGGTCGATGAAATACTGCTGCCGATTCAGGTTGCTTTGCTCAACCTTGTCGAAATCAACGATTATCAGCCGACCTATATTGGCTCTTGCCAGCGCGACGGCGACAGTTGAGCCGAGTCCGCCCAGGCCTGCAATGCCCACGGTCGCATTTTTTAATTTTTTGTTTATCGAGGCCATCTTTTAATCTTTATATAATACAGAGTTGCTGCGCAAACAATTATTTTTTGCCCTGCCGGCTTAAAGGGTGAAGTTCCTTTCTTGACATTGGCTTTCGCAGAACCTATCATATCGGCGAAATCATATTTTTATAGAGTGATGTAACTTATGTCTGACAAAAGATTTACGCATCTTCACCTGCACAGCCAGTATTCGCTTCTCGACGGGATGATAAGCTTCGAGGCGCTGTTCAAACGCTGCAAGGGGCTGGGAATGGATGCGGTGGCCGTGACCGACCACGGCAATATGTTCGGGGCGATAGAGTTCTACACGAAGGCGCTGGCGGCAGATGTAAAGCCGGTTATCGGTATCGAGGCATACGTTGCCCCAAAAAGCAGGTTTGACAAACAAAAAAGCTCTATCAGTGACGCCGCATACCATTTGACGCTGCTGGCGGAAAATAATGCCGGTTATCAGAACCTGCTGAAACTGGCAAGCGCCGGGTATACGGAGGGGTTTTATTACCGGCCAAGAATAGACAAGGAAATCCTCGCTGAATTCAGAGAGGGCTTAATCGCTATGTCGGGGTGTCCAAAGGGTGAAGCGGCGATGCTGCTGGGGGGCGGCGATGAGAAAGCGGCGGCGGCTGTTCTTGAGGGCTATGCAAAGATATTCGGCGAGAAGAGATTTTTCGTCGAGATTCAAAGGCACGAAGGGGACGACCCGAATGTCCGGCAGGGGCTGATAAGTCTTGCTCAAAAAATGGGGCTGCCGATGGCGGCGACAAATGACGTTCATTTTCTGCAGGAGGATGATTACGAGGCACACAACTGCCTGTGCTGTATCAGCACCGGCAAAAATTTCAACGACCCCGGCAGAATGATTTATCCGAGAGACATTTTTTTGCGAAGCCCGGAGCAGATGTATGAGGCGTTTCCTGAAGCGCCGGAGGCGTGCAGCAATACGGCTGAAATTTCGCAGAGGTGCAATGTGGAGCTTGATTTAAAGACCCGCCGCGCACCGGTTTTTAAGCCTGCTGACGGCTCAAGTCCTGAAGATTTTCTCACAAGGCTCTGCTGGGAGGCCGCAGAGCGGCGATACGGCGAGATTACCGAGCAGATAAAGGCGAGACTCGAAAGAGAGCTGGAGGTAATAAAATCGAAGGGTTTTGCCAGCTACTTTCTGATTGTGTGGGATTTCTGCAATTATGCACATCAGAATAATATTCCCGTCGGGGCAAGAGGCAGCGCCGTGGGGACAGTGGTGGGGTACTGCCTGGGGCTGTGCGATGTCGACCCAATCAGGTATAACCTGCTTTTCGAGCGGTTTATGGACCCGCAGCGGAAGGAGATGCCTGATGTGGACATAGACATCTGCCAGACAGGGCGGCCGAGGATTATCGATTATGTGCGTCAGAAATACGGCCAAGTGGCACAAATCATAACCTTCGGGACAATGAAGGCGCGGGCGGCCATACGCGACATCTGCCGGGTGCTGGGTGTGCCGCTGAGTGAGGCCGACAGGCTGGCCAAACTTATCCCCGAGTCTCTCGATATAACTCTCGACAAGGCTTTGCAGACTGAGCCGCAGTTAAAGCAGGCTTATGAGCAAAGCGAGCAGACCAGGAAAGTAATCGACATCAGCAAAAAACTCGAAGGTCTTGCGCGTCACGCATCGGTCCACGCGGCAGGGGTGGTGATTGCCGATGAGCCGCTGACCAATTTTGTGCCGCTTTATAAGATGCCCGACTCCGACGACATTATCACACAATACGAGGGACCAATGGTCGAAAAGGTCGGGCTGCTGAAGATGGATTTTCTGGGGCTGAAGACCCTCAGCGTGCTGGAGCGTGCAAGGCAATTAGTCAGGGACATTCACGGACGGGACATCGACTTTGAAAAAATAGACCTTGCCGATGCGAAGGTTTTCGAGTTATTTGCCGCCGGCAGAACGAAGGGGATTTTCCAGTTCGAATCCGGCGGGATGCAGGATTTGCTGATGAAGATGAAGCCTGACAGGCTGGAAGACCTTATCGCGGCCAACGCCCTGTATCGTCCGGGGCCGATGATACTGATACAGGATTACGTCGACCGCAAGCACGGCGCAAAGTGGGAGCTGCCGCACCCGATAATGAAGGAAATCCTCGATGAGACCTACGGCATTATGGTCTACCAGGAGCAGGTGATGCAGATTTGCTTTGCGCTGGGTGACATACCGCTACGGGAGGCATACGGGCTGATAAAGGCGATAAGCAAAAAGAATGCCAAGACAATCGCAAAGGAAAGGGAGAGATTCATAAAGGGTTGCACCGACAAGGGGCTGACCAAATCGCAGGCGGAACAGATTTTCGAGCTTATCGAGCGATTTGCCGGCTATGGGTTCAATAAGAGCCACTCGACGCGGTATTCATTTATCGCATACCAGACGGCATATATGAAAACGTATTGGCCGGTGGAATATATGGCTGCGCTTCTGACTTATGAAATGGGCGACACCGACAAGGTTGTCGATTATATCAACGAGTGCAAGCGGATGGGAGTTGAGGTTTTGCCGCCGGACATAAATGAGAGCTTAGTTGATTTTACGCCGCTTTATAAAGGTCACGGTCAGGAGGACAAAGGCGTTATTCGGTTCGGGCTGGCGGCGGTAAAGGGCGTGGGTGAGCGGGCAGTTGAGCAGATTATCGTTGCCCGGCAAAGGGTGGGCAGGTTTAAGAGCCTGTTTTATTTCTGCGAGAACGTTGATATGCGGGCGGCCAATAAGCAGGTCATCGAGTCGCTTATAAAGGCAGGCGCGTTCGACAAACTGGGCGGCAACCGCGCCCAGATGATTGCCGCTATGGAAAAGGCGATGCAGATAGGGTCTGATTTGCAGGTCGACAAGCAAGCCGGCCAGATGAACTTTTTCGGCGCACAGACAGAAGATTATTCGCAGGACTCAAAGAAGCTTCCCGCTGTGTCACCCTGGCCGGAACAGCAGATGCTCTCTTACGAGAAGGAGGTGCTGGGCTTTTATGTCACCAACAATCCGCTGAGCCACTGTGCCGAGACGATAAACGTCTATTCGACGCTTAATACATCGCAGTTGGCGGGTTTCACGCAGGACAAGCCCGTCGTGATAGGCGGAATGATAACCAAGATACGATACCACATAACGCAAAAAGGACGAAATGCCGGCTCGAAACTGGCTGTGTTTATTCTCGAAGACCTGCAGGGGACAGGAGAAGTGGTGCTGTTCCCTGAGACGCTGAATAAATTTGCCGCCCTGCTGGTCGAGGACAGGGTGATTTTTGTAAAGGGCAAGCTCGATTACAGGAGGGAAAAGCCGAACATTATCGCCGAGGAGCTGATAACTCTCGATGATGTGACCGAGAAGCTGGCGACAAAGGTGCGGATAAAGCTGGATGCGGCGGATGTTACGAAAGAAAAGATAATACAGATAAAAAGTATCTGTCAGCACCACAGGGGCAAAAGCCCGGTCTGCGTGGCGATAAGGACTGATAAGGGCAGGGTGTATGCGACTGCGGACAAGAGCCTGTGCGTCAATCCTGATGTTGAATTTTGCAAAAAGATGCGGCAGTTGGTCGGCGAAGAAAATTTCCAGTTGGCAAGGTGAGAATTTTTAGACACGGATTAACACGGATTTACACTGTTAGAGAAAAATATATTATGTGGCTGCCAAAAGATGAAAAAGAAACATTGATTTTTTATTATCGGCAGTGGGCTGCCGGAAACATTCCATTCCCGCCTAAAAAACCCTGGGACGACGGGGTACACCTTCGTCTTGGTAACCGAGATCTAATCACTGTCGAGTATGTCAACAACATACCGCTAGTAACTCTAACTCCTGAGGGGATACGCCTTGGACAAATATACAATTCCTGGTGGTCACGTAGCAACTTATGGTATGCAGAGCATATAAAAGACCACTGGTTTTGGCTCATACTCAGCTTTTTGGGTGGCATTATTGGGGCTGTATTAGTAAACTGGCTTTCAAAGATATTCGGGTAATTAACAATGATTAGCGAAAACGAAAAACAAAACCTTAAGCGAGAACTGGTTGGCTGTCTCAAAACAGAGAAGGAAATCCGCCGGATTGTTATTTTTGGCTCGTTCCTTAATTCTTCAGACCCGCACGACATTGACGTAGCGGTTTTTCAGGACAGTAACGACCAATACCTGACACTGGCGCTGAAATACCGCAAACGAACCCGCGACATTGCACGCGTCATCCCCCTCGACATCATCCCCATCAGAAACGATGCCTCATCCGGCTTTCTGATGGACGAAATCAGGCAGGGAGAAATCATTTATGAAAGACGAAACTAAAAGATGGCTCGATTACGCCGATGAGAATCTCCAATCTGCGAAGATTCTTCTTGAAAGCGACCTTTACAATCCCACCCTGCAAAATGTCCAGCAGGCCGTCGAAAAGATGATTAAATCGCTCTGTACGGAGTTCGATTTGAAGTTCAGAAAAACCCACAGCATAAACGAACTGGCAAACATCCTCACCAGGAACAATCTTGAAGTCGGCCTTGGTTCGGATGAATGCGACCTGCTCGACTCGATTTACCTGCCCTCAAAATATCCGCTTGCCGGTGTATTACCTTATTTCGAGCCAGATGCGAAAATATGCAAAAAGTGCGTAACTATCGCAGAAAACCTGAGACGAACCGTTGATAAGATTCTACAGAAGAGACAGGATAGGAATGAAAAATAAAGTTGTAGGCAAGTTTATAGTTCTCGATGGGCCGGATGGGTGCGGAAAGAGTACGCAATGTAAACTATTAGCCGGCTGGCTGCGAAAACAGGGCGTTGCGGCGGTGAGTCTGCGAGACCCCGGCGGAACAGTCATCGGCGAAAAGATTCGGCAAATCCTGCTGAACCCCGAACATATCAAAATGGACACCCGCACGGAACTGCTGCTGTATATGGCGGCGAGGGCGCAACTATGGAAAGAAAAGATACAGCCGGCCCTGAAGGCAAATAAGTGTGTCGTTTTAGACCGATGGCTGTCAAGCACCTGTGCGTATCAGGGTTATGCGGGCGGGTTCGGGATTGAGAAGGTCATAAAAATCGCAACGGACTGTCTGGAAAGGGCCTGGCCGGATTTGACAATTATACTCGATGTCGATTTGGAAACAGCTTCGCAGAGATTGAAACAGGACCTCGACAGGATGGAGCGCAAGGGCGATGGGTATCACAAGAAAGTCCGCCAGGGATTTTTGAAACTTGCACGTCGCCGGAAAAATTTTGTTGTGGTCGATGCCTGCGGCGATATTGAAGAAGTTCACAAAAAAGTATTAGAAGTATTGACCAAATAGGTTTGAATCAACAGGCAGCGCCAAATAACCCTTGATTTTTGTGCGCATTTAGCGCACAATTGTGCGCATTATGAGAACAGTCAAAAAAAGTCTGATTGAGTGGCTTTTTCCCAAAGTCCGCAAACAGGTCCTTGCGTTTCTGCTGACAAATCCACAGCAGAAGTGGCATTTGCGTGATATTGTCCGCCGAACCGGCTGTGCTGTCAGTGCGGTGCGCAGAGAACTTACCGGTCTTGCCAACGCCGAAATAATCATAAAGACAGAAGACGGAAACCGCACATACTACGAGGCCAACACAGCCTGCCAGATTTTTCCCGAACTTTCCGGCCTGCTGCGTAAAACAGCCGGTCTGACCGACGTGCTTCAGAAAGCACTGAACCCCTTATCGAAAAAGATAAAAGTTGCATTTATTTTCGGCAGTTTCGCAGCAAATTCTGCGAGAACGGCCAGCGATGTAGACCTGATGGTCGTTGGTTCTTGTAGTTTCGGGAAGGTGGTCGAAACATTAGCAGCGGTTCAGGACAGGCTTGGTCGAGAGGTAAACTCTTCGGTTTATCCTGTCGACGAGTTTAAAAAGAAGGCGGTTGCAGGCAATCATTTTCTCAGAACGGTTATAACCGGCCCGAAGATTTTCCTGATAGGAGATGAGGATGAGCTTGCAAAACTGGTTAAATAACGGCTGGCTTGTCGAGCATAGAACGAGTCCGCAGGAAATTGCGGACTTGTTCGGTGTCGCCGACCGTGACCTTTCCGACTGCCAAGTTACAGATATCAGCCCGGACTGGAGGATGAATATAGCTTACAATGCTGCCTTACAGGCTGCAACTGCAGCATTGGCGGCGGCGGGGTATCGAGCGGCACGTGAGGCACACCATTATCGCGTCATTCAATCACTTGCCTTTACTATAGGCGCTGACAACAAACTTATAACTCGATTTGACTCATTCCGCAAGAAACGCAATATCGGGGGATATGAACAAGCCGGGCTGGTAAGCAACCGAGAAACAGACGAAATGATAGCATTGGCCAAACAACTGCGGAAAAATACAGAAAAATGGATTCGTGATAATTATCCACAGCTATTACGATAGGATGCCCATATTTACAGATTGTGGTTTATTCGCAATATGTTATGTCACTAAGAGAAATATTTTGTCAGGACAGGGTGATTTCAATTTTGCAGCGGGCATTTGCCGGCGGCAAGGTGCCGCACGCATATATTTTTGCGGGGCAGGATGGCGTCGGCAAATTTACCACCGCCCGTGAGTTTGGCAAACTATTGCTTTGCAAAAATCCTGTTGTCGAGAATGGTTTCACTGATAGTTGCGGTGCGTGTGAGTCCTGCGGGGCGATTGCAAGCGGCGCTCATCCGGATTTTAATCACGTGCGAAAAGAGCTGCTTGAATTTACCAGAGAAGGCAAAAGCAGGGCCGCTCCGGTTGAAATGCCGGTAGATGTGATTCGGGAATTTCTGATTGCGAAGGTATCGACCAGGCCGACGCTGTCGGCGAGAAAGGTTTTTGTCGTCAGCGAGGCCGAAAAGCTAAATGCTGAATCGCAGAATTGTCTGCTCAAAACATTGGAGGAGCCGCCGGCGTATTGCTGCATTATTTTGCTCTGCACGCGGCTGGAAGACCTTCTGCCGACCACAAAATCGAGGTGCCAGATAGTTCGTTTTTCGACAATCACCGAAGAAAAAATAATCGGCAAACTGAAGGAAAGCGGCGTTGAGGAAAGCCGGGCCGGTTTCTTTGCCCGGCTGGCGGATGGCAGTATGGGGCAGGCCTGCCGGTGGGCGGAACTTGAACTGGCCGGTGCAAATCTTTATGAAACCAAGACAGAGGTAATAAATTCACTGGCGGGGTTCAAATACGCCGATGCTGTCAATTTGGCGGGCCAATTTGTGGAAAAGGCGGGCAAAATCGCAGCCGTCTGGGCGAAAAATGAACCTAATACCAGCAAATCGGACATAAGCCGGCAGGGGCAAAAAACCATCGTCAGGATAATCGTATCGGCCTTAAACGATACGATGAAACTGACGCTGGGGGAGGCGGGGAAAATCGTCAATTCCGACCAGCGGGAGCAGATAAAGAGGCTGGCGGAGCGGTTTGACTGCGAACACTGCGCCGAGGGAATCGGCGAGGCCTTCGAGAGTATGCACTGGATAGACTCGGCGGTCAATGAAAGGCTTATTTTCGAACAACTATTGTTAAACCTGGTAGTTTCTGATAGAATAATAAGGTAGGAAATACCAGTTTAAACTGCTTTGAATACAGGAAGTTAAATGACAGAAATCTCGGCGATAAGGCCTAAACAGGCAAGAAATAAAAGATATATCCTGGTTCGGTACGGCAAGATGGATTCGCTCGGGTGGTTTGAGCACAACGAGGCCGAAGTGCCTAAAAGCGCCAGCCGGGTTGTGGTAAAGACCGAGAAGGGGCTCGAATTGGGTTACGTTGTCGGGCAGGTGGGCTGCTACAGGGAGGGGCAGTTCAGGTTAAGCAAAGACCAGGTGAAAAAATATTTCGATGATAGTCAGATTGAGTTTATAGAGGCGCCGGCGGGCAGAATAGTCCGGTTCGCAACGCAGGAGGATGTTTCCGAGGAGAAGCATCTCCAGAAGATTGCAGATGAGGAAATGGAATCGTGCAGACGGTTCGCCAAAGAGCTTAACCTGGATATGAAAATCGTCGACGCGGAGCATATTTTCGGCGGGGAAAGAATCATATTTTACTTTATGGCCGAGACAAGGGTCGATTTCAGGGACCTGGTCAAGAAGCTTGCCCACGAATATCAGACCAGAATCGAGATGCGTCAAATCGGCTCGCGCGACGAGGCCAAGCTGCTGGGTGACGTCGAAAGCTGCGGGCAGGAATGCTGCTGCAAAAGATTCCTGAAGATGTTAAATCCTGTCAATATGCGGATGGCCAAGGTGCAGAAGGCCACGCTGGACCCGTCGAAAATATCCGGCTACTGCGGCAGATTGAAGTGCTGCCTGCGATACGAGGACAAGACCTACACCGAGCTGAAGCAACTGCTGCCGCCGAAAGACACCGTGGTCAAAACCCAACACGGCCAGGGAAAAGTTGTCGATACACAGATATTGACTCAGCTTGTGGTGGTCGAACACGGGGACGGGGAAAGACTTACTTTTCCTCTGAGCGAAATCGAGATAATTTCTATGCCTGCGAGGAAAAATCAGGATGTCCCCGAAAACGGAGGGGCGCAAAACGGCCAGGAAAAGGAAGAAAATGCCCCGTAAGATTGTCGTAACATCGGCGCTGCCATACGCAAACGGCCCGATACACATCGGGCATCTGGTCGAATATCTCCAGACCGATATATGGGTGCGGTTTCAGAAACTGTGCGGCAACGAGTGCTTTTATTTTTGTGCCGATGACACTCACGGCACAGCGATTATGATAAGCGCGCGGGCGGAGGGGATTCCGCCGGAAAAACTGATTGAGCGGGTGCACGGGGAACACAAGACGGACTTCGATAATTTCCTGGTTGAATTCGACAATTATTACTCGACCCACTCGCCGGAGAACAGGCAGTTCAGCGAGCTGATTTTCAGCCGTCTTAACAAGGCCGGCTCGATAGTCAAACGCAACGTCGAGCAGGCTTATTGCGAAAATTGCAGGATGTCACTGCCCGACCGCTATATTCGCGGCACCTGCCCGCGGTGCAAAGCGGTCGACCAGTACGGCGATTCCTGCGAGGTCTGCGGCGGGACATATCAGCCTACGGATTTGATTGAGCCTTACTGCTCGACCTGCAGAAGCAGGCCGACCGTGCGAAGGACAGAGCATTACTTCTTCAAGCTCGCTGATTTTGAAAAAGACTTAAAAAATCTTATCGTCAAAGGGTATATTCAGAAGACGGTGGCAAACAAGCTCGATGAATGGTTCACGGCAGGCCTGAAAGACTGGGACATATCCCGCGATGGGCCTTATTTCGGGTTTAAGATACCGGGGGAGGAAGACAAGTATTTCTATGTGTGGCTCGATGCGCCTGTCGGGTATATGGCATCGGCCAAAAATTTCTGCGACAGGAACGGCATCGATTTCGACAAAATCTGGAACGGCAGCGAATACGAACTTTACCATTTCATCGGCAAAGACATTATGTATTTTCACGCCCTGTTCTGGCCTGCGATGCTCATCGGCGCAGGCTTCAAGACGGCCGACAGACTTTTCGTTCACGGCTTTTTGACCGTCAACGGCGAAAAGATGAGCAAGTCACGAGGGACATTCATAAGGGCAAGCACCTATTTTAAGCACCTCAATCCCGAATACCTGCGATATTACTATGCGAGTAAGCTGACCGGCGGCATCGAAGACATAGACCTGAGCATCGAAGATTTTATAAATAAGACCAATTCCGATTTGGTGGGCAAATTTGCGAACCTTGTCTCACGGTCGGTGCCGATGCTGACAAAACAATTGGACTGCCGACTCGGCAAATTGAGCGGAGCACATAAAGAGATAGTCAAAAAAATAAGTCTCGCAAAAGACAGTATCGTAGAAAATTACGAAAATCTGAATTATGCCGCTGCGGTCCGGACGATAGCCGCTTTGGCGGACGATGTGAATCGTTTTGTCGAACAGACCAGGCCCTGGGAGACGATTAAAACCGATGCGGAGCTTACGCGGGAAAACCTGACAATAGTCATAAATGCCGTTCGGATACTGACGATTTATTTGAAACCTATTCTGCCGAGATATGCTGCTAAGGTTGAAAAGTGCCTAAACGCAGGCAATCTTAGTTTTGCCGATGTCGATACTGTGCTTGAGAACCATAAAATAAATGAGTTCGAAAGATTGTTTGAAAGAATTGACGAAAAACAGGTGAGCGCGATGATAGAAGAAAGCAAGGAAAATCAAAGCCCAAAGCCGGCTGTTACCGCTGAGCCTCTAAAGCCGGAATGCACGATAGAAGATTTTGCCAAACTTGATTTGCGAATTGCGCAGGTTGTTAAAGCCGAACCTGTTGAAGGCGCCGACAAACTCCTGAGCCTGCAATTGGACGTAGGCGGCATCCAGAAAACGGTCCTGGCGGGTATAGCGCAGGCTTATAAACCCGACCAGTTGACCGGCAAAATCGTGGTATATCTGGCCAATCTGAAGCCCAGAAAGATGAAGTTTGGCTTGTCGGAGGGTATGATTTTAGCGTCAGGGGCCGGTGGAACAGACATTTTTATGCTCTCAGTTGATACCGGTGCAAAGCCGGGCCAAAAAGTTAGCTGACAGAATTCAAGAAAATAACGGTAGTTTTTACATTATTGTTTTTGAGGAGCGGGGAAAAGGAAAATAGCGGACTGGGCGGCCAAGCCGATGAGGACAGCGGCGAAGCCGAACCAGTAGGGGGTGTATCTTGTGAAATGGTCGCTCAGGTAGCCGCCGAACAGAGAGCCGATAATCATACCCAAAGATAATGTAATTTCGTGGACGGCCATTTGGCCTGAACGCCTGCTTGAGCCGGAGATAGCGTAGTAAAGATGGGAGCTATAAATGAAGGCCTGTGAGCCGCCGACCATTGCAGTTGCCATCGCAAGCTGTGGGAAGCCGGTACAGTTTAGTATAACCAGCATACTCAAAAGCAGCAGCAACTGCTGGCCGAAGAATAGCCAGCGGATGTAATGCCAGGCGTGCGACCTTGCAGCGGCGAGAAAGACCACGAAGCTTGTCAGGTTCATAATTACGATTGCGATGCCGTAATCCGCTTCTGAAAAGCTGAGATTGAATTTGAACAGCATCGCCAACTGCGTTCTGGCCAGCGCCATACAAATAAAAACTGTCAGCAGGGCGATTCTGGAAGCCCACATAAAGCGGCGGTGCAGGAGAGGGTGCGGATTTTTTTTGTCGCCGTTGTTCTTGATGTCTGTCGCAACGGTTATCGGAGGGCGGGCGAAAAATATCGACAGGAAACTCAAAAACATTATTACGGCGGCGATTACAAGGGCAATGACAGAACCTGCCTCGACTAATTGTCCGCCGATATAGGGGCTGATTATTCCGCCGAGCGACCAGGAGATGTTGAAGATACCGAGCCGGCGATTGAGCTGGGGGCCTTCGTGGCCTTTGGAGAGCCAGCCGACCAACTGGGGCCAGAACAGGACGGTCATAACGCCTGCACCGGCAGCTCCGGCAATAAGGACGGGGACGGCGATGTTTCGGCCTATACCTTTTTCGGCGAGGAAGACTATCAGGCAACTGGCTGCCGTGGCAGCGGCTATCGCAGCGGCGGCGAGCAACGAGCTTTTTTTCAAATCGAAGCGGTCGAGCAGGTGTTTGCTTAAAACAAGCGAGGCCACATAGCCGGCGAAAAGCAGGCCAGTGCAGAGGCCGACCTGAAAGTCGGAGCCGCCGAGCCTTTTGATAATGAAAGGCATAACGACCAGCCATATTGCGCCTGCGAAGGCCTGGAAGAAGGCCGATGCGTAGAGGGCGGCCACATCGGACTGCTCAATCCAAAATTCCTTCAGAAAATTTTTTCGCATAGGCAAAAATCCGGCTAAAACGGTTTCGGATACGAAGGCCGTAAAGTTACCGCCAAACAGGGCGTTTTGCAATACGAGGATGCGAAATAAAAACAATTATACAGAAGCCTTTTAACTTGACGAATTATAAACGCATTCATAAACTCACATTTTTTAAGCGATATTTTTCAGGAGCTGCCGGAAGTGGAAGAAGCGATAGCAAAAGCGGGCGCGCTGATTGAGGCGATGGAGTACATTCGCCGGTTCCGCGGCAAAATCGTGGTCGTCAAACTCGGCGGCAGCGTTCTGGATGAACCCTGTCTGCAAAAGAAGCTTCTGACGGACGTTGCGTTTATGGCGACGGTGGGCATTGAGCCGATTATCGTTCACGGAGGCGGCAAGGCAATCACCAAGGCGATGAACCAGGCGGGTCTTGAGCCGGTCTGGGTACAGGGACGCCGATATACCGATGAGCGGACGCTGACAATAGCCGAACACGTCCTGGTGCATAAGACCAATACGCCCATCTGCGAGACGCTGAAGCAATTAGGGTGCGATTCGATGGGGCTTCATTCGCTGAGCAGCTGCGTTCTTAAGGCTGAGACGCTGCGGCTAAACGGCGAGAACGGACGCAAAATCGACCTCGGACTGGTTGGACAGGTCGTCGAGGTAAACGCACATCTGCTCAATGCGCTGTGTGCTGCGGGGACAATACCGGTGATTGCGCCGATTGCCGAGGACAGCACCGGCGGCAGACTGAACGTCAACGCCGACAGCGCCGCGGGCAAGGTTGCGGCGGCGGTGCAGGCGGAAAAATTAGTCGTCGTCAGTGACACGCACGGCGTGCTGACCGATATGAACGACCCCAATAGCTGGGTTTCGAGCCTGAATGAAACGCAAATCAAGGAGATGATTGACGCAGGGATAATCACCGATGCGATGTTCCCCAAGGTCGAGGCCTGTATTATTGCGCTGGACGGCGGTGCAAAAAAGGCGCATATAATCGATGGCCGAATCGAGCATTCGCTGCTGCTGGAAATCTATACCGACAAGGGAGTCGGAACGCAGATAATCAAAAATGGAAAGCAAAATATAGAAGAAGCAAAGGTATGACGACGCAGGAAACGATAGAATTGTTTAATAAGTATGTTATTGCGAATTATTTTCGCCTGCCGAAAGTCATCGTAAGGGGGCAGGGCTGCTATATCTACGACGCGGACGGCAAAGAAATTCTCGATATGTTTCCCGGCTGGGCGGTCAGCGGCATAGGGCATTGTCACCCGAAGGTCGTCGAGGCGATTCGCAAACAGGCGGGCGTGCTTCTGCATATCGACAATACGTTTTATTCCGAGCCGCAGGGCAGATTGGCGAAACTGCTGAGCGAGCGGGCGTTCGGAGGAAAAAACTTTTTCTGCAACAGCGGGGCCGAGGCAAACGAGGCTGCGCTGAAGCTGGCGCGCATAGCCACCGCAAAAGAAAAATATAAATTCATCACCGCACAGGGCAGCTTTCACGGCAGGACGTTTGCCACGGTTACGGCGACGGCCCAGCCGAAATATCACGAAGGTTTTCTGCCGCTGCTGCCGGGTTTTGTTTATGTGCCGTTCAACGATATTGCCGCTCTCGAAAAGGCCTTTACCGATGAGGTCGCAGCGGTTATGGTTGAGCCGATACAGGGCGAGGGCGGCATAAATGTTGCAACAAAAGAATATCTTGAGGCGATTCGGCGGCTGTGCGATGAAAATGCCGCTGTGATGATTCTCGATGAGGTGCAGACAGGCATCGGCAGAACAGGAAAATGGTTCGCATATCAGCATTATGATATTGTGCCGGACATAATCACGATGGCAAAGGCGCTCGGAGGCGGAATGTCGATAGGGGCGATGATGGCCGGCAACGAAATCGCCGCTTCACTTGTGCCGGGTAAACACGCATCGACTTTCGGCGGCAATGCAATCGCCTGTGCGGCGGCCATAGCCGTCATCGAGGCAATAGAAGAAGAGGGCCTGCTGGAAAACGCTGCGCTTCTGGGCGAATACACCAAAGACCGGCTCAACAAGCTAAAAGAGAGACATTCCATAATCGACCACGTTCGCGGCATCGGCCTTATGATTGGAATTCAACTGACAGGGCCGGGCAAAGAGATAGTCGACAAATGCCTGCAAAACGGGCTGCGTATAAACTGCACAAACGACACCGTTCTGCGGTTTATGCCGCCGATGATTGCCACGCAGGAACATATTAACAAGGCGGTGAGCATACTCGAATCCGTTCTGACGGAACTGGGAAAATGAAAGACTTTATATCCATAAAGGATTTTTCAGCGGAGCAATTGGCGGAACTGCTCAAATTAAGCGGCAGACTGAAAAAACTATATAAATCCGGCAGGCGGGATTTGTGCCTGCCCGGCAAAACGCTGGTGATGTTCTTCGAGAAGCCCAGCCTGCGGACAAGAATCAGCCTTGAAGTCGCTATGGCCGACCTGGGCGGCAATGCGATTTACCTGAAGCCCGATGAAATCGGCGGCATCAGGGACACCGAGCCTATAAAGGACATTGCCCGCGTCCTGAGTCGATATGCCGATGGTATAGCGGCGAGGACTTTCGAGCATAAAACGGTTGTCGAGCTGGCTGAATTTGCGACTGTGCCGGTGATAAACGCCCTGACCGACCGCTCGCACCCCTGTCAGGCGATGGCCGATGTGTTGACGATTCAGGAACATCTCGGCAAACTGAAGGGGACAAAAATCGCCTTTATCGGCGATGGCAATAACGTCGCACGCTCACTTGCCTTCGTCTGCGCAAAACTCGATATGAAACTGACTATTGCCTCGCCGGCAGGCTATGAACTCGATGCCGACTCAATCCGCCAGGCAAATAAAATTTCGGCAGATAGCGTATCACAAACAGGCGACCCTAAAAAGGCTGTCGCCAATGCTGACATTATTTACACCGACACCTGGGTCAGTATGGGGCAGGAGAACGACAAGCAAAAACGCAGGGCTGATTTTGCAGGCTTTGTTGTCGATGCCAAACTGCTCAAATCCGCACCGAAAGGCGCAAAGATTATGCACTGCCTGCCGGCTTATCGCGGCTGCGAGATTACCGACGAGGCTGTCGAGTCCCCCAATTCGATTATATTCGACCAGGCCGAGAACCGTCTTCACTTCCAGCGGGCACTTTTGAAAAAACTTTTGAGCTGATTTTGCGATGGAATAAGGAGAAATAAGAATGTCAAAGAAGATCCTTGACCAAAATAATCTCGGAATGGACGAAGACTGGGCGGGGAACAACGCTGCTTTCCGCTGTCCTCATTGTAACAAGGTGTTCATTGTGAGCGGTTCTCGAGTTCACAGTGGTGTAAGAAAGTGTCCGAACTGTGGAGAGTCGACGGGCCGTTGTGATATCAAAGCGTTCAAGAATGGCGGCACCGCAAGTTTAGAGTGGTGAACACATATTTGTTCCAGGACGCGTTGCTTCCTCCAACCTACTGCATAACAAAACGTTAAGTACAATTATGAAGGAATTTAATAAAGTCCGTAACACTTGTTATTGAAGCTACTTTGGAAATCTAGGGTTAAGGATTAAGAGAAGACAAAAGAAGTAGAGTTAGTATGGACTTCGAAACGGAAGATGAGTTATTAGGCTATGTTAGAGAAAACTATGAAGTATTTGACAGGTTTACATTTGATTACCTGTTCAAAAGACTTTTGGCAGACGGTTATGACAACGAGCAGGCAAAGGATGTTATTTTGTATAACTGCTCACTAAGTGCTCTTGTGATGCAGGAAAGATTAGATAACAGTTATTATTTGAAGATAAAAGTTAATGACCAGATAGCTCCGGATTTAGCAGAACTGATGGAAGAAATTGCCAATAAGATGCTTCTGGAT
>Ga0315294_10002120_pt1 | contig 21675 bp, 12 predicted proteins | sample YL17G13_40_MG_FD_203626 | JGI IMG/M metagenome (GOLD analysis project Ga0315294, IMG submission 203626) | Sediment microbial communities from Yellowstone Lake, YNP, Wyoming, USA - YL17G13_40 | ecosystem: Environmental > Aquatic > Freshwater > Lake > Sediment | place: USA: Wyoming | collected...
CAACCAATGGTTGGGCGTACTCGGACTTGACCTCGCCCGACGAGACTGGATCCGCAAGCATCCGAGCGAGCATCGACGGGCGGGAGGCATCGGTCGTCGTCGTGTACGATCCTGGCCCGGTCTACAATGTCGAGGTGGACGCAGTTCCGGCCCTGATTGCGGCCAACGGCGTGTCCACGGCAACGATCACGGCCAAACTAAGAGACCGCTGGGGCAACTATGTGGCCGACCGCACAGAGCTCATCTTCACCACGGATCTGGGCAGCTTCAGTGGGAGCCTGTCGTTCAGGACGTCTACACGGGGCGGCCTGGCCAGTGCCATTTTGACCGCCGGCCTCACACCCGGCAGGGGGCACGTGGCGGCCACGGCCAACAATGGCCGACGGGGCGAGACCTACATCGACCTGTTCTCGGCGCCGACGCCCACACCGACACCGACGCCGACACCTGGCTGGAAGATCGGGTTGCCGATCATCATGAAGTACAGGTATCGCTAACGAGGCAATTGCGCGGAGAACGCAGAGCACGCGGGGAGACGAGCATGACGCAAACCCCACCGCGAGCTCTGCGGTCTCCGCGGTGAGGTAAGCCGTATCTTGTAGCCTAGAGGCACGTCATTTGGGTTAGATTGTTCCGCACGACCACCCGGGAGGAGGGGAACATGCATCAAAAGTCGAGAATGTTCAAGTCAGCGCTCGTTGTTGTGTTGCTAGTTGGGGTCCTGTTCGGAGCACTGGCTTTGTTGCCTGCGCTGGCGCAGGCGCCAAGGCATGGGCGTGCTGCGCCGGAGGAATCCTTTGTGCAAGATCCGGGTGAGGTATCCGGTCAGTTCGTGGCGGACTCCAAGACCGGCTACATGATTGATGACGGGTCTTTGGGGTTCACCAGCACACTGGCCTCCGCCTCGCTGGATGGGTGGACACTGCTTCCGGGCTTGGGTGGCGTCAACAACGACTATCTCTTCAGCCCGGCCGACAATGACGGTGACTGGGCGCGCTGGACGCCGGATCTTGCGGCGGGCACCTATCAGGTGCAGGTGCACTACTACGCTCACCCCACCTGCTACAGCAGAGCCAAGTACAGCGTCACCTACAACGGCGGCACAGACAACCCACTGCCGGTCAACCAGCAGTTGCTGGCTGACCAATCTACCGCTCCTCCTCCTGGGGGACAGGACTCTGGCTGGCTTACTTTGGGGCGCTATCCGTTCCTGGCAGGGGCCGGATCCGGGTGGGTTAGGTTGACTGACGTCACCAACACGTTCGGCGCGGGCGTCAACGTGATCGCCGATGCGGTGCGGTTCCTGCCGACTCAGGTATGGGTCGACAACGACTATACCTCTGGCGGGACGAACGGCGGCCATCTGTGGGGCGTGACCGCTTTTGATGACATCCGGGCGGGCGTCGCTGCAGTGGCTGACTATGGAACCGTGCACGTAGAACCGGGCATGTACCCCACGCCCATCACAGTGACCAAGTCGATCACGCTCTCAGGCGTCGGCTCGGCCACGACGTTCATCTCATGCACGGCAGGCAACGCGCTGGAGATTCTCGCCGGCGACGTGTCGGTCTCTGGATTCACTGTGCAGAGCACGGGAGCGAACTTTGGCATTTCCAACTATGATCCGGTTACTGGCTGGGCCACCAACCTGTCCGGCTATCGCATCCGCAACAATGTGATCACCGGTTTCGCGTATGGCATTCGCATGTTCCAGTCCAAGGGCGAAATCAGCAACAACACGGTCACGGGCAACTCTTCCGCTGGCATCTGGGTCTACGGGTTGCCGGGGGGCGGAGCCGTTGGACCGACCACGATCTCGACCAACACGCTCTGGGCCAACGGTACAAGCGGCAGTGGCGAGGACTTTGACATCCGGCTCGAGGATACGTACACAGGCACTATCGTGGCAAACAACACGATCACAGGCTCGCTGGGCATCGGGGAAGCGGGCGTCTACGTCCTTAACATCGCGGGCGACCTCACTCTGTCCTCGAATGCCATCACGGGCTGCACGCGCGGTGTATGGATCGATGAGACGGCTAATGCCGGCATCCAGAAGGTCACTCTAGTCAAGAACACGATCGCCAATGGTAGCGACGGTGTGCGGGCAGAGTGGACGGGCGGACTGTGTGTCAACCGCCAGATCATCATCGGCGGCAGCTGCGCTAACACCAACCGCATCTCTGGCAACAGCAGCTATGCGGTCAACCTGCCGCTCTTCTCGCCGAACATCACCGCCACGTTCAACGACTGGGGCGTGTGCGACCTGCACCAGATCGAGGACCGCATCTACCATCATTATGATAGCCCCGACGCCAACCACGGCACCGTCGACTATTCGTCGGCGATCTGCGTGCCGGACCATATGACCGTCACGGCAGCGCCGGCCAGCGTGCCCGCGGATGGGCACTCGCTGGTCACGGTCACGGCTCAACTCTTTGACGCCTGCGGCTACTATGTGAATCCCGGCACCATGGTGGGCTTCACGACCAGCCTGGGCAGCGTGCCTTACGAGTATGTGGAGGCCGAGGCCATCACAACAACCACCGGCGTCTGGACTTCTCTTGCGCACGCCCGTGCGAGCGGCGGGGTCTACCTTCGCACGGTCGATCCGACCGCCAGTCTCACCTGGAGCTTCAACGGACCGGCAGTCTCGGTGATCTACACAAAGCGAGCTCCCGGCACGGCCGAAGTGTTCATTGACGGCAGCGCGACCCCGAGCATGACCCTCGACATGAGCCGTTCCATGGATCCTACCGAGAATGAATACCGCGTGGAGGCAGTGGTCGCCACGAGTCTGGGCGCTGGCGGACACACCATTACGATCAAGCCGATCGCGGCGGGACCCATCTTTGTTGACGCCTTCCGATCCGGCGCGGTGGTTGGCATGAGCGGCAGGGCCACAACCAACCTGACGGCTGCGGTAAGCCCGGGTTCCGCCTCGGTGTGGGCCACGGCGTACAGTGGACGTGTCGTTACAGCTACGTCCACGGCGCTCTATCCGTTCATCACGGGCACGGCGACGACCAGCTTTGGCGCCGCAGACGCCTACGTGCTCAAGAGCGCCGCGCCTAGCACGCTGAACCCCGGCCAAGAGGTGACCTACACCATCACCTATGGCAACAACGGCCCTGAGGCCGCGACGCACATTCTGGTGACGGATACCCTGCCGGCCGGCCTCCTGCGGGTGCGCTCGAGCTCTGCACCCAACCGCGAGTCGCCCAATCCGGCGGCCGGCAACAAATGGGCCTGGGATTGTGGCACGGTGAATGCGGGTATGACGGGCACCATCACTCTCGTGGCGCGCGTCGACACGGCGGCGCCATGGCCAGTGCCGACGGTGGTCACCAACGTGGCCGAGATTTCTACGGACGTGGCCGAAACCGCGGGTGGCAACAACGCTGCATCGGCAGCGGTGACGGTCGTTCCGTCTCCTCCGGGTCAGATCACGCTGGTGGCCGATCCGACCGCCATCTGGGCCGATGGGATGGCGACTTCTATCATCACGGCGACAGTCAAGGACCAGAATGGCAACAATGTGGTGGACGGCACTCCGATTACCTTTACCAGCCGCCTCACCGGCACGGTGTTCCTGCCGGGCGCCGTGTTACCCACGATGGTGCCCACGAGCGGCGGAGTCGCCACGACGACGCTGCGCGCTGGCACGGTGGCGGGCACGACCACGGTGACAGCCACCTCTGGCGCAGCTAGCGCCACGGTGCAGGTGCGTCTGCTGCCCACCGAGCCGTGGAACGTGAGCATCTCTGCCTACCCGACCTGGATTCGTGTCAGTCCGCGCGGTGAGCTGACCAGCACGCTCACGATCACCGTGACGGACATCAACAACAACCTGGTGAACGGCGTCACGGTGGATGTGCAGACGACGGCAGGGAGCTTCGTGGGCACGGCCAGCAACCCGGCGACCTTTACCACGACCAATGGCGTCGCCCTGGTGGGCCTGGCCTCTGGTTGCACGGTGACTACGGCCACTGTGACGGCGGCCATCACCACCACGGGACGGCCCACGGCGACCGCCAGCGTGTTCTTCCAGGCCGGCTTGCCCTACACGATCACGTCTGAAGCAAGCCCGACACTGATCCGCGTCTGCAACGGCCCGCTGGGCGAGGCCGTGATCACGGCCACCCTGTGGGACGAGTGCGGCAACCCCGTGGAAGATGGCACCGAGGTCAAGTTTAGTGTGGTGCAGGGCGAGCGCGGCGAAATGTACCCGACGCTGGCCCGCACCGTGGGCGGCAAGGCCGTTTCGACCGTGCGCACCAAGAGCTACCTGTTCGGCGAGCGCTATCTGGACGTGTACATCCTGTCCCGCCGTCAGGCGCGCGATATCGTCTGGCTCCAGCGCGTGAACCTGCAGGAAGGGCTCACGTCCAACATCAACCTCACGGCTTCGCCTTCGACCATCCAGGTCAGCCTGCAGCGGTCTACTATCCGGGCGCAGGTGCGCGACTGCGGAGGCAACAACGTGCAGGACGGCACCGTGGTCACCTTTACCACGGACAGCATGGGCAACGTCTTCCCCAGTGTTGTGACCACCGATGGCGGCCTGGCCGAGACTACCTTCCTGCCAGGATGCACCACGGGCCTGGCGGTGATCACCGCCACGGCGGACTCGCGCGCCGTGAGTATGACCGTACGACTCGAACCCGGTCCGGCCGACCGCATCAGCGTGGCCATCGCGCCCGACACCATCCGCAACTGCGGGGGCACGGCCGTGGTGGAGGCGACGCTGTACGACTCTTGCAACAACCTGGTCAAGGATGGCACGCTAGTGCAGTTCACGCCGCAGTACGGCTACGTGGGCGCGCGCCCTACAGTCGCCGTCACGCGCCGGGGTATGGTCACTACCACAGTGACCGCGCTGAACAAGGCGCTGGAGACCTGGCCGCTGGCTCAGGAACAGATCGATGTAACCTCTGGCGCGTCCAGGCCTGGCTTCGTGAACCTCTGGATCAAGCCCGGCGCCGTGAAGCACGTCAGCGTCGAGGCCGATCCGGGCAGCATTCCGATCAACGGGGACGTGAACGGCTACGACGTAGCCATCGTGGCCCGCGTGGCCGACTGCAGCGACACGGTGCTCGAAGATGGACTGCGCGTCAAGCTGCAGACCGACCTGGGCATCTTCCGCGACTCGGGCACGCGCACCCACTACGCAATCACGATCAACGGCCTGGTGACTGCCACGCTCACGTCGCAATCGGTGGCAGGCCTGGCCAATATCACGGCGCAGGCGGATTCGGTCACAGGCTCCACAACAGTGCGGTTCCTGCCGGGCGAGCCGTTCCAGATCGAAATGAGCCCGATCCCAGAGAGCATCTGGGCCGACGGTATGCGGACTTCATACGTCGTGGCCCGCGTGCGGGATGAGTACTTTAACCACGTGCTGGATGGCGTGACGGTCACGTTCATCACGCAGTACAGCCACTTTGTGGAGAGCGGCACGGAACGCCATACCACGACGACCAACATCGACGGCTTTGCGTTCGCGACGTTGGTGGCCGACATCGTGCCTCGCACGTCGCTGGTGCGCTGCATTGCCTACAACGACCGGCAAGGCTATACCTACGTCTTCTTTGTGACGCCACCGCCGGTGCACGTCTACCTGCCGGTGGTCCGCAAGGAGTCCATACAGTAGGCAAGTGACACCATAGGGTTCAGCAGCTCCGCAGCAGGGCCCGGCCAGACGACGTCTAGCCGGGCCCTGTCTTGTTAGGCAGAGACTCGAGTGCAGACGGCTTGGCTACTGAGGCTGACGGGAGTCCTTGAAGATCATGAGCACGCGATACTTGAAGCGGGTCGGCAGAGGAGTGCAGGTTGCGCTCGGCGAGGGCGTCCCAGTCGGCGTGACTGACGAGGTAGCTGTGGGAGTCGTTGTCGGCGTGGGTGATGGGGTCCAAGTCGCGCTGGCCGTGGGGGTGGCTGTGGCCGTAGGTGTGGCCGTGGGCGTGCGCGTAGGGCCAGGCTGCAGTCCAGCCAGGGCACGCTCGAGGTTGAGCCTGCCCCAGCCCAGGAATGGGTCCTGACCCGGGTACTGCGCCGCGTTCACGTCGTCGGCCTGGGTTTCCAGTCGCTGCTCGATCTCGGCGTTGGTCCAGTCCGATTGGTAGCTCCACAGCAGAGCGGCTGCGCCGGAGACGTGCGCCGCGGCCATGGAAGTGCCGCGCTTGTAGTAGTATAGGTAGGGTTCCCGCCAGGTGCTGAGGATGCTTTCGCCCGGTGCGGCGATGTCCACCTGTGGCCCATAGTTGGAAAAGCTGGGCCGCGCGTCGTCGGGATCCGTGGCGGCCACGGCGACGACGTGCTCGCAGGCGGCCGGGTAGAGTACCGCGCCGCCGTCGTTGCCGGCCGCAGCCACGAGCAGGGCTCCCCTCTGATAGGCATAGTCCACGGCAGCCTGGAGGATGGGATCGGTGGTGTGCCCGCCCAGGCTCAGGTTGATGACCTGCGCGCCGTTGTCCACTGCGTAGACGATGCCCGCGGCGACATCCGAATACCAGCCGTTGCCCTGTTCATCGAGCACCTTGACGACCATGGCGCGTGCCCCCCAGGACAGGCCGGCGATGCCGATGGCGTTGTTGGTCTCGGCTGCGGCGATGCCGGTGACGTGCGTACCGTGGCCATACTCGTCTTCTACGATCGGATTCTCATATGGCGCGTCGATGCTGCCGTTCCACTGGTGGAAAAAGTGCCAGCCATGGATGTCGTCTACTTTGCCGTTGCCGTCGTCGTCGACGCCATTGCCTGGGACCTCACCTGGGTTGGTCCACAGCACGTTGTGCAAGTCCGGGTGCTCCAGATAGGCGCCGCTGTCCAGCAGAGCTACGATGATTCCCTGGCAATGGCACACCTCCCAAGCCTGCGGTGCGCCCACCCCGGACAGCGCCCATTGCTCCGCAAAGCGTGGGTCGTCTGGATTCTCCAGCGCATGGGCCGGGTGATCGAGGCCCGCGTACTGCACGCGCGGATCGCGGCGCAGCTCGGCCACGACGCTCTCCTCGGTTCCGGGCGCCACCTGCAGTTGCAGGACGCTCAGTTGACGGATTTGTCCCACGATGCGTGCCTGCCAGCGCGACGTGGGCGACAGGAGGGAGGTGACGTCGGCGTCCTGCCGGCACTTGACCAGCACTTGGCCGTGAAGGCGCTCCTCCACAGCGGCCAGACCCGTCGTGTGCTGCGCCCGGGCTGGCGCGCTGCGACAAGGCAGCACCAGGACCATGGCGACCGACAGCAGGGCCCCCAGGACCAGAGCGCCTTTGCGCGTGTATGCTTGCATACCATTCCTTCCCATGACAGACCGTGACAGCGCGCATGCAAAACGGAGGCTAGTGGACTCGCCGTCCACTAGCCTCCAGTATACTACAGGCGATGACTACCGTCTAGCGCACGATGCTCGTCGTGGCGCTAGCTGTGGTCGTCTCGATCCACGGATGCGTGACGGTGGCAGTGGCAACTACCTGCCCTGATGCCGTGGAGAAAGTCAGCAGGGTGAACTGTTTGGTCCAGGTGGCGCCCGCAGCGATGCTGGGGACGACCCACGAGGACTTACTGCCGGGCGCCAGGTAGGCAGGTCCGGTCCAGGTGGCAGCCACGTTCACGTTGATCAGCGCGGCCGGGCTTTCGTTCTTGACCGAGATGGTGTAGCGGATCGAGGCGCGCGGCCCGACAAAGCTCGGGGCAGCCAGGGAGACGGTGACATAGGGCAGGGTGGTCACTGCCGTTAGCTTGTAGGTCTGGCGGCCCGTGATGCCCACTAGCCCGACGTTCTCGACCTTTCCGGTTGCATCGGCCTTGACGCGCACCTGGTAGGTGATGTGCGCATCGGGCGTGTGCAGTGCCTCGCCGCCGACGTTGCCGCCCCACAGGATGTGACCCACGCCGGTGCCGGGATGGGACGAATCCTCAAAGTAGCGGCCGCCGGTCACTGAGCCGTCGACGTAGGTGCAGTTGGCCGGGATGGGGATGTCGACCGTGCCCAGGGCGACGATGCTGGCGGCATCCTTGATGTGGACGTTGTAGGTCAGAGTGTCGCCTGGGACGGCGAGGGCCTTGTCGACCATCATCTCGCCGAGGAAGGTGTCAGGGTTGTTCCAGATGCGAACCTTGCCCCAGGACAGGTCGGTCGCCTCCTGCACGACTTGCATGTGCACGCCGTAGGCCTTTTCGCCCGGGTTGCCCGTCGTTCCACCATAGCCGACTCCGCTCGGGTACCACCACCAAGCCGAGCGTCCGCCAGAAGCGGCAGAGCCGCCAAAGCGCAGTGGCTCACCCTCGGGGTAGTCCAGCGGCGCAACGCCATAGTCGCCCTTGGCCGGCACGACGCAGCTCGAGTCCCATTCCTTTGTGAACCACGCGATGCGAGGATCGCCAGGGCCACGGATTACCTTCTCCAGGCCGGGATACCAGCCCAGGACGTCGGTGAAGGCCGGCACGGCGGGCCGCGACGGCAGCTCCTCATCGGCATTGCCACCCAGGTAGCGCGCGTCGACGTGGAAGGGCAGCGTATCGCGCAGCCCAAAGCAGGCATCGCGCATCTGGATGCGCCCACCGATGTTGGCCACTTCGTTCACGTAGGCAGAACCCGCAAAGCGGATCGGCTCAAAGTGCGCATCCACGACCAGGCAGGCGCCCTTGGAGCCGAAAGCCGGCGGATCGGCCAGGTTGTAATACACTTCGTTGGCCGTGTACTTGCAGTTGCGGTACCACAGCAACATGCCAAAGTCCTTGATGTTATAGCGGCCACTGACCAGACCGGCATCAAAGCCGACTGCGTTGCGCCACTCGGCGATGTAGTATTGGGGGTAGACGGCATAGCCATCGGTGCGGGTCCAGCCGCTGACCACCCAAGGATTGGTGGTGGCCTCGGCGTCATCGGAAAGGATGACGGTCGTGCCCTTGGTGACCTTGATGTCATCCAGGTACCAACCCATGCCTAGGCTGGCCGGGTCGGTCTCGTAGCGGAAGCGCAGCAGCACGCTGCTCTGGCCCGCGTAGGCGCTCAGGTCTACGGCCTCATCGATCCAGCCATCGCTCGTGCCGGTATAGCCAGGCACCTCAGCGATAAAGTAGCAGCTTGGATCCGTCTGGTCGGTGGTGTGCGGGCCGGCCAGCGACGTCCAGGTGGCGCCGCCGTCGGTGGAGACCTGCACGAAGCCAAAGTCCCAACCCTCTTCGATGTCGTAGAGAGTCTTGAAGGTCAGGGTTGCGCTGGTAGCGCCACTCAGATCGAGCGGTGCGGCCGTGGTGAGCTGGGCGTCGCGCATGTTGGTTTTGCCGCCCCACCACATGTTGCTGCCCTGCGCGGGGACGACCGGCTGTTCGATCTGCGCAGGCAGGTTGACGATGACCGAGTCCTGGGTGCCCGCCGGCAGCATGGCGGACTGGCCCAGGGTCATGGTGGTCTCGGGGCTCAATACGTCGAGCACGACGGGGTCATTCCAGCCCAGCAGGTACTTGTGCCAGGGGTCAAGTCCGGGTGGCACAGCCGAATCCGGCCAGCCTCCGCCCCAGTCGTCCGCCATCAGGGTCCAGAAGCCAGGCGAGGTCTCACCGGGCTGATAGGCATACAGGTCCTGGGTGCCGATGTTGTGTGCGAACTCGTGCGCGAAGACGCCGGTTAGGCCGTTCTCGGGCATGATGGTGTAGGCGCCGATCTTTACGCCGCTGCTCCCGATGTTGTACGCAGGGTAGACAGAGGAGCTGTGCGACCAGATGGCGTTCTCGCCTATGCCCGAATTCTTGAGCAGCGTGGGGCTGTCCTCTTCGCCGTAGCCAGCGTGCACGACCATGACTCTATCGAGCACACCGTCGCCGTTCTGGTCATACTGCGCCCAGTTGAAATTGGGGTTGGCCGCCACGCAGGCGTCGATGGCGTCCTTCACCAGACTCTGGGGAGTGCCACCATCCGGAAAGTAGCCATCGGCGAGCCCTGAGTAGCCCGCGCTGCGGGCGCCGGGGCAGGCGTCCGCACCGTACCACGCCTCGGAGTGGGGCACTTGCACCCAGCCGATGACGTCGCCCTCCACGGTGTACAGGCCACGCGACTGTTCCTCAAAGTACTTGCGCATAGAGTAGCCGCGTAGGTCGATGTCGACCGGCGTGCCATCGTCCAGCGTATACTGGCTGCGCACGCCCTCGCCAAAGAGCAGGTTCCAGTAGTAGTCGCCGTTAAAGTCCGAGGTCCACATAGCGTCATAGGCCCGATCGTCTCTGCTCCTGGGTTTGGGAAGCTCGTTGTGCAGCGGGCCACTGTAAGTGAAGGTCTGCGTCTCGGTGATGATGCCAGAGCAGTCGCCGTAGGCCTCAAAATCCACGGGATCGGGGTCGGCAATGGGATCCCAGATGTCGCCTGGGTTCCAGGTCACCGTGTCGGTCCCAGCGAACTCGACTAGGATGACCAGGAGTTTGTCCTTGCCCGTCTTGGCCAGAGCTGCCGCTTCGGCGGCCTTGCCCTCCATCAGCAGCTTCTCGCGCTGGGCCAGACGACTGGCATCGATCGGGTTGGGTACGTCCTTGGGCTTGAGGTGCTTGAACAGTGCCTTCTCCGGGCCTTCAGCCACAGGCTGAGGAGGTTCGGCCGACAGTGCCATCGGCCACGCCGAGAACAGCAGGGCCAGCACGAGTAGCACTGCAAATCCCTTGAATACAGTCTTTCTCATTTCTAGTTCCCCTTTCCAGTAGTTCGCATTCTTGGTGCTCACTCTGCGCCGCGTGATTACTCACTGCAAGGAATGTGCTCTTGCACCACCTCCTTCCGGAACGATCGAGTGTCCAGCTCGTGCGGGCGCTCATAGGACTCTGGTGATGGGAAAAGGGGGCTCACGTTGGCCCCATGGGAGACTTCCCAGCAGGCTGGGAGAGCAAGACGCAATCTGCGTAGGAGGAAGAACCAGTGCTACACCAGTATTATATCCAACGCGATGACTCCTGTCAACAGACCAGATGTCAAAGTTTCCGGCATGAAGCCAACTTGAAGGGAGAATGGACTCGAGCTACGATCATAGTCTAACGCCCAAGACGGAACGGCGCGACGATGTCATGGTAGGTCACGACCAGCACGAGCATCAGCATCAGGATGATTCCCACAAAATGCACCCAGCTCTCTCTGGCTGGGTCGAGTCGTTTGCCACGCAGGGCCTCGATTGCGATGAAGAGCAGCCGTCCGCCGTCGAGACCGGGCAGGGGCAGCAGGTTGGTAGCGGCGAGCGCCGCACTCAGGGCCGCCGTGAGCTGCAGCAAGGGGAACCACCAGCCGCTATCGACTACCTGGCGCGCGGCCAGGCCGCTCAACTGCGCGATGCCGATGGGGCCCACGGGGCGCACCATGTCCACAGGGATAAGCCCACGCAAAATGCCGAGGGGAATGGAGAGCAGATAGCCTACCGAAGCCGCGGTCTCGGTCGCCGCTTTCCGAACGGCCTGCGGCAGGGGATACGACACGATTTCCTCCCACCCCGCCGCGTTGCTCAACTGCACGCCACGCGTCTCAGCCTTGACAAACCAGGGAGCGCCTGCGGGCAAAGGCATGTCGAAGCTTCTGCCGCGGCGGCGGATCGTCGCGCTCCGGATGTCGCCGCCGACGGACCGGGCATGCACAATCAGGTCGAGGGTGTTGGTCACTTCGCGGCCATCCACGGCCAAGATGAGGTCGCCGTCTTCAAACCCGACGGCCGCCGCAACAGAACCCGGTAGGACCTTGTTCACACCCACGGAGAGGTCGTGTGCCAGGGGCCAGCCAGTGGCAAAGCAGATGCTGAAGAGCAGAACGGAGAGGAGGAGGTTGCAGAGCGGGCCGCCCATCAGGAACGCAGCGCGCACGCGCTTGGCCTTGTCAGAATAGACAGCGCCAGGTTCACCGCCTTCCGCCAGGCGCACAAAGGCGCCGAAGAAAATCCAGTTGAGCGTGTAGACGGTTCCGCCCAGGCGCGCCAGCGTCAGGAGGCGAGGAGGGTACCCCAGGCCGAACTCCTCCACTCGCACTCCTATGCATTTGGCGACAAGCAGGTGACCTAGCTCGTGGACAGACGTGAGCAGACTCAGCACCACGATGGCGGCGAGTATGCCGGTCACAGTGTACACCCTCCGAATGGGCTATTCAGCGCAGCCTGACCATACCATTATAGCGCGATCGGAGTGTTTGCACAAACCAGATTACCTTCAGCGCGTCGAAGAACCTTCCCGAAAGATGGCGCCGCATACCCAGTGGCGACTGCCAAAACGTCACTTGGGAGAGTCACACGCGGCTCTCGTCTGCCAGCGTCAGCAGCCTCTGCAAGCGCGGCATGTCTACCGACGCCGTGAGGTCGATGGTCATCGGACTGATGGAGACTACCCTGTCCACCGTCACGGCATAAATGTCAGAGTCCGGTTCCAGCGTTTCCAGGTCGACTGCCTTGGCATAGCCATGGACAGTCTTTCGGCCTTGTTCGTCGACGGTTACAGGCGAGACAAAGTACGGCTGGCGCGACACGCGCGTGGTGCGCCAGGGAGTGTCCGGCGTGGCGTCGCAGGGCACATCCAGCTTGAGGAGGTCTACTCCTGGCGGCATGCCCCGAGCGAGGACGTGCTGGGCCAAGCGCCGCACAAAGGACGCTGCCGCAGAAAAGTCAATGTCCGCGCTGTTGCTAAAGTGATACTTGCTTTCGGTCTCCAGGGAAGCGGCCAGTGCGGGAATGCCAAAGCTGGCTGCCTCGATGGCTGCGCAAACAGTGCCGGAAATCGTGATGCAGTTTCCCAGGTTCTCGCCATAGTTGATGCCCGAGATGGCCAGGTCGGGCAGGCGCGGTAGGAAGCGCAGGAGGCCATGCCGCACGGCCTTGGCAGGCGACGTGTCGAACGCAATGGCACGCACCTGCGTGCCCCCCACGGTCAGGGTCCCTTCCTCGGCCAGCGGGTCGTCAATGGGCATACTGCGGCTCTGCCCGGACTGCTGCACGAGGGGCGCCACAGCCCAGACCTCGCCCAGATCGAGCACGCAGCGAACTGCCGCCAAGAGGCCCAGCGATGCGATTCCATCGTCGTTGGTGATCATAATAAGGGGGAGCTCATTTCTTGCCAAGGCTTACTCCAATGGGGATGTTAACTCCAACGGCTTGTCATCTTCGGTCAATTCACAGGTTTTGTCAAATGCTCTGCCCCTTGTTCGCTCGGCGCATTTGCCTATGCTCAGGGAATGTGATAGCATGGACAGGTTGTCACTCTAGAGAAAGCATGGAGAACGCGGCGTATGCTCTTGCTGGTAATCCTGCACGAAGTCTCAGCGGCGTGGCTGGCCCTATACGGCCTGAACAGCCTGCTGCTGACCCTCATCTACTTCGGGGGGCGCAGGCGCCCCCGCGCGACGCCGCCCCAGCCGACCACATGGCCTTCTGTGACGGTGCAATTGCCCATCTACAATGAGCTGCACGTGGCCGAGAGGCTGATTGCCGCCGCGGCCACACTGGACTACCCGCGCGAACTCCTGCAGATTCAGGTTCTGGACGACTCGACCGACGAGACCAAGACGTTGGCCCGGCGCGCCGTAGCGCGCTACGCTCGCGGAGGCGTGGACATCGAGTACGTTCACCGCATCCAGCGGACAGGTTTTAAGGCGGGTGCACTGGCCGAAGGCCTACGCTCTGCCAGAGGCGAGTTCCTTGCCGTGTTTGACGCCGATTTCGTCCCACCGGCCGACTTCTTGGGACGCATCGTTCCCCACTTTGCTTCGAACCGCGTGGGCTGCGTGCAGGCACGCTGGAAGCACCTGAACCGCGAGTATTCGGCCCTGACACAGCTGCAGGCCATCGGCATCGACGGCCATTTTATCGTGGAGCAGCGCGCCCGCAGCCAGGCGGGTCTCTTCCTCAACTTTAACGGCTCCGCCGGCATGTGGCGCCGGGCGTGCATCGACGACGCCGGCGGTTGGCAGTCGGATACGCTGGCGGAGGACCTCGATCTTAGCTACCGTGCGCAGTTGAAGGGCTGGCGCATCCTGTACGTACCGGAGATCACGGCGCCGGCAGAGCTCCCGCCACAGATGGACGCCTTGCGGCGTCAGCAGTCACGCTGGGCAGAAGGTAGCATCCGTGTCGCGATCAAGCTGCTGCCTGCATTGCTCACGTCTGACCAGCCGTTGCCGGTCAAGATCGAAGGGGCGCTGCACTTGACCGGCTACCTGATTCACCCGCTGATCCTGTTCACGTTGCTGCTTAGTTTGCCCATCGTGCTGTCGGGCATACGTCTGCCAGCATCGGTACCCTACCTTTTGCTGGCCGCGGCAGGGCCCCCGTTGTTGTACCTGGTGGCTCAATCCGAGCGTGGCCCCGGCTGGTGGCGAGAGCTGCGGTATGCGCCTGCCTTGCTGTTGCTAGGCACCGGCCTGGCGCTCAACAACACGCTGGCCATGGCGCGTGGGGTGTTGGGGCGCAAGAGCGAGTTCCAACGCACGCCCAAGTTCGACATCCAGCATGGGAAAGGCGAGTGGCAGGGTAGCTCGTATGCCCTGCGCTGCTCGCCGCTGGTGTGGGGTGAGCTGCTGCTGACAGCCCTGGCTCTGGGCGTCGCCTGGTTGGAATGGCACGCGGCGGGCTCGGTGCCCTACTGGCTGCTGATCTATGCCCTCAGCTACACCTACGTCGCCAGCGTCAGCCTGGTGCAGACCTGGCAGGCCTGGCGTAAGGCTGGAGGGACGGTGGCAGTCTGGGCGCGCTATTCCTCCGCGCGTCTGCGGCCGGGCCCTCAAGCGGGGAAACAGCGCCTGAGCTAGGCTCCGTCGACGCGAGCAGGTTGTGCGGTCTGCAGGGCGGCCAGGATGGGGTGGTTGGCGGCGGGGAAGGCATAGTCTCGCAACTGCGGGGGCTGCACCCATTTCCATTCGTCGCAGCCCAAACACCGCGGCTCTCCGCCGGCGTAGCGGCAATCGTAGGCGTAGAGCGTGATGCGAAAGTGGGTATAGGCGTGCTCGACGGTTGCGATGTGCGCGCCGATTTCGATCTCGATGCCGAGTTCCTCGCGGATCTCCCGTGCCAGGCACGCTTCCAGCGTTTCCCTCGGTTCGCGCTTGCCGCCCGGGAACTCCCACAGCCCGCCCAGCAGCCCGCGTAGGGGACGTTTGGTGATCAGGATGCAGCCCTCCCGCCAGATCACCGCCGCGGCGATGTCGTAGTGGGGTATGCGCCTGGTAGGCCGTCGGACTGGCAAGGACTCCTGGGTGCCCAGCCGCCTGGCCTGGCACGCCTCGCTCAGAGGGCAGACTTCGCACATGGGGCGGCGCGGCGTGCAGACGCTGGAGGCCAGGTCCATCAGTGCCTGGTTAAAGGCGCCGGCCTGGCCGTGCGGCAGCAAGGACTCGGCACTCTGCTGCAGGCGCTGCCGTCCGTCTGCGCTGACCGGGTTCTCTGTGATCTGGAACAAGCGGCACAGCACACGCCGCACGTTGCCATCGATGGCCACTCGATCCTGGCCAAACGCGATACTCAGGATGGCGCCGGCCGTGTATTCGCCAATGCCAGGCAGGGCCCGCAGTGCCTGGTCAGAGTTGGGCAGCTCTCCTCCGTGCTCTGCAGAGACACACTGCGCCAGGCCGTGCAGGTGGCGGGCGCGCGCATAGTAACCCAACCCCTCCCACGCTTTGAGGACGTCGTCGAGGGGGGCGCTCGCCAGGGCGCTCCAGTCTGGGAACCGCTCCAGGAAGCGCTGGTAGTAGGGCAGCACCGTGGCCACCCGGGTCTGGTGCAGCATGAACTCGGCCACCGTGATGAGGTATGGGTCGCGGGTGTTGCGCCAGGGAAGCTCGCGCTGGTTGCGCTCGTACCAGGACAGCAGGCGCGCGGTGATTGCGCCCAGGTCGGGGCTACCAGTCATTCAGTTCCTCTTCGTCCTCGGCCAGACGGCCCAGCTTGCGCAGCGCCCTCCACAGGCGTTCTTCCCAGATGCTGCCGTGGAGCAGCTCGCTGACCTCGTAGGCGGTCTCCAGACGGCCCCAGTGTGTCACGATGAAGGTCACGCGATGCCACTTGAGGTTGACAATGGGGTGCGGCAAGGCGCGTAGTTCCTTTAGATGCACCTGATAGTAGAGTTCTTGCGCTCTGGGGTGCGCGGGTTCGTCGGGGAAGAGTTGAAGACGCGGGACAATCGTCCAGTCTGTGGTGTGAGCAAAGTAACGGATGGACCATTTCTCCTCGGCGAAGGCTTTGCTCTGGTAGAAAGCCAGGATGGGAGCGTTGACGCCGCGCTTGGGCGCATGTTGGCACGGGATGCGGTACCAGTGCTGCTCACGAGCGATCTGCAGGTCGCGCGGATTGTTCAGGAGAGCGACCAGGACGGTGGCGTAGCGGTCGGGCTCCACGCTTCACTCCTCTTCACGTTGCTGGCAGGCTGGGTTTCCTTCGTCACGGCTCAAGAGACGTCATGCACGCCGATATCGCACACTGTAACGCAAATGCGCGGGCCTGTCAAAGACACGGGAGTATGGCATGACCTTCCCGCAAGGCCCCTCTGCAAGCGTCGGCAGATGTCGCGGTGCCGCCTTTCGGGAAGCTTTCTGCATTTGACAGGCATTGGTGACCTCTGTAAGATGGGTGCCGCCACCCCACACTCTATGTTGAGGTACAGTCTTCGATGGAGAGCCCAATGACGCCGGCGTTCACCACGCCCGAATGGGTCAAGGATGCCGTCTTCTATCAAATCTTCCCAGACCGCTTTGCGCGCAGCAAGGCGGTGCCCAAACCACGCAATCTGGAGCCTTGGGACAGCCCTCCCACGGAATGCGGTTTCAAGGGCGGCGACTTGCTGGGCGTCGTGGAGCATCTAGACTACCTGACGGACCTGGGCGTCACTGCCTTCTATCTGAACCCGATCTTCCAATCCACGGCCAACCACCGCTACCATACGCACGACTATTGCCGCGTGGACCCCTTGCTGGGCGGCGACCCGGCCTTTCGCAAGCTGCTGAAGGCAGCGCATCGGCGTGGGATACGCGTCGTTCTGGATGGGGTCTTTAACCACGCCAGCCGGGGGTTCTTCCAGTTCAACCACATCCTGGAGAACGGAGCCGCCTCGCCCTACCTGGACTGGTTCACGGTGACAGGTTGGCCCCTGCATGCCTATGACACGCACACCAAGCCGAACTATGTGGCCTGGTGGGGGCTGCACGCCCTGCCCAAGTTCAACATAGATTGCCCCGAAGTGCGCGAGTTCCTGTTGGGAGTGGCGCGCTACTGGGTCGAGCAAGGGATTGATGGCTGGCGCCTGGACGTGCCCGGCGAGATCAAGGACGATGAGTTCTGGCGCGAGTTTCGCCGGCGCGTCAAATCGGCCGACCCGGAGGCCTACATCACGGGCGAGATCTGGCAGGAGGCGCGTCACTGGCTGCAGGGTGACCAGTTCGACGGGGTGATGAACTACCCTTTCACCAAGGCCTGCCTGTCTTTCTTCGTGGGCCGCAGCCTCAATCTGGGTCTGACTTCAGGCGCCGGCTACGCGCCGGTCCAACCCACGGATGCAGAGGGGTTCGCCTCCGCGATAGACGATCTGCTGGCGCTCTACCCCGAGCCGGCGACGCAGGCGCAGATGAACCTGCTCGACAGTCACGACACGGCGCGCTTTTTGAGCCTGGCGCGCGGCGACGAATCTGCCCTGCGCATGGCGCTGCTGTTCATGATGTGCTACCCAGGCGCGCCGTGTATCTACTATGGGGACGAGACGGGCATGGAGGGCGGCAAGGATCCGGACAGTCGGCGCGCATTCCAGTGGGACGAGCGGCGCTGGAACACCCAGATGCTGAGCTACACGAAGCGCTGCATCGCGCTGCGCAAGGCGCACCGGGCTCTGCGCCGTGGAGAGTACCGCAGGCTGTTTGCCCAGGGTGCCGTGTACGCCTTTGGCCGCCGCACGACGGAAGAGACGCTGCTCGGTGTATTCAACACGAGCGGTGGAACCTGGGGCATGAGTCTGCCGGTGGAGGGCTATCTGGTGAATGGCACTGCGCTGCAAGATGTGTGGGGCGAAGGAAGGGCGGTCGTTCGGGATGGGCGCATCGCGGGGCTCAACGTGGCTGCACGCAGCGGCATCGTGCTTGAGGTCGTGCACTGATCCCTGCAAGCGGGCTCATGGCCGCTGATGACCTTGCCCCGCGAGGACAGCAGTCGCTCGGCGTACTCTTTGGGGACCAGACGTGTGAGGGCATCGACGAGGGCAGCAGAAGCAGGCTGGGCTTCCGTCTCCACGGTGGGTGCGGCTGTCTTTGCACCGCAAGCAGAACAGAACGTGAGCTCAGGATCGGGGGGCGATTCTGCACCGCACTGTGCAAAGCCGCCAACAAACCTCGCTCCGCACTTGAGGCAGAGTCTGGCCTGCTCAGAGTCTCGCTTTCCGCACCTCTGACACAGCATTCTGGTATCCCCGCTAGTCTGCGGTCCAGCTCGCCATCCATGTGATGGTCAGGATGCGTGTGGAGAGGGAGGCGTCTTGCCTTGAGCGTGTCGTGGTGTCTGGCGAGCGTAGCCACTTGTGCAGTCGGCAGGACACGCCTTCTGCACAGCAACGTGACTGATCTTGACACGAAAACGTTAAAGCGGCAATCCGAGCTGGGCTACTCCAATTTGTAGCGTGCCACGATGGCCGATGGTGTGACCGGCTCGCTGACTACCCACCGGAACACGTCCCGAACTCCTCCCACCGCAAAGGCCTGCTGGAGCAGGCGCCGCCCATAGAAATAGTTGAAGATGTAGGCGCGGAAGGCTGGGTTCCGGATGAAACGCACATTCTGCCGAGCTTCCTTTTCTGTGCGCAGACCATACTGCCGGATGTAGGCCACAACCTCCTCCTCCGGACGACGGTCCTCATGTAGCAGGAACGCTGCGTTGCCGCCGACACCGTCCAGCTTCTCGGCGGCCTGTTCGAGTCGCAACTGTAGACCGACGTCCGCTGTGATACCGGCCAGAGGATAGAGCACCGTGCGCAGCCAGTTGGCTCGTTGTTCGCGCTCAGGGAAGACAACGTCCTCAGCTACTGTGGCAATGGCCTCGGCGATCAAGGACTCGGGAGCCAGCAAGAGCAGGATGCTGTGTTCCAGTCGCCCGGCCTGGCGGTACCAGCGCTGCTCTTTGAGGACGTGTTCCGTATGATGGCCCGGGTAGGCCTCGTGCGCCAGCAGGTCGATGGCATAGTCGGCACGCACCGGCAGATCCGTGTTGACGTCGATGCGCGAGTGGTTCTGCCCCAGGTACCAGTCGTAGCCCGACCAGGGCTGGTTGGACACCAACTGAATCTCCACGCCTTCGTCCGCGGGCAGGTCTAGCAGTGTCTGCGTGAGGCGGCGCACCTCCGCCAGGGTGGTCTCGAGCACCGGGAGCACGCGTTCCGCAGGTAGCTCAAACTGGCGGTTCCATTGCGCGCGGCGCGTAGCCACGTCTCCGTGCCCTGGCAACAGCTCATCGAGCTCGCGCAGTCCAGCCTCGAATTCGGACTCGGGGATGCGCAGTGGAGTGATGTCAAAACAGCCTTGCGCTTCGTCCGAGAGGGACAACTCCTCGCCGCTCAGGCGACGTAGTACGGTCTGCATGGCGCGCACCTGCCGGGTGATATAGTCGCGGCGCTGAGCGTCCATGTCCGCCGCAGCGATGCTTTCGCCCAGACGTGCTGCGTCGTCGCGCAGCGCCGCCACTTGACGCGGTTCCTCGGCGCACGCCTCAGCTTTGAACTCCGGGGGCCCATAGTAGCCGTCGACAAAGCCTTCCACATGGCGGCCAAGGCGCAATGCCAGCCGCACATACTCCTGTGCGATGGGATCGTATGTTGACACGGGATGTATTCCTCCTATTCGTTGATGAAAAAGCGCTGTTCGAGCCAGGGAATGATCGCGGCCAGGTTGCCATCCTCGATGACAACGTGTGCTGCCTGGCGCACCCGTTCGTCACGTGGGCACACCGCGATGGCCAGGGCCGCCTGGGCGAACAGCTCGATGTCGGCGGGCCCGTCGCCCGCGGCCAGGCACTCCTCTGGGCGCACGCCAGCCTCCTGGCGCAGGCGGGCCATGACCTGGCCCTTGCTCTGCTCCGTGACGCGTACGATGGCCTCGCCGGTGAGGCACCCGTCGCACACGCACAGCTCATTGGAGGCCGTGCGCCAGACCCCCAGCTCGACCGCCACCTGGCGCACCTGCACATCCAGCCCCGTGCTGACGATAGCCGTGCGCACCCCGTGCCGCTGGAGAAAGTGGAACAGCTCGTGCACGCCGGGCCGGTAGGCGTTCTCGCGGAAAAGCGCCTCCACCCGGTCCAGTGGTGTGCCCTTCCACAGCGCCGAGTCCAGGCGCGCCCACTCCAAGTAGTCGATCTCACCGGCCAGGAAGCGGGCGCGGTACGCGTCTGCCTCCTGCTCGAAGCCCAACGCCACGTGCAGGTAGCGCCACGGGCTGAAGGCTTCCTTGAGCGTGCCGTCCAAGTCGAAGACGGCCAGTCGCAGCGGCCAGCGCGCAGGGGCCCCTTGCTGCAAATGCGTGTTCACGTTGGAGTTGCTCCTCCTGGCTGCGTTGCCTGGCTGCGGACCCGTCGCTTGACCCGCAGCGCGGCCCAGACCAGGAAGAGCAGCATCGCCATGCCCACCGCGGTCATCCCGCGCGTGTTGTCGGGGCGCGTCCGGTCGAATTCCTGGAGCGGGGACAGCAGGATGTAGAAGAACAGACCGCCTGCGGCCAGGCACAGGCGGTGGGCATCTTGCCAGCATGTGCCGCCTGACATGCGCAGCCACCGCACCTGGATGGCCGCGGCCAGCGCCAACCCGAGCAGGATGGTCAGCAGCGGATGGATGCCGCTGTAGGGCACTGCCCAGAAGATGATGAAGAAGGCCAGCGTGCCCAGCAGCCCCAGCAGCCAGAAATGGATGGCGCGCGGCACTTGCACTGCCTGCGGTGCGAAGGGCTGCGCTGGAAGCCGTTGCGCCAGCACCGTCAAGCCCAGTACTGATACGACCCAGAGCGCGTAGGGCAGCAGCCGGGGCCGCGACGGAAACCCAAAGAAGCCCAACAAGGTGAGCGCTACGAGCATGACAACCAGCAGGATCAGTCCGCGCCGTCCAACCCAGCTCCTTCCGAATTCCTCGGGGAAGATCGCCCGCGTGAGCAGGATGGGCACGATGATGCTGAAAACGGCGTGAGACATGGTCACCTCGACGGCCCAGACCCAGTTGACGCCACCCCAACGCCCGTATTGGCCCAGGATGCCCAGATCAACGTGGTCGGGGTTGGTGAAGCTCTTGACCATCAGCCCTTCTTCGAGGATGCCGTAGGCAGCGCCGAGCGCCAGCAGGCTGGGCCAGCCCTTGTGCCAGCGCACGACGAGTTCGCGTGCCAGGATGGCGCCGCCACCGTACAACCCGACCAGCACCACAAATGCAAATGGGGTGAAGAACTCGGCCGGCGGCGAAGAGGCTGTCAGCAACTCGGCGATCACCGGCGGCAGGAACAGCAGCAGGAGCAAGGGAATTCGCCTGGTCTTCAACTGGACGGGTCTCCTCTCGAGCTTTGTGAGCTAGTGGTTCGCTGCAAGGGCCTGCGGCGGATTGCGGCTACTGGGTGGCTCTTCGCGCCACTGGGTGGCTCTTCGCGCCACTGGGTGGCTCTTCGCGCCACTGGGTGGCTCTTCGCGCCACTGGGTGGCTCTTCGCGCCACTGGGTGGCTCTTC
>Ga0315294_10002121_pt1 | contig 21673 bp, 18 predicted proteins | sample YL17G13_40_MG_FD_203626 | JGI IMG/M metagenome (GOLD analysis project Ga0315294, IMG submission 203626) | Sediment microbial communities from Yellowstone Lake, YNP, Wyoming, USA - YL17G13_40 | ecosystem: Environmental > Aquatic > Freshwater > Lake > Sediment | place: USA: Wyoming | collected...
AGGCGATGGCCGCGGCCCAGGGACTGGGCGTGGCCCAGGAGGACATCCAGACCACCGGCTACAACCTGTGGGTGGAGACGATCTACGATCCTGAGAAAGGCACGCCCACCGGCGAGGTCGTCTACCACGTCTCGCACTACGTCCAGGCCACGCTGCGCGACCTGAAGAAGGTCGGCGACCTGCTGGCCGCCGTGGTGGGGGCGGGGGCCAACACGATCTCCGGCGTGAGTTTCAGCGTCGAGAATCCCGATACCTTGATCGAACAGGCCCGCCAGCAGGCACTGGAGAAGGCCCGCGCCCAGGCGGAGACAATGGCCAAGGCGCTGGACGTCGCGCTGGGGAAGCCGGTCACGATCATGGAGACCAGCGGCGGATACCCGGTGCCCATGCCGATGGTTGAGGGCATGGGCGGGGGTGGCGGAGGAGTAGCCGCACCGTCTATTTCGCCTGGCACGTTCTCCGTCTCGGTCAGCGTGCAGGTCGTCTATACGATCAACTAGCCGGTCCCTGACAGGCCGGTCCTCGCCACCTGGCGAGCACAACGAAGCCCCCAGCCCAGCAGTACTGGGCTGGGGGCTTGTACTTGCACAACGCCCACTTGACATATATCCCATCATGTACTACAATGCCGCGCAGTGAGGATCCTATGACGATGCGCAGTGCGTTACCCGCCCCTAGCAGCCGGCCGCCGTACCCCTTCCAGGGGACCGGTTAGCGCTGCACGGGCGTTGCCAGCCATTTTTCATCCGCCAGCCTTCCGGCCCCCGGAAGGCTGGCTTAATTTTGCAGAGGAGGTGAACCATGAAAATGTCCCAACTCTTTGGCTGCACCCTGCGGGAACCACCCGCAGATGCGCAGGTCGCCAGCCACCAGTTGCTCGTCCGCGCCGGCTTCATCCGCCAACTGGGCGCCGGCATCTTTAGTTATCTGCACCTGGCGCGACGATCCATGACCAAGATTGAGAATATCCTGCGCGATGAGATGAACGCCATTGGAGGGCAGGAGATCACCATGCCGGTCGTCCACCCGGCCGACGTATGGAAGGAGACGGGGCGCTGGTACGAGATCGGTGCGGAAATGGCGCGCTTTTACGACAAGAACGACCGGGACATGGTATTGGCGATGACCCACGAAGAAGTCATCGCCAGCCTGGTGCGTACCGAGATCCAGTCCTACAAGCAACTACCACGCCTGCTATACCACATCCAGACGAAATGGCGCGATGACCCCCGCCCGCGCGCCGGCCTGATCCGGGTCAGAGAGTTCACTATGAAGGATAGCTACAGTTTAGACACCGACTGGGAAGGGTTGGACGTGCAATATCAGGCCCATTATCAGGCCTACTTGAACATCTTTCACTGGTGTGGTCTGTCCGTGGTAGCAGTCAGGTCGGACGTAGGGATGATGGGGGGCAAGATGGCGCACGAGTTCATGTACCTGGCCCCCATTGGGGAGGACACCATCCTCATCTGTGATGGGTGTGGCTACACGGCCAACCGCCAGATTGCCAGGTTCCAGAAGCCGGCCCCGGTGGAGGAACAGCCCAAGCCCATCGAAAAGGTCGCCACGCCAGGCGTCACCACCATCGAGAGCCTGGCCGGGTTCCTGGGCGTGCCCGAGTCGAGAACCGCCAAGGCGCTCTTCAGAATGGCGACGGTCAGGGAAGGGCAGGGGGACGTAGAGAAATTCGTGTTCGCCGTGGTGCGCGGAGACATGGACGTGAACGAGGCTAAACTGGCCAACGCCCTGAAGGCCAAGTCTCTGCGTCCGGCGCGAGACGAGGAGATTCGCGCGATAGGCGCTATCCCCGGCTACGCTTCTCCCATCGGGATCGAGGACGCGATCGTCGTCGTGGACGACCTCATCCCCGCCTCGCCCAACCTGGTCGCGGGGGCCAACGACGAGGGCTATCACCTGCTGAACGTCAACTATGGGCGAGACTATCGGGCCGGCCTGGTCGCCGATCTGACGGTCGCCGAGGAGGGACATGCCTGTCCCGAGTGCGGCGCTGCCATGCGGTCGTCGAAGGGAGTGGAAGTCGGCAATATCTTTAAACTGGGCACCCGCTACTCGGAGTCCATGGGCTGTACGTTCGTGGACCGGGACGGACAGGCCAGGCCGGTGATCATGGGGTCTTACGGCATCGGGGTTGGGCGCCTGTTGGCGTGCGTGGCGGAAGAATACCACGACGAGCAGGGTCTCACGTGGCCGGTCACGGTGGCACCTTATCAGGTCTACGTCGTCGCCCTGCAGGGGGGTGAAGAGGCGGCCGAGCGTTTGTACGCCGATTTACGGTCGGCGAACGTGGAGGTGCTGTACGACGACCGCGACGAGAGGGCGGGCGTCAAGTTCAACGACGCGGACCTGATCGGCATTCCGATCCGGTTGACGGTGGGCAAACGCTCCCTGGAGGCGGGGGGAGTCGAGGTGAAACTGCGTCGCAGTGCTGAGCGATCCATCGTTGCACTGGCTGACATACGATCTCACGTGACGGAGACGAGCAAGGCCTTGCAAGCGGAGATTGCGGACAAGGTCGTGCCAGTGCCCTACAATGCCTGATGAAGGCCCGCCGGGCTCCTTGAGACCTGAGGAGGAAGCCGCATCGGATGGTCATGGAGCGGACTTGTCCATTCCAACCAGATATGCTAAAATAGCCTTAATGGACGAAATGATCAATTAGTACATATAGGAGGCCGACATGAGCATGGTGAGCATCAACCTGACCGAGGCCAAGCAGAGCCTGGGCAAAATAGTCAATAGAGTAGCGTACGGAGGAGAGTGGATCCTGTTGCTTTCGAGAGGCAGGCCCAGGGCGGCTATGGTGAGCATGACAGACCTGATGCTCCTAGAGCGGCTGAGGGAGAAGCACAAGGAGGAAGAACAACTGCGCCAACTCAAGTTGTTAGAAGAAGCCCGTACCCTGCGGGAACGAATCGCGGCCCGCGCCGGAGGTCCTCTCCCTGATTCCACCGATTTACTCAATGAGGCCAGAGAGGAACGAACCAATGAAATACTCAGTCTGCGTTGATGCTGGCATCGTCATCAAGTTGGTTGTGAATGAAGAGGACAGCGACCTGGCGGAATCCCTCTGGCGCTCCTGGCTTCAGAACGATATCCTACCCATTGCTCCCGGCCTGTTCCCCTTCGAGGTCACAGCCGTCATTCGGAAAGCAGTGTACCAGGGGCGGATCTCGCCTGACGAGGGATGGGAGGCTTTGCAGAAGGCGTTAGCCTTTGCCGTGACGATCCTCACACCCACGAGCCTGCACGAAGCCGCCTGGGAATTCGCTACTCACTTCAACCGTCCGACTGCTTACGATGCTCATTACCTGGCCGTGGCCGAGATGTACGGCTGCGAGTTCTGGACCGCTGACCGGCGGCTCTACAACGCCGTGAAGGAGGAACTGTCCTGGGCAAAGTGGCTCGGTGACTTCCGGCCGTAAACGCCCTACTGTACCGGCAGCCACAGGGTGAACCGGGCACCCTCCTCTGTGTTCTCCGCGGCGACCTGCCTGGTGTGACCCTCCACGATCGTCTTGACGATGGCCAGCCCCAGCCCGCTGCCGGGATACACTGCAGCATTGCGCCCCCGGTGGAAGCGGCTCAAGAGACGCTGGTTCATCGTTTCCTCATCTCGAAGGCTTCGACCAGCGCCATCAGCCCGCCGGCCACCACCGCCTGTCCACCCAGCACCACCGGCACGCGCGCCCCTGCCGCCGCCCGGGTAAAGTCCCGTAAGAATGGTTCCTCCACGGCCTCCCACCGGTACAGGTCGGAGTTGAAGCGATCGCGCGCGGAGGGCCACAGCCTGCGCGCTGCCAGGAGCACGCGGTTGTCGAACAGTACCCCCTCCGCCAGTTCCGCCAACTCCTCAAAGAAACGTTCGAGGCCCACCAATTCCAGGTAATCGGCCAGCAGCGAGCGCACTTGTCCACGCGCCTGCCGGCCGCTGGCGCGCATGCCCCGCTCTTCGGCCAAGACCCGCACCCAACAGCGGGTCGCCCGCTCCAAAGCGGCCCAGGCCGCCTCAGACACTCGCCCGATGACGGCCAGGCTTCCCCCCTCACGGGCCATCGCCGCCAGTAGTCCGTCCAGTTGCGGCGATTTCCAGCCCAGCCCGGCGAGGAAACGGCGCAGGTGCGGCCCGCTGCCCGGGTGCCGCCCGGCGATCAAGAGGTCGGCAGGCGTATCGAGATCGAAGCGCGTGGCAGCCGAGGCAGGCAGGGTCTCGGCCGGCAAGCCCCCCTCGTAGGTCAGCGCCCAGGCGATGGCGTTGTCGTTGACCTGCCGAGCGATCCGGGGAGCCACCCCGACCGCAGGGACAAATCCCACCCAATCGGACGAGTGCAGGTTATTGGTGACCACCAGCCGCTCTGCCTCACCCAGCCGGGCCAGCACTTGGCTCCAGCACTCCGCGCCCAGCAACGGCGCCGAAGCGCCCCCGCTATAGAGCACGCGCTCTCCACCGTACTGCTCGATCAGCCCGGCCAGCCGCCGCCCGAAGTGAAAAGGCTGCCCCGGTGGGTCGAGGTCCACCTCCACCGGCAGGCCGGTCAGCACGTCGCCCCAGGCCGGGTCATCGGTGGCGACGATGGCGCGGCCGATCCAGCCGGTGCGCAACAGCAGTTCCAGCAGGTCACGCGCGGCCGCGCGATGCGCCCCATCCAGGGCCTGCTCTACTTCGCTCTTCCCCCACCCGCCCACCATGAGCAGCAGGGTGATCTTGTCCGCCAACCAGGCTCCTCCTACTCAAAGGGGGTCCGGCGGACACCGGACCCCCTTGATGGTCATCTCAACCGGGAACCCCCCGCTGAAGCGGGGCGTCCGTCACACGTTGGACCACAGACTGTCTATCTGAAGCGGGGCGTCCGTCACACGTTGGACCACAAACTGCCTATCTCCTGTGCTTCAAGCAACTTCCGGCTGCAGTAGGCCGTAGTTGCCATCGTCCCGCCTGTACACGACGTTGAAGGCGTTCTCCTCCCCATTCAGGAAGATGTAGAAGTGATGGCCCAGCAGTTCCATCTGCTCGATCGCTTCTTCCGGCAACATCGGTCGCACCTCGAAACGCTTGACGCGGACGATTTCCCCGCTCGCCTCTTCCACCGACGCCTCAATGGGGAGCACCTCTACGATGTCCTCCGCCGGTGCCTCACCGGCCGTATGCCAGCGGTCCTGGCGCTTGCCCTTGTAGCGCGCGATCTGGCGGTACATCTTGTCCAGCGCTGCGTCAATCGAAGCAAACATGTCGTGGGTACGCTCCTCAGACCGCAGGATCGTACCACGCACCCGCACCGTCAACTGCGCCACCTGCCGATGGGAGGCACTGCGTGTGTTCTCCACACTCAGATCCAGCCGCGCATCATCAATCACGGGCAAGTAGTGATCCAACCTTTCCACTTTATGCTCGACATAGTCTCTCAATCGCGGCGTCACTTCCATGTTTCGGGAAAAGATAGGGATTTCCACAGGCTTCCTCCTTAACAGAGATTTTGGTGGTAACGGGCGTAACCAGACGCCGAAGCAGGCTTCAGTGGCGTGGACGGGCCAGCGTCAGAGCCCGCACGCCGCGCACCCCTCCCTCATTATGCAGGGCGACCGCACAGGCTTCCAGCGTGGCGCCCGTTGTGCAGACATCATCAACCAGCAACACCTGCCTACCGACCAGCCCATTCCCTGAGCAATGAAACGCGTCGCGCACGTTTTCCTTCCGCTGCACGGCATTGAGTTCGACCTGCGGCGACGTCGCGCGCTGCCGTATCAGTGTCCGCTCGTCCACCGTCAACCCCACCCGGCGGGCCATCTCGTGGGCCAGGAGTGCCGATTGGTTGTACCCGCGTTCGTGCAGGCGGGCGACGTGTAATGGGACGGGCACGATGACGTTGGCCGGCAGGGAGTTTTCCATCCAGTACGAGGCCATGAGGGCGCCCAGAGGCCCGGCCAACACGGTGCGGCCGTTATATTTGAGCGCATGTATCGCCTCACGAAGTACCGTTTCAAAGCAGACCACCGAGCGGATGCACTCAATCTGCAAGGGAGAGGTTCGACAGCGCATACACAGTCCAGCGGTGGCAACGGCATCCCCGCAGCGGGTACAAATAGGGGGCTCAACGCGCTGAATCTGCTCCAGGCACCCGGCACACAACCACGTGCCCACCCGCCCGCAGCCAACACAACGCGGAGGAAAGAGAAGATCGAGAAACCGGCTACGAAGATGGCAGCAATGGGAACTTATCGTCTCAATGACGGACACAGGAACCTGTCTCTAGCGCTACCACTCTGGAGTCACCTTCTGGAGCACCGGCCTGCTCACTAGAAACCCATACCTCCTGACCCGAATACCTGCAGCAACTGGATAGCGGCCGGCCCCAGCAAGACGATCAGGATGGAAGGGAAGATCAGAAAGACCACCGGGGGCAGGATCTTGAGCGTGGCGGCGCGGGCCAATTCCTCAGCCCGTTGGCGTCGCCGCACGCGCATTTGATCGGCCTGAATGCGCAGCACCTTGGCAATACTGACGCCCAGTTGGCCGGCCTGAATGATGGCGGCCACGAACGTAGATACGTCCCGCACCTCCATGCGGTCCGCCATGTCCCGCAACGCATCGCGCCGCAGTTTGCCCAGGTTGACCTCCTGGAGCACCCGACCGAATGCTATGCTCAGTTCATTGTCCCACTTGTCGGCCACCTTGGCAAGGGCGGAATCGAAACCCAGGCCTGCCTCCACACAAATCGTCAGCAAGTCAAGCGCGTCGGGCAGCGACCTGATGACGTTGTACTGGCGCTTGCGAATCTTGCTCCCCAACGAGAGGACCGGCAGATAGTAGCCCAAGCCCGCCCCGACCACAGGCAACAGGAGGCGCTGGATGAAGGGCAGGGACGTGGCGACGAAGAACAGCGTGAGTCCCAGCCCTCCGAACAGGAGCGCCGCCAACGCACGGATGCCGATGTAGCGGGTGACGTCGTAGGGATTTCCTGCCAGGTCCAGTTTATGCTGTAACGCCTCCCGGCTCTTCTGGGGTGAGAGGCGCATCACGAACTCGGCCAGGTTCGTGATCAAAGGCAGCAGGACGCGCGCTGTGAACGGTTGGGACAACTCGAGCTCTTCCAGAGTGGGCGGGCGTTCCAGCGTGCCGAGGTCAGCCAGGCGCTCCTCGATCGTATCAGGCCGCCGCCCCCTCGACCAACCCAGAATGACGAGGACCAGGCCTCCCACCAGAACCAAGCCCAGGACAATTAACACGACTGCCATCCGACCCTCCCGGCAACTAGATGTCAATATTCACAATCTTACGAATGACCAGGTAACCTACCACGATACCCAGCACTGCCACACCGATCATGATCCACCCGCAGGGATGGACAAACAAGAGCGAGATGAACTTGGGGTTGATGAGGTAGACGACGACCGACAAGATCACGGGGATTGCGCTGAGCATGGTGCCCGCGCCACGGCCGTAGGCCGTCAAGGCGCGGATATCCCCCTGGATCCGCACGCGCTCCCGGATCGTATAGCTGATCGAGTCCAGCACTTCGGCCAGGTTACCACCCACCTCACGCTGCACGTTGATCGCCGTGATCAACATGTCCAGGTCAGCGCTGGGGACACGCCGCAGCATGTTGTTCAACGCCAGTTCCACGGACAGGCCCAGTTGCACTTCCTGGACCACGCGCCTGAACTCAACCGAGATCGGCGGCCCCATGTCCCGCGAGACCGCCTCCATGGCCTGCAAAATGCTGTAGCCAGCACGGATTCCATTCACCATCAGGTTGATGGAGTCGGCCAACTGGTCGTTATACGCCTTCAACCGCCTGTTACGCAACATCCCCACGTAAAAGCGGGGGGCCAGAAAGCCGGCCAGGCACACCCCGGCGGTAAGGAGGATATCTCGCTTCAAGAAGAAGGCCACTGCGCCGGCCAGTACGACCAGGATGACGGTGGCGGCCATGAATTCTCCGACCGTAATCTTTAGATCGGCCCGCGCCAGTTGTGTCGCCAGGTCAGCGCCCAACCCGCGCTTGGCCAGTACACGGTTCAACGCATCCCCCAGCGGGGACTTGCGCGCCGTCGTGACCTCGGCCTGCGCAGGTGCTGCCTGTCCGGCGAGGCCTAACCGCTCATCCAGAAGCGTGCGGCTGGCTCGACGAGATAGGAGCAACCCGACGAGCACGGTCCCCAGGCCAGCCGCCGCCAGCACCACCAGTACCCACAAACCCATCAGACAACCCTCCCTCGACACTCAACCTTGCGGAGGCTCCCGCAACCTTCGCCAGGTTCCTAGAACCGCATCCGCTGCCCTGTCATGCCAAACACACTGGGCGGCAGGCGAATGCCGGATGCCTCGATCTTTTCCATGGCTTTGGGACGCAATCCGGTGGGGCGCAACGCACCGACGACGCGCCCCTTTTCGTAGCCAGTCAGATCGAACTTGAAGATGTCGGACATGGTGATCACGTCCCCTTCCATGCCCTGAACCTCGGTGATGGACACGCACTTGCGAGTTCCATCCCGCATACGCTCCAACTGCACGACGATGTTCAAGGCAGAGGCAATCTGCTCACGGATGGCCCGGTGCGGCAGGTCCATGCCCGCCATCAGGATCATGTTCTCCAGGCGAGCCATCGCCTCGCGCGGGCTGTTGGCGTGAATGGTGGTCATGCTGCCCTCGTGGCCGGTGTTCATGGCCTGCAGCATATCGAAGGCCTCGGAACCCCGGCACTCCCCCACGATGATCCGATCGGGGCGCATGCGCAGGCTGTTGATCACCAGGTCCCGGATGGTGATCTCACCCCGGCCTTCGATGTTCGGTGGGCGTGATTCGAGCGTCACCACGTGTTCCTGGCGCAGCTGCAATTCAGCGGCGTTTTCAAGCGTGACGATCCGTTCATCATCGGGGATAAAACCCGAAATCACGTTCAGCAGGGTCGTCTTACCGGTGCCGGTACCTCCTGAGACGAGCATGTTCAGCTTGGCCTGTACACACGCCTTCAGCAGTTCAATTGACTCCGGGCTCATCGTCCCCAACTCGATCAAGCGCTCGATCGTGAGCGGAATCTTGAAAAACTTGCGGATCGTCAGCACTGGCCCGACCAGGGAGATGGGGGGGATGACCGCGTTCACGCGGGAGCCGTCTGCCAGGCGCGCATCCACGTAGGGAGAACTCTCGTCAATACGCCTTCCCAACGGAGCGACGATACGCTCGATGATGCGCATCAGGTGGTCATCCGACTCGAAAGTCGTGTTGGTGCGGATGATCTTTCCTTCGCGCTCGATGTAGATGTTCTTGGCCCCGTTTACCATGACTTCGGTGATCGTGGGGTCTTCCAGGAACGGCTCCAGCGGCCCCAGGCCCAGTATCTCGGCCACGATCGCCTCAAACAACTGCTGTCGCTCCGGCCGGCTCAAGACCCTGGCCTCCTCGGCCAGGATGTTGTTGAACATCTCCTCGATCGTGCGACGCACCTCACCCGATTTGGTGACGTCCATCGTCGGATCCAGTTCAGCGATCAACTTGTTCTGGATGCGCGTCTTGAGGTCCAGATAAGCATCGCGAGCAGGGGAGACCGGCTGGCGGCGCACCCGCAATTCAGCCATGCGTGAAGACTTGTCCGCCTCGGGCACAGCCTGCGCAGGTTCCTGCGGCGCCGTCTGTCTCTCCCGCTCAATCCGCCTCAACAGTGACATAATCCTACCTCCCCTTCCCCTTACTCCTCGCGCTCCTCGGTCACCAGGCTCTGCACACGCTCAGCCAACCGCATGATGCCCTGCGAAACAGGCCGGCTCGGGTCGCGCGTAACGAAAGGCTCCCCCATATTGACCGCGGTCATGACCACCTGCTGATCCAGAGGGATCTGGGCGGCCGCGGGCATCATGGCCTGCTCAATCTTGTCCACCGGGATTCCCACACGCCGGTCCACGCCGTTGACCACCAGCGCGATCTTTTCCATCGGGTAGTTGAGGCCGGTGGTCGCCACTTCAAGGAACAGGCGAGCACTCTTGATGGCCGGGATGCTGGGCATCACGACCAGCACGATCAGCGCTGCTGCGTCAAAGATGGTCAACGCGATGTCGTCCAGCCAGGACCACATGTCTACGACGATGACGTCGAACTCTTCACGCATCATGGTCAAGATCGTTCCAAGCGCCGCGCCGCCCCCATGTCCCCCATCCGCCGTGCTGGCCAACAGGCTGTCCGCCGCCTCTGGATGTGGTGGGGCCAACAATACTTTCAGCCCTGAGGTGTGGGTACTCAGCGCGCTGTTCAGCATATCGCGGTCCAGATCCTCAACGTGGGGCACCAGGTCCGCCAGGCTACGCGTGGCTTTCAGTCTGAGCATGACCCCTACGTCCCCGAACTGAACGGAGGCATCCATCAAGGCCACCTTCTGCTTGCTGCCCAGCATGTCCTGCAAGGCGACGGCCAGGTTGACGGCAATCGTGGTACACCCGACGCCACCCTTGGGACTGAAAACGGCGATCACTTTCCCCTCGTGCCTGGCCCGTCTCCCCTCGGTGGTCGTCGCCGTTGGAGCAGTCGGCTGCATGGGCATCATCATCGCCGCGCGGGTCTTGCCCGTCTCATAGACACGGCGGATGGTCCCCATCAGTTCATCGCCGGTGGGCGGCTTGGTCAGGAAATCCCGCGCACCGGCCAACATCGCCCGGCGCAGGTAATCGGTCTCCCCCTGCACAGAGAGCATCACCACCTGAGTCGCCGGCAATTCCTGCAGAACAGCCTCCGTGGCGGTGATGCCATCCATACCGGGCATGTTGATATCCATCAGCACGATGTGCGGATGGAACTCCTTGGCCAGTTTGATTCCTTCCTGGCCCGAAGCCGCTGCACCGATGACCTCGATGCTGGCATCGAAGGAGAGCAATTTGCGCAGGTTCTCCCTCGTCTCAGCGATGTCATCAACGATCAAGACGCGGATGCGCTCCATCGGCTGTTCCACTTACCATTCCCTCCACCGGAAAACCGGGCTACTGTTCCGTAGTTCGACCCGTGGTTCCGCCCGCCACAGATCCGCTGGACGTGCTGGATGGCAGGGAGTATATGGGAGGCGTTACGCCGTATGGCAGCTTAGGCGGAAGTTCGATGCCAAAGCGGTCAAACAGGTACTGCAACGTGACCGATTCGGTGGGCACCTGGTTCACGTCACCGGCCGAGCGCAGCACCAGATCAATGCTGGCCCCGACTTCTTCCGCGTACTTGAGCACCATCGCGTCCTGTGGCGTAACGATGAGCGTTACGGGCTCAACCGCTGCACGAGTAGGAGCAGGCGGCGGCGCCTCTCCCTCTGCCGCCTGCACCTCGACGGGCGGCGCTCCCTCCTCGGGGGTCGGCACTCCCTCCTCAAGCGACCAATCGCCTATGTAGAGCACGATGGCGTCCTGGACCGTCATTTGCGTCACCAAACGGGGGCGCTGCGCTTCGCCTGGCGTGAGGTTGACCACCCACCCGTTGCCTAATACCTGCAACCGCCCCATTATGCCACCCTGGCACTCCTCGCCTTCCGGTGGCTGGACACAGGCGGCGTTATCGGGCAAGGCCGTCTGGAACTCCTCGTCCAGGTCCGTCACCAACAGCGAGATGAGCACGTCCACGTGGTCACCTGGCTGGAGGGCCCAGGCCACGCCGGCGTAGCGGCTCACCGGCAAGGCGTAGGCTACCTTCCCTGCCGGAATCTGCAGCGCCGCATCCGAACCCATACCCCCCAGGTCACCGGGCTTATCGGTCACCATACCTTCCGTGACCGGCATATTCAACACCATGTCCAGGCGAGCAACGCGTCCCAACGCATCCTCGACGTTGGTGAGGGTGCCCTCAGGAACGGACGTGTCCGGCCAGGTCGCCTTCTGGACCGCATCAGCCGTGATCCGGGTACCTCGGGGGATGTTTTGTGCTGCTACGACGATTTCCAGCATCCCCGTAGATGGTTGCACGTAAACCCCGGCCTCGCCCGCTGCCCCGGTTGCTTCAGGAGATGGTGCAGGTTTGGCTCCCAGGCCACCTATCCTCCACAGAATGACCCCTACGGCCACAGCCCCCAACAGTACGATCAACCCAATCAAGATCAACGTTCGACCGCTGCGCATGCTGCCTCCTTAACTATGTTCCACCGTGGATGAGCCTAGTCGAGCTCTTGTATAGAAATGATACTGTCTTACAATCAAAATGTCAAGTACTCCGCCAGAGGAAAATTTGAGCGCCGCCATCTGTTCGAAGAAGCACCAGGCTTCGATCACCTCACAGGTGTCTCAAACAAAGTCCCGGGCCCTATGCCGGCCCGAGACCTCATCCCACCTTCATTTTCTGAGGCTGCAGCAGTGCCCCGTTTTGTTCTCCAGGCGTGAGAATCCAGGTCCGCTGCCTCGCACATCAACTCAATCAATCAGCCGCAGGAAGATGCGTTCGTACAACTCGTCGAAGATGGAATCCAACTCCTCGCGGCTATCGGCCCCGCGATAGAATCCACCGGTCAGCTCAGCCACCGCCATCATCAATTCGCGGTCCGCCGATTCGCCCAGGCCGATGGTGTAGATGATAATGGCATTGTCGCGGGCCTGCTGGGCATAGTACATCACGCAGTCCTTGGCCTGGCGTTCAGCCTGTGTATCGTCAGGCTGATCGGGCCACAGGTCCTGGTCATCGCAGAAGGAGTTGGGTTGCTGGTTGGCCTCCCCGTCGGTCATCACCACCATGACGTGGGCCGCTCCCGGCCGTCCGTAATGAGGAGAGACCGTGCTCAGCACCGTGATGCCCAACCGCATCCCATCGGCGATGTTGGTCGAGCCACTGGCGCGAGTGCGGTCCAACTCGTACAGCACCGTAGTGGTGATCGCGTCCGGGGTGCAACCGCCAGGTTGTCGCATACACTGCAACTCGCTGGCGATTTGGCCGCTGTTGGAATAGCGCACGTAGCCGATCTGATCGAAACGGGGATTCAGCCGGCTGACGAAGCCCCTGGCCGCCTCCAAGGCGTCCCGAATGGGCTGCTCGTCGTCGTAGATGGCGTCGTAGCGCAGATCAGGGTTACCGGGCATACTGCAGTCGGGATAATAAAAGGTACCATCCGGCGTGGTCACCGAGTATCCGCCAGGCCGCCCGGCGAAGCGCGGATCACACGAGTTACAGGCCCAACCCGTGCGGCCGTTATTCGGACTCCTGCTTCTTTCCACACTGTCCAGTGAATCGTCGGTCGAGACAATGATGCGATCCACGTCAAAGCCGGCCCCCCCGGCCCACAGGTGGAGGATATGGGTGCCTTGCGACAGCCATACCTGGTCCCCCTGGTTTCCCCCTTCCCCTCTGCTGAGGCGGCGCCAGGTCCAGTCGCTCTGCGCAGCGCCGTCATAGTACGGTCCGGCAGAGAAACCACTCTCCTGCCCCAGTGGAGCACCGTCAATGCCCCAGAAGATGTGCTGGTTGCCGCTACTAACGCCTCCTTGCCCACGGATGTGGATGTAATAGTTGCCATCCTGAGGCGCGCCAAACTCATAGTCGGCGCGCGGGGCAGGGAACGGCCCGCCCGCTGGCAACCCACGCCGGCAGTATTCCCCATTCAAGAGATCGGCCCAGGTACACGGGACACCCGCGCCACCAGTACCCTGCGTATAGTCGGCGAAGGGATGGTGCGAGATATAGGCACCGCGCACGTCCCGTCCCATCGCGCCGACCGCTTCATTTGCATCAACATTGTACATATTACGCTGCAAGACCCAGAACGTCTGATAGGGCGCCAGGCCCGAGGGGTCAAGCGACATGTTCAGCCGCGAATACTCCTCCGCCTCAATGACGATATAGACCCTGCCCCCCACATTGTAGTAGATGTTTTGACCTGAGCAATGGTCTGCCGCCTCAACTGTGGAAGTGGACCAGGGCAGCGGGAAAATATTCCCATTGGGGTACTGCGCGGCCGACTGTTCCCAACAGCCGTAGCACAGGGTGTCGAACTCCATCGAGCCAGACTTGTCGTAGACGATGACGGTGTCAATGTTGCTGATGTTCTCGGCCTCGGCACTGGCCTCGACCGGGACCTGGCGGAAACCGATGAACTGCATAAAGGTCATAGAGACCTTCTGACTGACTCTGACGCGGAGACGGTCGGCAGTATTCATTTGCTGATTCGGTGGCTGGCTGGTGTCCCGCGAATAGGCGCTGTCCAGCCAGATGATGGCACGCGCCTCCTCCTCCGACGGGCCCGAGACAGGCGAACCGTCAACGACCAGCCGCACGTCACTCTCAGTATAGTCATACCCATTCTCTTGCAGGTATACCAACGCCCGCGTCCGTGCGGCTGATTCCAGTGGCAATTCCGATGCCCCTGCCAGCGCTGCCGCGTCGGCCGCCTGCGCTACCCGCACGCGCTGAACGTAGACCCACCCCAGATCAATGGCCAGACCCACGAAGGCCATGATTCCGATAAAGGCGAACGTGATGATCACCAGGCTCTGCCCCGCCTGGTGCCCACCCATTGTCCGCCTGAATTGCAGCCTCTGCCACCATTGTGCAATTACCTTGTTCATCCTTACCTCCAACCGAATTCGGCGTCTATCACTGGAGAGTTCCACGGTCGGTGACCACCCGCATTTCCGTCTGTGCGCGCATCATCCAGGGATCAGGCAGCGGAACGAAGGGGGCGTTCCACAGCGGATGGTGCATAAAGAAGACCTCTACCACCACGATGCGATTGTCCATCCGCTCGTACCCGGCCGCCTCACGCGCATCATTGATCTGTTGTGTAGCCGGGCCGTGGCGTTGGACAATCTGGGTCATCGAAATCGCGGAATCCGCAGACAGAATGGGGCGCACCCCGCCTGCCTGGCTCGGAACTACGCCGGAGTAGTAAGTAGTCACTGCAAGGGGGTCCACATCGCCGGCACCATCCATCGGAATGATGGTCACGACGATACCCGTATTCGGGTCTAGCGTGCCACGTGTGCGCAGGAACGGCACGTCGGCGGGGGGATTGCCCTGGCGGACGATCCCGCCGGCGATCACCACCCGCTGGCCGACATCATCAGGGGCGAAACGCCCGCGGGCCGCGAAACGGCAGCCCTCACGGCAGGCGTTGACGACGATCAGGTAATCCCGCAGCCCGTACCCGATCTCTACGAGCCCCATCAACAGAATCAAGAGCACAGGCAAGATAACAGCCAGTTCCAACAACCCCTGGCCCCATCCTGTTCCCCGTTTGTTCATGCAGGCCCTCCCTACACGATTACCAGCAGCGTCGCTTTTTACCCAGTATATCACCCTTCCCCCTACTCCACCAGTACACCGGTGGTCGCATTGACCGTGACGATCAAGATGGCCTCCGTACCGGCCAGTGATCCCACTGCGGTCCAGAGCGGCTGCCCGCCTCCGCCATCCGGCATGCGCAACTGCATCGCCAGGTCGGCATCCGGGCGCCGCATCACCAGATCCTTTCCTCCACGGTTCCACCACACCTGCAACGCCCGGTCGCTATCCACGCGCCACTCTGCGGGAGAGAACGTAGACACTGGATAGGGACTGAGGCTCTCACGCACCAGGCGTGCCTTTCCGCCAGCCACCACGATCAGGGCCAGGCGCTGGGTGGCGGGCGAAAAGAACTGGAACGCCCACTCGACCTGGCTTCCCTCCTGTACTTGTGCCGCCGGCCAGCGCGCGGAGACGGCCGCCAGGCGCGCATCCTCACGCCATTGCCCGGCCAGTTCAGCCGCAGGAGCCAATGCCTGCCGGGCCGTGACGGTCTGCGGAGCCATTCCCGCGGCAGGCGAAGCAGCCGGCCCGACCAGCCAACCATAGATCAAGGTTCCCACAATGACCAGCAGGACCAGGCCAAACAGCAACCACAGTAGCCTACGCATACCCGGCCTTCCCATCCCACGCTTCTCCACTCAAGATCCTAACGGCTCCATCAGTGCAGATATGCCCTCATCACGAGGGGCAGGTAGCGGTGAGGGTAATTGCCACTCTCATTGCTATCATAATAGACTTCCCAGGCAGCGGCACCCAGTCTCTGCATATAGGCGACGTGCAGGTGCGGCTCACCGGGTGCTGGCTCTCCCACGCCAATGACCGGCGCACCCTGCATGGTCGGCTGGCCATCGTACAGTACGGTGCGGGTGGTCCAGTCCGTACCGGTAAGAGCGTAACTATAGTAGATCGCATAGTCTGTACCATCCCCTCCGCTACGGTCCGCCTGCCAGGCGACCGCGAGCCGGCCATAGCGGTTCAGCGCGATGGATGGCTGGAGGTCCACGAGATACTCACCCCGGCTTGCCAGGTCATCCAGCGAGTCATACTGGGTCAACGCATCCGGGCCATAATACAGATGGTCCGTCCCAACCTCGCGCATCTCGTCGCCATCAATGCCCCAGTGAGATCCACTGTCGTTGGAGCGCCGGTAGACCAATTTGTACTGCACACAAGACTTGGTGACAGGGTCGTAAAAAGAGCACCAGTCCCACACCACGAAGACCTTGCCTGACCCCGCCGCCACGTCCGGGTTGTTCGGTCCGGCCTGTCGCGGGCAAATCGTGGTCGAAGATTCCCAGGCTGCACCTGGCCCGGAGGTGGGTCGTCGCCGGTAGTAGATGCCACGCCTGGTCTCGTCCCCCTGCACCAGTTGGTCCGTCCATACCACGTGCAAGTAGTTGTCGGCGTAGGCGATGGCTGGCGCATGATTGTCGCCACTCGAAGCCACGGGTTCCGGGTCGGTCCAGTGGTCTCCGAAGGCTCCTCGATAGAAGATCGCGCCTTGCTTACCATATTGGTCATATCGAGGCCATACGATGTGAGGGTTTCCCGCCGCATCCAGCGCCAGGTCCACCCAGGTGATCTTGTTGTAGTGCGTATCTACCGAAGTCACCGGGTCTTCCTGGGGGCTACACCGCCCCTGGGTCAGGGAACAGGTACGATGGCGCACCTGGATCTGCGAGGGGTTGGCGCAGGTATCGTTGAACACGACGTAGGCCACGTGGGCCGTCGTATCGGTGATCGCCACAGCGGCGGCGTAGGCACAGGCGGAATCGGTGCCGGTGAAGACCCGCATCGTGCTACCCCAGCCGGCCCCCGCCTCGGGAGCCGCCCGCAGATAGACGTGGCCCTTGGCCTGCCCGGTGCCGCTCTTGTATTCCTCTGTCCAAACCGCCGCCACCCAGTTCCCAGTGGCACTGACCGCCAGGTCAGGCTGGGCCGAGACGCCCGCCGGCGTCTGCGAGAGGTTGAAGCGCACGTGGAGAAAGCCCAGCGGGGCGGCTGTTGCTACGGCCCACAACACCGCTGCCAGCGCCACCGCCGCCAGCCCGGCTGCCAACACGATCGCCGCACCCTGCCTGGTATTCCTCAATCCTTCCACTGTCGCCACCTCTGCGCGCCTACAACAGGAACAGGTTCACGTTGTAGTTGCGTTCGTCCGCCCCCAGCGTCAGCGTGGTCGTCGCGAAGCGCCCTCCACCCCCGATCCACATCTCCGAGTAGACGGTATAGGCGCCCGGCGGGACGTTGTAGAAACGATAGGTACCATCCTGAATGGTCACCGTGTGATAGACTCGACCACCTGGGCTGTAGGCCCACACGTCCACTCCCTGCAGGGTGCGGGGGATACCGCCCACCAACACCCGTACGTCCCCACCGACCGAGGCAGTGCCCGCGACCGGTTGCGGAATCGGCCATCCGGTGCACACCTGACACTCCAGCGCATCCAGGTAGAACCAGGTGTCGCGGTAGTCTTCATCGTGCACACCATAGAAACGGATCTGCACATCCTGGCCAGGACGATCGGACAGGCCAATCTCATCCGTCACGTCCACCTGGAACGGCGCCCACGTCCTCGTCGCCGCACCGCCGTTGGCAACCTCCTGCGGGCCGCCCAGGTCAGCGCCGCCGCTGTCCTGCATCTGCAAGAACAGGCGATCGTCGGCGTCCGGGCTATCGGGGATGCTGCAAGGTGCCAGGCTGCCCGCGACCAGGCGCTGCCCACGTACGACCATGGTCGTGATCGTAAAGATCTCGGTCGGGATGTGCACGGTCTGCCAAAGGTACGGACGGTAGGCCGGGCACTCAGGGTAGGAGCCCATCGAGTCGTGCAACCGCATGGACATACTGCCCTCGTAAAAGTAACGGGACTGATGCTTGTACGCCAGTTGCTCGCCAGCGTGCCAATAGGCGAACACCGTTTCGGGGTTGCCCTCAAAGCCTCCCGCATGAAGCAACTGCTGGCACTCGATCAGGCCCGGCGGCTTGATGGGAGGCTCAAACCAGGGAGGAAGTTCGTACCTGTTCGGACATTCACCTGGTAAGCCATACGTCACCCGTACCGGCACCCAGTCCAGGTAGAACGTTCTCCCGCTGGAGGAATGAGCAGACACCCGTACACGGAAGTTGGCGCTGGAAAAGTCACCGGCTGTCCAGGTTCTACCCCAGGTATCGCCGATCCCGCCCAAGACGACAGTATGTTCAGAGGTAGTCTCCCTGCTGTCCGTCTGCACAGGTGTCCAACTCGCTCCACCGTCCCGGGAAAGGTCAACCCTCATCTCGTTGTTACCATCCGTGCCATTCAGGAACCAGTCCAAGCGCACCTCGATGCCCTGGATGATCGCGTCTTGAGGTATGTTGAACCCATAGCCTCTGTAGACGTGACTAATGTCGCTGACGCCGCTGCGAGATGCACGATTGCTGTCATTGGCGTAAGCGTTACCTGGATTGGTGAAGCCCCCATTGAGTCCTGCGTCGTTGGCCGTCGGGTTGCGCCAGCCGGTATTGACCGACGCGCCGATCGTCACGCCTGTAGTGACGGTGATGACGCCCGTGTTGTTGTCCTCTGCCCCGCCCTCGTCCACGTAATTGCTGGTATCCACCCGTGCCCAGATGCGGTGTTCCCCAGAGGTTCCCACCCACATCAACGTGTTCACCACTCGCGTGCCGTAGGGGCCGATGCCCGGCACCCATTGCTTGATCACCCCGATCGGGCCCTGGGGTGGTACAGACACGGGGTCCGCGTAAAAGTCCACGTCGAAGGTCCGGTCAGTCTCGCCCGGGGAGGAATTGGTGATCACGACGGACATGGTGAAGACGGTATTCGGGCAGATCAAGTCCGGCACCTGGAAGGAGGCGATCGAGAGGTCTGGAGGGAGCACGATGACCCGGATGTCCCCCGAGTAGGCGACCAGGTCACTGGCTCCGCAACTGCTGCCAGCGGGGTGGGTTTCGAGCCGATACAAGCCCTGGTAATCCGCGGGGATCGGGAAATCCAGGTCGAGGGCATCCCCGCCAGCACCCACGTTGAGCCGATCCTGCACGATGGCGGAAGTGCCGGTGCCGGTGATGACACACCATAGCAGGGAATAGGGATTGCCGGCCGTGTCGTGGTCCATGACGTCAATGGAGATCGAACTGACCCCAGGGTACACCTCGTGGTCCGACACGACGATGTACGGTCCGGAGACAGTCCAGGTCTTGGTCGCCTCGTCAAACGGTTCGCCGGCCTCCCAGGTGTTGTCGCCGTCGTAGTCTAACCAGGCACGGATGTTCGCGGTCCCAGGCCGGTTCCCAAACAAGGTCGCCGAGACCCGCCCCTGCGCGCCGGTCAGTCCTTCGACATAAGTGGGGTCCGCGCCCGAGTAACTGAACCCACCCTCGGTGGTGGAGAAACTGACCCGCGCCCCCTGCACCGTCCGGCTCCATTCATCGGTCACGGTCGCGACGAACACGTGGGACCGGTCCACGGGCAAGGCGTTCGTCGCCTGGGTCACGTCCAGGTCAATGAAGTAGATGTGGGGCGGCACGACCGTCGGTGCAGAGGGGGTATCGGTCGGCAGAGGGAGAATGGGCGTCACCCCGAAGTTGGGGTTGGTCTCGAAGGCGGGCGGAGGCACGTCACCAAACCCGACCTGGACACCCTCGTTGATCATCTGCGTATTGGCCTGTACGGGGACGAACTCGACGACCGCGCGGTAGAGCGGGTCCACGATTTCGACGTTGTGCCTGACCAATACCTGGACGGGCAGGCCCTGCAACCCAGGCTGGTCCAGGCAGGCGGTGTCTCGCACTGTGGGATCGTTGCAGTCGGTCAGGAACGAAGGATAGCCCCACACGCGGACACCGAAGAAGCCGGGCTCATCGCTATATTGTTGAAACTCTGCCGACGTGTCGCCCAGGTGCGCATCGTTGATCCGCAGTCCAGTAGCAGCCCGGCGGGCTTCCCGCTTGATGAGGGCGACGCGCCGCACATGGTACTGGTCGTCCGGCTCCCCAGACCACACCACGTAATCCCGCGGACAGAAGGGATAGGGGGCCAGGATGCCGTCGAGGCATTCTCCCTGGACGGGTTGGTAGGTAACGGCGAACCGGGCAGCCTCCCTCGCCGAATGCTGCACGGTGATGTAGCCCTGGATGATGAAGGCAGCCTCAATGATGCCAAGGATGATGAGCAAGAGAACTGGAAGGATCAGGGCAAACTCGACCAGTCCTTGTCCTCTACGCCAGTTCATCACTACGCCTCCTTAGCCCGCCCACGTTCATGCGCAGAGTAACAGTCTCCGCGAATGGAGACGGGCTTGACTTGACCTCATTATACCTCACATCGCCCCCTCTTCGCAAGTGTACTCTAGTACTATAGACGTCTACCCACATGAACAGAGCCCCGCGTTGGGCGGGGCTCTGTCCGGCAGTGCAGTCCACTTGCGTTGCTGCGGTGACCGTTCGGCTAGATGTTGCTCACGATGTTGCTGAAGATGTTGCCGATGGCCGGGCCCAGAAGCGCCAGAATGACAATCACCACAATGGCCACCAAAACAAGGATCAACGCATACTCTACCAGGCCCTGTCCTTCTTCACGCGGCAAGAACAACATGTTTTTCACCTCCCTTCTGTGTCAATTTCGGCTCCATTATATCCCATTCTCATCGGCATGGCAATAGGAACTAGGTCCTAATGCCGTGTACCGCACCATTAAGAGACCGGCAACTCAAAACTGACTTTGGTTCCGCGGCCGAGGCTGCTGTCGAAGCGAATATGCCCCCCCAGCATTTCGATCCGCTCACGCATCGTCGCCAGGCCCAAGCGCTCCGCATCCGGCGAGTTCAGGGTATCGGAGAGTTCAAAACCACTGCCGTTGTCTTCCACCGCTACCCGGGCCAGGGCATCCCCCATGTCCATGTTGATTTGAACGCTGCTGGCATGGCCGTAATCCACGGCGTTGTTCAGCAACTCTTGCACAATGCGAAAGATCGTCACTTCCTTGTGGGATGCCAATCGCTGTTCCTTGCCGGTCACCGTCAGGTGAGTGGGAACTCCGCTATTCTCGGCGAAACCATCCACAAACCGCCGGAGCGTCGGGACTACCCCCAGGTCATCCAGCATCATCGGACGCAGGTTAAGGATAAAGCCCCTGACTTTCTGGAAGGTCCCCGCCACCGAGCTCGTCAGACTGGCCAGTTCCTCCCGCGCCCGCTGGGGTTGGGCGTCGAACAGCCGTTCACAGATCTCGGCCTGGAGGATGAGATTGGTCAGGGACTGGGCTGGGCCATCGTGCATTTGGCGGCTGAGCCGCTGTCGTTCTCGTTCCTGGGCCTCGATGATGCGGACCACGACCGGTTGGGCGGGTTCGCCGTCTTCCGAGGCCTGGGGCACGTACGCAGCCCGCCTGGCGATCTCCAGAACCCTGCCGAGCAAGTCGAGATA
>Ga0315294_10002123_pt1 | contig 21666 bp, 21 predicted proteins | sample YL17G13_40_MG_FD_203626 | JGI IMG/M metagenome (GOLD analysis project Ga0315294, IMG submission 203626) | Sediment microbial communities from Yellowstone Lake, YNP, Wyoming, USA - YL17G13_40 | ecosystem: Environmental > Aquatic > Freshwater > Lake > Sediment | place: USA: Wyoming | collected...
GGAACGCAAGAAGTCAGGTCGAGGAAGAAAAAGAGAAGAAAATCAGCCAGCTCAAGGATCTTCAGGCTTCCCTGGCGGCCCTCCAGGAGGAGCTGCAGCAGCAGAGAGAGCGGCTGAACCGGGAAGGATCCCGGCTCAATTCCCTGCTGGAACTCCAGAGGAACTTCGAAGGCTACCAGGAAGGGGTCCGGGCGATCCTGCGCAAGAGGCAGGCCCAGGGAATCGACCAGAACGGCATTTGCGGTCTGGTGGAGGATATCGTGGAGACCGATCCCAAGTATGAGTGCGTGGTCGAGTCGGTCCTGGGAGAGAAGCTCCAGCATTTCATCGTCCAGAACCATGAAGAAAGCCTCAAGGCCATCGAGTACCTCAAGGCCGAGGGATCGGGGCGCTCCAGCTTCATTCCCCTCCGGCTGAAACCGAGCCCCCTATCCTCCCCGGCGGTATCCGCGCATGGAAGGGTCACTCCGCTTCTGGACGTGGTCAAGGTGAAGGAGGAGTTTACCCCGCTGGCCGAATATCTCTTCGGGGACGTGTGGATTGTCCCCACCCTGCGCGAGGCCCTCGACCTCTGGAACCAGGACGGCATCTGGAAAACTCTGGTTACCCTGGACGGAGAGGTGCTCCATCCCTCGGGGGTGGTCACCGGGGGAAGCAAGGAGCAGGCGGCCTCCGGGACTTTCCACCGGAAAAGAGAGATCCGGGACCTGACCCAGAGCACCGAAGAGCTGAGCCGGAAGGTCGCCTCCCTGGAGGGAAAGCAGGAGCAGATCGTAGGGGGCCTCAAACAACTGGAAACCGCCGTCGAGGAATTGACCCAGACCCTCCACCAGGAAGAGCTGCGGATCGTCAGCGAGATGAAGGAGCTGGACCAGGGTCAGATGGAATTGAAACGCTGGCAGCAGGAGATTGAGACGCTCCAGTTTGAGGAGAGCCAGCTGGCCGAAGAACGGGTGGACGTTCAGGAGAAGACCCGCCAGAACGAAGCGGCCCTGCAGGAGGCCGAGCAGGAAAAGCAGAACCACGAACAGGGTTTAATCCGGAGAGAGCAGGACCTGACCACCCTGAAAGGGGACATCGAGGTTCTCCTGGCGGAAGTGACCGAGGTCAAACTGCGCGTGGCCACCCTCCAGGAAAAGAAGCAGAACCTGGACCAGAACCTGGAGAGGGCCCGCCAGGTCCTGCAGGAGAATCAATCCCTTCTCTCCCGCCGCCGGGAAGAAGTCGAGGATTGCCTGGGCCAGATCCGGGAGGCGGAAGAGAAGCGGCGTCAGGCCGAGACCGACCTCCATCGCCTCCTGGCGGAACACCAGGAACTGCAGTCCCACCTGGAGAAAAAGAGGGAGTCTCTCCGGGAGGAGCGGGAAAAATTGGAAAAGTCGGAAGTCCTCTGGAAAGAACGGCGGGAGAGCCTTCACGAACTTCACGACCGGAAGAACGCCCTTTCCATGAAGCTCATGGAAACCGACCTCAACCTGAAGCACCTGCTCTCCAGCGTGGAAGAGAAGCACCGGATTCCCACCGATGCTTTTCTGAGCCGGGAGGATGATCGGGATTACTTTGCCCCCGAAGTCGAGGCCCGCCTCCCCGAATTGAAATCCCTGATCGAGTCCATGGGAGAGGTCAACCTGCTGGCCATCCAGGAGTATGAGGAATGCCGGATCCGCCTCGATTTTCTCACCGAGCAGGAGGCCGATCTGATTCAGTCCCTGGAAGCCCTGGACCAGGCCATCAAGAAGATCAACCGCACCTCGCGCAAGCGTTTTGCCGCCACCTTTGACGCCGTGAACCAGAAGTTCAAGGAGATCTTCTCCACTCTCTTCGGCGGGGGGCGGGCGGAAATGGTCCTGACCGACGAGTCCAACCTCTTGGAGACCGGCGTGGACATCATCGTCCAGCCCCCGGGCAAGAAGCTGCAGAATGTATCCCTGCTTTCCGGAGGAGAGAAGGCGCTGACCTCCGTGGCCCTGATTTTCTCCCTCTTCCTGATCAACCCCAGTCCCTTCTGCATGATGGACGAAGTGGATGCCCCCCTGGATGACGCCAACATCGGCCGGTTCAACAACCTGATCCAAGAGCTGGCCCAGAGGTACCAGATCATCCTCGTCACCCACAACAAACGGACCATGGAGATCGCCGACACCCTCTACGGCATCACCATGGAAGAGGCTGGCACTTCCAAGGTCGTTTCGGTAAAATTGAACTAAGAACAGGGTGCAGGGGGCAGGGTGCGGGGTGCAGGATTTTTCTTATTTCTGCCCCCTGCACCCTGCCCCCTGCACCCTTCTGCGGAGCTTTTATGGCTGAAGAAAAAAAGGGAATCTTCCAGCGCCTGAGGGAGGGTCTTTCCAAGACTCACCAGGGAATGGTGAGCAAGATCGACCAGATCATCTCCGGCAAGAAGCAGATCGACGACCGGCTCCTGGAGGAGTTGGAGGAGATCCTGATTACCAGCGACATCGGGGTCAAAACCACGCAGAAGCTGCTGGACAAAGTCATTGAAAAGGTGAAGCGAAAGGAGCTGGAGGATGCCGACCACTTGAAAAAGACCCTCCAGGAAGAGATGTTCCTCATCCTCCGGCAGCAGGAAAAGCCCCTGGACCCCGCCACGCCCAGGCCCTTTGTCATCATGGTGATCGGGGTGAACGGCACGGGCAAGACCACCACCATCAGCAAGATGGCCCAGAAATTCAAAGGACAGGGGAAGTCCGTCCTGCTCGTGGCCGGCGACACCTTCCGGGCGGCCGCCATCGAGCAGCTGGAAATCTGGGGGCAGCGCGTGGGGTGCGAGGTGATCAAACACCAGAGCGGCTCCGACCCTTCCGCCGTGGTCTTCGACGCCCTGAAGGCCGGAAAAGCCCGCGGGTCGGACATCATCATCGTGGATACCGCCGGGCGGCTCCACACCAAGGTCAACCTCATGGAGGAGCTGAAGAAGGTCAAGCGGGTCATGGCCCGGGAGATCCCCAACTCCCCCCATGAAATTCTGCTGGTTCTGGATGCCACCACCGGGCAGAACGCCATCTCTCAGGCTAAGATGTTCGACAAGGAGCTGGGAGTGACGGGAATCGTCCTGACCAAGCTGGACGGAACGGCCAAGGGAGGAATTCTCATCGGCATCTCCGACGAGCTGGGAATCCCCATCCGCTACATCGGGATCGGCGAGAAAGCGGACGACCTGCGGGAATTCAGCGCCCGGGATTTCGTGGACGCGATTTTTTAACTAGTGTCCATCCGGAAACCCTATTTTCCCCTCCATCCTTATTTTTTGATTTTTATATCCCCGCTCTTCGAGAAGGGAATGGTGGCGGTGCCCAGGCTGGCTTTCACGATGGCCGCCCCTTCGATCTTGTACTTCAAATCCTGCCCGGCCAGAACCAATCCCAGGGGATCCCCCAGGCTTTTAAAGTCCGTTTGCAGGGGGACCTGCACCAAAGTCGCCGAGGTTTTGGCAATCCGGACCTCTTTGTCCAGCCGCCCCCGGCCCACTTCCCGATCGTTGAAATAGACCGTGTATTCCAGGACCCTCAAATCCAGATCGAAAGAATTCGGGTTCTGCACTTCGATCCCGAAGCGGAAATGAACCTCGGTGAGGGAGAGGCGGGTGATGGCGACTTCTTTCAGGGCAAAAGTAGGCTGCTCCAGAAACCAGCTCATGCAGGAGGGGAGGAAGAAGAAAGCAGCGATGGATAAAAAAACGGTCAATCGCTTCACATTTTTATCATACCCCAAGAAGCGAAGGAACAAAAGGCGAATTTCCCCGGGCTTCTTTTACCATCCTCCCCTTTCATATTCGGTTTCCCCAACCCGTCTTACACCTCGTCCTTTTCTTCTCCTTATGCCCAGAGTCGAGGATGGATTGACGGGGTTGCGGCGAAATCTGCCCATCCGGGAAACGAATCAAAGGGGATAAATCCTTGACAGGAACCTGGGGATGGGAGATCTTGGTTCAACTTGTTGAAAAGGGCAAGAATTCCATTCATGGAAAGGAGGGGCGCATATGGTTTCCAGGCACCTGATCCTTTTATCCGCCTTGCTGATCGCTGCGTTTTCCACACAGGAACTCAGCGCCCAGGGAAAGCCCGTCTTTTCCAACTTTGAATATCAGGTGACCGAGGACGGCGCCTTTGGGCTTTATAAGCCCAAGGGTTGGAAGGTGGGCACCCAAAAATTCCCCAACGGCAAGATGGTCTTCGTCACCGATCGGGAGGACCTGTCCCATGTGAACATGATCTTCCTGGAAAACATCGATCCGAAACATGATTCCGTAACCCTTGCGGGTGCCACCTTGAAAAACGTCAGCGAGCAGATGGCGGGCCTGAAAATACTCGAGGCCAAAAGCGCTGCCGATCGGATGCACACGGTGGTGAAATATCAGCGGAGCGGTCCCCAAAACGGTCTGATTGAAGGGAGATACTGTTTCAACGTCAAGCGCCCCACTGCGGTGGTATTCGGGTATGAGGCGCCGGCAAAGAAGTTCAAAGAAATGGTGCCCACCCTCCTGACGGTCATTTCCAACATCACCCTTCTGGATGACCAGGCCTATCAAAGGCGGGCCTCCCAGAGGAAAGACGGCAGGTCGATTGTGCTACCGATGAAAAAGGCTTCGGCGCCCGACGGCACGTGTTCGCTCCTGGTTCCGGAAGGATGGAACCTGGCGGCCGGCAAGGGCGCGGCCCTCTGCAACACCCCCGACGGGGATACCGGCTTTATTTTTACGGTTATCGAATTTGTAGGAAAATCCCAGATCCCCCACTTCGACAGCTCCAGCATCCCCGGGAATCTTCGCTACAATTACATGCCGCCCATCGATGCCCTCATGGTGGCCATGAAACATCTCGGTTCGACCAACCCGCGGGCCCTTGAACGCCAGTCGAATCCAACCGCGGCCAACCAGGCCACCGCTTTTTTAAAACGGAAAACCGACGCAGAGATCGCCGTGGTCTCCTACACCAGCAAGAACGGCGTGCCCTGTATCGGCTATTTCGATGTTTTGGGCTCCCACCCCACCAACGCCGGACAATGGGGAATCATTCCCACGGGCATCTGGGCGCCTTCGTCCCAGTTCGGACGATCCCTCCCCTCCCTCATGAAAATAGCCGAAAGCTTCCAGATCAACCAGCAATGGGCCTCGGAACAGGTCCGCCAGGGCATGGCCAACCTGAGGGAACAGATGAAAAAAACTTCCTCCATGATGTCCCGTTATGCCGAGGAGATGCGCCAGTCCAGCCTCGCCGCCCATCAGAACCGGATGAAAAGCATGGATTTTATCAGTTACAAGTTCTCCACCTACATGCGGGGCCAGCAGGAGTGGGTGACCGGTTTGGAGGGTGGGAAGATCTATACCTCGGATCATTGGGGGATCAGCAGCGGGGGCCAAACCATTGTCGAAGGCCCGCCTTTCAACTATTACAACTATCAGGGCGATGTCCAGCACGGCCACATCCCCGTCGACATCTCCCGCGAGGTCTTTGAGGCAGTCAAGGGAATTAAATAAGGAATACGGGGGTCAGGCTCGACTATTTGACATTATTGTTCTGACTAAATAAAAATGTCAACAAGTCAAGCCTGACCCTTTTTGGGGGAGATCTTTATAGCGCCGCATCAAATCCCGGCATAGCGGATAGTGCTCCTTTTCCAAGGGGAAAATTCCCAGCCCCCCTCTTTTGATAAAAACTCAGAGATTTTCCTGTATTGCCTGTTCGTCCTTCGGGGCCCTCTCTCCACTTTTCACGGGGCCACCAGATTTGCCGTTTGCCTCGCTTTCCGCAGCGAACTATTTTTATAATTAGATAAATATACGTTTACTCACAATTGATGCGAAGGAAAGAAAGGGAATTTCCGTTGAAGGAATGGGATTATGTTTTCTTTCCCTTCCGGCACTTCCAGTTACAGGTTTTCAAATATAATTATTTAATTATTTCAAGTGGTTTAGTTTCTTATTCTCTTTTTCCCGGATTTTAAAAATGACCAACCATACGACCGGTTCAATCCCCTGATTTGCCGTGCATATTTTTTTCTTGACGCGAATAAAAAAATGTATTAAGTAAATAAACAGTTACTTACAAGAAAAGGAGGAGCGCCATGGAAGCAACCAACAAGCCCGTGCAGGAGACCGCCGCCCCGGAAAAGACAAAGGAAAAAATAAGCTTTGGGAAGAAATTTATGAACTTTTTGATGTATGGAGGTTTTATCATTCTTCTGATTCTGGCCGTCGTGGTAGTTATTTTAGTTGAAAAACTTATGAAATGACCGCCTCTGGGAAATCCGGGGGTTACCTTTCGGCCGCAGTCAGCCGGGATGGTCCCGATGGTGCCGGGCAGAAGGATTTTATCTTTGACCGACGGGTTGAGGGCCGGTGGCCCTTCGGGCTCCGTTGGCCTACTCTGAAAGGGAAAGATCGCAACCCCGGAAGGATGGTTTCCCCCGCCTCTCAGAAAATCGTCCAGAGAAGATATGGTTGCCCTTCCTTGTTTCATGGCCCAGGAGAAACTTCCAGTAGCCAATCACCCCCAAAGAAAGAAGCTTGCTTAATTTTTGAGAGTCTTTTCCCTTTTCCATCTCCCCTTTGAAATCTATTCCCGCAAGACTTGGGCTTTAGTCCCTTACCGGCTTCGCATAAATGGTCACAAATTGTAGGGGCAACCCTGCGTGGTTGCCCCTCCTGCGGGCGGCCACATAGGGCCGCCCCTACAACATCCTGTTTGGTTCCGGCTATGCCGGGTTAGGGTAATCCCCAGCAATGAAAAAGGTCGGGAGAAAGAAATCCCCTTTCTTAAAATGAAAGCAGGGATGAACTCGGCCTGGTCGGAACAAAAAACGGTTGTTTTTTGGAGACATTTCGTGTAAAGAAAGTTGAATACCCATGAGGAAAAAATGAAGGTCTCTTATGCCCAGGAAAATTCAAAAGCGGCAAAGCACTTCGTTGCGCCGGAAGCAAATTATAGACGCTCTTAGAAAATTGATTATTGAATATGGAAGTGAGAACGTCACCGTCCGAAGGATCGCCCAGGAGATCGGCGTTTCCCAGGGGGCCATTTACCGCCATTTTAAAAGCAAGCGGGAAATCCTGGACTTCCTCATCGATTACATTGAAGAGAATTTGATCGGCGACATTGAAAAGAACGATCCCCAAGCCAATACGTTGGAAATTCTCGAAAATATTTTGAAAAACCACATCTCGGCCATCGAGCAGAGAAAGGGAGTCTCTTTCCTGGTAGTGGCTGAAATCATCAGTTTGGGGGACAAGAGGCTAAACCGAAAGATCTATGACGTGCTGAATAATTACATAGACCATATCAAGAACATAATCATCCGGGGGATGCGATCCGGAGAAATAAAGGCCGGCATCGACCCCGGCATGACGGCAACTACTTTCTTCGGCATCATTCAAGGGCTCGTTTCTCTTTGGGCCCTCAGCAATTATACTTTTACCCTGGAGGAAAAATATCCCGGCCTTTGGGACTTTTTCCGCCAGTCCATTCAACATCCCTGAACCGGGAAGATCGCCCGCGAGAGGAAACATAAAAGATATTTTTACCCCCTTCTTCCAGTGGCCGTAGCCCCTCCTCCGGCCGAATCAGCCTCCTTCCGGACTGGCCCGGGATCTTTTGAGAATCTTCACCCCTGATCTAACCCGGGTGAGGGATATTGGCCCTTGATCATTTCCTACCACAAACACCCTTAAGAAATATTGTTTCGCGTAGATTCGGCGAAGGCCCTCAGCGTGGAAAGGATGCTCTTCACGTTCACCACGTAAGTCTGGCTCTTGATTCCGTTCCCCCGGTGGTATTTCCCGAAATCCTGTTCAAAAAATTTATAGACATGACAGGTCAGGTAAATATTGATGGCGGGGTCCAGCAGATCTTCCTGGGTCAACCCATAAGGCTGGCCCCAGTGCTTCCAATTGATCTGGCCCAGCCCGTAATCTCCCGTTTTGGCATTGACGCCGCTCTCTTTGAACGTGCTTTCCGCCATGATGAGGGCGATGATTTCCAGGGGATTCACGGTATATTTTTGCGAGGCGTGCCAGATCAGCCCGGCATATCTCAAGGCTTTGCCTTCGGAAAGTCGGTCATCGGTTACCAACCGGATCATACCGGCCAGATCCAAAACCTCCTGAACCCCGGATTCATCGAAAGGTTGGGAGAGAGAGAACAAGCTCCGCTTTTTAGCGGGAGAGTCCAATCTTGGACTGGATTGGGCAAAGGGGGGAAAATATTCCAGCAGAAGAAAAACCGTGAGGGCGGTAATGAATACCAGTTTGGCGGCTTCCACGAGGGGGTGAAAGATCGTCCATTGTTTGAATTTCCCCGAGACGCCAACTTTTAAAACAAACGGAGTCCGCTTGAGATCTATCCGTTTCATGTGTTCCCCTCCCTTTTTTTAAAAAATCCCCCCACTTACAGGAATCATCAGACGGCGTTTTGACAGAATGATCCAGGCAGAGAGAGTAAAGAATCCATCAGGATATAAGGAGCCCCCGTGTTTATGATTGCCGGGGGACAGGTCATTGATACAGGATCCTACGCCCTGCTTCTCCCCCGACGCTTTTAATAACAAATATTAATGAAAAACCCTTTTTTCTCAGGACGATGCAAATGGCCCTGTCGATCGTAGAAACAGGCATTCTCCTCCGATTGCGGGTTTATCCCGAATTCTTCGAAAGATGTTTCGACCACCCACCCGGTCCTCTCCAGCAAGGGATGCTTATAGAGAATTAATTCCTCTCCCGGGAAAAAGGTCGTACATGCCGAGACTGCATTAACCATTTGTCGCCAAGTCCTGCGGCAGAATACTCTCAGGGGAAAGATTCAAAATCCTGCCCGTAAAATAAACCGTCATTCTGCTTTTCACTTTGCCCCTTAAAACCTCCCTTGCCTTACAATTCAGGAGATATTTGAAGGAGTAAAAGAGCGAAATCCATGCCAGGTGTTTAGACCCGGAATATATTTATAATTGAGTAACATTAAAAGGATTTTATCGGACGATACAATGTCAGGGGCTTCCCGGTCAAGGGTTACGGAACGGTCGATATGGATCAGTTTCCATATTTTTATGGAATTTATTCCCACCTAGCTCCTGGCAGGGCCGAAGGCATGGGAGGCCATTGGGACCTGATCTTCAGTTGTCAATTTCGAAATCTTCTATCCTGGAAGGGAGGAAAGGGAGATTGGGGGAAGGGAATCATTTTGTAAGTCATGACCTCCGGCAGAGTCGGAGGCTTGAAAAACAGGGAACCCCTCAAGGCGGATGATCGATGGTTGCCACCGAAAGGTGGCCTCGCCCGGGCCACGACTCAAGCTTCCCGGAAAGGTCAAACTCTATGAGTCCCCGCGGAGCCGGGGGGTTACCCAAAGGAAATTCTATGGCCCTGGAAACCCCCTTTCTCATGGCACCCGTTTCATGAAATATGTTAAATTAGGAGTCAAATGACCGTCCGGATTTCCCCCCTCAATCTTTCTTTGCCGGAGGAGGAATCTGCCCTTCAGGAGAAGGCCGCAGAGATCCTCCAGGTTTCTTTAAATGACCTTCGGGATTTCCGGATCATAAAGAAATCCCTCGACGCCCGCCGGAAGAACCGGATCCATTTTGTGTATGCGGTCGAGTTCTCCCTGCCACCGGAGCGGGAAGAGAGCTTATTGCGACAGCCTCCCCCCGCCCTTCAGGTCGAGGAGGTACCTCCCAAAACCGTCCAATCACCTCCCATCCTGAAGAGCAAACCCCGTCACCGCCCCCTGATCGTGGGAACCGGCCCGGCGGGCCTCTTCGCCGCCTGGAAGCTGACCCAAAGCGGCCTTCCCCCCTTGATCCTGGAAAGGGGCAGGGAAGTTTCGGCCCGGGTCAAGGATGTGAATCGATTCTGGGAAGAGGGGATCCTGGAAGATGAGAGCAACGTGCAATTCGGCGAGGGGGGAGCGGGGACTTTTTCCGACGGAAAGCTCTTTACCCGTCTCAACGACCCCCGCGTCTCTGAAATCCTGGAGGCCTTTGTCCGCTTTGGGGCCCCTCCGGAAATCCAATATCTCCAGCGGCCCCACATCGGAACGGACCGTCTCCGCCGGGTGGTGGCGGCCATGCGGCGGTTTCTTCAGGAACAGGGAGCGGAGTTCCGCTTCCAGGCAAAGCTTTCGGGCCTGAAAATCTCAAAGAACAAGCTGGAAGGGGCGGTTATTAACGGGAGAGAAGAGGTCGATGGATCTCTTCTCTTCCTGGCCCCCGGGCACAGCGCCCGGGACACGTACCGGATGCTGCACCTTGCAGGCGTGGCCATGGAGCCCAAGCCCTTGGCCATCGGGCTCCGGATCGAGCATCCCCAGAGGCTCATCGACCGGATTCAGTACGGACCCTCGGCAGGGCATCCCCGCCTTCCTCCCGCGGAATACCAGCTGACCCACCGCACCCCCAAGGGGCGGGCCGTCTATTCCTTCTGCATGTGCCCGGGCGGGGCGGTCATCGGATCAAGCTCTGAAAGAGGAACGATGGTCACCAACGGAATGAGCTATTTCCGGAGGAACTCCCCCTGGGCCAACAGCGCTCTGGTGGTGAATGTGGGGAAAGAAGACTTCGGGGGAGAAGACGCCCTGGCCGGCTTGGAGTTCCAGCGGCGATGGGAGGAGAAGGCCTTTCAGCTGGGGGGAGGCAATTTCCGGGCCCCGGCTCAGGCGGTCTTCGATTTCCTGGAAAAAAGGGATCCGCGTCCGTGCCCGGAAACCAGCTTCCGGCCCGGCGTCACCCCTGCCCGCCTGGAAGAATGCCTTCCGGGGTTCATCGTCGAGAGTCTGCGGGAAGCGATTCCCTTTTTCGATCGGAAGATGCGAAAGTTTTCCTCAAAGGAAGCCATGCTCATAGGGGTTGAAACTCGAACTTCCTCCCCCATTCGCATTCTTCGGAGAGATGATTATCAGTCGCTCAACGTTCCGGGTTTACTGCCCATCGGAGAGGGGTCGGGTTATGCCGGCGGTATCATCAGCTCCGCCCTGGACGGGATGAAGGCGGCGGAGGCGGTGATTAGGGATTGGGCGTAGGGTGCAGGGTGCGGGGAGCAGGGGGAAAGGAAAGGGATGCAGGTCCCATGTTTTGAGTTAATGACTTTAAACGCGAAACCTGAAACCTGCAACTCGGAGCTTTTTTAAGGAGGGAATATGGCCAAGACATTCATCAACGAGATGAGAAAAGGCCAGACGGTGGAAAGCCTTTTTCTGGTCAAAGACAAGATCCTGACGAAGACCAAGGCCGGAAACCCTTACCTCTCCATCAAGCTGGCCGACAGGACCGGGGAAGCAGAGGGACGAATCTGGGATAATGCCCTGGATTTCCTCCCCCTTTTTGAAAAAGACGATTTTATAAAAGTGCGGGGGGAAGTCGACGAATTTCAGGGAATGCTGCAGCTTCGCATTACCAGGCTGAGGAAATGCGAAGACCGTGAAATCCAGCTGGGGGATTACCTACCCCAGACTTCCCAGGACGTTGAGAAAATGCTCGGAGAACTCAGGAAAATAGCTTCCCAGGTTCGTCAGCCCTTTCTGAGCAGACTTTTGGAGGCTTTTTTTAATGATGAAGAGTTGGTCAAAAAATTTAAAATGGCCCCCGCGGCCAAGGCGGTCCATCACGTTTTCCTCGGGGGCCTGCTGGAGCATACCCTTTCCGTGGTTCAGCTGGTTCTCCTGATTGGTCCCCGGTACAAAGGAATCGATCAGGAACTCCTCCTTACCGGGGCCATTCTCCATGACCTGGGGAAAGTATCCGAGCTGTCCTTCGAGCGGACCTTCGATTATACCGACCCGGGCCGGCTCCTGGGCCACATTACCCTCACCGTGGAAATGATCGATGAAAAGCTCAAGGCCATCCCGGAATTTCCTGAGAACCTGGCCCTCCTGCTCAAACACATCATCCTCAGCCATCACGGGGAATACGAATTTGGGTCGCCCAAACGCCCCAAGACGCTGGAAGCCCTCCTCCTCCATCACCTGGACGATATGGACGCCAAGATGAACGGCTTCATGGCCTGGATCGAAAAGGAAAAGGACGCCCCTTCCCGGTGGACCTCCTACCATAAGCTCTTCGACCGCTTCATCTACAAACCGGAAGAAGAAGGCTAAGACTTCTTGCCACAGAGGACACAGTACGGCATAGCTGCAACCAAATAAAAAAGATGAACCACAGAGCACAGAGAGATCACAGAGCTATATGAAAAAATTTTTCAAGATATGGATCAAGACCAAGATCTGAGCTACTCCCAAAGGCGTTCCCTATGAACACCCGTCATCCCAGAAATCCCCCCTTCGCCCCCCTTTTCTAAAGGGGGGTTGGGGGGATTTCAGCGGATCGTTGCCTAAAGAAAATTTTCTTCACAGAATTCAAAGAGTCTGCCCATGAGTAGGACAGAGAGCACAGAGATTGGGTAAAAAGCATTTTTTGGAAACAAAAAAAATCAAACACCAATCACTCAATTATGTATTTTAGATTTTTAACCTCTGTGACCTCTGTGCCTCTGTGGTGAAAAATTGAAAATTCCGTTCCTCCATCCATGGAAAGTCAGTCCCCAAGAGGCCATCCGGATTCAGGAGGATTTGCGGAAAAAGCTGCGGCTCAGACCGCCCAAAGCTCCTTTCAAAACGGTCGCCGCCGCTGACGTTTCTTACGGCCGCACAGATGAAAAGTTGTTCGCCGCCTTTCTTATGTTTTCCTATCCCGATCTGACCCTTCTGGAAAGGGCCGCAGCCAGGGGGCGGGGCTCTTTCCCCTACATCCCCGGTCTTCTTTCTTTCCGGGAAGCGCCCGTTCTCCTGAAAGCTTTTTCCAAACTGGAACGGCACCCGGATGTAATCCTGATCGACGGCCAGGGGATCGCCCATCCCCGATCCATGGGCATCGCCGCCCACCTGGGGATCCTCCTCAACCTGCCCTCCATCGGCTGCGCCAAAAGCCGCCTTTTCGGAAAGGAGATGGAACCCGGACTGGAGCAGGGAAGCTTTGTTGCTCTGATGGAGGAGGAGCGAACGGTGGGGATGATCGTGCGGACCCGCGCCGGGGTGAAACCCGTTTATGTCTCTCCCGGGCACAAGATGGATATGGAAGGCAGCGTGAAAATGGTCCTCTCTCTTTGCCGGGGTTACAGGATTCCTGAGCCGCTCCGCCGAGCCCATATTTTCGTGAATCAACTCAGGTCCGCGGGGAAATAAATTTTCACCGCCGAGAGCGCAGAGACCGCAGAGATCAGATATAATGATATAAATGGATTTTTAACCTATGCAGAAAAAAATTCTGGGAAAAACCGGTTGGCCTGTATCCACCATCAGCTTCGGGACGATTAAACTTCCTCGAATCAGCCTGAAGGAATGCGAGACCCTCCTGAACCGGGCGCTGGATTCCGGGATCAATTATATCGACACCGCAGATTGTTATGGGGACAGCGAGGAAAAGATAGGCCGGGTTTTAAAGAAAAGGCGCAAAGAATTTTATCTCTCCACCAAGGTGGATGAACGGGACGGCCCGGGTGTGCGGGCCAAGCTGGACCGGTGCCTCAGACGGCTGCAGACCGAATGGACCGATCTTCTCTTCTTCCACGACGTGCGGGGCGGAGAATACGAAAGGATCTTCAACACCGGCGGGCTGGAAGAACTTTTGAAGGCCCAAGAGAAGGGGGAAATCACCCACCTCGGAATCAGCATTCACAACAACCTTACCATGATGCGGCAAGCCGTCGAATCAGGGGTCTTTTCCGTCGTGATGGTAGCCTACAGCGCCCTGGACGAGGACCGCCTCACGGCCGATCTTCTCCCTCTGGCCGCTTCCAGGGGAGTCGGCCTGGTTGCCATGAAGCCTCTGGCCGGGGGCAGACTGGGGAATATGCCCCCCCGAGGTTGGAACAAATCTCTTTTCCAGGGAGAGTCCCCCGCTCAGATCGCCCTTCGTTACGTCCTGTCGAATCCCCACATCACTTGCGCCATTCCCGGTATGATGGCCCTGAATGAACTGGAAGAAAACCTCCGGGTCGGAAAGACCCCGAGGAAACTGTCGGCGGAAGAAATCAAGGAGTTCATGGCCATGGCCGCCGAGGCCGGGAAAGGGTTCTGCCGGAACTGCGGTTACTGTCTCCCCTGCCCCGAGGGGATTCCCATTCCCGATGTTTTCCGCTATGAAAGTTACTACCGCAATTACGGCCTGGAAGGTTGGGCTAAAGAGCAGTATCGGGTTCTAACCCCCGACGCCCAGGCCTGTTCGGATTGCCAGACCTGTCTGGATCGATGTCCTTATGGAGTTTCCATTCCCTCTAATTTGAAAAAGGCCCATAATCTTCTCCTGGGCCAATAAGATGCGGCATTCGGAATGCTGAATTCGGAATTTTCAACGACTTCCACCCTTCCCATCCCGCATTCCCCTTATGGGCGCGCGCCGCGCGCCCCTACATTCTGCATTTACACCGATAGGGGGCAGGCTTCATGTTTTACAGGTCGCTATTCAATTTCCGGGTCAGCGAGCTAAATCCCGTCCGATTCATCTTCGCCGTCTACATCTTCGGCTTTGCCTACGGCACTCGAAATCACATCGTCGATATCCTTGCCGATGGGTGGCTGGGATACGATTATGTCCCTCTCCCCATCAACCTTTACTGGACGCTTTTGACTTTTTTCGATCCCCTGGCGATCTTGCTTCTCCTCTCCCTTCCCTTTGCCGGAATCATTCTTTCGGTTTTGATCATGGCCTCGGATATTGCCGTTAACACCGGAGTTACTATATATTTTTACTATCAAACGGGTATCTTATCGCCCGACCGGTTGCCCCTGCAGATCGCCTTTGGAATATTCGTTTTCCTTACTTCACCCATAGCTTGGAAGACGGTCAAAAGGTCGAATCGGGATTGATAAGCATATTCTCGAACAAGGAGGAATGGAAAATGCTTAAGGAGGTCCAAGCCTATCTAACGAAGCTCGGTGACTTGCGGAATCAGGCCAAAACCCTGCTGGAGGGATTGTCCCCGGAAGGTCTGGACTGGCGGCCCATTCAGGGAGAAGGCGAACTGGCGACCAATTCCCTGGCGGTCATGGCCGTCCACCTGGCCGGATCGCAGATCTACTGGATGAAGGAGATCATCGGCCGAACGCCCATCAAGCGGGACCGGGAGGCAGAATTCGTCACGAAAGGAGCCAGATTGGCCGATTTGAAGGCCGGGCTCGACGCAGCCGGAAAAGTTGCCGAAGAGGTTTTATCCCCGCTGACCGAAAACCAGTTGGAGGAGGGACGGAAGTTTCGGGATAAGCCGATTACTGTCCGGGGAGGGATCCTTCAGGTCATCGACCACGTGGCCCAACACATCGGACACATGCAGCTGACCCGGCAGCTGTGGCTGGCAAAAAATCGGAAATAAAACCTGAAATCCGAAAATCGAAACCATATCAAAATGGGCATAGCGCAAAGTGAATGGGGCATAGCATTAAAACCGATAGGCTATCTAGAAGGTGATTTTTTAGACCCGAAGCGCTCTGCGCTGCGCCCTTTGCGAGGATCGAATTTCATGAGGAGAACCTCCCTCTCTTTCATTAGAAAATGAGGTATCTATGCCTCCCATAACCCCCCAAACCATTCTGGACTTGGCCCGAAATTTCATGGAGAGCCGGGTTCTACTCACCGGGGCGGAGCTAAACCTTTTCACCCTCCTGGCCTCCGAACCCCTTTCCGCTGAGGAAGTTGTCGCCCGAACCGGGGCAAACCTCCGGGCGTTGACCATCCTCCTGGACGCCCTGGCGGCAATGGAGTTATTGGTGAAACAGGAAGGAAGGTACTCCTGCCCCCCGGCGATCTCTTCTCTGCTATCGGAGAAAGGCCCCGAATCAATCCTTCCCATGGTTCACCACATGGCCCATGTCTGGCAGAGATGGTCGCAATTGACCGAAAAGGTCAAAGGCCGGGAAGAGCCGGGGAAGCCCATAGAATCCCAAGAGGCAAATCAAATCTCTGCTTTCATAGGGGCCATGCACTCGATTGCGGCCAAGCTGGCCCCCGGGATTGTTGCCGCAGTCAACCCAGGGACGGCAAGGAATTTGCTGGATGTAGGCGGCGCCTCCGGGACCTACACCTTGGCCTTTCTCCGGGCCATCCCGGGAATGCGAGCGACCCTTTTCGACAAACCCGAAGTCATCCCGATCGCCCGGAGATGCCTGGGAGAAGAAGGGGTCCTGGATCGGATTACTTTGGTAGGAGGGGATTTTTACCATGACGAATTTCCCCCCGGCCATGACCTAGCCCTTATTTCCGCCATCATTCACCAGAACAGCCCGGGGGAGAATCTTGATCTATACCGGAAGGTTTTCCGGGCTCTTGTGCCGGGGGGGCGAATCATCATCCGGGATCACATCATGGAACCCGACCGCACCCGGCCGAGGGACGGGGCTATCTTCGCAGTGAACATGCTCGTGGGAACACGGGGCGGCAACACATATACCTTAGAGGAGATTCACACGGATCTTGTCCAGGCCGGGTTCGTCCGCATCCGACTCCTGCAGCAAGGGGAGAGAATGGATGGGCTGGTGGAGGGATTCAAGCCCTCGTAAGTTCCGGGTTTCAGGTTTCGGGTTTCGGGTTTTGGGTCGGAGTTCTAAAAACCCGCAGCTTCGGGAAACGAGTGATGCTCGCACGGGGTTCCCCGTGGGGGCACGCGGCAGCGTGCCCGTGCGAAGGATCATGGAAAACGCCAAAAGGAGGGAAAAGGATGGCCGAGAAGAAGAACATCAAGGTCAAGACCTTCGCCACCGAGCTGAGGGAATTCAAAGCCATGCGGGAACTGGCCGACCTGGATGAGCAGGTCAACAAGTTCATCAAGGAAAAAAAAGTCAAAAAAGCTGTATCGGTCAGCGATACAACCACAACCGACATAACCGGCGCTTCGATCGGGTTGATCCGGGTTTTGGTTTACGAGACCTGACGCCCCGGCTTTACCACCCGTAATAAGGCCGGTGTCTCCAGTAGGGGTGCCAGAAAGGAGACCAGTAGGGACCCCAGTAGGGGGGATAGTCCCAGTAGGGGTAGGGATACCGGCGGGGGTCTATTTTCTCCCAGAGATGGATTTCCTTGGCCAGAATAACGGGGTAGGGGTACTGGATCCCCCCCAGGGGAAGGGCTTCTTTCCCGGCGATCCCGCCCGCGACGGTTATCTCCCGCCCCTCCTTGTAAATAACGGGGTCCAGAAAGCCGGCCTGGCGTACGATAAACCGTCCGGCGGAAGAGTCCACGTTCTTGGGCCTTTTTTCCATATCCAGCTCAGACTGCCGGACCTCCAGAACCGTTTCATCCTGTCGGTTCGTAGTCTTTACAATCACTCCCCCCCACAAAACGGTCTTGCCCAGAAAATCCTGCGGGTTTTTCTGGACCGTCTGATAGGTAAGGGTCTCGTCCACCTGCCGCATCACTTCTTTGGAGAGGGGGGCGCACGCAAGGATGAAAGCGACCGCCAAAAGGAAAAGCAGAATCCTTATCTTTTTCATCGGATGACCGTTCCTACGCCGATGCCGAAATGGAACATGGGGCCGCCGCCGCTTTCCGGCCTCCACAGGTGATGATCCCGGGGAGCCAGGACGGGATAAGCGTAATCCATATCTTTCAGGGATTGGACTTTCTTCCCCCTAACTTCTCCCAGGACCGTGATCTTCTTTCCCGCGGTGTAGATCGCCGGGTCCGCAAAACCCTCGAACCGGATCAGGAATCTCCCGAAAGACTCATCCGTATCCTTGGGCTTGTGCTGCCAGTCCAGGGGTTTTTGAAGCACCTCGACCCAGGTTTCTCCCTCGCGAGTAGAAGTACCCAGGATTTGCCCGCCCGCAAGGATATTTTTCCCCTGGTACTGTTCCGGATTCTTGATCAGCATCTGAAAAGTCAGGTTGGGGTCTGCCTTTTTGAGTGATTCCTGGGGGATGGCCTGGGTACAGGCCGTCAGAAAGACCGCCAGAAGGATCAGGGTGAATAGCCTCATCAATCATCTCTCCTTTTCCCATGAAGTCCCGGGGAAAATTTTTTTGCCATCGCAACTTATTATATTATACCAAATTTCCCGGCGCTTAGAAAAAGTTTGCTGCTTCTATCAAACCTTTGGTTCCTTTTCTTCCCCTTGTCGGATAAAATGATGGGAACCCTGCAGGGGCGATTCACTGAATCGCCCCTGCGAAGGAAAGGAGACCATAAGGATGGCTGATTTCTTCGAGCTGCTGAAGACCCGGCGGTCCATCCGGGACTTTCAGGACAAGGAAGTTTCCATGGACCTGGTCCGGGAGATCATAAGAGACACCTGCATGGCCCCCAGTTCGGGCAACGGGCAGCCCTGGAAGTTCATCGTGGTCAACAACCGGAATAAGATTCGGCAGCTTTCCGAGGAGAGCAAAAAGAATCTCCTCTCTTCGATCGAAAAGGACCCCGCCTCTCCCCTGAAGAAATACGAAGCGGCCCTGCGGAACAAGGATTTCAATGTTTTTTACAACGCCCCCTGTCTGGTGTACATCGTCGGGGCCAAGGAGGTCCGTTCCCTCTGGGTCGATTGCGCCCTGGCGGCGTGCTATTTCATGTTTTCGGCCTCGGCCCGCGGATTGGGAACCTGCTGGGTAAACCTGGGATCGGAGATCCGTAGCCCGGAAATCCTGAAGGAGCTCGGCTTGTCGGAAGAATGCCGCATCGTGGCCCCCATGGCCCTGGGGTATCCCAAGAATGTACCGAGTCTTCCTGCGCGAACCCCGGAGATTCTCAAAATTATCCCTTAATGAGTGGCTTTTCGTCGATCCCCCTCCCCTTGATCCCTCCTGGGGGAGGGGAAGCTATTTTCACCCTTTTCTTATGAGAGAACGCGACCATCCTTTTTCTAAACAGGAAGCCAGCCACCTCCCGGGGCTCATGCTCTCCTTCACCTTCTCCATCGGGTTCATCCTCCACCTCCTCCTCTTCGCCACCGCCCCCATGGTCTCCATCATCATGGAGGAGATGAACCTGTCCCATGCCGAATTCGGCATGATTTATTCGGCTTCCATGCTCAGTCTCATTCTATTCCGCATCCCCTGGGGGCTCTTCGGGGACCGGAAGGGATACCTGCTTTCCCTGCGGATCGCCCTGCCCCTGATCGCCGCTTCATCCCTGGCCCGAACCTTTTCTCCCAATTTCGTCATCCTTCTGGTGAGCCAGATCTTCCTCGGCCTAGGCCTGGCTTCTGTTTTTCCCTGCCTTCCCATGATTGTGAAGGAATGGTCCGGTGGGAAATCCCTGGGATTGGCGACCGGGATCTACATTGCCGGGTTTGCCGCGGGAAACGCCGCCGCCCTGGGAATTACCCCCCACTTGCTTCCATCCATGGGTTGGCGGTCCGTGCTTCTCCTGTACAGTTGCCTGGCGGTTGTCCTTTCCCTCCTTTGGTGGGGCTGGGCCAAAAGCTGCCTGAAGGGAACCGTGGGAGTCCAAGGGGAGAGCTTCAAAAAAGTCATGAAAGATCCCCTCGTCTGGGTCCTCCTGCTTTTTATGAGTTCAGCCATGGGAAGCTACGATACCCTGGCTACCTGGATGCCCAAGGTTCTGGAGATGAAAAAATTCCCCCAGACGCTGGCTTCCTTGCTCCCCTTGGGTTTCTTTTTCGCAGGACCGGCGGTCGGCTGGGTCTCCGATCGCCTGAAGGATCGAAAAAAGCTCGTCCTTCTCCTGGGTGTCTTCAGCGCTGCCTCCATCACCGGGATCAACTATGCCCCCCTGCCCTATTTGCCCGTCTGCATCTTTCTGGCAGGGTTTTCCACCATGGGAGTCCTCACCATCATCCTGGCCGTTCCGGCTAAAATGGAACGATTCTCATCGTCCATCGGGACGGTGATCGGGCTCATCTCCTCGCTCGGGAACATGGGCCCCATGATCATGCCCATGGTCTTCGGCTGGTTGATCGATCTGACCGGGACTTTCCGGGCTTCGGTCTTTTTTGTCGCCCTCGTCGCCGGGGCCACCTTCCTTCTCGGAGCGGGGGGCATGCAGGCTTCCAGGGCCAAATAGCGATTTATCGTCCTACGGATTCTTTTTCCTTGCAAAATGGGGAAAGCAAAATTAGACTCACAACCAAATGGGTCATGACCTCCGGCAGAGCCGGAAGCATGAAAACCGTGAACCGCTCAAAGTGGATCATAAATGGCCTCCACCTAAAGGTGGCCTTCCCTCTGTTGCCCGGCCCGGGGCCAAGGGCCTTGCGCGCAGAAACCATGAGACGTCTTTGATTCCATGGCACGGGCGGACCTCCGGAATTGCGGAATGCGGATTGCGGAATGCGGATTGAAAAAGAAAACTCCAAAATCCGAAATCCGCAATTCGAAATCCGAAATTCCAGGGGTCGATGCTTTCTGCGCGCAAGGCCCTTGCCCCCGGGCCACGACCCAGGCATCCCGGAAAGGTCAAACTTTATGAGTCCCCCGGCAGAGCCGGGGGTTTACCCAAAGGAAATTATCCCGCGAAGGAGGACCCTCATGGACCAGGAGATTCGGCCGGAACTGGCAGCGTTCGCCAAGGCCATGGAATCCCGTCTCAAAGAGAATGCCCACCGGGGGGACTGGAGGACTTTCAATTTTTACTACCTGGCTGCTTGCCTGGCGGCCAACCTCGGGCACATGATCCGGGCTTTTCAGGCCGACAAAGCGGATGCGGTCCTCAAATCCGCAACCGACACGGCGAACTACGCCATGATGATTTCCGACCTTTACGGCGGCCTGGTGACCAAGAAGAAATAGGAGATGGGTGGACGGAAATCCCCATTCGCCCCCCTTTCCCAAAGGGGGGTTGGGGGAGATTTGTGAGGATGGTTTTCAAAACCAAATTCGCTTCTGCGGATATCGAGATTCCCAACGTTCATGCATCAAGCAGCGATGATGGATCCCTTCTACCTGAAACTCCTCCTGGCCTTCGGGGTCGGCGGCCTGATGGTCACGCTGGCCACCGTTGCCGCCGAAACGTTGGGAAGCAAAATGGGCGGCCTCATCGGAGGCCTGCCGACCATGGTAGCGACTTCACTCTTTTTTATCGGATACGCTCAGAGCCCCCAAATCGCCTCGGAAGCAACCGCTACCATCCCCCTCATCATGGGTTTCAACGGCCTTTTTCTGGTGGTCTATGTGGTCCTGGCCAAGTGGGGAGCCTGGGTGGGAATGATCGCCGCCCTGCTCCTGTGGTTCATCTTTGCCTGGGCGGTTTTTTTCCTGGAAATCGACAGCTTTGCCCTCTCCATGGTGATATTTATTCTTTGCCTGTTGGGAACCTATCACCTCCTCGAAACCAGATTTCGTCTCCCGTCCACGGGGAAATTGAATATCCGCTACACCCCCTTTCAGATCATCTCCCGCGCCCTCTTCAGCGGGGCGCTCGTTTCCGCCGCCGTTTACCTGAGCAAAGTGGGAGGCCCGATCTGGGGGGGGATCATCGCCCCTTTCCCCACAGTTTACCTATCGACCCTGATCATCATGGCCAAGTCCAAAGGCGTGGAGTTCTCCCGAATGATCACCAAGTCCCTGCTGGTCAGCGGGATGATCAACGTGGTCGTCTACGCCACCGCCGTGCGGTATTTCTACCCGCTGCTCAGCCTGGCTCTGGGGACCCTCCTGTCTCTGGCGATAACGGCGGCAAGCGCGTATGGAACTTATTGGTTCATGAAGAACCGGATGAGATGAC
>Ga0315294_10002124_pt1 | contig 21665 bp, 16 predicted proteins | sample YL17G13_40_MG_FD_203626 | JGI IMG/M metagenome (GOLD analysis project Ga0315294, IMG submission 203626) | Sediment microbial communities from Yellowstone Lake, YNP, Wyoming, USA - YL17G13_40 | ecosystem: Environmental > Aquatic > Freshwater > Lake > Sediment | place: USA: Wyoming | collected...
CGAAACTGGACAAACTAGATCATGTATGAAGCCCACGATCCAGCTTTCGGACGCTGCAAGATTCGAGCGCCTGAAATGCGAAAATGCTCAACAGAATGGCATTACGCGTGCTTGTTGAGAGCACAGGATTCGAACTGCGACGCTGGAGCGCCCTGAGCGGTGGAGCGATTCCGGGCGAGAAAGGCCTGAGATGGCTAGCCCGTCCCGTTTGGTCTAGGGGCAACTGCGCTTTAGAAGGCCTCTTCTGTACCCCTTACGGGACTACTCTTGAACTCCTCGCCAGCCCCGTGGCCGAGGTGACTGACCACCCATCATCGGTTCTACACAGGGAAGACCTCCAAACTCCCGTCCATGTGGGCCGCGACTTCTCCAACGTCCTCCCTCTTTGGGCCGAGACTACGGCGCGTTGCCAGGAGCAATGCCATCCAGAACACACGTTCTATGTGGAGAGAACTGTTTGCTCTCCTGATCCACGAGTGCTAGAATAGCTTAGTAGCCAACGTGTCCAGTGAATACAGGGGCGGAGCGAGTTGGTCCGTGGAAGCGAGGAGGCTCTCATGCGTCGGGGAAGAGTAGGCATCCTGATACTTGTTTTGGTCGTTGGTTTCGTGGCAGCCGCCATTCCTGTAAGAGGCCAGGGGGCTGCGGACTTCCCCGGCGCTTCATGGAAACCAGCGCTCTACTACCTGACTGGCCGTTCGGATTATACAGTGTCATACATCATCATCCACGCGACAGATGGGGAGCGAACCAGCGGGACTGTGAACGATCACCAAACACCCAAGGCGAGCACAGACGACTGGGCCAGTGCGCACTATGTCATCGCAAACGGGAAGGGATATCCCGATAGCGAGGCGTACAAAGAGGGCCAGATAATCCAGATGGTTCATGACGCAGATACAGCCTATGGGGTTGGCGTATGGCCAGTTGGGACTTCTGGGGCCAAACACACGGGGACAATCCACAACTACAACACGATCAGCATCGAACTGGCCGGACTCCCGGACCAGGACAAATGGTGCACGGAGAAGATGTACGAGTCGGCAGCCAAGTTGGTTAGATCTCTAGCGGACAAGTACGGCATTCCGCTCACGCGCGACTACATCCTGGGTCACGACGAAGTAGCACAGAAGTGCACTCCACCTATCACGACCCGATTCGACCCCTGCGGCAAAGCGGCCAAATGCACATTCGACTGGTCGCATTTCATGTCATTAGTTGCTCAGGCCACGAGCGGCCCTTCTCAATCAACCGCCCTCAGCAACCTTTCGCTTGGCCTTGTCGCTTGGTACCCATTCGATGGAGATGTCAAGGACAAGTCTGGAAACGGCAACAATGGCGTCTCCTCAGGGGCCGTCAGTTTCCTCCAGGGCAAGATCGGGCAGGCCGTGAAGCTTGGCGGGGTCTCCAATGTGGGGTACATCCATGTACCAAACAGCTCCTCGTTCACCTTAACCAACCAACTAACCTGGGCCTGCTTTGTCCGGCTGGATAGCTCAATTGGGCAGACTTCCGCGGACTGCAGCGGCAGCGCGGTCGATGGTGCTCCTCAATGCATTCTTGCCAAGAGGGGCGATCGAAATGGCGCTTGGTCAAACCTGTATGCAACGTCTGGGCAGGGTTCTCTGCTTGCGAATCTCGGCATCAACTCGTACGCCGACCCGCAGAATGTGAGCATCCAGGCCTCGCAAGGGTACGCCATGGGGAGCTGGATTCATCTCGCATTCGTCTATTCCTCAGGACAGATCATCGAGTACTGGAACGGTAAGGAAACGGCTCGCCACACGTATCAGCCAACGGACCTGTCCGCGGTGAACGGCAGCGACCTATATATCGGGATCCAACGGAACCTGGCGAGCGAGGCCTGTTCAGGGTACGGGCCGGACTGGTGGTATCCGCTCAACGGGGCAATCGACGACCTCAGGATCTACAACAGGGCCGTGTCTGCCGACGAGGTGAGCGCGTTGGCAAGTTCTTCTGCTGCAGCTCCCCTGGCCAGTGTCGGCCCGTCCGCATCACCGGCTCCGGCCTCTGGCGCTTCTACGTCATCAGCGGCTTTGGGTAACAATGGTGGCATTGCTTCGCAGGCGTGGCCGATCATCCTTGGCGGAGTCCTGGCTATTGCTTTGGCGATGCTCTTGATTCGTGCCCTAGGGGGGAAGTAGAGGCTCCACGCGAGTAGAACGATCTGATACGTGAGCGCCATCAAGGGCTTGTCGGATGGGGTGTCTCCTAACCTGGCTTCGTGGCGATCAGTGCACAGAACCCACAAGCCCTACGTCTCTTGGTCACTCCCTGTGATCTGCCCTCGATGTTCCGGCCACCGCTGCTGACCCGCCCCCGGTTGACGGTCCACTTCTCAAGCTAGTCCAACCCAGCCTGAACCTGCCCCCGTCTTAGGGCCAGTCATAATGTCGGAAACCGAGCCTCCGTGACTCGCGGACTTGAGCCAGTACTCAGCGGCTCTGCAACGTAGGCTGCCGGCGCCCGATTCCCCAGACTGGAGTGCGGTCGCCTTTCATTGTACTCGCACCGCCACTGCGCGATCAGCCGTTGGGCTTCGCCCAGGCTCTCGAACCAGTGCACACTGAGACACTCATCGCGCAGCTTCCCGTTGAAGCTCTCGTTGTACCCGTTCTCCCACGGACTCCCGGGCTCGATGAACAGCGTCTGGACTCCGAGGTCTCTCAACCACTCGCGCACGGCCTTGGAGCAGAACTCCGGCCCGTTGTCAGAGCGGATGTGGTCCGGTACTCCTCTCTCCACAAACAGGTCAGCCAGCGTCTCGATCACGTCGTCCGAGCGCAGCATCCTCCCAGGGACGATGGCCAGGCACTCCCGGCTGTACTCGTCCACCACCGTCAACATCCGCAGGGCTTTCCCGTCGTGCGTGCGATCGGTCACGAAGTCGTACGCCCACACGTGGTCGGTGTACTCGGGACGCAGGCGCACACACGAACCGTCGTTGAGCCAGAGCCGCCCCCGCTTCGGCTGCCTTTGTGGCACCTTCAACCCCTTACGGGACTACTCTTGAACTCCCGCCCCCCCCTGAGCTGGGGAGACACATAGCACCCACGATCGGCTCACCTGGGAGTGGCTAACAGCTCTGGCGCTCGCCCAAGCGCTCCGTTCGGTCGGTTGACAGGCGGCCTGGATGTCATTAGACTCCTACTTGCAAATGAACCACAACGAGGGCGTGCAGGCAGGACTAGACGAAGCGGAAGTCGGACGCCGAGTCGAGCAGTTCAAGGCCACGTGCAAGCAGGCGGGGGTGAGGCTGACCCCCCAGCGCCTGGAGATCTTCCGTGAGGTTGCCGCCAGCCTGGACCACCCGGATGCTGAGGCTGTCTTCCGGCGGATTCACGATCGTATGCCGACCACGTCGCTGGACACGGTCTATCGGACCCTGTCACTGCTCAAGGACCTTGGGCTGGTCGTTGCTCTTGGCCCACGCCGGGAGAGCGTGCGGTTTGACGCTAACCTCAGGCCCCACCACCACTACGTCTGCATGCGCTGCAGCATGACGCGGGACATCGAGGGCCCCGAACTCAGCGTGAGCGTGAGCGCGATCCCGGACGCGGTGCAAGAGCTTGGCAGCGTCATCAGGACGCAGGTCGAGGTTCAAGGTATCTGCAGAGCGTGCTCCAGGAAACCGCCCGGCGAGACCGGAACACAAGGGGAGAAAGGAGTGAAGTCATGAAAAACGAGAAGAAGAAGCTGACCACGGCAGCAGGAGCCCCGGTCCCTGATAACCAGAACGTCATGACCGCGGGCCGTCGCGGCCCGATGCTGTTGCAGGATATCTGGTACCTCGAGAAACTCGGCCACTTCGACCGGGAGGTCATCCCGGAGCGGCGCATGCACGCCAAGGGGTCCGGTGCGTACGGCACCTTTGCCGTCACTCACGACATCACAAGGTACACGAGCGCGAAGGTCTTCTCGAGCGTCGGGAAGAAGACGGACCTGTTCGTTCGATTCTCAACCGTTGCAGGAGAACGTGGCGCGGCTGATGCCGAGCGGGACATCCGGGGCTTCGCCGTCAAGTTCTACACGGAGGAAGGGAACTGGGATCTCGTGGGGAACAACACCCCGGTCTTCTTCCTTCGCGATCCTCTGAAGTTCCCTGACCTCAACCACGCAGTGAAGCGCGACCCGCGCACCAATCTGCGCAGCGCCAAGAACAACTGGGACTTCTGGACATCTCTGCCCGAGGCCCTGCACCAGGTGACGATCACCATGAGCGATCGCGGCATCCCCGCCACGTACCGGCACATGCACGGGTTCGGCAGCCACACCTTCAGTCTCATCAACGCCAAAGGCGAGCGGCACTGGGTGAAGTTCCATTGGGTCTGCCAGCAGGGCATCAAGAACCTGACTGATGCGGAGGCCGAGGTCCTCGTCGGCAAGGACCGAGAGAGCCACCAACGAGATCTCTATGAGAGCATTGAGAGGAAGGACTTCCCGAAGTGGAAGCTCTGCATCCAGGTGATGCCGGAGAAGGACGCCGCGACCAGCCCGTACAACCCCTTTGACCTGACCAAGGTGTGGTTCCACAAGGATTACCCGCTCATCGAGGTGGGGATGATGGAGCTGAACCGCAACCCTGAGAACTACTTCGCCGAAGTCGAGCAGTCGGCCTTCAACCCAGCTAATGTGGTGCCCGGCATCGGCTTCTCGCCCGACAAGATGCTGCAGGGGCGTCTCTTCTCGTATGGTGATGCCCAGCGGTACAGACTCGGCGTAAACCACCACCTGATCCCCGTCAATGCGGCTCGTTGCCCCGTCCACAGCTACCATCGAGATGGCGCCATGCGGGTGGACGGGAACTACGGAAGCACGCTTGGATACGAACCCAACAGCTACGGCGAGTGGCAGCAACAGCCGGAATTCGCGGAGCCGCCACTTCCGCTAGAGGGAGCCGCCGATCACTGGAACCATCGGGAGGACGAGGACTACTTCGCTCAGCCCGGCCTGCTGTTCCGTCTGATGAGTACCCAGCAGCACGAGGCTCTGTTTGGCAACACCGCCCGAGCACTCGGGGATGCGCCGCGGGAAGTCAAGATTCGCCACATCGGGAACTGCCTCAAAGCCGATCCAGCCTACGGGAAGGGGGTAGCGAACGCCCTCGGCATCCCGCTCAGCGAAGTCTCCAAGCGGACATAGGTTGGGTGGCTAGTCCCGGGATGCAGGGAGGGTAGCTTGCTGAGAAGACCGGAGGCCTGACAAGGGGCAACAGGCACCTTCCACAGGTAGCTGAAGGACATCCGCTGAAGACCCGCGTAGAATCCCCTCGCGTGGCAAGAGGGCCGCGCACGCACCCATGACTGAATGGCTCGCGTCCCTAAGCCCGATCCTGCAAGCCCTCCTCGCAACTGCCTTCACCTGGGCCCTGACCGCGATTGGTGCCGCCTCGGTCTTCGTCTTCCCGTGCTTCGATCGGCGCTTTCTCAACGCCATGCTCGGCTTTGCCGCCGGTGTCATGATCGCGACATCCTACTGGTCCCTCCTCGCCCCGGCGATTGCCCTGGCGAAGGGCGGCCCTCTTCCGGCCTGGGTTCCAGCCGTCGTCGGGTTTCTGCTCGGCAGCGGTTTCCTCTGGGGCGTGGACAAAGTACTCCCCCACCTCCACCCCGGCCTCCCGGCGGAGGAGGCGGAGGGAATCAGAACGGGCTGGCAGAGGAGTGCCCTCCTCGTCCTCGCCATTACCCTGCACAACATCCCGGAGGGGCTCGCGGTCGGCGTCGCCTTCGGTGCCCTTGCCGCCGGCCTCCCGGCCGCCTCCCTCGCCGGAGCAGTCGCCCTCGCCATCGGGATCGGCCTGCAGAATCTTCCCGAGGGGATGGCTGTCTCGGTCCCCCTCCGACGCGAGGGCTTAAGTCGATGGAAGAGTTTCTGGTACGGCCAGCTCTCTGGCCTGGTCGAGCCGGCCGCCGGCGTCGTCGGCGCGGCCGCCGTCCTACAGCTGAGGAACATGCTGCCCTACGCGCTCGCCTTCGCTGCCGGGGCGATGATCTACGTCGTGGTTGAGGAGGTCATCCCCGAAGCCCAACGCGGACATGACACCCACCTGGCTACCTTCGGTGCGATGCTGGGGTTCGTGCTAATGATGATCCTGGAGGTCGGCCTGAGCTAGACCGCCATCCCTTCGGCCGCTGCGGCCAAGTTGACCTGTTTCGTTGAACGGTCCCCTCGTCGAGCCGGTCTTCGGATTGCGCTCTTGGGAGGGCCACCTTGGGCGACGGAGGCCCGCCCGCGCAATACTCGGCCTGAGGTTCGTTGCAAGATACGGAGTGCCGCGCCGGGGAGTTCAAGACCTGCGTGGGATCTCATCACAGACATCTCATGAATAGAGGCATCCAGGCGCTGTCCCCTACGGGACTACTCCTCAACTCCGGTTGGAGATTGGCGTGCCTTGGCGGGGCTGGGTTAGGATAACGTGGGAATCGGATCATGCCCTGGGGGCCAAGGAGCCGGCATGGTGAATGAGATGATCATCGCCACTCACGCGCTCGCCAAGCACTACGGCGACGTGCGTGCCGTCGACGGGATTGACCTTCACGTCCGCCGCGGGGAGATCTATGGCTTCCTTGGCCGCAACGGTGCCGGAAAGACCACGACGATCCGCATGATGCTCGGCCTCATTCGGCCCACCGCCGGTGAAGTGGCGCTGCTCGGCACGTGCGTCGGACCGGGCAGACAGGCTCTTTTCGCCAGAGTTGGGTACTTGGTGGAGGATGCGACCGCCTATGCCAACCTTACCGTGCGCGAGAACCTCCACATACAGCAACGTCTGACACGCTCGCCGCGCGAGTCCGTCGCCGAGGCCATCGAGCTCCTACATCTCGGAGAGTACGCAGACCGCCGCGCCGGACGTCTGTCGCTCGGCAACAAGCAGCGGCTGGCGCTGGCGCGTGCACTCTTACACCATCCCGACGTGTTGCTGCTGGACGAGCCGGCCAACGGGCTCGACCCTGCCGGCATTGTCGAGGTCCGCGGTCTCCTGCGTGGCCTTGTCGACGAGCGCGGCGTCACCGTTTTCCTGTCGAGCCACATCCTCGCCGAAGTGGCGCACCTTGCCGACCGTATTGGCATCGTGCATGCCGGGCGCCTCGTCGAAGAGCTCAGCTACGATGAGCTGCGCGCCCGGTCCCACGCCTATCTGGAGATTGCCGTGTCAAACGCCGACCGGGCCGTGACGCTGCTGGCGGAACGACTGGGGATCAAGCGAGTCGAGCGCACGCCGGACGGAGGGCTGCACGTGTTGGACTACCTCGATCGCAGCCCGGAGATCGCGCGGGTTCTCGTCGGCGGCGGTCTCGATCTCTCACGTCTCTGCCGCGTGGAAGAGGATCTCGAAACGCACTTCATGCGGCTGACAGGAGGGGAGGTGTGATGTTCGCGCAAGTTCTCACTACCGAGTTCCTGAAGTTGCGGCGCAGCAAGATCACCTGGCTCTCCTGGCTCGCGTTCTCGGTCATGCCGCTCGCCGGTGGCCTATTCATGTGGATCGTCATGGAGCCGCAGCGCGCCGCGCAGCTCGGACTCCTGGGTCAGAAGGCGCAATTGGCGGGCGTCACTGCCGACTGGCCGTCGTACTTCACCATGCTCAATCAGGTGGCATGTGTCGGCGGGATGGTGCTGCTCGCGATTATCGCGGCCTACGTGTTCGGGCGAGAGTACTCCGAGAAGACCGCGAAGAACCTGCTCGCGTTGCCGGTTCCCCGACACTGGTTTGTGGTTGCGAAGCTTGCGGTAATCCTTGTGTGGTTCGGCATTCTGACCGTATCCCTCATCGCCGAGGGGTTGCTAGTGGGCGCTCTGTTGAGGCTGCCGGGGTTCTCGATCTCGCTCGCCGTGTCGGCGGGTGGGAACGTGTTGATCGCCGGACTGGTCGGATACCTTCTCGTCCCCATCGTGGCCTGGATCGCGACCCTCGGTCGAGGGTACCTGGCGCCGATTGGCTTCACGATCTTCATGCTGGTGATGGGAAACGTGCTGGGCATGACCGGATGGGGGAAGTGGTTCCCGTGGTCGATTGCACCCATGTTGGCTGGCCTGGCTGGCCCGAGGAGCGAGGTGCTCGCGTCGGGAAGTCTGGTCGTCGTGGGACTGACGTTCGCAGCCGGTGTCGCTGCGACCGTTTGGCAGGTGCGCCACGCCGACAACGCGCAATAGGTGGATCGTCACGACTGGAACGAGCGTCCGATGGGTGGGTCATCGAGAGTCCAGGGGATCCATCCGAGAACCATGGAATGCAAATGCCACTGCGGTTGCCCGGAGTGAGGGAAGCAGTCGGAAACCGTGAGCCCCTGGAACGCGAACGTGAACGTTGCCTCCGATCCTGCTCTGGAACCTACAAGATTCGAATTGGACGGCTGTGCAAGCTGCTCGTTGATAGAGGAGCACTCCAGTTCCGCGCTTGGAGTTCCTAGGTGACGGGCGGATTCCCGTCAGGACGAGACTCAGGCGGCCACCCGCCCCGTCAGGTCTCGCGAGCAACTGCTCTTTGCAAGGCCTCTTCTGTACCCATTACGGGGCTACTCTTGAACTTCCTGTCAGGCTGACAAACCGGGCGGACTCGGGTCTCTTCTATCGTTAGGGGTGCTCGACTGCCAGCATTCAACTCGGATCGTTCACCGGGGGCGGGTCGCCCAACGGCGCCATTGAGGCTGTCACGCGTCGCCCCCCATAGCTTGTTCAACCTTTCGATGCTTCTCGAAACACGGGATGCAGATGGCTTTCCCATCCAAGTCCTTGATACGGGATTCCATCACGGTCTCCCCACAGAAGGCGCAAGGCACGGACTCCCTGATTCTTGCCGGTTCAGGCTCTGGGACAGAGACGGGGGTCACAGAGAGAATACTCCTCTGAGGTGCGGAGAGAACCCACTCGGTGAAGGCTTCTCGATCGTCTCGGATACTGGCAGGTACGCCATTCCCGTGGAACGCAACGCGAACTCCCTTTCGTGTAGATCGAGAATAGACAGTGTAGACCTGTTTCCCGTAGTCGCGAAAGAGGAGGTTCCCTTTTCCGAATGTGCACCCCGTGAGGCACTGCAACGCGTCCACACCGCAGGCATCATTCTCGACGATTGAGACAAGTTCCTCGTCTTCTGCACGCACGGATTCAAGCGCCTCGAGCCCTGCGGATGCCATCCGATATCCGATGGCAAGACCGGGGCAATCATGTCCATGGAACCGTACGATATCGGCATATGTCATAGCGTCGTCCTCTGTGGTTGCGGTCGGGCAGTGACTAGTGTGCAAGCCTGCGATGTACGCATCTGTCTCTGCCCGACCCATTGGTGCCTTGTCGCCTTCGCGTTCTTCTTCTACGCCACTACACTCAGGCTCCCATGTGACACTCGCCATGGCCGTGCCCGTGGTGTGCGCACGCAGTGTCGGGCGTTGCCTCTCTCAACGTGCCAGCCTTGAAGGCACTCAGAGTGTCCCCCGCCGTCGGTTGCTCCGAGAGAAAGACGCGGATGTTCCCTGCCTGCAGCTTGTTGAGCGCGCCGGCACCGATTCCACTGACTGCTACACTGTCTACACCTTCGCCTGCGAGGCTCGCAAGCGGGTGGCACGCACCATGACTGTGGTGGCAGTCTCGGTTGGGGATGACGCGGCAAGCCCCCGTATCTGGGTTGACGATCGCGAAGAACGGAGCAGACCCGAAATGCCCGCTCACTGGGCTTTGCAGTCCCTTGTCCTCAATCACTGGAATACCGATGTTCATCTTCTTCTCTCCTTTTGCGGGTGCTCCACGCACCCACCTTATGTAATCCCGTCGGTCGCCCTCCGCCCGCGTCTGCACTGACGAGCCGGACTGAGAACGACACCTGCCGTCTGCCTGCTCGCCGGGGCGCAATCCCCACGGCAGCGTGGGCACTCACACGTGCTGGTCCGCTCCCGGCCGCAACGCGGGCAGCGAGATGGGCCCTTGTCGTCCATGCGAACGGATCCACCTTCGATCCTGAGGCTTTTCCCGCTGACCAGAGCCTCAGCGATCTTCCGATGTGCAGAGTCGATGATCCGGCTGAAGGTGGGTCGGGAAATCCCCATCCTGTCGGCAGCGCGTTCCTGGTAAAGCTCTTCCAGATCAGCGAGGCGCATCGCTTCGAACTCGTCGAGATTGAGGACGACTTGACCCGGCTCGCACGCCGATGAGGGAACCGGCCCGAACGCTGCCGCAATCGGCATCGCGGCGATCCTTCGGAAACACGGTGGCCTGGCCATACTTGCACCTCGGGTAGGATTATACACATACGTCCATAACTCTCCACTCGCTCGTGGCATCAAGCTCACCCCGAACGGATTCGATGCCAAGAAGTCAGCTCTTGACACTGCGAGGTGCAGGCTTCAATCTTAGTAAAGATCACTTTGCGTGTGATCGTTCGGCGGCCACTTCGCGCGAGATCCAGGGAGATAGGGCATGGCGGACCTTCTCATGGTCCTGTTCATGGTGGGAGTCGTTGTCTTTCTGTTCGTGAGAATCCACCTGGCGTCCGTTGCCGGAAGGAAGGGTTCTGAAGGTGACTCACGGAGGCGCACAGCGATGACAGACGAGATTCGTCCTGATCTCAGCAAGGTCACGGCCGCAGAAGCACTGGTTCTTCTGAGGACAGACCTGACGGTCGGCCTTGGTGACACCGAAGTTCAGAGTAGGCTGCACGAGTACGGGCGCAACGAAGTCCCCGAGAGGAAGACAAATCCGGCGCTCAGGTTCATCAGGAAATTCTGGGGACTTACAGCGTGGATGCTCGAAGCGATCATCGTGCTGTCGTGGTTCCTGCACAGATACCCGGACCTGTACATCGTGACGGCACTTCTCGTCTTGAACGCCATTGTCAGCTTCAGTCAGGAGCAGAGAGCTTCCAGAGCGGTCGAACTGCTGAGGAAGAAACTCCAGGTGAAGGCGCGGGTACTGCGGGATGGCGCTTGGACAGCCGTCGAGGCAAAGGACCTTGTCCCAGGGGACGTCATCCGGGTCAGACCGGGGGATTTTGTCCCCGCAGACGCAAAGGTCGCGACTGGGGAGCTAGAAGTCGATCAGTCGATGCTGACAGGGGAGTCACTGACCGCGGAGAGGAAGATGGATGACGTCCTGTATTCAGGCTCTGTCATTCGCAGGGGCGAGGCCACCGCGGTGGTCATCCTCACCGGCGTCAAGACGTACTTCGGCCGGACGGCCGAGCTGGTACAGATTGCGCGGCCGAAACTGCACATTGAGGCAGTCGTCACGCAGGTCGTGCGCTGGTTGCTGGTGATTGTAGTAGTGCTGTTGGGCGTGACGCTCGTGGTGTCAGCACTCCGAGGTGTCCCGCTCTTGCAGACTCTCCCCTTGGCGTTGGTGCTACTCATGTCCGCCATACCGGTGGCGTTGCCTGTGATGTTCACGGTCACGATGGCCGTTGGGTCGATGGAACTGGCGCGAAAGGGGGCTCTGGTCACCCGGCTGAGCGCAACCGAGGACGCTGCTTCCATGGATGTCCTCTGTGTAGACAAGACGGGGACGATCACCATGAACAAGCTTACAGTCGCCCAGGTCCTACCAGCAGGCGGGTTCACAGAGCAAGAGGTCGTCCGGCATGGAGCTCTCGCCTCTCAGGAGGCGAACCAAGATCCAATCGATCTGGCCTTCATTGAGGCAGCCAAACGCGCGGGGCCCCTTGATACCTCGTTCGTCACCAAGAGCTTCGCCCCCTTCGACGCGAGCACTCGACGCACAGAGGCGGTGGTAGAGAAGGACGGGACTGAGTTCCGTGTGATGAAGGGTGCCGTCAGAGTCGTCGCACAGGCTTGCGGAATGTCGGAAGAGGCCATCGGCGAGCTTGAGGCCCAGACGAGCGAGATCGCCCAGAAAGGTCACCGAGTCCTCGCCGTGGCACGCTCGGAGGGAAGCAACCTGCCTCAACTCCTCGGGCTGGTGAGCCTGTACGATGCTCTCCGGCCAGATTCGCGCCAGCTAGTGCAGGAGCTCCAGGGACTCGGTGTATCCGTGAAGATGCTGACCGGCGATGCTCTGCCTATTGCGAGGGAAGTCGCCGCGGCCGTGGGTATCGGCGGGAACATCAGCCGAGTATCAGACCTGGATCAGCTGGCCAAGGTGGACCAGATTCGCGCGGGGCAGTTGGCAGAGACGAGCGATGGATTCGCTGAGATCTACCCAGAAGGCAAGTACACGGTAGTGAAGAGTCTCCAGAAGAGCGGGCACGTTGTTGGCATGACGGGTGACGGGGTGAACGACGCTCCGGCTTTGAGGCAAGCAGAGGTGGGCATCGCTGTCTCGAGCGCCGCAGATGTTGCAAAAGGCGCTGCCAGTGTGGTCCTGACTGATGAAGGCATGTCCAGCATTGTGCACCTGGTCAAGAACGGAAGAATGATCTACCAGCGGATCGTCACGTGGATCATCAACAAGATCAGCCGCACGATCTTCAAAGCGGGTTTTGTCGTGGTCGCGTATCTTGTCACGGGCAAATACGTCATCTCTGCGTTCGGCATGGTTCTCGTCGTGTTCATGACAGACTTCGGCAAGATCTCCCTGTCCACGGACAACGTCCGTTGGTCCAAGGAGCCAGAGCGATGGAACGTGCGAAGCCTAGCGAACGTAGCTGTGATTCTTGGGCTGCTGATGATTCCCGAGGCACTGGGACTCCTGTCCATCGGGATGAGCGTCTTCCACCTGGGGGCAAACGATTTGGCACTGCAGACTTTCTCCTTCGAGATCCTGTTCTACTTCGCCGTCTTCTCCTTGTTCGCTGTCCGGGAGAGGGGGCGCTTCTGGCATTCGATGCCGAGCAAGATGCTGCTGGGTGTACTTGGGGCTGAGGGCATCATCACCGCCGTCGTGGCGACAGTGGGGGTCCCTGGTCTATCGCCCGTCTCTTTCGGGCAGACTCTCTGCGCAATCGCCTACAGCTTCGTCTTCGCCCTGGTCATCAACGACTGGGTGAAGCACGAGCTCGTGAAACGCCTGGGCCTGCGATGGTGAGGCCTCGGCAAGGGAGTTGAAGTGAGGTGGTGCGTCCCGTTTGGTCTGCGAGCAACGGCTCATGAAGAGGCCACTTCTTTACGCCTTGCGGGACTTGAACTCACCGTGCCAAACCCTGCTGGAGTCACTCGCCAGACGACCCCGGGATCCAGAACCTTTCGCCAGCGCGGAGTCCTGAGTTTGCCCATTAGTCCCACTCCATCTCCGCGATTGCCATCCGCTTGTAGAACAGGTCTCCCGCTGCCGCCCGCTGGCCGAAAGAATGTTGCGGCTGCCTTGCGCTATCCCATGTCCGATACCCCCGCCGATCAGGAGCCTCGGCGGGGGATTCACAGGTTTGCATGCTCAACCTCCTGGACATTGGCCACCGAATGCGGGGGCTCCGCGCGCTCTATCCTTGAGAAGGCGTCTCACTGCGCGCACAATCGCCGCGAAAGAGAGGGGTTCTCCCGGAGGTGTCCATGATCCAGCGTCTTTCTCTCGTGGCCGTTCTTGCTGTCGCGGTGTGCTCGGTCGCCGCTTTCGCGCAGGGGGCGAGGACGGACCTCGTCGTTGCGGTGCCGGACGAGCCGCCGAGCCTTGACCCGACGACGAACGCGTCGGCGGCGATCGATCAGATCCTCCAGCTGAATGTCTACGAGGGGCTGGTGCGCGTGATGCCGGACGGCGACCTCGAGCCGGACCTCGCGGCCTCCTTCGAAGTGTCGTCCGATGGATTGACCTACACCTTCTCGCTCCGCCAGGGCGTCCTCTTCCACAACGGCCGGCCGTTCACCTCGGCCGACGTTGTCTCGACCTTCGAGCGTGACCGAGACCCGAAGACCGGCCACCCCAACCCCAGCTACTACGCGCAGATCGACCGGATCGAGGCGCCGGACGCCGCAACGGTCGTCTTCCGCATGAAGGACGTCGACGCCTCGTTCCTTTCCCTCCTCGCTCTGGGCGACTCGGTGATTCTCCCGTCCCCGATTCCTGAGGACCTCGCGAGCCATCCCGTGGGTACAGGCCCCTTCCGGTTCGTCGAGTGGCGCACGGGCGATCTCTTGCGCCTGGAGCGCTTCCCTGGCTACTACCGGCCTGAAGTCCCGAAGCTTGAGCGGGTGACCTTCCGCTTCATCTCCGACCCGGCCTCGGCCTTGGCCTCCCTCCTCGCCGGGGACGTGGACCTGATCGCCCGCATCCCGGCCGAGACCGCCCTCGCGGTCAAGGACGACCCACGTTTCCAGACGGTCGCCGGACCCCAGAACCTGGTCCAGCTCCTCGCCATGAACAAGGCGCGCGCCCCCTTCTCAAAGCTTGAGGTGAGGCAGGCGATCGCCTGCGCCCTGGACCGCGCCGCGATCATCGAGGGAACGATGTTTGGCTACGGAATCCCGATCGGAAGCCATCTGACGCCATCGAGTCCCTACTACGTCGATCTGACCGGGCTCTACCCGCACAACGTCGACGAGGCGCGACGGCTGCTCGCCGACGCCGGCTACCCGGACGGCTTCTCGGCCACCCTGATCCTCCCGCAGAACTACGAGATTCACGTCCGCACGGGAGAGATCGTCGCCGACCAGCTCGAACGCGTGGGGATCCACCTTGAGATCGAGCTCGTCGAATGGGGCCAGTGGCTTTCGCGCGTCTTCAACCAAGCGGACTACGACCTGACCGTGATGGGGCACGTGGGGAAGCTCGATCCGGGCGCGATGCTCTCCAACTACGGCGCCGATAGCCCAAACTACTACTACCGCCGCGGCTACGACGACCCGATCCTCGACGGACTGCTCACCGAGGGCCGCCGCACGGTGGACGTCGAGCGTCGGAAGACGATCTACGCACAGGCTCAGGAGATCCTCGCACGCGAGGTCGTCAACTACTTCGTCCAGGATCCCTACCAGATCTTCGTGATGAAGGCCCATATCGCCGGATTCAATCTCTACCCGATCTACCTCATCCAGGTGGCGGACGTCTACTGGTCTTCCTGACGGGACGGCGACCGCGGGGGTCGAAGCGGTCCCGCAACCCGTCACCGAGCAGGTTGAACCCCAGGATGGCCAGGGCGATCGCGATCCCTGGGAAGATAGCCGGCCAGGCGTCAAGCGCCAGGAACCCGCGCGCCTCGTAGACCATCCTCCCCCAGGACGCGTGCGGCGGCTGTACGCCAAGGCCCAGGTAGCTCAGCCCGGCGTCGGCGAGCAAGGCCATCCCCAAGCTGATCGTCACCTGAACCAGAAGGTAGGAGCTAAGGTTCGGGAAGAGGTGGACGGCAAGGATCCGTAGGCCGCCCGCGCCGCCCGCCCGCGCCGCAAGGACGAAGTCCGCCTCCCGCAGCGAAAGGAGCGTGCCGCGGACCAACCGCGCGAAGGCGGGAACGGTCGCCACGGCGATGGCGATCAGGCTGTTCCGTAGTCCCGGGCCGAACGCGGCGATCACGAGAACGGCGAGCAGGACGACTGGGAAACCCATCACGAAGTCGATGATCCGCATCACAACCTCGTCGCCCCATCCACCGAAGTACCCGGCGAGCATCCCCAGCGCGGTACCGATCACACTGGCGATAGCCACGGCAAGAACCGCGACCGCGAGGGAGTTGTGCGCTCCTTCCATGAGGCGGCTCAGGGTGTCCCGGCCCAGGTGATCGGTTCCCAAGAGATGCGTTCCGGAGGGAGGCGAGAGGCGATGCGGGATGTCCTGGCGTGAGGGCGGATACGGGGTGTAGAAGAGACTCACGAGGACGAGGAGCGAGAGCGCCGCCACGAGCCCCGCGCCCAAAGTGAGACTTGCGTCCAGGCGCCTCCTCATCGGCTCACCGGTAGCGGACCCGCGGGTCGAGGAAGCCGTAGACGAGGTCCACGCCGAAGTTCAGGAGCGCGATGAGAAGGGCAATGACGACGATCGCGCCCTGCACGACCGGGAGGTCGCGTTCCCCGATCGCCTGCACGACGAGACGGCCGAGGCCCGGAAGATAGAACACGTTCTCGACGATGATGCTCCCCGCGACGAGCTGCGCCACGAGGAGCCCGAGGACCGTCACCAAGGCGATGAGGGAGTTCTTGAGCGCGTGCTTGTACAAGACAACGAAGCTCGAGAGTCCCTTGGCGCGGGCTACCGCGACGTACGGCTCCTCTAGGACCTCCAGCAGGGAGGCCCGCGCCATCCGGCCGAGCACCGCCGCGCGCGGGAGACCGAGCGCGACCGCCGGGAGGACAAGCGCCACGACACCGCCGAGCGACCAGCCGGAGAACCCTCCCGCCGGAAACCACCGCAGGGCAATGGAAAACACGAGCACGAGCAGAATCCCAAGCCAGAACTCCGGCACGACCATGCCAGCCTGCACGAGGATGCGCCCGAGGAGGTCTCCAGCGCGGCCACGGTGCGCCGCGGAGAAGGTGCCAAGCGGGATTCCCACGACCAGGGCCAGTAACGTGGCGAGCCCGGTCAGGACCAGGGTGAGGCCCAGGCGCGCCCCGATGAGCCCCGAGACCGACCGCTCCTGGTAGAGGGACCGGCCGAGGTCGCCTCGAACGGCATGCCAGAGCCAGTCAAGGTAGCGACCCACGGCCGGGCGATCGAGCCCGAGGCGCGCCCGCGTCGCCTGGTACGCCGCAGGGTCCGCGTCCGCCCCAAGCACCAACTGGGCCGGGTCGCCTGGGATCACGGTGAGGACCGCGAACACGGCGATCGAGATGAGAAGAAGCGTCAGCAGAAGCCCGACGACTCGCCTCCCCAGGTACGCTGTCACCCTGCTTCCCTCCGCGCTCCCGGCCGCGCGTTGAGTATACCTCGGCCTCCAGCTCAAACTCAGGAAGGCGTGCGCGGCTTTCGCTCTTCCTTCCAAAAGAGACGGGGAGCGCCGACTGCGCTCCCCGTTCTCGTCACGAAGGATCGATGCCTTGCCTCTCTCTCCTAGCCCTTCAAGGCCGCCTGCGCCGCGGCCAGACGCGCGATCGGCACACGGAAGGGGCTGCAGCTCACGTAGTTCAGGCCAACGCGGTGGCAGAAAGCGACCGAAGCGGGGTCCCCGCCGTGCTCGCCGCAGATCCCAATCTTCAGCGTCGGCCGCGCGGCGCGGCCCTTTTCGATCGCCATCGTGACCAGCTGCCCGATCCCCTCCTGATCGAGGGTCTGAAACGGGTCGGCGGGCAAGATCTTCTTTGCGATGTAGTCGGGCACGAACCCGCCAATGTCGTCGCGCGAGAAGCCAAAACCCATCTGGGTCAGGTCGTTGGTGCCAAAGGAGAAGAACTCCGCCGCCTGCGCAATCTGGTCGGCCACGAGACACGCGCGCGGGATCTCGATCATCGTCCCGTACAGGAACGGGATCTTCTCGACCTTCATCCGCACACACACCTCGACGTAGACTCGGTCGACGAGCACCCGCTGATGCTCGAGCTCGGCCTTGATCCCGACCACGGGGATCATGATCTCGGGCAGGGCCTTCTTCCCTTCCCGCGTCAGTTCGACCGCCGCCTCGAAGATCGCCCGGACCTGCATCTCCGAAACCTCGGGGTAGGTGATCCCCAGGCGCACGCCGCGGTGGCCCATCATGGGATTTGTCTCGTGCAGCGCCTCGGCGCGGCTCTCAAACTCCGCTGCGGTGATCCCAAGCGACGAGGCGAGCTTTGCCCGCTCCCCGGGGCTGTTGGGCACGAACTCGTGCAGAGGGGGATCGAGCAGCCGGAAGGTCACGGGCAGCCCGTCCATCACCGCCATCGTGTCCTTCACGTCCTTCTTCACGAACGGGAAGAGCTCCTCCAGAGCCGCTCGCCGCTCGGCCTCGGTCTTGGAGATGATCATCTTGCGCAGCGCGAACAGAGGCTTCTCCGAGTGCTTGCCGTAGAACATGTGCTCGGTCCGGAAGAGGCCGATCCCTTCGGCCCCGAACTTCCGCGCCTGCGCGGCGTCCTCGGGGGTGTCGGCGTTCGTCCTCACCCCGAGTCTGCGGAACGTGTCCACTATCGCCATGAACTGGACAAAGCGCGGGTTCTCCGCCGAGCTCGACATCGGAAGCTGACCGGCATATACGTAGCCCTTGGTCCCGTCGAGCGTAAGAAACTCTCCCTCGGCGAAGGTGCGATCTGCGATCTTGAGGGTCTTGGCGTGCGCATCGACGTGCAGCGCGGAGCAGCCGACGATGCAGCACTTGCCCCAGCCGCGCGCGACAAGCGCGGCGTGCGAGGTCATCCCGCCGCGGGCCGTGAGGATCCCCTCGGCAGCGCGCATTCCTTCTACGTCCTCGGGGTTCGTCTCCTCGCGCACGAGCAGGACGTGCTTTCCCTTCTTCGACCACTCCACGGCGTCGTTCGCGGTGAACACGATCTGCCCCGTGGCGCCGCCCGGCCCGGCCGGGAGGCCGCCCGCGAGCGGCTTGACGACCGCTTCGGCCTTGGGGTCGACGATCGGGTGCAAGAGCTCGTCGAGCTGCGCCGGGGAGAGCCGCATGACGGCCGTCTTCTCGTCGATCAGACGCTCGGAGAGCATGTCCATGGCGATGTTCAGCGCCGCCGTGCCCGTGCGCTTGCCCACGCGGCACTGCAGCATCCACAGGCGGCCCTCCTGGATCGTGAACTCGATGTCCAGCATGTCGGTGAAGTGGGTCTCGAGCTTCCTGCGGATCTCGTCCAGCTCGCGATAGGTCCCCGGCATCGCCGCCTCAAGCGACGGGAGCGCCCGGTTCTGCTCGCCCTTCGTCGCGTCGTTGAGAGGATTCGGGGTGCGGATGCCCGCGACCACGTCCTCGCCCTGCGCATTGGGGAGCCACTCCCCGTAGAACTTCGCCTCGCCGGTCGCCGGGTTGCGCGTGAACGCCACCCCGGTGGCCGACGAGGAGCCCATGTTGCCGAAGACCATGGCTTGGACGTTGACGGCGGTTCCCCATTCGTCGGGGATCCGTTCGATGCGGCGATAGGAGACGGCGCGCTTGCCGTTCCACGAGGCGAAGACGGCGCTAATGCCGCCCCACAGCTGCTCCAGCGGATCGTCCGGGAAGTCCTTGCCCAGGACCTCCTTGACGCGGGCCTTGAAGCGTAGGACGAGATCCTTGAGGTCGGCGGCTTCGAGATCGGCGTCGGTCTTGACCTCTCTCTTTGCCTTCGTTTCGCTGAGCATGCGGTCAAGCTGCTGGCGGATCCCCTGTCCTTCAGCCGGCTCGACGCCGGCCGCCTTCTCCATGACGACGTCGGAGTACATCATGATCAAGCGGCGGTAGGCGTCGTAGACGAAGCGCTCGTTCTTCGTCTTCTGGACGAGGCCGGGGATCGTCGCCGTGCACAGGCCGACGTTGAGGACCGTCTCCATCATCCCGGGCATCGAACTGCGCGCGCCCGAGCGGATGGAGATCAGGAGAGGATTGATCTTGTCGCCGAAGCCCATCGCCATGGCCTGTTCCACCCGCCGCAGCGCCGCGCCGACCTCCGGCTCAAGCGACTCCGGATAGCGCCGGCCATGCTGGTTGAAGTAGGTGCAGACCTCAGTCGAGAGGGTGAATCCCGGGGGAACAGGAATCCCCAGGTTCGCCATCTCGGCCAGGTTCGCCCCTTTCCCGCCGAGGAGTTCCTTCATCGAGGCGTTCCCCTCGCTTGCATCCTTGCCAAAGAAGTAGACGTACTTCACCCGAACGCACCTCCGTCAGGATCGCGCTTTTCTATGCCGAGAAGAGAGCCTCCACGAACGGACCGATCTCAAACTCGTGCAGATCCTCTCTCGTCTCTCCTACTCCGATATACAGAATGGGAAGCCTGAGCTCCTCCCACACGGACAGGACCACGCCCCCTTTGGCCGTCCCGTCCAGCTTCGTCACCACCAGACCGGTCAGATCGATCGCCTGGTGGAACAGGCTCGCTTGGGAGATGGCATTCTGCCCGGTCGTGGCGTCGACGACCAGGAGACGCTCGTCGGAACGCCGACCCAGGCGTTTCTCCACCGTTCGTTCGATCTTCTTCAGCTCTTCCATCAGGTTGTGCTGGGTCTGGAGACGCCCGGCCGTGTCGATGAGGAGGGCCCCCCCGCGCTTCTTGGCGTGCTCCACGGCATCAAAGACGACCGCCGACGGGTCGGCGCCGGGCCGGTGCTTCACGATGTCGGCCTCGACTCGCTCGGCCCAAACGGCGAGCTGTTCGATCGCCGCGGCACGAAACGTGTCCGCCGCGGCCAGGGTCACGCCAAGAGATGGATCGCGCTCTCGCAGATAGCTGGCCAGTTTGGCGATGGTGGTCGTCTTCCCTGACCCGTTCACGCCGGCGACGAGAACGACCGTCGGCTCCCCATCCTGGCGCAGTGCGATGGACCGCTCTGAGCCGGCGAGCCGGGCCTTCACGGACTCTTTGAGGGCCTCGATCACGGCCTCCCCTTCCAGGGCGCCGCGGCGGCTGCGCGCGGTCAGGTCCTCCACAATCATGCTCGCCAGTCGCGCCCCCACGTCGCCAGAAATGAGGATCTCCTCGATCTCCTCGAGCTCCCTCGAGCCGAGGCTTGTCGAGCGGCCGACCACGCGGGCGATGGAATCCGCAAGCCCAGCTCGGGTCCGCGCCAGGCCTTTCTTCAGCCGATCGATCCACGCCATCACATCGCCTCCGGAGCCTCAAGTCCCAGGATCTCCAGGCTCTGGAGGAGGACCGTCCGCACGCCCTGAAGGAGGGCGAGTCGCGCCAGCATCAGGGGACGGTCCTCACCCAGCACGCGATGGCCGTCGTAGTAGGCGTGGAAGGCGCGGGCGAGGCCGAGGATGTACTCCGCTACGAGGTGGGGAGCGAAGCCGAACGCCGCCTCCTCGATCACCTCGTCGAGGCGGTCGAGCTCCTTGATCAGGCCGAGTTCCTCTTGCGCCGCGAGGGGCGAGAGGTCGACCGCCGCCCAATCGCTCTCGCCGATCTGGGCCTTGCGAAGGATCGAGGCGATCCGGGTATGCGCGTACTGGATGTAGTGCACGGGATTGTCCAGAGACTGAGCCCGCGCCAGCTCCATGTCGAACTCCAAATGGCTCTCCGGCTTCCTCGCCACAAGGAAGTAGCGGACCACGTCGCGTCCCAGCTCATCCAAGAGATCGCGAAGCAGGACGAAACGCCCGGCACGCGTCGACATGCGCGCCGCCTGTCCTCCTTCCTTGATGCTCACGAACTGGTGCTGACAGTAGGTCAAGAACTCCTCGGAGAATCCGAGGATCCGCATCGCGGCCTTCATCGACGTCTGCTCGGTCTGGTGGTCGGCCCCCTGGACGTCGATCACTCGCTCGAGCCCACGCTGGCGCTTGTTGATATGGTAGGCGATGTCGACGAGCAGGTAGGTCGGGCGGCCGTCGCTCTTCACCAGCACGGAGTCCTTCGTCCCCCCGTGCGCCTCCGCCGCGAGCCAGACCGCCCCGTCCTTCTCGTAGGCTCCCCCGCGCGCTCGCAGGGCTTCCAATGCTTTCGCCACCTCGCCGGAGCGGTGAAGACTCCCCTCGCTGAACCAACGATCGAAGCGGACCCCCATTGCGTCAAGATCGGCCTTGATCGTCGCGCTGATGTGCGAGATCGCCTCCTGCGCGAACCACTTCGCCGCCTCCGCGTCGAACGTGGCGAAGCGCTCGCCGAACCGGCCTGCGAGGTCGTGCCCCATCCGCACGAGGTAGTCTCCGTGGTAGCCCCCTTCCGGGATCTCCGCCGGATGTCCCAAGGCTTCGCGGTACCGGACCCAGAGAGACTCCGCGAGCA
>Ga0315294_10002125_pt1 | contig 21665 bp, 32 predicted proteins | sample YL17G13_40_MG_FD_203626 | JGI IMG/M metagenome (GOLD analysis project Ga0315294, IMG submission 203626) | Sediment microbial communities from Yellowstone Lake, YNP, Wyoming, USA - YL17G13_40 | ecosystem: Environmental > Aquatic > Freshwater > Lake > Sediment | place: USA: Wyoming | collected...
TGATGATCCTTCCCGTATATCCCAACCCTACCGTAACCTGCGAATAGGTATCGTCTAAGGTAATTGCTCCACTTGCCACTACGCGGGTGGGATGGTTTGCCCCATCTACCAATACTGATACTGTCTTACCCTCTAAATGGTCTAATCCTGATAGAGTAGATACACATTTACGCGCTTCTCCACCTGATATATAAGTCGTATAAAGAGAAGCATCCACATTGACCCCTGCTAAATCGTGGAGATGAAAACTTCCTGCCGCCCTTCCTGCGACTATATATTTCTTATAATTTACTTCCGTCATTCCCACAACACCCCTGATTTTGATAATATCCCCGTCGGCAAGGCTATTGACGCAACTTAATACAGGAGGATTGGTTTTTGTTATTGCTGTGATTGTATAGGGGGTATCAAGTGTTAATCCACTATGCACAAAAAAAGCATCCTCTTGGTCGGTAAATTCAGGGGCTTCCATATATTCTATGTAACGCCTTGTTACCCCATTTACCACCCGGCGCACCACAAACCATACCTCATCATGGCTTGTCTTGGGGATCACCGCCACGCTCTCATAAAATCCCTGGGTATCATGCAGTGTCCATGCGGATACTTTCTGTTCTATCTGCCGGGTGAATACCGCAAGTTTTCCGTCTGCCCTGATGCACCATAAGATATTAAGCGGTGATTGCTGGTAAGCCATATCAACAATCCCGCTTTCTGAAATATGGTCTGATATTGCCGTTGCGTCATTTGCCAAATAATTATCCTCGTCAAGTGAGTAGACATATTCCCTTAATACCCTATTGTATTTCTGCCAATAAAAAACATTATTTCCTATTGATTGCGGCATGATAGTTGATGTCCCATATCTGGTTTTCTTCTTCATCCTGCCGGTAGAAGCAGTCAAAGCTAAAGTATCACTTCCTGTCCCTAAACTTGATATGCCGCTTGGAGTCCCTACTAATATCTCATTCGCCGGGAATAACCAGTTCAAAACCTCGACCTGGTTAGTATCTGCGGTAAATTCTATTGCATCAGCGCCAGATGCACCAAGTCCAAAATCTTCATAGGCCCCGACTGAAGATCCCCAGGTCGTCTGCGGTTGACTTTTTGTATATCCATATATCAACCTTCCTTCGCTGATAGTAACTACTCTAGGATACCCCCTATATCCACTCCATGCGCCTTCAGCCCAATCTGTTGTAGCTCCCGGGCCTGTGGCAAGATTTCCGCCATTTAATACATCGGCAGTAGCAGCAGTATTTAAAGGGCCTGCGGCAACGTGGGTAATTTTTACATATCCATTTTTTATCCTCCATATCGAACCTTCATGGGTTTCGTCAAATATGGCTACGCTTGCATTAAGTGTTATGCCCGCTCCTATGTCTGCGGTCGGAAAGATTGTTGTTGCTAATACATTGGAAAGCATTAAGGCGGGACGGTTTGCTATGGTTGAATAATCTATATCCGTGATAGTCCATGCCGCATGGCCTGTGCGGGTCAATTTTCTCTGGGGTCTACCTGCCGGAGTCGCTGTATTACCGCCAAAAGTTATGTATAATAAATCTGCGGTTTGGGCAAATTGTAAATTCCATATATCTGCCGTGGTATAAGTCGTAGTCAAAGTATAGACTCTTGCCGATGTCCCACCGGATACCCAGGCGGTATATCCTGTACTGTTAATATAATTCCCGTCAATATCCTTAATCTTAAAATTACCCGCAGCCTGGTCTGATACTATAAACCTTCTTCCGTTTAATTGCGTAGTCCCGACTATACCTGAAATATATACTGTATCTCCGTTTGTATAAGCATTGGCGGCGGTAATAAGACATTGTGCGGCTAAACTGATTGCGGTGATATTTATTCCTGTTTCAAGTACCGCCCCTCCCTTACCGGTAGTTGCGTCATCCATGTAAAACCGCATATAAAGATTGCCTATTTCTATGGTATATGCCTGGGTATCGGAGAACACAAAACGGATGATCCTTGTGGCTAATGAGGATGTCTTGACTTCATTGACAAAATAAGTCCCGGGAGATTTCTTCGCGCCGCCGTAAAATTCCACGATCATATTGAGCAATTCATCGGCACTCTGATAATACTGGGTTATATCAGTGCGCCCGGCAAGACGCGGACTAAGTTCACCTGCTACGAAATTATTTATTATAGATTCTACTTTCATAATTTATAACCTACTATTTAACCATTGGTCTTGTTGCGCTTCGTCTGGAGTAACTTCTTGCCCGTTCATTGATTTAGCGTAATTTAACTTTATCATAAATTCCTGTTTCCTTATTTTCTCCACATCCTTATCCCTTGTGATTGAATAAGCTAATTCGGCCGCCAATTTTGCCGCAAATGCTTCGACAAACGCATCATCATATTGCGTTGGGTCTGTGCAGAAATAAACATATTCAATCTTTACGGCATCCGCGTTACTGTATAACCTGCGCCCTTTTATCTTGTGTGAATAATCAGGTTCAACGCTTGTCTTATTCAAACGCACAAAATCGGGAGGTAACTCGTATATATGCGCGTAATCTTCCAATACCGGAACCTCGGCAAGTTGCGAAAGAGTTGTTTCTTTTTTGGCAAAACTCCACGGGTGGCTACGCAATAAAGCGCGCAGATACATATTATATCCGGCACTCATCTTCCAAGCGTTTTCACTATCTTCGTCTATGGCCGCTATACTTACGGCCCCTAAACTACGTAAGGCTAAATTGCAGATTTCAACCTGTGAGGCCATCGAGTTTACTCCTTTCAGCCATTGCCATATAAATTATCAATAGCAATCCTATCGCTGAGTGCATTGAAAATATTGATAAAGACGCTAAAATACACGCCACTAAACCGCAGGTGATGATTAAGTTGTGCTTTTTAAGTTTCCTGAATGTAGTAATAAAATACCCACACACAATAAATAAGCCAATCAACCCCAATTCAGTAGTTAAAGAAATCGCCTCATTGTGAGAATGCGCCCATTTTTGGTCATCGGGTTTGATTTCTTTCCTTATAATAGACGCAAGGAAAGGTTCTTGCCCCAAGCCCCAACCGATTATGGGCCGTTTGGGTATCAACTTGGTTATATGGAAATTCCATACTTCACGCCTGTTACTTAAATCTAAAATATTAGGGACGCTTTCGGAAGTTGTGAAATACATGGTAAATATTAAGATTACGGGGATTAGAAATAATAAACCTTTCCTCCCGAATTTTACCCCTAAGAATATTGCGGAAATTATAACGCAGGTCAATATCCCGCCAAAGGAATGGATAAGACCCAATGCCAAGATTATGAAAAAAACTAAACGTATACGTTCCTTTCTAAAGAACGCGGGTAAGCACATAGCAAGGAACGCCGAGGCTATATTCGGGTTATCAAGAAAACCTACGGGAACAGCCCTGATTTGATTGCCGAATATATATATTGAATGCAGTGTTTTTGGGAATAAAATATGGCAGGCAGTCCCGGTAGGAACACCTAAAGGAAAAGTTATAAACCATACTCCGAAACTTTGCAGGATCACCATAGCAGATTGAAGTAAAGCAAGCCCGCAGATGACATTCAGTATGGTATTGATTCTATCCTTGTTTAATTTATCCGATAGTATCTGAAATAAAACCATAGCAAATACAATCGTATGTAAGGTAATCTGGGAGAATTGATTTAACCCTATCACTACCCTTAATATGCACCATATCAAAAATAACCTGACCCAGATATTCTTAATAAACCATAATGCGATAGCAAAGAATATCGCCCACTCGACAAGGATGACCTTGCCAGTGCGAAAGGGTAGGAATCCTGGGATAAACCCCAGGACTCCTACTCCTATCACCATCCAAGATGCAATCTTGAACTTTAAATCCCGCACTTATTTCCTGTTGTAGTAAAATTCAGCATAGGATACTTCTAAATCACCCGTGCCGGTTGAAACATTATCTCTCCACGTCCTTAAAGTTACTACTTTTTCAGCGGCAAGTCCCGTAAAATCAGTTGCCGGTGTAAGTGTAACTATACAAGGAGTTCCTGCACCGGTTGATAATGCAACAGGTGTTTGATCAGTTGCCGCGGCATCCCAGGCGGTATTGTTACCATTGACATATACATCAAAGTCAACCTGTTCAGGTGTAGTTGAATTAGAACTATCGCAGAATAACCTGAACGCACCCCCGGAGAGATAATCGCTTGGAACCTTGAAAGTTACCTGAACCGCACTCGTTTCACCATCAGACCAAACAATATCCGGAATAACATTATCAATCTCAAGTCCCGGAGTTGTTGCCGTAGTCAATGGTGTGCCAGTATTCTCAAACAAGAAACTGTTTAATGGCAATTCTACAGTCCCTACATTCGGAGTAGACAAGGTAATAGTCGTAGCGCTTATAGTCGGTGAATTTACTATAGTCGCATTTACGTTAATAATATTACCTGTTGTAGCGGTAATTGTCGTACCGTTTACAGTCGTTCCTATGATCGCCGCCGGAGTAACACCGCCGATGACACTACTGTTAAGAGTAGAACTCGTGATTGTTGCCCCTGAGATAGTACCTGATGTGATTGCCGCTATCGGGCCACTCGGTTGTGTAACCGTAAAAGTAGAACCATCAGTCGTTATCGTGGTTCCCGATGGCCAGTTAATATCCGTGGCGGCCCCTTGAGTAACTCCATCAAGTTTTACACCTACCGATGCTAATGCCGGAGATACAATGAATATCGCCATCAGCAATGTCAAAAATATAATTATGAACTTTCGCATCATTCCCTCCTATTTGATAATGAAGCGGGATTGCTCCCGCCCCATTATTGTTTATTTAGCCTTTGCAGACATAGAAGATGGCCACAATGACTTTTACAGCAGCAGCCGCGCCACCACCTAAAGTCAAAGTCGGAATCTGTCCATCGCCAGCAGAAATCTCATATCCTAATGAACCTGCTACGCCGTTGGCTTCATAATTTTTCTTTGCAGCGCCAGCTCCGCAATCTGCGGCAGCCATAAACACAGCAGCAGACGCAAGGGTTCCAAAAGCAAGCGTCCTGTTATTTGCTAAATCACCGTGGTCAATATCCCAACCTACAACACGCGCTTCAGCAGGTAATTTCATCCCGCCTAACTGGATTACATCTGCTGCCGCTTCGGTTGTCAGAAAGGTATATTCGTCAACCAAACAATGTATCTTTCCACCCTGTAACTCCGGCTCGATCTTGGCGGTTGTCCCGGTTCTTTGTAACGTTTTGTTTACTCCGTAAAAAGTAGGCATTTTAAAAACCTCCTCATATTTAATTATTTATTTTCTTATCTAATTTCTTATTCCGTGCAACCTACACGGACTACCTTTACTTCTTCTAACCTTGTTGCGCCATAAGACTGGCCTGCGTATATCTGCGCTGAGAAGTGGATACCCGGCATAATATCAATAGACGCTTTCAGATCAATCCATGTACCAAGCACCATGCCTGATTTATGGTATGCGGCGCAATATCTTGTGGTCGCAAGAGCTGGATCAACCGGCAATCTTTCAGTCTGAACGAAATTAAACCCACAAATCGTTCCCGGCATACCACTGACTAACGCCTTGACCTGCGCGTAATCAGCCGAGGTTGCTTCTGTAATAGCCAGCAAATCCTCTACCTGTTCAGCGGAAATAGCAAAAGACCTGTTATCCGCTGGTACTTCATTTTGATCAAGAACCTTCTTTGCCTGACGGATTTTAGCCATAGTCAATCCGGTTGCGCCTGCGGCAATCAACTGTTTACCGGCTAAAGTGGCATCAACGGTTCCTGCTTTTCCACTCTTAGCGACAGCAAAAAAGGCGTTACAAACTACCTCATCTTTTGCGCGGGCTAAAGAAGCGGCGTTATTCTGCACGACTTCGCTGGTCGGGTCTTTGGCTAACAATACTTTGTCCATATTGTCAACTAAAGGCGCTTTGTAGAAATAACGTGGGAAGATTGCCCTGCGGGCATAGTTCGGATCGGTATTTCTTACAACTTCGTTTCTTGCTAATTTCTCATCTGCATCTTCGGAAGCCAACTGATCCTGGAATGAGATTTCTCCGGTGCAGTTTGGTTTCTGAGTTACCGTGGGAGCGACTTTCAATGTCATCTGCTGAGTAAGCAGCATGATATTGTCGCTGTATTGCTGGACTAATGCAGTATCAACGGCCATCTGAAACCTCCTTGTAATGTTAAATTAACCTATTAACCTTTTAGCTTTTAGGTTATCTTTTTCAAGGCCTTTAAAGCTCAAAACTTTTTTTGGGCCTTCACAAGAAGGTTATCCAATTACTTGTTGCACCGTAATTAAGAGGTTTATACCTTACCTTTTGTTACGGATAATTTTCTACCATCAAAGATAATATCCTTTGGGTCAATAGATAGATTTTGTTCAAATCTTGAATGAGTCCCACTTTTCGCAAATCCCATTAGATTTTCAGGATTATTATCATCCTTGATTTTGTTAATATGATGTACTACTTCCCATCTATGGAGATAACGACCAATCATCTTTTCTACAATCAAACGATGTTCATAAACATAATTGAGGCAGTTCCTAAAAGGGTGATTCAAATCTTTAATAAAAATATGTCCATCATAAGATTTCACCCTATCTTTAGACTTAGCGCATTTTTTAGAACAAAATTGTCCTCGGTTTCTTTTTCTTTCGCTATTCAAACTAAAGAATTCCATCTTACATTTTTGACAGTTTAAAATTTTTCCAAAATGTCTTGCTTTTCCTGATGGATATTCTATAAATAGTTTATTACCTTCAAATTTTACTCTATCAAGTTCCATTCTAACCTTTATCCGACTTCTTGTTCAACTCTTGAACAGGGGTTTACACCTTACCTGTCCGCAAGTTTATTACCCTACGATCATTTTGTTCAACTGCATAACCTTGTCCACAAAATAATTATGCTGGTGATGTCCAGCTTCATAATATGGATGTTTCGGGTCAGCTAATATCTTATCTTTCTCTAACTTTGCCGCTTCCGGTGAAAGCAATACCCCTGACATATCTGATCTTGTCAATGCTTCTTCGCTCAGGTTTCCACCTATGTTGGCAAGCATTTCTATAATCACCGGGTCATTGCCGTATTTCTTGGCAATCGCATCGCCTTGTTTAGGGTCTGCGAAGTTCCTAAGCACGTTATTGGCCAGTTTAGCCTTTTCATCATAAGCCACGCCCCATTTATTCCTTAATGCCAGGGCAGACTCATTAAAAGCCTTCTCATTTGCGTCCTTCTGGGCCTGTGTGCCTTGATTAAGCACTGTAGCAAGCTCATCCATTACCAAAGCGTATTGATGCGGCAGGAAGCCTGCTTTGTGCAGTTTGGCGTTAAAATCACCCATAGACTTAGCATCCAAAGCCATACCTTCAGGAAGTTTGAAATTTGCCGATGGTTTATACTCTTTAGGGTCTTTCGGGCGGCCCAACTGTGTCATTACCCGGTCAAGTTCACCCTGTTCATAATTGCCGTCCTTATCCTTCTTAGGCATTGCGATTTTCTCATGGCCTACGAGTTTCTCTAATTCTGAATATCCCTTTATGGTATCTCCGGGAGTTTTCCAACCTTTCACTCCGACCAATGCCTTATGTTCCGCATCTAATGATGTAGTCCAATCACCTTGAGCAGCAGGTGCTTTAGGCTTATAACCTGATAGGAACTCATCAAAAGATTTGAAGTCTGCCACATCTTCTGATGTCGCTCCTGAATTGGTGATAAAATTAGTAACTGCCGGCCTTGATTCCTCTGCAACCGATTCGATAAACGGGATTACGACTTCGCCTCTATTCCCTAATTTCTTGAAAAAACTCTTTAATGTTTTCTGGGCATTTGTTATCCACTTGGGGCAAATGTTGTCCATTTGTTACTCCTTTTTAAATAAGTTTTTAATAAAGTTTACCAATCTATGCCAAAAGCCGGATTTTTGGACACCTGTCCTTACCGAAGGACAACCGACCGGCTGAATCTCTAAAGGATGCCGCTTTAAATACCACCTGCTTCTTGGATTATGTTTTTCGCCGTAGCCGATTTATTCCCCCTTCGTTAAATCCTCAAGTATCTGCTTTAAGTCTTTTTCCAATAGATTCTTGATATGGACATAGATACTGCGCCTGCCTTCATTGAAACTCATCTGACCATGATTATCGTTATAGGTCGTATGGTTTATGAAGCAACGCTTCTCTAAATCCCTAAGGACTTTCCGCCCATCTTCCGAGTCAAATACGCGCTGATATAATTGCTGATTTTCAGTAATCTGTTTTTCTATTTCCCGCAACTGTTTTTTATCTTCGTAGCCAAACATTATTTAACTCCTGCCGGCACTTGCGCCTCTTTGATATTCCGATCCGCTTCTGTGGCAACCTTAGTCGTTTCTACGCCCTGTTTCATCATCTCCATCTGCATTGCTATTGCCTGTTGCTCTGCCCTGCCCGTCCTTATATCCAAAACTTCTTCATCATCTCTTATAACTTTTGGCGTTATATTCGTTACCTCTGCGGTATAATCCACCAATTCATCGAAGTCAATCTTATCAAAGGTTTCTGGATTGACCTGGCCGAATGAAGCGATAATCTGCATTGCCTGGCTGAGATTATTCAACTCCAGGGATTTCTGCGCCCGGGCAAGAGGAGAGATATATTGGATCACATATTCTTCATTGATTAACTCCGGGGGAAGTGAGGGCAATTTACCAAGCCTTGCCGCGATAGAATATATATTCTCAATCGTAGGGCTTAATTTCTCGCGCATGATATTTCCGATTGCGCTCCCGAGTAATTGCATACGCTGATTATTGCGGATATTCACTTCTGTGGCGGTCATATTGCCTATTTGCTGGATCATCACAAATAAATCGTTATAGAACGCCTGGGCCACCTTCTCCTGTTTATATTTCACATAATCCAAACCTAAAGGCACATTCGCCGCCGTATTGATAGGTACAATATGCTCATTAGGATAACCGGCGTTCTTGATATTTATGCCACGAGGGTTAAAGTTAAACGGCCTAAGAAAAGCCTCATCCGGCACTTCTAATGGCGGGGCTACCATCAACTGAGCACCTAAGATATTAGTCTTTTCCATCTGATTGAGCATCTTAATATCCGGGAAGATATTATCGGCTACTGCGTATCCATAAGGGTTGCCTTTAGCCTTAGCGAAACGCGATACCATAAAACGAAATTCCCTGAAACCTGATTCCCTGACCACCTTGATAACCTTACGGTCAATCCACAATGCCGCATAAGGCATATTTTTAGAATCTTTCTTACCCTGGTCATAGACTTCTCTTGGGAATACGCAGAATAGATATTTGAATTTAGTCGTATAATCACCCTTCTCATAACACTTGAGGACATCCTCTCCTACTGCCTTGCCGAATTTGCCATAGGCTTGCGAAGCAGTAAATTCATATTCTATATAAGCCGTATTGACTCTGTTAGCCGCGTCATTGCAGATGATCACGTTCTCAATAGATAAACTATCAAACCTTATATCCTCTTTTAAATCTTCCTCAAGATAAAGTATATCCGTGCCGATTGCGCCAAGCCCAAGATAACCCTCGACATCTTCCTGATAGAAATTTGAACCGTTGATCATTCCATACAACACATCTTCGGTATCTTTCAGATAATCCAGGATATTGCGCCTGGTCATCAGGTTGCGGTTACGCAGTCCGATTGTGAACCATTTGGTCTGCGGCCCGGACATATAAGCCTGCATCCCCGCGGCAAAATAGGCATTGGCCATAATCGCTGTCGAGTCATAAATATCAGTAGGGGCCCTATCGCCTAAATTATAATTGCGGGTAATATAGGCTTTGCGAGGCAGGCAATAATAGGTTTTCTCCTGCCAATAAGCCTCAAGAGATGCCCGGTTGCCCTTTTCTGTGTCATAAATACGTAAGTGTCTTTGCGCTATATTTTCCAAGACTAACCTCCTAAAATTGAGTTTGTGCCGATATTCGCCTGACTAGGAATCCCTAAAGGTGAGGTTAAAATCGTTTGTGTCTGGGAAAGCCGTTGCCTTTTTAGTTTATCTTTCGCTTCCTGCGTTGCCAATGCTTCTGCTCCTGCGGCTTTCGCTTCGGCAGCTTTGACCTGCGCTTCCTGATAGGAAAGAAGTCCCTGCTGCTGTTGTCTTTGAAATTCAATAAGCTCATTCTGCTGTTCTTCCTCTTGGGCAGCTTGCATCTGGGATGTAATAACAGACGCTCCTGCGCCTATTACCGCAGATGCTATAATCGCCGGGACTATGAATGCTGGTGGCATACTATCCTCCTATAAATAAATCTACTCATGTCTTTATTAAACCAAGATATACTTTCGGGATTTTCCTTTTTGATGATCTCTTTTATGCCTTGTCTGCCGGCTGAAAACTCTTTATGGATACCATTGTGTTTGCTATATACCCCGAAAAAATGTATGTTCTTTCCTTCCTGCGTCAATAATACTTTCATTGTTTCGGCATTGGTAAGCAATAATGGGTTATGCCTTATTTTTTCAAGCCATTCATCATTAAGTTTAATAAAAAAACCGAAGCCATCATCACAAGAATACATCCTGCCTGTATCATCCATCAGGGAAATAAAATTATAAACCTGTTCCTGGTCAATCATAGTTCAAATGCCTTTTGTTCTTATTCTTTAAATGCTGCTCCCACATCCCATAGGCCTTGCCTAAAGCGTGTTTCTGGGATAATCCTTCCTTCTCAACCATATATTTAACGGCGCGAGAGATATATTCAGCTTTCTTTTCGTTTTTATTGGGTTGTGGCATCTATGCCTCCAACGGATGATAAGCCGGCGATGTTACAGGCTGACGTTTATAATTTCCGTTTAAAATGTCATATCCCTTTACCTGCTCCACTTCCATACCTTGCCTATTCATCCGGCCCTTGATTGGGGCTTTGGCTATCTGTTGTTGCATAGCAAAGGCATCTATCAGATCAACATAAAGCGATTTAAAACCGTCTATCGTAACCCCCGTAAGTTCAGTTTCAAGTTCGGCAAGCCAGGGAGAAAATTCAGGTAATTGGATTGTATGGGCCTTAAATCTAGGGGCCAACATCTTCACTCTTTCTAACTTTGAACCCACCGAGGCGTGTTCTATCGGCACAATATCAAAATAGATATTCCTGCGCTGCATTTCTTTATAGATGAATGGTTCTAATATCTGTTTGAAATGACCTTTCTCTATGCCTACCGGGATGCGCCGGGAGCCGCCTAAATATGGTGTCCACTTGATCACAACCTCAAATAACTTGTCTATAAATTCATCTGACTTCCACCGGCCATAAGGGAAGTCCACTATCGTCCACATATTCTGTTCTGATACCGCATTGACGCAGATTGCCCGGTAGCAAGCTGATTTATTGACACTTGAAGCCGGATCAACTGTGATAAACAAATTATGGTCTTTGATTATGTTATCCACATAAAGATATGAATAACGGACAAAATCTGCCTTATCGAATACCCTGGATTCAATACTTGTGGCCTCGCACATCCTTTCCCTCATCCATACATCAATCTGGCCTACCCTGCGGAAACTTTCCCTTTGCTTTTCTATTTCAGGCAGGGGAAACTTCTCGATCCAGTTCGGCTCGCCCTGTTCATTCAATATCGCAACCTTGCGGGTCTGAAAATTCAACTCTCCCGCGGCATTGAATACCCTCTCAACGATACATTTTTCACCTAGGTTATTGCCGATTAAGAATATCCGGGTATGCTGGCCCAGGAACATCACATCGGATAAGAACCATAACCAGTCGCTTTCCAACACTGTATCGCTACGGGCATCCTCTGTGTCCTGGATGTCATCGCATACGCATATCTTGGGCCTTCTGTCTACGTTGGACAGGCCCCTGATTGATGAACCCTTGCCATAGGCTTCAATGCGGATATTATGGATTTTGCCCTGGGCATCCTTTACATCAGCCGAGAATATGGAGGCTGATTTTTGTTTTACTTCCACAAGATTGGCGTTTAATGCAGGATTGGTCAAGTATTCGGTTTCTATTTCGAGGAGTTTTTGCGCGGCAAGTGTAGCGTTCTGTTTGATTAAAACTATATAATCCCTCTCAACGGTAGGGAACATCAGGCAATGCAACGGGAATGACCGCAAGACAATCTGCCCCTTCCCGGATTCCCTAAATCCTTCAATGGCAAAATTGTCTATTTCTTTCAGTAATATATCCGACCATTCATAATGATATTTGGGAGGGGCAACCTCATCTTTGCCATTTACAAGCATCAGGTATCGGAAATCAACAAGAGTCTGGCGGGATAACTCGACTCTCTCTTTGAGCGCCGCAATCTGATCAGGGGTAAGATTCAAATTTATCCTTTACCAAAAGTCCTGCATTTATAGGGATCAGCAACAAATGGGATACCATGCGAATATTTAAGGCGATAATTTAATTTATGTTCTTTAATCAACTGCTTGGCTCTTTCCCAATGTCCCTGTTCATCAGCTATAAGCGCATTTTCAATACGCTTTACTTCCCAAAGCACATCAGGCGGGCAATCAATCACCTTACGCCAGGTCTTTATCGCCTCATCAAGCGCCGCCCTTTCCCCGGGCAATAGACTTTCTTTATCAAAGATGCACCTTAAAACCATTTGATGCATCAAACCTATTGAGGGGGCAAGGCGTTCTTTAATTTGTATTAGAGGGGGCATACTTATCAAGACGATTGAGTAATGGCTTGGCTATGATTTCCTCGTAGAATATATTATGTCCAATGGAACCGGAATGTTCTGTTTTATCAATGACCTTTCCATCTATCCTGTCAAAATATTCTCTGATTGAAGGAAGATCACTATCTTGGGTAGCTTTCAATATCAACTGCATAGCTACAATAAGATTGACTTCCCCTTGTTCATCTTTATTGGTGATGGGATTATGAAAATTGATTTTAGTGTGCGATAATCTACGAAGCCAATCGGTAGGAGTCCGCCCTTTATGGCGGCCATTCTTTTTGGGTTGGTAAGTGGAAGTAAACTGCTTTCCCATAAAACCTCGTTTAAATTCGTTTAATTAAGGGCGCAAGAAAAGAAGCTCTTTAGCTTAACGGCTGAGATATTTTAATGTTCCTCTTTCTGCGCCCCTTATAGTTAAAGTATAGTGTTATGATATAATTATACAAATAACAACCACTTTCTCAAGGCCTGCGCATAAGTATCCGCCCGACGATACTTTCCACGTGGCGAAGCATTGTTATTGCACGCTCAATTTCAGTCAGTTTCCGGCTGATTTTATTGGAATCCTTGCGGGACAGCATTCTGTTCTCTTCAAAGAGTTTCCTTAGTTTCCTTTGAGGTATATTTACTTTGACTTCTGTGAATGGAATTATTGGCATATACCGATTCTGCGTTTTGCGATTTCAAGATACTCCGCTTTTGTCATAAATAAAAAAGGCAATGGTGCGCATTGGATACTATCCTTTGCTGCTTAATACCATTGCCTCACGAATACCGTGCCGGCCTACCCTAAGCTATCGTAGTTTCTCTTTCCTTGTGTTCTTCTTTCATTCCCGATATTTTCCCTTGATGAGTCCTTATGGTGATAGTAAAGCTGCCGAAAGGAACCTCATCTTTAGCTACCCGGATGATCTCTTGCAAAACTCTCTCTTGCTTATCTTCCATCACCTTCTCCAAAAATCTCATCTATGATTGATTTACAATGTTCTTTTGTGAAATGCGTGCGCTTAAGTAAAACCCTTTCAACTTCTTTCCGCGAACTCTGTTTGGCTTCCAATAAAATCTTATCTTGGTTATCTTCCATTTTTCTAAGGTATAAATTGCATAAATAAAGCTATTACGAAATCCGGGAACCAATAACAAAGACAAAAATAGGAACATAGAAATAGGCAGACATAAAACCCTTTTCTTGTTTTCCGATCACACTTCATTTCCCCTCCCCATTAAACACCTTGTCATTGCGGTCTTGTTCTTCTTTGTCTAATCTACATAAAGGACATTCGCCCATTTGTATATTGTATTGATGTCCGCACTTACAAATTATGTGTTGCCATCTTAACATTTCTTCTTCGCTATCTATCCTCTTTGGGGTTTCTTCGAGGTGACTTTTATCCCAACACTCATCACATACAGTAAAAGTAGTTCCACCCTCGTTCTTACTTCTTAATTTTCCGCACATATCGCAGGGATATTTCCTTTCGTCATCCTCCTTTGCCTGTGGGAGTTTACTTTCTAATTCTACAATTTTCATTCGTGCCTCTGCGAGTTCTTGCTCTACCCTGCATAAACAACAATCGTTAGGAAAGTGTTGATGTAGAATGTCGTGCTGATTAACCCCTATTTTCGTGGGCATCTTTTCCTCCGTTTCTTTCCAGAGTTTAATAAAGCACCAAGTCGTGCATTTTCCGACCATTCAATAAATCGGCAGTTATCCAACCTATAACCCTTTGTGTTATCTATTCTATCTATTGACGAATGTTTTAATAGCCACGCTTTATCCCTAAACCACAGATACTTGAACTCGTCTGGGGTCATTTCAAATATAATCTTACCCACATAGCCATAGCGAGGTGCGGTGCAACGCTTTCTTGCACTCTGATAGTGCTTATACCAAGGATGTTCTTTATGCCATTCCTCTTTCCATTTTGGGTTTCTACATTTACCACAATACGCTTTCCTGCTTGTTGATACACAAGTAAACTCTCTTTTGCACCGTCTACACTCCTTTATCACTCCACACGCCATTTATTTCTCCTTTAGTGGCTTACCGCAATTATCACAATTTCCTTTTTCGCCATTATCAAAGTGCCAACATTTACACTCGCCTTGTCCTAAAGCGGAGAGTGCATCTATAAGCCTTTCACAATTTGCCCAACTATGACACTTCTCAAAAGAACAATCTTCTTTGTTGGGTTCGCATCCCTGAACTTCAGCGAATACTTTCCAAAGTTCCTTTTCTCTATCATTTTGCATTGTGCGACCCCCAATTTTTTGGACATCTTTCGCTTGCTATAAAAGCGGTCATTGATAAACTTTTTTTCTTATTAGTAGTTACAGAGTGTTTTCTACCAAGATTACCAAGACGAGAGTTCTCTGATAATTCAATATACCTACAATTATCTTTTGTGTAATTACCACCATTGACTCTATCTATACTTGGTTTTTTCATAAGATGTGCTTTATCTCTTAACCAAATCATCTTAAAATCATCAAGAGTCATTAAAAACTTAACACCATTAGTTGCATATCTCCCACTTCTGCACCTTGCACAGGAATTATAGTAACTTATCACCCAGGGATGTGTTTTATAATAATTTTTTCTATACTTCCTGATGGCTTCCTTGTGGCTTAATTTATATCTTTTATTATAAGTTTTCATATCAAAACTCATTGTGTCCTCCATCACTCACTCCTTGCTTTCTGATTGCTTATTATAATAATCTTGTTCTCCTTGTCTTTCTTGTTCTCGTTCTTCTTCTCTTTCTCTTTCCCTGCGCTCGTATTCTGCGGGGTCTTTATCATATTCTTCTTGCCGTTCCCTGATGTTCCAAATTACTTCTGCCGTCATAACGCAATCTAAATATCTTGGTCTACTCATCACTCACTCCTTGTTAGTGGCTCAAATGTTCTCTTACATAACTATCTAAAGTTTTTACTATCGGTTTCCTTTTTCCATTGTGTTCCCGTGAATTAAACACTATTCCGTGTCCACTATCGGTACACTGTATTTTCGGGATTTTATTAAACTTCTCAGCCTTTTTCTTGCTTGAAGTATATTCTCGGTATCTTACATCTTGCGAATATCTACAATCCGTATTATAAGCCTCTAATTCATAAACCATTTTACCTCCTTATTTAGTGGCAAAGGGATTTCGGGCAGGAATCCCCACCCCAATCACAATCCCTCTGCCTTATTAGCCGTAGCCGTCGCCGTAGCCGTTGCCGTCGCCGTCGCCGTTGCCGTTGCCGTTGCCGTAGCCGTAGTCGTTGCCGTCGCCGTTGCCGTTGCCGTCGCCGTCGCCGTTGCCGTTGCCGTTGCCGTAGCCGTAGCCGTCGCCGTAGCCGTTGCCGTCGCCGTCGCCGTTGCCGTTGCCGTTGCCGTTGCCGTAGCCGTCGCCGTCGCCGTTGCCGCTGCTGTTGCCGATTAAACTATGAGCGTCCTCGTTTACAGTTTTGATTGCCATTTTCTCGCCTCACAATCAATAGTCAACACAACGGTCATATAATCAAACTCAACTACACCCCTACACTTATCAAGTTTAGTGCTTGATGTCGGCCCACCTTCGGCTATCTCACCTAATCCATTAGTCGTTCCCCAAGACCTTATAACCGAGGCGTTGTGCAGTTTACATTGTGTTTCCTTTCGTTCAAACCTACCCACAACAATCCAGCCTCTTTGCAACACAACAATCTTGATGTCGCTGATAATATCCTTTTCTACTTCGCTACCTTTTGGAACATATTTGATACCGTTGACGCTTAACTCATTCACTTCTGTTTCCATTTGTTCCTCCTTTTAGTTAATCCCTCTGCCGATTATTTAATTACCAATTCGTTACTAATCGTTAATCTCTGTTAAGCGTTGGGTGAGGGTCATAGGATTCTTCCTCCAAAAGTATCTATTGCCTTATCTACTAATTTATCTTCTCTCTGTTTTCCGGGATCAGTAAACTTATAATATTCTGGGATATAGTGCAAGAAGTGATCTCCGGTGCGGCCATTGCGTTGTTTGGCTATGATGATTTTATATATATTCCTATCCACCTTTTCATCGTAGAAATGCGGCCAAAACAATAAGATTACAGTATCAGCGGCTTCCTCTAAAACTCCAGTTCCCTTTAAATTGGCAAGTGTCGGCTCTTTAGTTTCTTCATCAAATACCTTACGGGAGTTTTGAGATACAAGTATGCCGGCAATGTCGTGCATTAAACATAGTTCCCTAAACCGCACGATATAATCATCCATATCTGCGCGCTCATTAAACCCTTTCCTTATGGCCTGAATATAGTCAATGATTATAACCTTTGGCTTTGGTTCTAATATCTCAATAAGTCCATTTATATCATCAAAACTTTTTCCCAGACTGCAAGAGAGTTTCAATGGAATATTCATAAGTTGCGTAAACGTGTTCCACTTTTGTTGATATTCCATATTAAGTTTCATCTTACCGGTAAGCATATCAAAATTATCCACTTCCATTTTGTTGCAAAACAATCGTTCTATCAAATTGCCCGTAGTCATCTCAAGAGAAAGAAATAAGACTTCTTTCTGCTGATCCGCCAGGTCATAGGCTATCTGCAAAGCTAAACTACTCTTACCCTGACTTGTCCGGCCCCCAATTATGGTTAGACCTTTTTTAATACCCCATATTTGCTTATTGAAATATGGTAAGGAACTTAAACCTAACTCCGGTTCATCGATTCTTGATTCAAGGTCTTGCTTTACCCCACCCAATAGTTCGTGTGCATCCTTCAGGTGCAGAATGGCGCGCTCGGTAATACTCTGCTTGTTTTGCATATTCATTCCTTTGTTGATAAAGGGTCTTTAATGTTTCTTTGGCCAATTTTTTAGTATCCTGACCAAATCTTTTGTCATTAACAATAAACTCGTAGGTGGCAATCTCACCTACTATCTGTTTGTTCATATTTAAAGAACAATCTGCTAAATCTTTACAAATTTCCTTCATAGTGGCCTCCGCAAAGTTAAGGACTTACTTTCTTTGGGGTGATCTTTCTTATACCAACTTAAAATAGTATGATAGTGGCTTTTATATTTCTCTCCCTTTGAGCCTATATAGTTATTAAGGCGCTCAATCATCTCTTTAACCTGAGGTTCGCCCAAAATGTTGTTTAACTTATCAAATTCCTGTCTGGTAAGATAAACAAACTCCAAAAACTTTTCCTTAGCTACAGTATTGTCCTTGTCTTTATCCATATCCATATCCATATCTTTATCCTTACGTCCTTGTAAGCCCCTTATAAGCCCCTTATAAGCCCCTTCTTTTTTAAGTATGTTGATAACCGATAAATGCGCCCGGTTTATTTCATTCAGCTCGCCATACTGAAAATCAATGAATTTAGAGATAAACCAAGTATCACTAGAAAGTTCTTTAATTCTTCCGTTAAATACTTGTTTGTTAAAAACAAAGTCTTTAATATGAAATTTCACAAGTGGCCAGTTTACTTTCCATATTCCGGCATGATCGCAATTATCTATGATATATATCCAGAAAAGTTTATCATTGGAGTTTAACTCACAAAACCAGGGGTCGTTCCACTTCTCGCTATCCGTAAATCTTTTCGCCATTCCTCACCACCTTTTAGCGTGCAAATTCTATCTGTTTATTGACTGCTTTCATGTTGATAACCGTTTCCATAGTTAAGTTATGATTGGCAACTGTTTCTTCTAGCTCTGACGCAAGGAAATACCGCGCAAATCGCTTGCCATTTACTTCTGTGTCCATCTCCTCAATGCGATGGCCTTTCTTTTTTAGGTCGAATATCCGCCCGGACAATCTCATACATCCAAAAAGCCTCAAGGCATCTAGCGGTGTGATTGATTTGCCTGTTCTCAAATACTCAAGTATCAGTTGTTCTTGGGATTTTTTCATCGTGCAAACCTTACCTTTGGAATGTCGTATAATGTTTTATTGCACTTATCTACTATTTCCTTTCCACCAGGACAATTATGTCCGAAAACTTTACAACTTTTATTTGTTCGTTTAGTCAAGGGCATTAGTTCAATACAATGCTCATATCCACAAAGTGCCTTTTGTTTTTTCCAATTAGGATTAAAACTAAAATCTTTTACATAACCATTTATTGCTTCTTCGTCTGTAATTTTTCCCATTATTCTCTCCTTAGTTTATGCGTATAGGCCATGCGCACCCCGGCAGGTGTTACTCTGTTTTTGCTGTTGTATCTGTAAAGTCAAACGATATTGAACCTTTGGCATTGACCTTCTTCTCAATCGTCCATTTACCGCAGGATATAATCGTCTTGTCTTGCATATATCGTTTCAATTCTTCCTTTATCTGCTCGTCAAGATTCTTATATTCTTTGGCTTCCTCTTGTAGTTTTTCTCTATGAGTAAGGTTCTTCTCCAACTCGGCATTATCAATAAACTCTATGCCACCATTACTTAGTATTTCCGGCAAACACAGATGCCTAAACGGACAATCAGAACACGCCTTAAAGACATTGATCTTGTCCGGGTATGTTCCAATCTTGATATGTTCGTTTATTCGTTTGGCTCTTTGAAGTAATGACTCCCCTAAATCAAGGTAGTCATGCAGGTTGATATTTAACTGCTTGATCTTGCCGGTTGACTTATTCTTAAACAGGAATATCCCCATTTCACAGTTACCCATCAGTAGATAAAGCACCATTTGGGCAACATATTTCTTCGTCCAGGGATATTTCTTTAAATCCTCTGCTGAGTTAATACTCTGCCAAATATATGGGGACATAGACTTTATCTCTAAGGGATATTTACCTGTTTCATTAGAGATATTGCCGTCAATCATCCCTGAAATCTGGTATTCAGGCCAGTTAAACGGCCTCTGTTGCTCGGTGATCTCAATGCCACTCTCGCGCAAGTCGTTCATCAGCATCTTTTCCTGGTTGTTGCCTTCGTCAAAGATATATTGGAGATCAGTATCGGGCATAAGTTGTTTATCCCAGGAGGTTCGCATATAGGTCAACTTGCGTTCACACTCATCACCCAACGCGGAGGCGCGGTTTGAATGGCAAGGGTAGATTTTTAACTTAGATGCTTTGTAAGCATCTATTTGTTTGATTATATCTACCATCTTAATCACCACCTTTGTAATTCTGGACATGAGTGCAGATGTCCTCATAAAATTCTCTCTTTATTTCCTTCGTAGTGGTAATGGCATAGGTCTTGAATAACCACTCTTTGAACTCCTGTTCCGGCATCCCCGATGACTTGCCAATAGCATAGAGGCGTTTCTGTTGAGGTTCGGAGATTATGTTCAAGTTACTACCGGCGTTTCCGTTCTTGTATTCAACCCGCGCGGCCTTCTCTTTGCTTACACCATAACCCTCTAACTGTGTCCAGGTGAGGTTGCGGATACCTAAGAGGCGGGTTACGCCGTTGACCATCATGTTGGTATAGGCGGCCTTCATAATGTTCGTTTCGTCAACATCATGGAGAGGCTTAAACGCCTGCGCTTTGCTATCCCATGCAAAGAACTTATCCCTGCTTGAGCAAGCCCCGATTGCCTCAATAGAGCCACCCTTCCAGGAGAAAGTGCCTTTATACTGGTAGATATAGTAACTTCCTTTCTCGTCGGTAGAATACCTCTTGTCATAAGAAGTATTATTGAGGTTTACCCCGAATAACGGCATGAGTTTCTCCGCACCTGAACAGGTAAGATAGGGTTTACCCATCTGATCTATCCAGTCATACGAGTTGGTTCGAGATATGGCTATCTGCAAAATCTTCTCCAGAACCTTGACCTGTTTCTCGGCATTGGCAATTACTAACTCAATGCCTTCTTCAATATGCAAAACTTCTCTTTCATCTTGCGGTTGTATTGCGAGTATATCTTTATGTTCGTCCATTTTATCTTCTCCTTTTTCTGCTAATGTTTATCTTCAATAACTGACATCGTTTCTTAAGGCAATGTGTCAAAGCCTTATGGTATGGAACTTTGCTTGATTTTTGCGGATGCATACATTCGTATCGCACATTTATCTCACCTCCTCCCGGTTTGCTTCTTCCATAATCCTTAAGTTCAAGAAAGAACATCTTAATCGCTTAGCTTTAGAGCAAAACGCCTCGCATATCCTGACTGACCAGTTGTCCTTTTCATACATTGCCTTGCATATCTTTTGGCTTAATACCATCTTTCCCACTTTCCCTTTCCTCCACACTCCCGGCAAGGTAGCATTTCTGTCTTTCTTAACAAGTGCCATAGCTGAAGTGCCTTTTTGAATATGCCCTTTTCTCCATAGAATTGGTTAATGACATATTCTTTCAATTCATCTGTATCGGCATACACCTCACCCTCGCCGTTGCACTCATCACATACCACTACTTGCCAATGGTAATTGGCAACACTGTTGCCTGAACCACCGGAATATCCTGACTTAACGATTGTCATATATCACCTCCTTTTGTAAGAAATATTTAACTAATCTCACCCAATTAGGATTTATATCAGGTGGAGAATAGGTCTTACCAAGAAATACGATAAAATCACCCTTACCATTCCACCGTTGTCTTGCGTGGCGAATTGTATTAAGACAAACTTGCCGAGGATTTTTACATTTAATCATTATGCCGTAAGGGTGGGATTTGCTGTTTTCTGCTTTAAAGATTGCATTGGCGAGTTGGGAATCGGTATAAGCAAAGGCATTAGAAAAGGACAACACCACTATGATTAAAATTACTACCCATCTTCTTAAAAAATGATGTAATTTTTGATGTTCTCCGTTTTCTAAAAGTGCAATATTTTCTTTACGATTGTCGTCTTTAATACCGTTTATATGGTGAATTTGTTCTTCAGATTTAAGATACCTTCCAAGTTTCTTTTCCATAACAAGGCGGTGTTCATAGACATAACCATTATGATTAAAGGGGTGATCAGGAATATAAATTAAGATATACCCTTCAGACTGTCTAAATTTTCTACCTTTATTTATTAGTC
>Ga0315294_10002126_pt1 | contig 21665 bp, 19 predicted proteins | sample YL17G13_40_MG_FD_203626 | JGI IMG/M metagenome (GOLD analysis project Ga0315294, IMG submission 203626) | Sediment microbial communities from Yellowstone Lake, YNP, Wyoming, USA - YL17G13_40 | ecosystem: Environmental > Aquatic > Freshwater > Lake > Sediment | place: USA: Wyoming | collected...
AGATAATTTCCGAGACTTTCGCGGGATTCGAAAAAATATGTTGCCGGTATATCGATTACATAATACCCGCGACCGAATCGATCGCCGAGCATTTTCCTTTACCCAATAAAGAGATCATTAACAACTACCCTTTTATCGCTTTGGTCCAGGAGGATGTCCGATCCCATCTTGAGCGCAAGAGTAAAAATCGCCTGGTTTACGCTGGCGACTTATCCGCGGAGCGGGGAGTCCGAGAACTAATTCAATCTCTGGGATTTATCGATAAAAAATATAATCCCCGGCTATCGTTAATCGGGCGATATAGCAATTCCGCTTTCCAAAGGGAAATCGAGAAGATCGACTCTTTTCGGCTGGTTGATTACTTCGCGTGGATGCCTTTTTCCGAGGTGATTGACAGATATAAAGAATCTGATATCGGCATGCTGCTCTACCTGCCGAGACCCAACCATATTTCCGCGATGCCCAACAAGCTTTTTGAATATATGGCACTCGGCTTGCCGATTATCAGCTCCAATTTTCCGCTCTGGAAAAAGATCGTCGAAGGCAACGGCTGCGGGATCACGGTGGATCCGCTTAAACCCCGGGAAATCGGTCGGGCCATCGGCGAATTGCTGGGTAATGAAAAATTGCGCGTTCAAATGGGTCAAAACGGACGACGGGCGGTCCGGGAAAAATACAACTGGGAAATCGAAAAAGAAAAATTATTATCGATCTACGTTAAGCTTCTTGGCTAGCGGAAAACATTGACAGAAGCACAATTTTAGATATAATGGGGGCATGAACGCAGCGGTTATCGGCGTCGGGAACATGGGGCGGCATCACGCCCGTGTATATACCGAGTTGCCGGGCGTCAAACTCGTTGCCGTAGTCGACAGCAACGATAAAATCGGCCGCGAAATCGCTGAAAAATACGGCTGTCAATATTACCCGGATTATGAGAAGCTTTTAAAGCACGAGAAGGTCGACGTCATTTCGGTCGCGGTGCCCACCAGCTTGCATAAGCAAATCGCCATCGCTTTTCTCGAACGTCGAATCCCGGTATTGCTGGAAAAGCCGATCGCGGATACGATATCTAACGCCCGCGAGATAATTGAGGTCAGCCGGAAGAACCATACCACACTATGCATCGGGCATATCGAGCGTTACAATCCGGTAATTCAGGAATTGAAGAAGCTCATCGATAACCACCGGTTCGGGGACATCATTTCATTCGGGACGAAGCGGCTCGGTTTGTTTCCTTCACAGATCAAGGATGCCGATGTAATAATCGATCTCGCGGTACATGATATCGATATCTGTAATTTTTTGACCGGACGCAGGCCAATCAGCGTGTACGCGGTGGCGGGCAAGGCGCTAAACAGCAAAAGAATCGATTACGCCAGCATTTTTTTGAAATATGAAAAATTTAGCGCCGTCCTCCAAGTGAACTGGATAACACCCATTAAGATCCGGGAACTTACGGTCACCGGGACCAACGGTTACGCGGAGGTAAATTATTTAAATCAGAGTATCAAAATATATAAATCTAATTACGAAAAGACTTTTGATTCCTATGGGGACTATATCGTCAAGTTCGGGATTCCTCATATTGAAGAAATGGCCTTGAAGACGCAGGAACCGCTGAAGAACGAAATCGTTAATTTTTTGGCGGCGGCGGTCGGTAAAAAGTCCAATATTGTGACGGCCGAGGATGGATTATTGGCCCTGGAAGCGTGTTTGAAGGCGAGGGATTCGTACCAGGAAAACAAAATAAAGGAGGTTATTGGTGATATATAAGAATACAAAATTAGGTCAAAACGTCGTTGTCCAAGACGGTGTGTTTATTGGTTTACCTAGTCGGGACTATCTTAATAAACCGGAGATAGAGTGGCCGATGACGGTCATCGGCGACAACGGCATTATCCGCTGCGGCGCGATCATTTACTGTTCCATAAAAATCGGTAAGCAATTCAAATCCGGTCATAATATCATGATCCGGGAAAAAGTGACGATTGGAGACAACGTTTTAATCGGCACGAACAGCGTTGTTGACGGTGATTCGCAGCTCGGCAATAATATCAGTATCCAATCCATGGTTTATATCCCGACCTACTCTGTCCTTGAAGATAACGTTTTCATTGGACCCGGGGCGACCTTTACCAACGACCCTTACCCGATCCGCATGAAAGGAAAATTATTGGGGCCGGTATTAAAAAAAGGCGCCTCGGTCGGTGCGAATGCAACCATTCTGCCCGGTGTCATAATCGGAGAAGGCGCTATGATTGCGGCCGGTTCCGTGGTGACCAAGGACGTGCCCGCCTGGAGTTTGGCTATCGGCGCGCCGGCGAGATTTAAGGATTTACCCCAGAACTTAAAAACCCTGAATATAATATAACTATTGGTTTAAATTCATCCCGGGATTATTTAAAGAAGGATAATACCGAATCAATTACGTAATCTACCTCCCCATCGGTCAGATCTTGAAAGATGGGCAGAGAAAGGACTTCCCTGCTTACTGCTTCCGCAATCGGCAATGAACCCATCCGGTATTTGAGATAACTTAAAGCCGGTTGGAGATGAAGGGGAAGAGGGTAATGGATGTCGGTGGCGACTCCCCGATCCTTCAAAAACTTTTGCAACTCATTTCTTTTTTCCGTGCGGATCGTATATTGGTGATAGATGGTTTCATTATGGGTGGCGATAAACGGTACCTTAACGTAATTTCGGATCCGTTCGTCGTATTTTTTCGCGATCTCGCGACGGCGCTTATTCCAACCGTCAAGATATTGTAATTTAATCCGTAAAAATGCCGCCTGCAAATCATCGAGCCGGTCGTTATAACCCAATATTTCATGGTAATATTTTTGCTTTGAACCATGGACGCGAAGGCTTCTTATTTTATCCGCATAAGCATCGTGGTTTGTGAATACAATCCCGCCATCACCGAGCGCGTTCAAATTTTTTGTGGGATAGAAACTTACTCCCGAGAGGTCGCCTAGCGCGCACGCTTTTTTCCCTTTATAGACAGCCCCGAAGGCCTGAGCGGCATCCTCGATGACGATCAATTGATTTTGCCGCGCGATTTTGTTTATCGAATCCATGTCCGCAATCTGGCCGAAAATATGAACCGGCATGACGGCGCGGGTTTTTTTGGTGATTAACGCCGGTATTTTATGGGGGTCAATATTAAGGGTGTCGGCTTCGATATCGCAGAACACGGGAACCGCCCCGAGTTTTGCAATTACCTCGGCCGTGGCGAAAAAGGTGAAAGGCGTGGTTATTACCTCGTCACCCGGCCTGATATCCATCGCTTCCAAGCACAGCGTGAGCGCGGTTGTACCATTGGCCGCGCCAAAGGCGTATTTACATCCTACGTAATCGGCCATCTCCTTTTCAAAGGCTTTTAATTCCTCGCTTAGGACGAATTTGCCGCTTTGCAATATTCTGGCAAAAGCATCTTTAAGTTCCTTTCCCAGAATTTGATGCTGACGGTTGATATCGATAAACGGAATGTTCATGTTTTGATGGCTCCTTTCATGAAAGGGTTATTATATCGAACTTTTTACCCATGTCAAGAAGCGGTAATCTTGACTTTTACCGACCAATGGATAAAATACAATCCTATGGAAAAAGAAGGGATTGCGGAAGACATAAAATATTTAAATTATAAAATTGTCGTTGCCGGCCTCGTGCTTACTATTATCTTCAGCGTTCCGTTTGCTTTTTTTCTGGCTAATTTCAAGTATTCAGAGCTATTCCTTTTATCCCTGGCGGTTGTCATTCTGTCCGTCATCCTGATGCGGAAAACCGGTCCCTTGTTCAATTTCAAGAAGCTGACGATCACGGCTTTTTTCTGGTATACCTACATGCTTGTCATATACATCCCCGCTTTCTTTATCTATTTCGAAAAGGTCGGGCCATACCGGAATATTTTTTTCATCGCCGTCAACAGCGTCCTGATAACTATTCCTCTCGGCGCCCTCGTGGCCAATAAACTATTTTGGTTCAAGAAGGAAACAATCGACGGATTTTATGAAAAACCCATCCAAGCCGTTGACTCCGGACCGGCGCGGAGAGTTTTTCTGGGTCTTCTCGGTTTCTGCGTTTTCTTTACGATGATGTATATTCTGGAAGTGAGAAAAGTGCCTTTGTTTGAAATTTTGAAACATCCCAACCTGATTGATTTCGCCCGCATCCTGAGGGCCGAGAGTTTTTTGAACCTGCCTTCGAAATTCAAATACATATACAGCTGGATCCGATCAGGTATTTACCCCTTTTTAATAATGTATTCCTTCGGCAATTTCATCGTCCTGAAAAAGAAGTTTTGGAAATGGTCCTTTTTTTCTTCTTTCATATTTGGAGTTTTTTTTAATTCCTTGACCACGGAAAAGTTGCCGGTCGCGGCAATTTTTATCATGCTGATGTTGTTTTATCTTTTATACAAAAACTGGAAAATCAATGTTCTTTTTTACGTAATTGCCCCCCTCGTCATTCTGGCCATACCGACTTTATTTTTGACTATCATTATTCCCAAAGAGCAGGTTATTTTGCAGAAAATGGTGGGCAGCATCATTACTCGGAGTTTTCGAGTCCCGGCCGAAGTCCTATATCTGTATTTTGAAATCTTTCCGGATAAGATCGGTTACCTGGGTTTTTCGGCGATCAAAACGATAGCCTCATTCCTGGGTTTGCAGTATTTCGACATTCCGGTTTTTGTGATGAAGTATTGGCTTAAAACCCCGGTGACAACGGGCTACGCGAACGCCTGTTTTGTCGGCACCATGAATGCCGGGTGGGGTATCGCCGGAGTGTTATTTATCGGCATCTTAGCGGGATTTCTTCAGCAGGCCGCGCAAATTTTTATTGTAAAACGATTTCGCACGATACTCTCCCTTACCCTGTTGACTCTCCTGATGTATTTATCCTTCAGTTTGAATTCCGCCGAACTTTTCGTCATTTTGCAAAGCTTGGGCGGATTTATATCGTTTTTAGTTTTCTGGCTGATTTACCGGAAGGAAAAGGAGCATTACTAATCACCCCTCCGGATCCGGTTTTATTAAGATGGAAAAACAGGGATAAACGGATATGAATTTTTTGTTCCCTTACATGGCGCGCTGGAAAGCGGTGAATTGGACGCGCTACCATCAAATTTTTTCGCAACTGGCGACCCTCGGCCATAAAATTTATGTGCTCCAACCGCCCCCGACCAATATCCATGAGACCAATTTTCAGGAAATTGATGTTCAAATACCGCCCAACATTAACCTCTTTGACATCCCGGTCGATGCCAGAATTTGGAAGCGTAACTTCCCGCTTAACAAGCTGATAAAAAAAGGATACTACTCCGTTGTCTCCGGTAAACATGTCGGTGCGGCGATTAAAAGACTCCACATCGACGTGCTGCTGGTTTATAACCTGCCACAGTATCCGCTCCTGCAGCGGGCCGGTTGTTTTACGGTTTTTGATGTGGCGGACGACTACGTTCCAATGTTGCGGTATGAATTGGGAAAATTCGCCAATCCCTTTGTAACCAGCCTGGGCCGATATGTTATGAACCGGATGATGCTAAAAGCGGATTTAATTACCGTGCCCTCGTACGTTTTAGCGGATTCAATATATCCCTATAAAAGCAATAAATTGAAGATTCTGCCCAATGGCGTCGATCTCAAGGAGTTAGTACCTTCGGGGATTGATAAAAGCGCGGGCCAGAAACCGATGGTGGGCTTCGTGGGCGCCTTTGAATATTTCGTCGATCTGGACTTGATCCTGGAAATCGCCCGACGCCTGCCCCAAATTCAGTTCACGCTTGTCGGATCCGGTCGTGAATTTCCCAGGATCAAAAAGAACGTTGCGGAAATGAATTTGAAAAATGTCATCCTTACCGGTCCGGTGCCGCATAGCAAAATCGCGACCTATATCGACGCCATGGATATTTGCCTTAATGTCTTCAAAAGGAACAAAGTCACCGAGTGCGCGATTCCCATAAAGCTTTTTGAGTACTTCGCGATGAAAAAGCCGGTAATCAGCACGGGGCTGAGGGAGCTTAAACTTTTTGATAAGCAGTATATGGTTTTTGCCGATACGGCCGATGAATTTATCACGGCCATAAAAAATTTTCTGGCGGACAAGAAATTAGCGGAAGAATACGCGCAGCGTGCTTACCGCGTCACAATTCAGCGCTATACTTGGAATAACCTCGCCCGGCGTTTCTTGGATTATATCGAGGAGCGGAAAGCGGGTCGTTAACCGACCGGTTCCTTATAGATTCCATTTTACCAATCTTTAATATTAATTGTTATGATAGTAATTTAATTCCTATTGACATTTAATGGTCAGCAGTTATAATTAAACTAAGGACCGTATAAAATGTTAAAATTTATGTTTGTCTTGATCGTGATTTTTGTAAATGTTGCATTTAGCCAATGGTTAGAAACAACCATATACTTATCGGACACATTATCTAAAGTCGAAAACCCGGATGTGTTCGCTTACAACTCGACCAACGATAAAATCTACGTTGGAGGTAAGCGGGGTTTAATGATCATCGACGGCTCGACCAACCAAAAGATCGCGAAAATTGTGAATTTCACGGATATAAACTCATTGTGCTGGAATTCCCTCGGCAATAAAATATATTGCAGTGACGGCAACGCGATAAAGGTGATCGACGGGGCATCGAATAGCATGATCCGGACCGTCTCGGTTGGTTTCAAAGCGGGCCCGCTTATATTTAACGATCTCCATAATAAAATCTACGGTATCAACATAAATAGCAATACGATAAATGTGATTAACGGAACGAACGACAGCATTATGAAAACGGTATTGGTCGGGGATATGCCCAAGGCATTATGTTTTAATCCCGGTGATGATAAAATATATTGCGCGAACCGCGCCGGCGACGATATAACCGTCATCAACGGCACGAACGATCTGGTAACAGCAACCATCTCTTCGGGCGACCAGCCGATCGCCATGGTCTTTAATGCAAATGATGACAAGGTCTACTGTGCCGATTACGGAAGCGACAACCTGATGATAATCGATGGAATCACGAACCAGGTCTTGACGACGGTCGCCGTGGGTGATGAACCAATCGCGCTGGCCTATAATATTGCCGATAACAAAATTTATTGCGCGAATCAGGCGAGCGACGATGTCACGATCATCGACGGAGCCACGGATCAGGTGATAACTACGGTTGCGACGGGCGAAGCCCCGAACGCGCTGGTCTATAATCCGATCGACAATAAAGTTTATTGCGCCAACGGAAAGGGCAACACCATTTCTATTATCGACGGCTCGACGAATAATCTTATCGCTTCGGCAACCGCCGGCGGCAGTTTGCCGTGCGCGTTGATCTTTAATCCCGCCGATGATAAAATATATTGCGCCAACTCACTAAGCAGCAATGTGTCCATATATGACGGCGTGACAAACGAATTGATCACCACCCTGATGTTATTATGCGCACCCGGTCCTTTGGCGTACAACGTAACCGACAACAAAGTATATTGCGCGAATACCGCCGGCAGCAACTTGTTTGTTGTCGACGGCGCGACCAATGCGGTTATTGGATCTGTCCCAGTTGGCGGTCAACCGACGGCGCTTTTATACAACGGGATCAGCAACAAAATCTATAGCACCGGTTCGGTAGATAATAAGGTGACGATCATCGACGGTTCGATCGACACGGTTATTTCATCGGTCCCGGTCGGTAAAAATCCCAATGCCTTGGCGTTAAATAACTATAACAACAAGGTCTATTGCGCAAACAAGGGCGATTCAAGCGTTTCCGTCATAGACGGCACAGCCGACACGGTGGTTGCCATCATCCCGGTTTCCGGCGCCCCCCAGGTGCTGGCCTATAATTCCATTAATAATAAGATATATGCAGGTAATAATATATCAACAGTAGGTTATAATGATAATGTTGCGATCATCGACGGCACGGCCGATACGGTAATCCGCGTTCTCACCTTCGGGGGGCCGAGCTATTATCAAGAAAAGGGAATGGCATATAATCATATAAACAACAAAATTTATTGTACGGATCGGGGCGCAACTAAAGTGCATATAATTGACGGGGCCAGCGACGCCTATATTACATATGTCGGTGTCGGTTTATGTCCGCAGTTTTTAACTTACAATCCGGTCGATAACAAAATTTATTGCGCTAATATATACTCGTTAAATGTTTCGGTCATTGACGGCGCAAATAATAATATTATCACATCGGTTAACGTTGGATCTTGGCCCCGGGCTTTGATATTTTCCCATCCGGTTAATGATCAAATTTATTGCGCTAATTATCTCAGTAATACGGTATCCGTTATCGATGGGCGCAATAATTCGGTGACCGCAACGATTCCGATCGGTTATCATCCCATTGCCTTTACGTGGAATTCTGCTAATAATCGCACTTACGTGGCAAATGAAAACATGGATAATCCCTCCATCTCAGTGATCCATGGCGATACATTGGGTTTGGATGAATTAAGTACCGTATCGTCCAACGCCATAAGGATTCATATATTCCCTAATCCATTTGTGGGATCGATAAATGTAAAATATGTTGATGTAAATTACAATGGACCCATTGACTGCAGAATTTATGATTCGGGCGGAAAATTAATTAAAAAAATCGATGCTTTATTAAAACCCGGCAATATATCCACCGGGTTTATCTGGAATGGCCATGATAATAACAGCGCGGAAATGCCGGCGGGGATATATTTCTGCCAAATCGAACAAAACGGCATAAGGATAATCGAAAAGATGGTAAAATTAAAATAAAATGCATGAATTGATATTAATTTTGATGATAACCATATTTCCCGGGGAATCCTCGGCCGGAACGGCGGTCTTAAGCACGGCGCCGAGTACGATGAAGAATATCGCGGCCATTTCCAGTCAGCATGTGTTTATACCTCACCCGGCCACGGTCGGCGCCAATCCGCCGTTAGATAACAAGACAAATGAATTCGATTTTTCACCGCATTATAACCACGACGATCGCTGGGGTATCTGGATTAAGATCGATCTCCGATTCGATGTGTATGATGTAAAAATTTCCTCATCCCCAACCGGCGAATTATATGCTATTTCAATCTGGGACAGTCTGGATAATGACCATATTTTAGTGCATCGCTCAACCGATTGGGGGTGGAATTGGTCGGTATATTGGGAGTATAATTTTCAGAGAGATTACAAGATTTCATCACCCGGAATTGATATCGTTAATGATACCATAATAATGTGGTATGTTATTCATCAGGTTGCCGACAGCACGTGGCGAACATGGTTTCGGGCATGCCTGCCCGGGGCAAATGATAGCTGCATATACTCCGGCTCGCCAACCGGCGGCTTTAATCAATGCGAGTATCGTGATTTGAACCTTGCCGACGATTACTCGCCGTATTATGAAGAAAGCGAAAACTTATATACAACCTGGGTTGAATCTTTTGGCAATGGTCCGGACAGTACCAGAGTCATGTTCGCGCGCTCATATGAACTGGATGTGGGGAATTGGGAACTCGGCCCGACCAAACTATATTCGACGGCGGGCGCGAATATCTTTTTTGCCGGGACGGACATTGCCTGCGGTCCATATATGGAGGCGCTGTGGATTACCGCCTGGTTGCATCCTAGCGGTTATCCGGCGACTTACGACCGAAGCATATGGGGATGGATATCCACGGATTCCGGCGCGACCTGGAGTTCGGAGAATATCCTAACGCCGATGGATAATCATATGGATGAATATGATCCGAGGATCGCCGCGTCGCATCTTAATAGCAATTGGGTTATTCTTTTTACCCAGGTGGACACTAATTTTGCCGGCGATCGTGACGTGGGTTATCTTTACTCAATCACCAATTATACCTGGACGTCGCATACGTGGGTTACGCCCTATGAGGAGTATCTTCCCGATATCTGGGTGGATTATTTCAGCAGCGCGTTTTTCGGTGTTTACCGGCAGGACGGGAATACATTTGAAAACATTCAATTTGATAAGGCCAATAACAACAATCCATCTTCATGGTACGGCCCGCGAACGGTCACCGAACAAGGGCTCAATTTAAGCGGTATTTACCGACCTTCAATAAATTATAACATTGTTAATGGTGACGCTATTGTCGCCTGGACCCAATGCGAAAATGCCTATCAAATTTGTTTTACATCGCAAAGCTGGTTGAATATTTCCGGCAAAAAGGATTCGCATTATTTAGATGAATTGGTTGACATTATCCCCAATCCTAATGGGGGTAAATTTAAAATTGTAGGTAAATCAAACAAATTCGATCTAAGCAAGATATCCCTTTATGACGCATCCGGCTGTTTGGTTGCCCGGTTGAAAAATATCGATGGAACACCCGGCCAAAACACCGTTTCATATTCAAACCCATCCTTGACGCCGGGAATTTATTTTTTACGGATCGAAGCCGGCAGTAATAGTCAAATAAGAAAAATAGTTATCGTAGACTAAACCAATACGGAATTCAAGAAAAAATCCTTGACTTTAAAACAAGATTATATATCATATACGCGAACCGGGGTGGCGGAACTGGCAGACGCAGTTGGTTCAAGAAATAATAAAACCGGTCAGTTTTTCTCAAGAAATTCGACAATCGCGCGGGCGTAATCGTCGAAATCAGGCAGTCTTTTTTGTAATATATCATACACTTGGGCGGTTTCGATCTCAAGATAATCATGGACCAGGATATTTCTGAATCCGACCATGTTCCTGCCCTCTATTACTTTTTTATCCAAGACCCGCCTCCTGGATTTTCCGGTTCAACTGCTGCGCGTGAAAATTAAGATATCGTTTATAATCATAATATAAACCCATGGATTGGGCCTGAAAAAGGGCGCGCCGGTCGGGATCATGTTCATATAGGATAATCCCTTTTTCAAACACTTGTGCCCGGATTAGAAGATTGGCCTGGTTTAGGATCACGACATCGGTTCTCCGGCCGGTCAAGTTTTGGAGGTCGGCGTTTAACCGGCTGCGAAAAAGTATAGAATCTTTCAGTATATGATCGTCAACAAGAATGGCGATGTCGATATCGCTTGTATTCCGTGTTCGCTTTGCGGCATGGGAACCGAAAAGATAAGCGGAATATATTTCCGGTTTTCGATCCAGGTAATCACGGATTCTGGTTACCAAATCTTTATCAAAGTTGCGTTTCATGAGTAAAGTGTAATTAATTCCCCGCCGTTGTCAAGCAGTGAGGAGTTTTTATCGCATTCGTTGTATTCACAATATATATAAATACGCTCGAAAATCACCCATTGACATAGATTCCATTTTCTGTATAATTTGATACAGGATATGGCATCTATGAAAACGATCGATATCATCATGGCCATAAACCGCACAGGCCGGCGTATCTTCACCGCGGCGGATATCGCCAAGCTGATCGGCTCGAACAACGCGAACACGATCTATAAGACAGCGGAACGCCTGACCAGGAATGGTATTTTGTCAAAATTGAATAAGGGTTTGTATTTCACCGCCGAGATACCTCCCGATCTGTTTGAAATTGCAAATGGTTTGTATGTTCCGTCGTATGTTTCCCTGGAGTCGGCTTTATACCGTTACGGAGTCATCAGCCAGGCGCTGTACACGATAACGTCGGTTTCCACCAATAAATCGAAGAAAAAGGCCGCGTTTAACAATGAATTTGAATATACCCATATCAATCCTAAGTATTTTTTCGGTTACGTCAGGGACCGCGATGTTTTGATCGCTTCACGGGAAAAGGCGCTTCTCGATTTGCTTTATCTGGTGTCCAAAAAGGCGCGTCCTTTCAATTTTGATGGCATCGATTGGAAGGCGATAAACCGGAAGGAATTTAAGGCCTATATGCGAAATTATTCGTTTCTTCCCCTGCTGAATTTGATAAAAAGGATGGGTCTATGATCGAAAGAAAAACAATAACCGATCTCGCCCGAAAATTTGATATCGATGAATATTCGATACTGCGCGAATACATACAGCTGCTTTTCCTCCGGGACTTCTATCAGATTACCGGCAGCGCGAGCGTCTTTTTTAAGGGCGGCACGTTGATCCATTTGCTGCTGCGCTCGTTCCGTTTCTCGGAGGATTTGGATTTCACGGCGGATATTTCAAAAGCAGAAATCAAAAACATGGTTCGATCGACCGTCGAAAAAATAAGCAGGGAAACCGCCGGATTGGAATGCGAATTGATGTCGGAAGACGCCCAGTCTTTGGTCCACCGCTTAAAATTCCCCACGGACCTGTCGATCCGTCCCCTGACCGTCCGGATCGAAATGTCGCTTCGGGAAAAACCCCTGACCCGCAAAACCAGCGTGATCGAAACGGAATTTCCCGTTTCGCCGAATCCGCTGGTCGTTCACTGCGAACTCGAGGAAATCCTCGCCGAAAAGATCCGGGCGATCCTTACAAGGAAACAGGGGCGGGACTTGTTCGACCTGTGGTATTTATTCTCCAAGGGCGTTAAACTGAACGAAAAGTACGTCGTGAACAAGATGCGATTCTATAATAAGGAATACGACAGGAAGGTTTTAATAAAAACCGTCGAGGAAATATCGGTCGGGTCATTAAAGGACGATTTGGAGAAATTTTTACCCAGAAGTTACCGGAAGATGATCGGTGATTTAAAGGCGTCGGTGATCGAAAAAGTTAAAGCCTTGACTTGAGAAACAAATTATATATCATATACCCGAGCCGGGGTGGCGGAACTGGCAGACGCACTAGGTTCAGGACCTAGCGACTGAAAGGTCATAGGGGTTCAAATCCCCTCTCCGGCATCCTTAGATAGGGATTAGGGATGAGGGCTTAGGGATTAGTAAACAGAATTCAATCAAAACACACTAATCGCTAAACCCTAAATCCCAAGCCCTGTAATTTTTCATAAAAGAGTTAATATCTTCATGATTAATAAAATTGGAAAATTACTCTTTAAGTACCGGGCACTGGCGGCAGTGCCTTTTTTTGTTGTCCTGGTCATGCGTTCACGGCCGGTTGGTTCCCTGCTGATTCCGCTTATTTTGACCCTGATCGGCTTGGGAGTAAGGACCTGGGCAGCCGGATATATAGGCATGACGGGGCGGGGCCATGATTTCCGGTCCGAGTTCCGGATCATAAGCGGACCCTTTAAAATTTTACGCCATCCACTTTATATTGGCAATTTTTTTCTGGTCGCGGGAACGATATTACTATTCAACCCCGCGTGCTGGCTGGCCGCGGTTTTGATCGGGATTTTTCTGATCGAATACGGGATAATAATCGCCGGCGAGGAGAGATACCTTAAAGATTTACCAAAAAGGGAAGAAAGATTCACCCTGCATAGACTGCGCCACGAACTCTCGACTCTAGCCGTGGTGGCGGTTGTATGGGTTGTGTATTTTTTAAAAATAAACATCGCGCGATGAATCGCGCAATTACAGTGCAACGGGGCGAGACGCCACCTGGCTCAGAGAAAACATATTTATTGTATTCGCCCCATTTATGGGGCGTTTTTATATTAGATATTTGAGTTTATATTTTGGAAGACAAATATTGAGATCCCTCGCTTCGCTCAGGATGACAGGGGAATTAATACCCTTGAGTCGCCGCCCGGTCGACCTTTTCGAAATCCTCGTAACCCTCGATCGAACCGCTGAAGCTGTGCACGTCACAGTGAGCAGTCGGCTCGCTACCCTTGATGAAAACTTCCTCCCTGGGTTGGGGGCAGTATTCGGTGGCCAGTAGGCCGGACTGCTGACAGATCTTGCACCAGATCATGCCTTCGGGCGCCGGGAAATCCTCGGCGTGGAGGGTGTCGACGGAACGCATGATTTCGCCCCAAATCGGCGCGGCGGTAATGCCGCCGGTCGCGCCCCGGTAGATCCGCTGGTTATCGTCATGGCCGATCCAAATGCCGCACGTATATTTGGGCGTGTAACCAACGTACCAGTTGTCCGCGTAATTGTTAGAAGTGCCGGTCTTGCCCGCGGCCGGACCCTTGTAATACTTGCGGACCTCGAGGCCGGTGCCGCCGTCGACCACGGCCCGCATCATGTTGATGATCACGTAGCTGACCTGAGGCGAGAGCCGGCGTTCGGACTGGGATTCGTTCCGCTCGATGACCGTGTTGTCTTTGTTGGTTATCTTGCGAATCATGACCGGCGGGATCTCCTCGCCGTAGTTGGCGATCGTGGAAATGGCATGAGTCAGCTCGTAAAGGCTGACCTCGCAGGAACCGAGCGCCAGGGAGATTACCGGCAGGAGGGGCGACTTGATGCCCAGGTTGTGGGCGTATTTTACCACCAGGTCCGGGCCGATGGTCCGGATCAAGCGGACCGCGACCAAATTTCGGGAAAGAGCGAGCGCCTTTCTAAGGGTGATCGGACCCATGAACCGGTTGTCGAAGTTCGCGGGCCGGTAAATGCTGTCCACGCCCGGGATTTCCAGGACGATGGGCAGGTCGAGCACGATGTCGGCCGCAGTGAAACCGTTATCCATGGCCGCGGAGAAAACGAAGACCTTGAAGATACTGCCGGTCTGGCGGAACGCCTGGGTCGCGCGGTTGAACTTGCTCTGGCTAAAGTCCCGGCCGCCGACGATCGCCTTGACCTCGCCCTTGTGTTGATCGATGACGACAATCCCGCCCTGCAAGTAGGGCATGACGCTCATCGTGTCAGTCAGGTAGAGCGAGTCGGCCAGAGAATCGAATTTCACCTTGGGCATGGAAAAGTGATATTCCTTTTCGACCTGGGCCAGGTGTTTTTCCAGCATCTGTTCGCAGATCTTCTGGATGCGCAGGTCCATGGTCGTGTAGATGTTCGCGCCGCTCCGGTACAGGAATTCGCCCCCGTACTTCATCTCCAGGTAACGCCGGATCTCCTCGAGATAGTATTCGCCGACGGCCTTTTCCGGTTTGTGTTCGACCACGTTCAAACCCTCGGTGATCGCCCGGTCGTATTCTTCCCGGGTGATGTAATGGCCTTTGACCATTTCCCCGAGGACCAGGTTCCGACGGTTGAGCGCGCGTTTGGGCTGCTTATAGGGACTGTAGATCTCGGGCGACTTGGCGAGCGCGATGATCATGGCGCATTGACTCAGGTCGATGTCGGAGGCCTCTTTATTATAATAATAACGCGCCGCGGTCTCCACGCCGTAACGACCCTGGCCGAAGTTGACCTGGTTCAGGTACATTTCCAGGATTTCGTCCTTGGTGTAGGCGCGTTCGATCCGGATCGCCAGCGCCATTTCCTTGAGCTTCCGGAGCACGGTTTGTTCTTGGGTGAGGAACATGTTCCGCGCCAGCTGCATGGTGATCGTGCTGCCGCCGCCCGTGATCTTCATGTACAGGATGTTCTTGAGCATGGAGCGCAGGAACGCGAACACGTTGACGCCCCAGTGCTTGTAAAACTGTTTGTCCTCGATGCAGATGAATCCGTCCTTCAAGTATTTGGGTACCCGGTCCAGGCTGGTCAGTTCCCGGCGTTCCACGAAGAACTCGCCGACCAGGCTGTCGTTCTGGTCGAAGACCCGGGTCGCGACCGGCGGGCTGAAAAAGGAAATGGATTCGGCCGGCGGCAGGCCGTTCATCACCGAGATGTAGAAGCCGGCGACCAGGCCGAGGCCCAAGGCCGCGACGAAGATCAGGAACCAGCGGAACCGGTGCCTTTTAAGCGAGGGCGGTATCGGTTTTTCCATCGAAGAGATAAATTTTCCGAGGATCGATCTTGAGGTTCAAAGCTTGGCCGCGGACCGCGGTCAGGCCTTCGGGTACGCGCGCCTGGATCGTGTCCTTGCCAGTTCTGCCGTATGCGTAGACCGTGCTGCCCAGGGGTTCGGTAACGTCGACCAAGAGGACCAGGTCCGAACCTGTTGCCGCGGAAAAATCGTCGGGGCGGATGCCGATCGTAACGTCCCGGTCCCGGTATTTTTCAAATCGGTTGTCGAGCGCCAGTTGGAATTCGTTATCCCGAAAGAATGTTTTGTTCCCGTCAATCTGGATTTGACCGGTTATGAAGTTCATGGCCGGATTGCCCACGAATCCCGCGACAAACTTGTTCACCGGTCGCTGGTAAAGTTCCGCCGGGTTGCTGACCTGCTGGATCCGGCCGTCTTTAAGGACGATGATCTTATCCCCGAGGGTCAGGGCCTCGACCTGGTCGTGGGTCACGTAAACGATGGTCGCCTTAAGACGCTTATGGATGTGCGCCAGTTCGGCCCGCATCTGCGCCCGGAGCTTCGCGTCGAGGTTGGAAAGGGGTTCGTCGAAAAGGAAGACCTTGGGTTGCCGGACGAGCGCGCGGCCCAGGGCGACCCGCTGCCGTTCGCCGCCGGACAGCTGGCGGGGTTTCCGGTCCAAAAGCCCGGCAATCTCGAGGATCTCCGCGGCCGTTTTGACCCGGTCCGCGACCTCCGCTTTCGGCAGCCCGCGCATGCGCAGGCCAAAAGACATGTTGTCGCCGGCGTTCATATGCGGGTACAGCGCGTAGTTCTGGAAAACCATGGCGATATTGCGTTTGCTGGGTGGAATTTCGTTGACGCGTTCATTTTCGATAAAAATTTCGCCGGCGTCGGGATCCTCAAGGCCGGCAATGAGTCTTAGGATCGTGGTTTTACCGCAGCCCGAGGGTCCGAGCAAAACCGCGAATTCCCGGTCGCGGATGTCGAATGTGATGTCCCGGCAGGCGTAGACCTTTTTATCAAAAACTTTGGTGACATTATTTAGCCGCAGTTCGGCCATTTTTTACGACCAGCGTGAGGATCTTGACCAGGGTGTTCCTCAGGTCCTTGCGGGAAACGAGCAGGTCGACCAGCCCGTGTTCCATCATGAATTCCGAACGTTGGAAGCCAGGGGGAAGTTTTTCGCCGATCGTCTGTTCGATCACCCGGGGGCCAGTGAAACCCATCATTGCGCCCGGTTCGGCGATGATGATATCGCCCAAAGAGGCGTAGGAAGCCATGACCCCGGCGTAGGAGGGGTTGACCAGGATCGAGATATAGAGAATTTTTTTCTGGTTGAGCAGGGCCAGTTCGGATGAGGTTTTTACCATCTGCATCAGGGAGAGAATGCCTTCCTGCATCCGGGCACCGCCGGTCGTGGAGATGATGATCAGGGGAATCTCTTTTTCCCGGGCGGTGCGGATCGCGCGCGCGACCTTCTCGCCGATCACCGATCCCATGCTGCCGCCGATGAAGCCGAATTCCATGGCGCCGAACACGACCGGGATCCCTCCGATGCTGGCCGTGCCGGTGATGATGCCCTCTTTCATGCCGGTCTTCTGCTGGGCGGCCTTCAGTTTTTTCTTGTATTCGGGGAATTCCAGCGGGTCAAGGGGCTCGATATTGGCGTTGAACTCTTCGAGCTTACCGTTGTCGAGGAGGAGTTGGATGTACTGGCGGCAGTTGATCCGGAAATGGAAGTTGCACTTGCTGCAGATCCAGAGGTTCTTTTCCAGCTCGTTGCGGTACAGGACCTCGCCGCAGCTGTCACATTTGAGCCAGATGCCCTCGGGCAGGTTCAGTTTTTCTGCCGGTTTGGGTTTTAAATCCTTTTTAAACCACATGGTATATATTAACCCATTTTGGGGAAAAGTCAAGATTAGATACGGAAAATTACCCCGTTTATTTATATTTATAACCTTTTTATGATTAATCGGGATGCAAACCTCAACGCGGAGATTATTAAGGATGATGACAGTGATATTATTCTTATTTGAAGAGGTTATTATGCTATTAGCCATACGCAATAAGCTAAAATTGAGCCGAATTTTAATTGACAAAAAGAGCAATATAGTTATAATAGAATCCGGCCCAATTTTTGGAGGGCTAGCTCTAATTGGTAAGGCAGCGGACTTGAAATCCGCCGGGAGCAATCCCATGGGGGTTCGAATCCCTCGCCCTCCGTATATTAGGAAAAGTTCCGTCGGGGGAATTAAAGGTCTCCAAAAGTATCGAAGAACTTTTGGAGAAAAGGGGGCGGAGCCCCTCTTTGGAGAGATGGCCGAGCGGTCTAAGGCACCCGCTTGCTAAGCGGTTTCCTGTCGAAAGATGGGACGGGAGTTCGAATCTCCCTCTCTCCGTTCTGTAAGGTCGCAGGGAACAGGTTACAGGAAGCAGGTTAAAAAAACAAATATATGAGTGAAAACATACGAGTTCGCATGGCTCCGAGCCCGACCGGGTTTTTTCATATCGGCAGCGCCCGGACCGCTCTTTACAACTGGCTCTTTGCCCGGCGTTTCGGCGGCAAGTTCATCATCCGGGTCGAGGACACGGACGCCACGCGGTCGTCGAAGGAGATGATCGACGTGATCCTGGACGCGCTGAAATGGTTGGAGTTGGATTACGACGAGGGCCCGGAAAAAGGCGGCGCCTGCGGTCCCTATTACCAATCCGAACGCAAGGAGCTATACCACAAATACATACCCGCACTCATTGAAGCCGGTCATGCCTACTGGTGTTTCTGCACGTCCGAGGAGATCGCCCGCGAGCGGGAAGAGGCCATAAAGAAAACCGGCGGTTGGCAATACGACCGCAGATGCCTGCGGCTCTCCGCCGACGAGGTGAAGAAGCGGCTCGCCTCCGGCATGGCCAAGACCCTGCGCTTCCGCATCCCGGACAATGCTACTATCGCGTTCGATGACCTGATCCACGGCCGGATCGAAAAGATGAGCAAGGAACTCGAGGATTTCATCATTATTAAATCCGACGGCATGCCGACCTATAATTACGCCTGCGTCGTGGATGACCAGTTGATGGACATCACCCACGTGATCCGGGGCGTGGAGCACATCGCCAACACGCCGAAGCAGGTCTTGCTTTACGAGGCCCTTAAGTGGACCGCACCGAAATTCGCCCACCTGCCGGTGATCCTCGGTCCGGACAAGAAAAAACTTTCCAAACGCCTCGGCGCCCGCTCGGTCCTGGAGTACCGCGACGAGGGGTACCTGCCGGAAACGGTCGTCAACATCTTGGCCCTGCTCGGCTGGTCGCCGGGCAACGACGTCGAGATCATGGACCGGAAGTTCATGATCGACAACTTTTCCCTGGACCGGATCAATCCTTCGAACGCGGTCTTCGACGAAAAGCGGTTGGAATGGATGAACAACCAGTACATCATCAATATCATTGATAATATTACTCCAGGCCGTTTTATCAAACTAACTGTTCCTTACTTAATAAATGCCGGTCTTGTTGGTCCTGATAAATACAACCAGGATCAGAATTATAAAAACGAGATTAATCAGATATGTTATTTGATGAGGCCTCGCCTTAAGGTCCTGAAAGATATCACCAAGGCCCGATATTTTTTTACAGACAATTTCGACTATGATAAGAAAGCTCTAGATAAGCATATGAATAGAGATACAATTAGTTTAATTAAGGAATATTTGTTATATCTAAAACAATTAACAGATAAAGATATTTTTAATTACGATGCATTAGAAAATAATCTCAGAAGATTCGCTGAAAACAAGGGTATCTCACCAGCTAAAGTCATTCATCCTCTTAGAGTTTTTGTTACAGGAACAACGGATGGTCCACCACTATTTGAAACCTTGGACCTTATCGGAAAAGAGCGGGGCCTGAAACGGATCCGCGACATCATTGCCCAATTTGAGGAGCCGCATGCCGGAAAATAATTCGCGCGCGGCAGCAAAGCCGGACACACTCAAACCGATCGCGTACGAGGCCTACCTTCAGCTGCCGGCGTTCCTGGTCATGGTTTCCTCGGCCGTGGAGACGTTCCGCAAAGAGACGATCGGTTACCTCGTCGGCCTCAAGGGCGAAAACAAGTTCCGCGTCGAGTACGCGATCCCCTATCTGACCGCGGAGAGCGGTTTCGCGCACACCACGCTCGACATGAAACGGACCCAGCGCATCAACGAGATCCTCAAAAAATTCTCCGAAGGGTTGGAGTTCATCGGCGATTACCATTCGCACACACTTTTCGGCGAGAACATGGCCACGGTCAAACCTTCGCCCTCGGACCTGGTCACAACTTCGCCCGGCGAGTTGAACCTGATCTGCGCCATCAATCTCAAGAAGCGCGCGGTCCCCTGGCGCGAGAACCGGCACGGCAACCTGGTCGGTTCGGTCGGCGAGTACCATATCGAGATCGGCGGTTATTATGTCGATAAGCCGGGTTTCGGCCGGGTTTACCAGCGCGTCAAGATCAAGTGCCCGGCGATCACCGGCGTCAAGGAACCCGAATAAAATGGGTATCATCGGTCTGGGCGTGGACATGATCGAAGTTTCCCGGATCAAACAAGCAGTCGACCGGAGGCCGGGATTCCTGGACCGGATCTACGGGAGCGGCGAGATCAAATTGTCCGGTCGGGGCGTGGTCCGGTTTGAAGAACTGGCCGGGCGCTTCGCGGTCAAGGAAGCCCTACTCAAGGCGATCAAGACCGGCTGGCGCCGGGGCGCGACCTTCAAGGATATCGCGGTCCTCAACGAACCCTCCGGCGCGCCCTATGTCAAACTCAGCGGTCGAACGAGGGAGATCGCGGATGGTCTGGGCGTGAAAAAAATTCATGTTTCCATCAGCCACACCAAGGAACTGGCCGTGGCGGTGGTGATTTTGGAAGGTTGATCCACTCCCATTTATTTCCTCTCCCTTGAAGGGAGAGGGTGAGGGTGAAAGGAGGTTTAATGAAAGGGATCGTCTTTCTATTCGACGGCCAGGGTGCTTTTAAACCGGGCGTCGGTCGCGAGTTATACACCAAGTATCCTCCGGCGCAAAAAGTCATCGACCGGAGTTCGGAAATCCTCGGTTTTGACCTAAAAGATCATCTCTGGGGCGAGGCCGCGGCCGCGACCAGCGGCCGGACGAGCATCGCCCAGCCCGCGATCGCCGTCGTTTCTCTGGCTTACGCCGAAGTGCTGAAGGACATGGGCGTCGTGGCCGAGGTCGCGCTCGGCCACAGCTTGGGCGAGGCGTCCGCGCTAGTTTACAGCGGAACCCTGAAGTTCGACGACGGGATCCGGATGATCCGGAAGCGCGGTCAGCTCATGGAAAAGGGCGGCCGGGAAGGCGCTATGATGGCGGTCGTCAATGTCGAACTGGCGGTGCTGGATCAGGAGTGTAAGCGACTCAGCGCCGCGATCAACCAGCCACTGGTCGTTGCCAATATCAACGCGCCCGGCCAGATCGTCGTGTCCGGATCCAAGGACGGGTTGAAACAATTGACCCCGTTCGTCAGCCAGAACCACGGCCGGTCCATTCCCCTGGATGTCGGCGGAGCCTGGCATAGCCCGTTCCTAAAAGAATCGTCCCAGGAGTTCGGCCAATACCTGGACCAGTTGGGTTTCGGGATACCCCCAGTCAAATTCTATTCCGTGGTCGAGCAGAAGATCCTCGAAGACGGTAAGGAGATCCGCGAAGCTTTCAAAAAACAGATGCTCGCCCGGGTCAACTGGGTCCAGGCGATCGAGAATTTAAAGACTTTGGGCCACGCAAAATTTTTGGAGATCGGTCCGGGCAAGATCCTGAAGGACCTCGTCATTAAGATCGCGTCCGATATCAAGGTCGACACGGTCGCGGTTTACCCGGATCTCCAGGCGCTGGTCCAAGGTTTTTGATATTATAATAGTTCCCGAGTAACTTAAGTTACATACTCCTACAAAAGGAAACTTCCAGACAGTCTGGAAGTTTCCTTTTGTTTTATACCTCATCACTGCCATACCTTGACTA
>Ga0315294_10002128_pt1 | contig 21658 bp, 20 predicted proteins | sample YL17G13_40_MG_FD_203626 | JGI IMG/M metagenome (GOLD analysis project Ga0315294, IMG submission 203626) | Sediment microbial communities from Yellowstone Lake, YNP, Wyoming, USA - YL17G13_40 | ecosystem: Environmental > Aquatic > Freshwater > Lake > Sediment | place: USA: Wyoming | collected...
GCTCAGGTCGAGAACCCGAGCAAGCCGGGGTCGGGCATCATCTCCGGGCTCCAGGCGTCGGGCAGGATCTCGACTTCGGTGGGCTGGTCCACGACGCTCATGGCCGCCTGCTTCACGTCCTCGGTGAGCTGTGGCGCATACGGGCAGAAGGGCGTCGTCAGCAGCATGCGGACGAGCGTGCGCCCCGGCTCGACCATGACCTCGCGGACCAGCCCGAGGTCCACGACCGAGAGCTGGATCTCGGGGTCCATCACGGTCTCGAGCGCCGCGCGGATGGCGAACTCCTGCTGCGTCGGCGCGCGCGTCGCGCGGGGCGTTGCCGCGTCCGGCGCCGCCGGACGCCGGCCGGGCATCTGGCCGCTGGGCGAGTCAAAGCGGGGCGGCGGGCCGGCGGGCGGGCTCGTCGCGGGCTGCGCGGCGTCCGCGGCCTCCTGCCTCTCCTCGCAGGTCTCGCACGCCACCTGGATCTGGTTTCCGATCACGCGCACCGCGTGCCGCGGCACGGCGGCCGTCGCCGGCATCGCGATCACGGCGCCGGTGCGGATGTCGAAGCGCGCCCCGTGGCGCTCGCACTCGATGACGTAGCCGTCGAGCACGCCGTCCGACAGCTCGCCGCCGTCGTGGGTGCAGAGGTCCGCGAGCGCGTAGTACTGGCCGCCGACGTGGAACACGGCGACCGGCTCGTCGTCCACGCGGACGACCTTCACGCCGCCCTCGGGGATCTCGCCTACCTTCGCCACCGTCATGTATCGGTCGCTCACGCCGTCTCCTCCTCGCCGGGCCACTGCGTGATGCCGTAGGCGCCCGCCTTCAGGGTCTTCAGGGCCAGCAGGGCGCACTTCAGGCGCACCGGGCCCAGCTCGATGCCGAGCAGCTCGAGCACGTCCTCGCGCGTGAGGGCCTTGACTTCCTCGAGCGCGCGGCCCTCCATGCGCTCGCACAGCATCGAGGCCGCCGCCTGGCTGATGGAGCAGCCGTGGCCCGAGTGGCGGATCTGCTCGATCTTCCCGCCCTTCAACGCGATGTCGATGCGGAGCTGGTCGCCGCACAGCGGGTTCGCGTCCTCGTAGGTGATGTCGGGATGCTCGAGCGTCCCGCGGCACCGCGGGTGCTTGTAGTGGTCGAGGATGTTCTCGCGGTACAACTCGTCCCATTCGCCCATCAGTCGAACACCTTGCGCGCGTGGTGGAGTCCCTCGACCAGGGCGTCCACGTCCTCCCGCACGCTGTAGCAGTGGAACGAGGCGCGCGCCGAGGCGTGCACGCCCAGGCGGTCGTGCAGCGGCATGGCGCAGTGGTGGCCGGCGCGCACCGCGATGCCGCGGTGGTCGAGCACCGTGGCCACGTCGTGCGGATGGACCTCGCCCAGCTCGAACGCCACGACCCCGCCGCGCTTCTCCGCGTGCGGGCCCAGGATGCGCAGACCGGGCACCTCGCTCATGCGCTCGAGCGCGTAGCGGGCCAGTTCGCGGTCGTGCTCGAAGACCTGCTCCATCCCCAGTTCCTCGCAGAACGCCACCGCGGCGCGCAGCCCGACGGCCTCGGCGATCGCCATGGTGCCGGCCTCGAACTTCCAGGGCAGCTCGTTCCACTTCGAGCCCTCGAGCTTCACCTCGCAGATCATCTCGCCGCCGCCCAGGAAGGGCGGCATGGCCTCGAGTAGCTCGCGCCGGCCCCACAGCGCGCCGATGCCGGTGGGCCCGAGCATCTTGTGGCCGGTGAGCGCCAGGAAGTCGCAGCCCAGCGCCTTCACGTCCACCGGCATGTGCGGCACGCTCTGCGAGGCGTCCACCAGCGTGAGCGCACCCGCGGCGCGCGCCTGCCGGGCGATCTCCTCGACCGGGTTCACCGTGCCGAGCACGTTCGAGATGTGCACCACGCCGACCAGCCGCACCCGGCCGTCGGCCAGCAGGCCCGGCAGCGCCTCCAGCTCCAGCTCGCCCGAGTCAGTGACCGGGATGAAGCGCAGCTCGATCCCGCGCTCCGCGGCCAGGATGTGCCACGGCACCAGATTCGAGTGGTGCTCCATCACGGTGAGCACGACGGCGTCGCCGCGCTGCAGGTTCGCGCGGCCCCAAGCGTAGGCCACCAGGTTGATGGACTCGGTGCTGTTGCGCGTGAAGATCACCTCGCGCCATGGCGCGCCGATGAAGCGCGCGAGCCGGGCGCGGGCGTCCTCGTAGGCGGCGGTCGCCTCCTCGGCGATGGCGTAGATGCCACGGTGGATGTTGGCGTTGTAGCGCCGGTAGTAGTCGTCCATCGCGGCCAGCACGCTCTCGGGCTTCTGCGAGGTCGCGGCGCTGTCGAGGTAGACGAGCGGCCGCTCGCGCTTCGCGGTCAGCAGCGGGAAGCGCCCGCGCACCTCGCGCGGATCGAAGCGCCCGCGGCTCGTGGCCGCAGCGATCGTGGTCCCAGCCGGCGGTGTCGGCATGGTGGCCTATCCAATCTTGGCCTGGATCACCCCGCGCAGCTGCTCGCGCACGCTCTCGAGCGGGATGCGGTCCAGGACCGGTGCGAAGAACCCTTCGACGACCAGGCGCTGGGCGTCGTTGCGGGGCAGCCCGCGCGTCATGAGGTAGTACATCTGCTCGGGGTCCACCGTACCGACCGTGGCCCCGTGCGTGCAACGCACGTCGTTGGCCAGGATCTCCAGGCCCGGGATGCTGTCAGCGCGCGCCGTCTCCGAGAGCAGCAGATTGCGGTTGGCCTGGTAGGCGTCGGTGCGCTGCGCCCCGGGGGCGACCTGGATCATGCCCTGGTAGACGCTGCGGGCCCGGTCCTTGAGCACGCTCTTGACCAACAGGTCGCTGGTGGTTCGTTCGGCCAGGTGCCGCTGCAGGGTGTGCAGGTCGAAGTGCTGGCGCTGGTCGCCGAACATGAAGCCGTGAACGTAGGCCCGCGCGCCTGCACCCGCGAGCTGGAAGTAGGAGTTGGTCTTGGTCGTCCGGCCACCGAGGAAGGTCTGGATCCACTGCAGCTCGCCGCCGCGCTCGATGCGCGCGCGCTGGTTCGAGTAGTGGAAGACGTTCCGGCCCCAATCCTGAAGATGGCCGTACACAAGCTTCGCCTCCTCGCCGACGTACACCTCGGTGCCGCCGCCGAAGTACGCCGCACCTTCCGCCGTCTCGGAGAGGCAATCCTCGAGCACGGTGGCGCTCGCCCCGCGGCCCAGCACGATGACCGTGGCCGGCGCGCCGGCCACGCCCGCGCCGTCCAGCCACTGGACGAGGCGGATCGGCAGCTCGGTCTGGACACCGTCCGGCACCCAGACGAACGCACCGCCCGCGCGCATGGCCCGGTGCAGCGCGGCGTAGCGGTCGTGGTCGGCCTCGATGAGCGCGCCAAGGCGGCCCTGGAGCTTCTCCGGGTGCTCGCGCAGCGCGCGCTCCAGCGAGCCGACGAACACGCCCTGTCGCGCGAGCGCCGGGTGCGTCTGGTCCAGCACCACCTCGCTGTTGCGCTGGACCAGGAGCCCCAGGTTCTGGGCCTCGCCCGCCAGGCGCGCAACCACCGCGTGCGGCAGGTCTCCCACGTTGCGGGCCTTCAGGCCCGGCGCGAACGGGTCCATCTCCCCCAGCGTCAGCGCGCCGAAGTCGGTGCGCCGCCACGGCTCGAGCCGCCGGTCCGGGAAGGGCAGGCGCGCGGCCACCGCCGCCGCCTCGCGGCGCTGCTCCAGCGCCCACTCCGGCTCGTGCGCGCGCGCTGCTCGCGCCAGCGCCAGCGCGGGCCAGGCGTCGAGCCCGCCCTCCACCGGCTTCGTCTGGGTCCGCGTCTCGGCCGTCATCCTACCGAGCCCTCCATCTGGAGCTGGATGAGTCGGTTCATCTCGACCGCGTACTCCATCGGCAGCTCCTTGACGACCGGCTCGATGAAGCCGGCGACGATCATCGCGGCCGCCTCGTCCTTGGGCACGCCGCGGCTCGTCAGGTAGAAGAGCTGCTCGTCGCCGATCTTCGAGACCGTCGCCTCGTGCCCGATCGAGACCTGGTCCTCCTCGATCTCCATGGTCGGATAGGTGTCCGAACGCGAGGCCTCGTCCAGGATCAATGCATCGCAGTTCACCGTGCTCCGGCAGCCCACCGCGCCCTTGGCGACCTTCACGAGCCCCCGGTAGCCGGCCCGTCCGCCGTCCTTGCTGATGGACTTCGAGACGATCTTGCTGGTGGTGTGCGGGGCAACGTGCACCGCCTTCGCACCCGCGTCCTGGTGCTGCCCCTTCCCCGCGAATGCGATTGATAGCACTTCACCATGCGCACCCGGTTCCATCAGGTAGATGGCCGGGTACTTCATCGTGAGCTTGGAGCCCAGGTTCCCGTCGACCCATTCCATGGTGGCGTCGCGGTAGGCGGCGGCGCGCTTGGTCACCAGGTTGTAGACGTTGTTCGACCAGTTCTGGATGGTGGTGTAGCGGCAGCGCCCGCCGGCCTTGACGACGATCTCGACCACGGCCGAGTGGAGCGAGTCGCTCGAGTAGGTCGGCGCGGTGCATCCTTCGATATAGTGAACAAAGGCGCCCTCGTCCACGATGATGAGCGTGCGCTCGAACTGGCCCATGTCCTTGGTGTTGATGCGGAAGTAGGCCTGCAGCGGCACGTCCACGCGCACGCCCTTGGGCACGTAGATGAACGAGCCGCCCGACCAGACCGCGGAGTTGAGCGCCGCGAACTTGTTGTCGGTCGGCGGGATCACGGTGCCGAAGTACCGGCGGAAGAGCTCCTCGTGGTCACGCAGCGCGTGGTCGGTCGAGAGGAACAGCACGCCCAGCTTCTCGAGGTTCTCCTTGATCTTGTGGTAGACGACCTCGGAGTCGTACTGCGCGCCGACGCCCGAGAGGAACTTCTGTTCGGCCTCGGGGATGCCCAGCCGGTCGAAGGTGCGCTTCATGTCCGCCGGCACGTCCTCCCAGGACTTGGCCTCCTGCTCGGTCGGCTTGACGTAGTAGAAGATGTCGTCGAAGTCGATCTGCATGAGGTCCCCGCCCCACATGGGCATGGGCTTCCTGCGGAAGGTCTCCAGCGCCTTGAGCCGAAACTCCAGCATCCATGCGGGCTCGCCCTTCATCTGCGAGATGCCCTGGACAATCCCGGCGTCGAGGCCCTTGCGCGCCTTGAAGACGAACTGGTCGGCATCGTGGAAGCCGTACTTCTCGGCGTAGCTGTCGCGGATGCCCCCGGTGGGGTTCTCCGAAGCGGTCATCGCGTCGCCGGCTCCTTCCCTTCGCGGACGAAGTCGTAACCGCGGCTCTCAAGCTCGAGCGCCAGCTCCGGGCCGCCCGACAGCGTGATGCGGCCGTCCAGCATGACGTGGACGAAGTGCGGCTTGATGTAGTCGAGGATGCGCTGGTAGTGCGTGATGACGAGCACGCCGAGGTTCGGCCCCGAGAGCGCGTTCACGCCCCCGGAGACGATGCGCAACGCGTCGATGTCGAGCCCCGAGTCGGTCTCGTCCATGATCGCGATCTCGGGCTTGAGCATCGCCATCTGCAGGATCTCGGTGCGCTTCTTCTCGCCGCCCGAGAAGCCGTCGTTCAGGTAGCGCAGGGCGAACGACTCGTCCATCTGGAGCAGCGCCATGTGCTCGCGCAGCAACGCGCGGAACTCCTTGGGCGCGATGCCGCGCTTGGCGGGCATGGAGCCGTCGGTGGCGGCGACCCGCGGGGCGAGCCGCGCGTTGAGCGCGGTGCGCAGGAAGTTGGAGACCGTCACGCCGGGGATCGCGACCGGGTACTGGAAGGCCAGGAACAGCCCGAGGCGCGAGCGCGCGTCGGACTCGAGGCCGAGGATGCTCCGGCCCTTGAAGAGGACGTCGCCGCCGGTCACCTCGTAGCGCGGGTGGCCCATGAGCGTATTGGCGAGCGTGCTCTTGCCCGAGCCGTTCGGTCCCATCAGCGCATGCACCTCGCCCTTGCGCACCTCGAGGCTCAGGCCCTTGAGGATCTGCTTGCCCTCCACCGCGACGCAGAGGTCCTTCACGACGAGATCGGCTGTCTGGCTCATGTCCGGCCCTTCTCCTGGTTCGTTCAGACCGCTCGCGGCCCGCAGGCTCACTGGATCTCTTCCACGCTCACGAATGCCGGGCGCGTGCGCCGCGGGCCGCGGCCCGGCGACGTGTTCATCAGGCCCGCAACCAGCGCCGGTTCCTGCTCCATCCCGTGGTCCTGCTGGCATCGCACGCAGCCCTTGGCCGTCGGGGCCGGGGCCTCGCAGACGCGGCAGGCTTCGAGGTAGGTCAGTCCGGCGGCCAGTTCGCGCTCGAGCTGATGGGAGCGCCGGATGGACTCACGCGTGTCATCCAGCTTGCGCTTGAACAGCGAGCGCAACTGGTCCATCGCCTCGGGGCCCAGCCCCGCGTCCCACCAGGCGTGGACCAGCTCGCGCATCTCCTGCAGCGAGAGGCCCATGCCGTGGAAGAGCTCGATCCAGCGCACGCACTCGATCGCGCCCGGCTCGTAGAGGCGGAAACCGCCACTGGTGCGGGAGGCAGGCTGCAGGAGCCCCAGCTCCTCGTACAGATGTATGGCCCGGGCGGTCTTGCCCGTCAATCGGGCCAGGTCACCGATGCGCAGGAGTCTGTGGGACTTCGAATGGTAGTTCGTCATGAGTCGCACCCTCACGTGTACGTTAGATTCGACTCGCAACGTAAATGGTTCAAACGAAGATCGCAATCCGGAGGTCGCTGGAGGGGAAATCCGGAGAACGAATCGGATAAGAGACCGCCTCGGGTCTCAATATTCCCCAGCAACGGCATCCATCGTCCTGCCGCGGTTCAGGCCTCAGCGGCCGGTCAACCAGTCGATGACCCGCTCGATGGCCCGCGAGCAGACCGGACAGAAGCGCTCGGTGTTGCGGGTGAACATGATGCAGTCGGTCGAGGAGCGATAGAGCCCCTGGAAGCGGTAGCCCGCCCCCTCGAAGGCCCCGACCTTGCCGCCGTACTGCTGCCTGGCGAGGAAGGGCTTGCCCCAGGCCAGTTCCTCGCGGAACAGGGAGTCCATCAGCGCCTCGGGAGCATGGTTCGCCCGCAGCGCCCGGCGGCGCGCCTGGATGCCGGCGGAGAACCTCTCGTACTCCTCCTTGGCCCAGGGGGTGGGCACCGGGGTCTTCGCGTCCACGAGGTCACGCCACTTGAGCACGGCGGGATCCAGCAGCGCGGTGATGTTCGGCTCCCACGGCTCGACGATCGGCGTCGAGGTGTCGTAGGCCACGGCACTCGTGTAGTACTCGTCGGCCAGCGCCGCGAAGTGGTGGCCGAACTCGTGCACGAAGACGTAGGGAGTCGAGCCGCTCCTCGTGGAGGAGGTGGCCATCAGGTTGTAGATCCCGCCCCCGCCGTACTTCTCGCCGTTGACCAGAATCTCGACGAACTCGTACGGGGCCTGCGCCGCGGCCTCGCGCAGGGCCACGTTGTCGCGGGTCAGGACGTAGCGCTCCGAGCCGAAGATGTCGTAGGTAGCGCCGAGCGCGCCGCGGCGATACACGCCGTCGCTCGGCCGGGAGACTCCCGAGTCCTCCGCGGGCGTGTCGAGAGCCCGGACGTTGAAGTCCTTGCGCCGCTCCCGGAAGGGCGGAGTCGAGAACAGCACCTCGACCAGGCGCCGCGCGTCCTCGTGAAAGGCGGGCAACTGCGCCACCGTGTAACCGTCGCCCAGGATCAGCAGGTCGATCTTGCTCTCGGCCGGCCCGTTCTCGAAGATCGTCCAGACCTTGCCGCGGCCGGCGAGCCGCTCGCGGCGGATGTCCTGCGCCGCGGGATCCACCAGGAACGACGCCAGCTCGCGGAAGGTGTTGTCAGGGGAGCGCTTCAACAGGTCGACCTGCACCGGCCGCTGCGGAAACGGGAACCGCACCGACTCGTGGAACGAGCGCCACAGGGAACGAGCCTCGTCGGTCGTCTCCCACTCGCCGTAGATGCTGGCGAAGCCCTGGGCGTAGAGCACCGCGTTGGTGGCGCGGTCGCGCACCTCGAAGCGGTAAGGCCCGAGGTCGAGCGGATCCACCAGATTGACCCGGCTGCCGGGCCACGGTCCCTCGCGCCGCAGACCGTCGAGGGCGAAGCGCTCCTCCTGCGCCATGCCGACGTGGTCGTAGTCGAGGCGCAGCGTCGCCCCGTCCGACCACTCGTCGAGGGTGGGCACCCCCAGCGTCGGCACCGCGCCGGCCGCGAGGGCCGGGGGAACAGCGAGTGGCGACATCGGGGCCAGCAGGATGCCCGCCAGGGTGAAGCAGGTCCACAGACTCGCGCGCGCCATCACCAGCCTCCCAGGAGCGCGGCTTGGTCTCCGCGCCCGTCGAATCCAGGGTGTCGGACTCGCCAACTTCCGTCGTCCCGCGCGACCTTCTCGAGCGGCTGCACCCCCGGCGGCGGCACCAGGCCACCCACCACCATCTGCGCCGTGACGGCGGTCGTGAACGCCGTGGTGCAGGCCATGGCCGTCAGGCCCGTGGCCGGGTCGTGGCGGTCCACGAGCGTGACCGCCTCGACGTGGCCCGGCCAGCGCAGCGTCTTCTCCCCCATTTCGGGCACACCCGGCAGCGTGTCCATGAGCGAACGCAGGCCGTCGCTGTAGAAGGCCACCATCCCACCCACGCCAGCGACCTCGACGTCCTCCATGCCGCTGAAGACCGGCACCGCCACCCGCCGCCCGCTCTGCACGATCCGCGCGGGGCGAGTGTACTCCTCGGTCAGGTCGTCGAGCGACCAGGTCACGCAGTAGCCGTAGGGCTGCGAGCGGTCCTGTGCCACGCCGCCCACCATGATGACCAGTTCCCGCGGAGGGCCGAGCCGCGCGCAGGCCGCGCCCGCCACCAGGTTGGAGATGCCCGGCGCCAGCCCCGCGTCGGGGGTGATGGTCACGCCGGCCGCGCGCGCCACGGTGTCGAGCGACGAGCAGTCCGCCTGGCGCCAGGCCAGTTTGGCGAGTGCGGTCAGGCGCGGGTCGCGCACGTCGGCGACGGTGACGCGCGCCTGCGGCAGCCGCGTGGCGGTGTCGGTGGCGATGACGCGCCCCTGTGCGCCCCCGCCCAGGACGAGGATGTTCATGGTGGCTGGCCTCCGATGGTCATCGGGCGGCTGGCCCGCTCCCGGGTCCTGCAGGGTGCAGCTTCCCCCGGAACGCGGCACGTTGACAGAGAAGGCCGGAGCCCGCCCGTGGGACGGCGGACCGCCAGGACGGACGGCGACGGCGGCTCGCTGGCGCCGGTCGGCGCAAGTGCTGCATGATGTCCGCCAGCCGCTGCCGCGCAATGCGGTTGCACCACTCGAACGGCTCAGGAGAAAGGTCGCCCATGCTCATCGGAGTCCCGCGAGAAGTCGCTCCCGGCGAGACCCGTGTCGCCATCGTCCCCGAGACCGCGGGCAGGCTGGTGAAGGCCGGCCTGCAGGTCCTCGTGGAGACGGGCGCCGGGGCTCGCGCCCATTTCCCCGACGAGGCGTATCGCGCCGCGGGGGCGGGCATCGCCCCGGACGCGCGCGAGGTTTTCACGAAGGCCGACGTGGTGCTGAAGGTGCAGGAGCCCATGCAGAGCCCGGCGCTCGGCGCGCACGAGGCGGACGCGATCCGCGAGGGCGCCGTGTACGTTTCGTTCCTCGGGCGCGATCCCGAGAGCGAGGCGGCGAAGAAGCTCAAGGCCCGTAAGGTCACCGCGCTCTCGATGGAGATGGTGCCGCGCACCTCCCGCGCGCAGAAGATGGATGCGCTGTCGTCAATGGCCTCGGTCGCCGGCTACAAGGCCTCGCTGCTGGGCGCCCTGCGGCTCGGCAAGTTCTTTCCGCTCATGATGACCGCCGCCGGCACCATCGCGCCCTCGCGGGTGTTCGTGTTCGGCGCTGGCGTGGCGGGCCTGCAGGCCATCGCCACCTGCCGCCGCCTCGGCGCCGTGGTCGAGGCCACCGACATCCGTCCCGCGGTGAAGGAGGAGGTGCAGAGCCTGGGCGCCACCTTCGTGGGCGCCGAGCTGCTCGACGAGTCCATGGTGGACGCGGGCGGCTACGCCAGGGAGCTCACGCCCGAGCAGCGCGAGAAGCAGCGCCAGATCGTGGCCGAGCGCGTGAAGCAGGCCGACCTGGTGATCTGCACCGCGGCGGTGCCGGGGCGCAAGGCACCGGTGCTGGTCACCGCACAGATGGTCAAGGACATGAAGCCCGGCTCGGTGATCGTGGACATGGCGGCCGAGACCGGCGGCAACTGCGAACTGACGAAGGCCGGCGTCGAGACCGTCGAGCACGACGTCATCATCCTGGGGCCGGTCAACCTGCCAGCCCAGTTGCCGCTGCACGCCAGCCAGATGTACTCGCGCAACCTGCACGCCCTGGTCATGAACTTCGTGACCAAGGACGGCCAGCTCAACCTCGACTTCGCGGACGACATCAACCGCGACTCCTGCCTGGTCAAGGGGCCGGCCGTAAAGGAAGCGGCGGCGACGGAGAAGGCGTCATGACCGAAGCCGCGCAGATGGTCTCCCAAGTGGATCCGAAGCTGATCCTGTACGCGATCTACATCTTCACGCTCGCGGTGTTCGTGGGCTTCGAGGTCATCTCGAAGGTTCCGGTGCAGCTGCACACGCCGCTGATGTCCGGCACCAACGCCATCCACGGCATCGTCATGCTGGGCGGCATGCTGGTGCTGGCCCACGCCGAGACGCCGCTGCTCACGTGGCTCGGGTTCGCCGCGGTGGTGCTGGGCGCGATGAACCTGTTCGGCGGGTTCGTGGTGACCGACCGCATGCTCGAGATGTTCAAGACCAAGAAGCCCTCGGGGAGGAAGGCATGAACCCGAAACTCCTCTCCGACCTCGCCTATCTGACCTCGGCGATCCTCTTCATCATCGGCCTGAAGTTCCTCAGCCATCCCAGGCGCGCGCGGCGCGGCAACCAGATGGCCGCCATCGGCATGCTGTTCGCCATCATCGCGTCGTTCATCTTCATCTGGGGCGGCGGCGTGCTGAAGGAAGGCTCCAATGCCGGCGTGCTCATCATCGTCGGCATCCTGGTGGGCGGCCTCGCCGGCACGCTCAGCGCACGCTACGTGGCGATGACCGACATGCCGCAGATGGTCGCGCTGCTCAACGGCTGTGGCGGCGGCGCCGCGGCGCTCATCTCGACCGTCGAGTTCGCCAACTTCGCCACGGGCCGGGGCGAGAGCGATCCGCTCGCATCAGGGGCCACGCTGTTCGGCGCCGTCATCGGCTCACTGTCGTTCTGGGGCTCGCTGATGGCGTTCGGCAAGCTCAGCGGCTTCATGGAGCGCGCCATCACCTCGGCATTCCAGAAGTTCGTCACCGCAGTGGTCTTCCTCGCCCTGCTCGCGACGATCGCCTGGATCGGCACGGGCGGCGGCATCGTCGCCTTCTACGCGCTGCTCGGCGTCTCGTTCTTGTTCTCGATCCTCATGGTCGTCCCCATCGGCGGCGCCGACATGCCGGTGGTCATCTCGCTGCTGAACTCGTGCACCGGCCTCGCGGTGGCGGCCACAGGCTTCGCGCTGCGGGAGCCCGCGCTGATCATCAGCGGAACGCTGGTCGGCGCCTCGGGCACGCTGCTCACGCTGCTCATGTGCAAGGCCATGAACCGCTCCATCACCAACGTGCTGTTCGCGGGGGTGGGCGCGGGCCCGGTGGCGAAGCCGGGCGCGGCGACCGCGGGCGGCCCCGCGAAGACGGCCCGCGAGATCACGGCCGACGATCTCGCGATGCTGCTGGCCAACATCCAGACGCTCATCGTCATCCCGGGATACGGCATGGCCGTGGCTCAGGCGCAGCACGTGACGCGCGAGCTGGCTGACATGCTGACGGCGAAGGGCGTGGACGTGAAGTACGCGGTGCACCCGGTGGCCGGCCGCATGCCCGGGCACATGAACGTGCTGCTGGCCGAGGCCAACGTTCCGTACGAGCAGCTTTTCGACCTCGACCAGATCAACCCCGAGTTCGAGCATTGCGACGTGGCGCTGGTGATCGGCGCCAACGACGTGGTGAACCCCTGCGCGCGCTACGACAAGTCCAGCCCCATCTACGGCATGCCCGTCCTGGATGCCGACAAGGCGAAGAACATCGTCGTGGTGAAGCGCAGCCTCAAGCCCGGTTTCGCCGGCATCGACAACGAGATCTACTACAACCCGAAGACCTACATGTTCTTCGGCGACGCCAAGGGGGCCCTCCAGAAGCTGGTGGAGGCGGTCAAGGCGGGCGGTTAGGCTCTGTCTGAGAAGCCGAGGACAAGGCGGTGCGGGAGCGACGAGCGAGTCGTATTCGCAGGACACGTCGCAGCGAGGAGCGACCAAGCCAGCGCACTGATCGCGTCCTTCAGACAGAGCCTGGCCGCTTCGCTTGCGGGCGGAGTCGCAGGTCGTGGACGGGCGGGACGCGAGTCCCGCCCGTTCCGCGTTCCGGGACCCGCCCCCGCTGGCCCTTTTTCGAGGCTGACACCGGCCCGATGCGGTCCTAGACTTGTGTGTGGGAGGGGCATCCCGCTCCACCCGCAGTCCGACGAAGGAGGTCGCCATGCCCTCCATCGACAGCATCCTCGACCGGCAGGTCGGCAAGTGGGAATCGGAGAAATCCGCCCACGTCCTCGAGCCCGGCGCCCGCGACCGGCCAGCCACGACCGTCCAGCCCATCCTCACCGTCTCGCGCCAGCGCGGCAGCGGCGGCAGCCTGCTCGCCCAGCAGATCGCCGAGCGCTTCGGCCTAACGCTGCTCCACCGCGACGTGATCGACCGCATCTGCGAGTCCTCGGGCTACCAGCGCCGCATCGTCGAGTCGCTCGATGGACACGCCCGTTCACAACTGCAGCTCTGGGTCGAGTCCGTGCTGCAGGGCGCCTACGTGGACGCCAGCGATTACCTCAAGGCCCTGCTCGAGGTCATCTACTCGATCTCGCAACTGGGCGGCGTGGTCGTCGTGGGCCGCGGCGCCAACTTCATCCTCGGGCACGAGCGCGGCTTTCACATCAGGGTAGTGGCCCCGCTCGAGGTCCGCATCCGGAACCTCGCCGAGCGCGAGGGACTCGCCGGGCGCGACGCCCTGCGCGAGATCGAGAGAAGCGACCGCGAGCGGACCGGGTGGGTCCGCAAGGTCTTCGGGCGCTCGATCGACGATCCGCTGGGCTACGACCTGGTCATCAACCACGCCTCGATCTCGATGGAGTCGGCGACCAGCCTGGTGGCCGCGGCCGCGCAGGAGAAGCTCGAGCGCCTGAGGACGGCCCGGAAGACCGCGCGATAGGCGGGGCAGCAGCTCCAGCAGATCGCCCGGGGCAGCCGCGACGCAGCGCGGCTCCTTCGGTCGGGCGCGGATTTCCAGCGGCGGGGCGAATCGGCGACAATCGCCCCGGATGATGCCACCTCGGCCCGCGCGGGGGGATCGCGACGTCCCGCCGGACCGCCGACACCTCCTGACCGGGAGAATCGCATGACCCCCAGCCGCTGGCGCCCCGCCGTGCTCGCGATCGCCCTGCTCTGCCCTGCCGTCGGCGAAGCCGCCGCCACCGCGGCGCTCGACTCGCTGGTCGCCGCCGAGCGCGCCTTCGCGACGATGTCGGTCGAGAAGGGCGTGCGCGACGCCTTCATCGAGTTCCTCGCCGGGAACGGCGTCATCTTTCGCCCGCGGGCGACCAACGGCCGGCAGTCCTGGGAGTCGCGCGGCCCGGTCCCTGCCACGCTGGCCTGGGAGCCGGTCTTCGCGGAGGTCTCCGCGGCCGGTGACCTCGGATACACGATGGGGCCGTGGGAGCTGAGACCGAACGACGCGCAACGGCCCACCGGCTTCGGGCACTACGTCTCGGTCTGGAAGAAGCAGGCCGACGGGGCCTGGCGCGTGGCCGTGGACATCGGCACCTCCCACGCGCAGCCCATGCGCGGCCTCGGGCACGTGGACTTCGTGCCGGGCCCGCTCCACCTGCCGCCCCGTCGGGCGCCGGCCCCGGTCGATCTCGCCGCACTCGACCTGGCCTGGACCCGGGACGCGCGCGCCAAGGGCTCGGCGGCGGCCTTCGCACGCCGGGCCGCGCCCGACGTGCGCTTCTGCCGCGACCTCGTGGCCCCGGTGCTGGGCCCGCGCGGCGGGCGCGAGATGTTGCTGGCCATCCCGGGCGTGACGCTCTGGAACCCGGAAGCGCAGCAGGTGTCGCGCTCGGGCGACCTGGGCTGCACCTACGGGATCGTCGAGCGCCGCCGCCTGGGCGGCGCCGCGCCCGACTCGAGCGTCTACCTGCACGTCTGGCGCCGGAACGCCGACGGCAAGTGGAAGGTCGCGCTCACTCTGGAGAAACCCCTGCCGAAGAACGAGCGGGAGTAGCGCCGCCTACCCGATCCGTCCCATCTCGGTCGCGCGCGTGGGCAGCGAACCCGGCGTCGGACGCGGCGCGCGAGAGAGAAACCGTCCGGCGCCGCGCTCGACATCCAGCCTGCCGTCGGCATAGCGGACCCGCCCGTTCACGATGACGTGGGTCGGGCTCCCCTTCACCGCGAGCCCCTCGTAGGGGTTGCGGTCGCACTTCGAATGATGGGTCCGGGCGCTGCGCACCGACGTGGTGGTCGGGTCGTAGAGCACCAGGTCGGCGTCGCTGCCGACCGCAATCTCGCCCTTGCGCGGGTAGAGCCCGAAGATGCGGGCCGGGTTCGTGCTGCCGACGGACACCATGCGCTGCAGGTCGAGGCGGCCCGCGCAGACACCGTAGGTGTAGAGCAGCTGGAGCCGGTCCTCGATTCCCGGCAGGCCGCCCGGGATCCGCATGAAGTCGTCCTTGCCCAGGCGCTTCTGCTCCATGGTGAACGGGCAGTGATCGGTGCCGACTGTGTCGAGCACGCCGGCGGCGAGCCCTCGCCAGAGCGCCTCGTGATGGCCGCGGCCCGCCGGGCGTATGGGCGGGCTGCAGACGTAGGCCGCCGCTTCGAAATCCGGCTTCGCGAACACTGTGTCGTCGAGCAGCAGGTACTGCGGGCAGGTCTCGCCGTAGCAGCGCGCCCCCGCCGTCCGCGCGCGCTCCAGCGCCTCGACCGCCTCGCGGCAGGTCATATGCACGATGTAGACCTCGGTGCCGTGGAGCTTCGCCAGCACCAGCGCGCGGTGCGTGGCCTCCCCCTCGAGGCAGCTCGGCCGCGAGACCGGGTGAAACTCGGGGCCGAGATCGCCCTGGGCGCGCAATTCCTGCTGGAGCGCGGCCACCGCGTCGCCGTTCTCGGCGTGCACCAGCACCACCGCCCCCAGCCTCGCGGCGTGCTTCATGACCTGGTAGAGCTCGCCGTCGTCCATCATCAGGCTGCCCTTGTAGGCCATGAGCACCTTGAACGAGGGGATGCCGTGCTCGGCGACCACCGCGCGCATCTCGCCGGCCGAGCGCTCGTTCCAGCCCGAGATGCCCATGTGGAACGTGTAGTCCACGACCGCGCCCCGCGCGCGCTCTTGCCAGGCGAGCAGCGCCCCGAGCAGGGGCTGGCCGCGGTCCGGCACCACGAAGTCCACGATGGTGGTCGTGCCACCGGCCACGCCCGCGGCGGTGCCGGTCTCGAAGTCGTCGGCCGAGACGGTGCCCGCGACCGGCAGCGCCATGTGCACGTGCGGGTCCACGAAGCCCGGGAAGACGAAGCGCCCCGCGGCCTCGAGCATCTGGTCCTTGGCGGAGCGTTTCTCGAGGTTCGGACCGATGGCGAGCACCTTGCCGCCGTCCACGTAGAGGTCGGCGACGTAGCGCTCGGTCGAGGTCACGATCTCGCCCTGCCTGATCAACAGTCCCATGGCGCCTCCATCCCCGGCGACCGCACCCGGCACTTCGTCCACCGCGGCCAGGACCGCCGCGGGCCGCGGCTCCACCACTGTGCGTCACCGTACAACATGCACCCGTGGTCCACCGTCATCAAGGCCGGACCCGGGGCGGAGACGGCGGGCGTGGTGAGCGGGGCGCAGACGAGCAGTGCAGAGCAGACCGCAAGGATCTGGAACGGGCCAGCCCTGTGCGGACCAGCATACACCGGGACCGAGGACCATCCGAGCGCTGGGTGCGCGGCCGTGCCGGCCGCAGTCTCTAGCTGTCCCTGGCGTGCGAACCTCGGGAGAGTGTTAGACTCCCACGCGACGTCACCCTGCCGGGCCGCGCGGCAACCACCCGGCGGCTGCGAATCCGCCACTCGAGGTGGGACATGGGCGAGACCCGCGTTGATCTGCTGCACCTGCTCGAAGACCTGCGGGACGCCTATCCCGGCGCGCTCGAGGAGACGATCCTCACCGAGATCATCGCGAACTCCCTGGACTCCGGCGCCCGCGTCATCCGCTTGATGACCGATCCGCCCGCCCGGACCATCACCGTGCTCGACGACGGAACGGGGATGCAGCGCCGCGAACTGGCGCGCTACCACGACATCGCGGCCAGCACCAAGACCCGGGGCGAGGGCATCGGCTTCGCGGGGGTCGGGATCAAGCTCGGGCTCCTGATCTGCGAGGAGGTCCTGACCGAGACCCGCCGGGGCAGTACGCACATCGCCACGCGCTGGCATCTGGCTTCCCGCAACAAGGCGCCGTGGAAATGGACCCCTCCTCCGGGGATCGTGCCCGAACGCGGGACGGCTGTGAGCCTGCGCGTCTCCAACGCGCTCTCGCCGCTGCTCGACCCGGGCTTCATCGAGGGCACCCTGAGGCGACACTACCAGGCGCTGCTCGAGCCCATGTTCGAGCCGTTGCTCCGCGAGCACTACCCGCACGGAGCGCGCTTCGAGGTCAATGGGCGAGTGATCGAGCCCGAGGTCCGCGTGGCCAGCCTGCCCGGGTCCGACGGACTGGCCCAGATCGAGGTCCGCCTTGCCCGGAAGCGGAAGCCCTCGGCCATGGGCTACCTGGTGCGCGAGACGCTTCCACTGCCCGAGGACCGGCGGGGCCTCGCCATCAGCACGCTCGGCAAGATCATCAAGCGCGGCTGGGACTGGATCGGTCTCTCGCCAGCGACCCCCGAGCTGGTCGGCGGGCTCATCGAGGCCCCGGCACTCGCCGGCTGCCTCACGCTCAACAAGGCCGACTTCATCCGCAGCGGGCCGCGGGGCGCAACCTGCCTCGCCTACCGCAAGGCCATCCAGGAGGTGGTCTCGCGGCAACTGGCCTCGTGGGGAGACACGCGCGGCGAAGCCGAGGAGGCCCGGCGCCGAGTCACGCGGCCAGTCGAGCGTGACCTCGAGCGCGTGCTCGTGGACCTGGCGGATGACTTCCCCCTGCTGGCGTCGCTGGTCGAGCGTCGCGAGGGCGGCCAGCGCCGGCTTCCGATCGGCCGCGGCGAGCATGATGCCCGCGGGCTCGTGGCGACGGCGTTGAGCGGGATTCGCGAGGCAGCGCAGGCTGGAGAACCACAGTCACCACCTGCGGCCGGGGCGGTGGCCGAGGGGCCTCCACCTCCCGAGGCGCCTCTCGAGACCCCGCCAGGCGGATCGGCCACCCTGCCGGGGTTGGGCGGCCCGCGGCGCCCCGCGCGCTATGGTCTCGCCATCCAGTTCGAGTCCCGGCCAGACGAACCGGAGCTGGGCCGGCTGGTCGAATCCACCGTCTGGGTGAACGAAGCGCATCCCGCCTACCGCCGCGCCGCAGCCTCACGCTCCGAGGGCTATCACCTCGCGCTCGCGGTGGCGATGGCGCTGGCCCCCCTGGCGGTCGAGCCGGCCCAGGAACGGGCCTTCGTCAACCTCTTCCTCGAGAGCTGGGGCGGGGCGCTGGAAGAAGGCGGCAAGACCGGGCGCCCCCGGCCTGCCCGGCGCAGGCCGTGGAAGCCGGAGACGCGCACCCGGGGTTCCGGCCGACCTCGAACGTGAGACGAGTCTCCCTGGTCCGGGGACCCTCCACCACCCGACCCCCCGGCGGGGAACTGCGCTCAGCGGCGGATCGAACTCGATGCGCCGCCGCCTATCTCCCCACCTTCCGTTTCATGTCCCGGAACAGCGCGCTCATGTGCTGCCACGCGTAGCGGGCATCGCGGCCGCCGAGCCGTGCGAGCGGGATCCACTCGGCACTGGCAGCATCGTCGGCGGCGCGGGGCACGCCAGCGCGCCAGTGACCCAGGAAGTAGAAGTTCATGGTCGGGAACCAGCCGAAACCCCGCAGGTGATAACGGTCCCAGTAGAAGCCGAGCGGCTCGACGCGCCCGAGCGTGAGGCCGGTCTCCTCCCTGAGCTCGCGTCGCGCCGCTCGCTCGATGCTCTCGCCGGCCTCCATGAAGCCACCCGGCACATCGAGGCGACCCCGCCGCGGCAGGTGCGCGCGGCGCAGGAGCAGCACGGCGTCGCCCTTGAGCACGACCAGACCCGCGCAGGGTCGCGGGTAGTCGTAGATCAGGTAGCCACAGCGCGCGCAGCCGATCTTCCACGGGCGCCCGCCCGCGGTGCGGCGCACGGGGCGACCGCAGCGCGCGCAGGGGAAGGCGGGGCCGCGGCCCCGGGGTCCGGTCCGGCCGCGCTTCTCAGGCGCGGCGCTCACCGCGCGCTCACGGTGATGACCGCCGGCAGCGCCACGGACGGCGGCGCGTCTCGCGGGGCGCGGCCGTACTCCCAGTGGCCGAAGCTGGCGTAGCGGAAACGGGCGGCGCTCACCACCATCTCGGCCTCCAGTCCGCCGTCCATCGCCATGGCCTGCGACAGTTCCAGCGGCAGGCCCTTCAGCCACTCGGCGAAGTCCCAGAGCGTGTAGCCGCCCTCGCTGGTCAGAACGATGATCCTCCCGTCGCGGTCCTCGGCCACCGCGGTGCGGGCCGCGACCAGGTCGGTATGCCGCACGCGCACCGTGCCATCGCGGTCGAACAGCATGAAGGACTGCGCGACCTCGTCCCAGCCGAGCGAGTCCGGGCGGAGACGCTCGCGCGCCAGGTCCAGCACCCGGATGGCGTGGCCGCCGCCGCGGGGGCCCGCCACCAGCGCCGCCTTGAAGGTCGGATGGACCCGGCGCGAGATGACCCGGCCGCCACTCGCGAACAGGCCCATGTAGGAGTAGTCGCCGTAGTACTGGCCCGCGTTGAATACCGCGAGCGCGCCGCTGCGCCGCTGCCACTCCAGGATGTCCAGCGGACGCTGTTCGGGCTCGCGGGTGAAGTGGCGGACCTGGACGCGCACGCGCCCCGGGTCCAGGCGCAGCGCGGCGACGGTGGCCGACCCGTGGCGGCAGTAGGGCTCGCCGCGCAGCGTCGCGAACTCGACGCCGTCTGACAGCGTGCGCCAGTGCGGGCCGGTGGCGCGCTGGGTGATGAGGAAGCTCCCGACCACGAGCGCGGCGAGCGCGCTCACCCGCGCGACGGGGAAGCGTGAACGCATCATGCGAATAGTGTGACGGCCACCCTCGGGCCAGTCAACGGGGCACGCGCTCAGCTTCCCGAGGCGTACCGGCGCAGCGCCGCTCGCACCAGCAGCAGGTCGCCGACGTTGTCCAGCGTGACGAGACCGATGAGACGCCCCTGTTCGAGCACGGGCACAACCGAGCAGTCGCGCCCGCGCATGCGCGAGACCACGCCCTCGAGGGGTTCGTCGGCATCGGCACTGCACGGATGGGGGCTCATGGCCTCCCCCACGGGCACGTCCAGGCCGCGGCGTTGCAGCGCCGCGATCAGCCCGGCGCGCGTCAGCACGCCGCGCAGCACTGCGCCCTCCAGCACCGGGAAGTCCTGCTGGCTGCCGGTCATCAGGTACTCGACCGCGCGGCGCAGCGGCTCGCGCACATCGAGGTGCCGGAAGTCGGTGAGCATCGCGGCCCGCACGGGCAGCCCGGTGAGCGACGTGCGGGTCTGGACCAGCGCGTGCTCCTCGCCCGCGGCGAGGAAGACGAACAGCGCCACGAACGCCAGCATCCAGTTGTTGAAGTAGAACAGCCCGGCGACGCCCAGCAGCAGGGCCACGCCCTGGCCGACGGACGAGGCGATCTTCGTCGCCCGCAGGTAGGGCAGGCGCAGTGCGAGCAGGGCCCGCAGCACGCGCCCTCCGTCCATCGGGAAGGCGGGGATGAGGTTGAACAGCAGCATCAGTACGTTCACCAGGAGCAGTGACTCGATCAGCCCGTCGCCGAAATGCGCGAGGTCGGTCGGCCGCCCGGTGAGCGCCATGAGCAGCACCAGCAGCGCCGCGATGGCCACGTTCACCGCGGGACCAGCGACGGCGACCAGCATCTCCTGCCCGGGCTTCTCCGGCATGCGCTCGAGGCGCGCCACGCCGCCGATCGGCAGCAGGACGATGTCGCGCGTGACGACGCCGAAGCGCCGCGCGGTCAGCGCGTGGCCCAGCTCGTGCAGGACGACGCAGGAGAACACCAGCAGCAGCAGGGCCACCGCCCCCGCCGCCCGCCCGACGTCCCCGGTGAGGAGGCCCTGATTGACGGCGATCCAGCCGATGAAGAGCAGGAAGGTGACGTGCAGCTCGACTCGGATGCCGAACAGCCTGCCGATGTTGATGGACCAGCGCACCGATCGCCTCCTGGACGTCCGCAGTCTTGCACAGGATCCGGGCCCCGGCCAGCCACGGGGCGATTACAGCGGTCCGGGGAATGGCGGGCGGGCGAGCGGGCGGGTGCCCGCGCGCGGTCACGCGCCTGGCGGGGACGGCGGAAGGAGACGCGCCACGACCGGATCAGGCAGCGCGGGCGTCCTCGGCGGACGCATCCTCGCCAGGCTCCTCGCCGGCGCGGAAGTCCTCGGTGGGGATGCCCTCGCCGGCGTCGAAGAATGACGTCAGCGCCGCGAGGTCGCGCTGCGCGTCCGCGTAGCCGGGATTGATCCAGAGCGCGTGCCAGAGCAGCCGAAGGGCCATCTCCAGGCTGCCCACCTCGACGCAGGCCGAGCCCGCCCGGTACCACAGCACCGGATCGTGCGGCGAGCAGGACAGCCCCCGCAGGGCGTACGAAAGCGCCTCCCGCTCCTCCCCGTCACGCAGGGCGATCTCCGCCGCCTCGGCGAAGGCGCGCGCGGCCTCGGCGTTGGGCGCCGGGTCGAGCCCGGGGATGAGCAGCTCGAGTTCGCTCATCACCAGCTTCAGGGTGTGGGCCACGTAGGGCTCGAGCCCCATGGTCTTGCGCGTGAGTACGCGGTCGGCCAGGTGGGCAAGCGCCCTCGTCACGTCGTTCAAGGTCGGTCGCGGCGAGTCCGTCACGGCGGGTCTCCAGGGGACCGGAGCCGCGCCTGCCGCTCGTTGGTCGTTGCTGGACCCATCCTTCGATGGGCACCCAGCAGGGCGCAGGCGCGGAAAGCTCGCGGTCCTGCACTGTTTATCGGCACAAACGGCAAAGACTTGATGGATCGGGGGCAAATGACCGCGAAAAGCGGGCTCAGCGCCTCGCGAAGCGGGGTTCCGCGGCCCGCAGGAACTGCTCGAGCACGTTTCCCGAGACCCGCCGCCGGTATTCGCGGTCCGAGCGGATGTCGTCGATCGGCGCGATGTCCTCGAGCAGCGCCGCGCGGGCGGCGGCCGCGGCCGCGACGCTGGGCCGGGCCCCGAGCAGCGCGCGCTCGGCGCGGCCCGCGCGCAGTGTGACGGGCGCCACGCTGCCGAGCGCCACCCGCGCGAGGTCCACCCGGCCGTCGCGCCCCAGGCGCAGCAGGCCGGCCAGGGCGACCTTGGAGATGCTCTGCGCCCGGCGCGTCCCCACCTTGCGGAAGAACTGCTTCGCGCGCGCCGGCGCCGGCGGCACGCTCACCGCGACGATCAACTCGTCGGGCTCGAGG
>Ga0315294_10002130_pt1 | contig 21639 bp, 20 predicted proteins | sample YL17G13_40_MG_FD_203626 | JGI IMG/M metagenome (GOLD analysis project Ga0315294, IMG submission 203626) | Sediment microbial communities from Yellowstone Lake, YNP, Wyoming, USA - YL17G13_40 | ecosystem: Environmental > Aquatic > Freshwater > Lake > Sediment | place: USA: Wyoming | collected...
GATGCCGCGAATCGTGTCCTAGATATGATTGAAAATATGGAATCCGTAACAAACCTGCGTAAATTAGGGGATCTATTAATTGGCTATAATTAGGAAAGAACACATTTGCGGGCGAGATTCAAATCGGAGGGATTAATTTAAAATATCAAGAAAGGGGGAGGTATAAGGTATGAAAAGGAAAAGTTTGTTAGCAATATTGATCGTTTTAATGGGATATTATTTAATCGGGCTATCACTCGGAGGAGGATCAGCCCAAGCAGCAGAGGGCAAAGCAGGGAAAGAGCCTAGAGGTAAGCTTTCTTATTCTCCCGATTTGGGTACCATGTCTTTTCGGAAGGCAATAGACCCACATACTATGATTGGTGCGGGGGCGCAAACAATAAACTGCTTGATCTTTGATAGCCTCCTAACCAAGGATGAGCAGGGACGTGAAATCCCCGCGATGGCTGAATCCTGGAAAGTCGCGCCTGATTGGTCCTATATTGATTTCATCCTTCGACGAGGTATTAAATTCCACAACGGAGATCCCTTCACTGCCAAGGATGTAAAGTTCAGTATTGAACGTGCCATGCGAGAGGACCTAATGTTTGTCGTTGGGGCTGAACTCAGACGACATATCGACCTTGTTGAAGTCCGCGGAGATTATCAGGTAAGGGTCCGCCTGAAGCAGCCCTATCCCGCCATTTTTGATCGGCTGTATACCTACCTGATGATGGTCCCAAAGAATTATATTGAGAAAGTTGGGGATGCTGGATTTGCGGCGAAACCCATAGGGGCAGGGCCGTTTAAGATCATTGAGTTCAAGCAAGAAGAGTATATTAAGCTTAAGGCCGTCCGCGGTCATTACCGTAAGACCCCCTATGTGGATGAGATACTTTTCAGAATTGCGGAAGAGCCTACAACAAGGCTGGCCATGCTCAAGACCGGTGAAGTAGACATGATCATGCTGAATTCGCAGCATATCCCGGATGTGCAAAAGGACCCCAGGCTAAGGATAATTTGGAGCAAACATACTCACCTTTCTACCATTGTATTCCATGATCTGGCCCATCCCAAAGAACCAAGCCCGTGGCATGATGAGCGGGTCAGGAAGGCCATAAGTCTGGCGATAGATCGTGCCGGAATCTGCAAAAACGTCATTAATAACGCCGCTGAGCCATGGGGTAGTTTCCTTGCACCATACCACCTGGGCTATGACCCGAGCCGCAAGCCGGATCCCTATAATCCCCAAAAAGCTAAGGAACTATTAGCTGCGGCAGGCTATCCCAACGGATTCAAGACCACCTTTGCCGCCGGCTCTGCAAGAAAGTGGATGATGGAACCCGTTGCCGCTCAGTTGAACGAAGTAGGCATTAAAGCCGAGTTTTTGCCGCTGGAGCATGCACTGTTTCACAAAAAGCATACCCTCGGCGAACTCCGGGGTATAGGCTATGGTCCCGGCCCATGGTGGGCTGGCATGAGTCACCCTGCTGTTGCCCTTGAGACCCATACCGTCGGTAGCTGGGCTCCTGTAGGAAGGACGATGCCGGACGTTGTGGCAGCCTGGAAAAAACTTAATATTGCGGTGGGTGATGAGGCCATTGCCCGAGAGGCCAGGGAATATGACGAATTATTGTTAAAGAAGTTGTTCCGCTTGCCTCTCTGGTCGATTCATGCCGCTTATGCCGTGAATCAGAGGGTTGAATCGTACGAGCCGGTGCCTGGTCTGAGTTTCCCTATCCGTTTTGAGTACATCAAGTTGAAAGATTGACGGCAAAACAGAGACGGGCAGGCTTCTAATGTAGCCTGATTAGAAGCCTGTCCGAATACCTTGGGTAGTAATATTGTACATGACGACATAAGCCATATGTAATATGCCATCTCTTCGGTCGACGGTTTTACCGCAGAGAGGACTGGAGTTCAATTCGATGGGCCCCTACAAGACAAAAAGCCTATAGACCCAAAAGAAATCGTTGGGCGAACGTCGATGATCACATCCTCGGCTAATCCCTTCGAGGCCAGCACGTGAAATATCCCGAAGGCGGCGACAACCTACTGACTCATGGTTGGGGGCGTCCATTTGTGGCTGTGCTTGAATTCTTCAGACCAACCGCGAAGGGTATCGACGTCTTCGATCATGATAGGGAGGTTGTAGCCATTGCTCCTTTTGCTCTTGGCGCGAAGAGTGCCGTTGACTCTTCGCTGGCTCTTCTTGCGTGGCCAGCGAGTGCCCTTCTCAAAACTGCACTCAAGATAGTCAAGTCCTGCCGTTGGAAATAGGGAGGTCATCCCCTGTAAGTTGGGCTGAAAGGGAATTCACATGGTCAGATATATCCTGAGAAGAATTGTACAGGCAGGTATTTGCCTTTTAGGTATCAGTGTTATCGTGTTTTCCTTGAGCCATCTGAGCGGCGATCCTGCTTTGCTCATGGCTCCTCCGGAAGCAAAACCGGAGGATATTGAGGCCCTAAGAGTAATGCTCGGCTTAGATAAGCCCCTTCATATTCAGTTCTGGCTATTTATCTCTAAGGCTGTTCAAGGTGATTTTGGTGAATCGGTCAGATGGGGTAAACCTTGTCTGGAAGTGTGGCTTATGCGTTTTCCGAACACTCTTTTGCTTGGTGTGGCGGCAATGATGTTCACCCTTGTTGTCGGCATCCCCACGGGCATTTTATCCGCCGTCAGAGCCGGGGGCTGGTTTGATAACTTTGGTAAAGCCTTCGCTCTTGCCGGGCAGTCTATGCCCGTATTTTGGGTTGGACTTATGCTCATATTGATCTTTTCTGTAACATTACGCTGGCTCCCCACCTCTGGTATTGATAGCTGGCAGCATTTGATTATGCCCTCTTTTACTTTAGGTTGGTATTTCACCTCTGCCATAACACGGTTGACCCGTTCGGCAATGCTGGATATCTTGGATAGCGAATACATAAAGATGGCCAGAATAAAAGGGGTTCCAGAATTTCTTGTCATCCTGAAGCATGGTTTCAGAAATGCAATGATCCCCGTTGTAACTTTGGCTGCGCTAAACATCGTTACTTTACTGAATGGCACAGTGATTACAGAAACAGTTTTTAACTGGCCGGGGATTGGACGCCTGATCGTTGATTCTATCTTTGCAAGGGATTACCCGATGGTGCAGACCTGCGTGCTCATAGCCTCCGGGCTTTTCATCTCCGCGAATCTCTTTGTCGACATTTTATACGCATATATAGACCCCAGAATTAAATATCATTAACCTTCAATCAGGGAGGAGGGGATGATAAGTTCTCACCCCGCAAGGGAAACCGAAAAAACAGTGCAGGTTTCGGGGCGCTTCCATTGGATCAAGATAAAGGGTGCTATATGGAGAATTCCTTGGGCTCCGGTGACAATTTTACTCATTTTTCTCATTTGCGGAATATTCGGCAACTTCATTTCACCTCACGACCCAATGAAGACCAATCTTGCCGAAGCGAAAACTCCTCCGTTTTGGGTAAAGGGTGGCAGCACCGAACACTTATTGGGAACCGACGTATTTGGAAGAGATATATTAAGCCGGATCATAAAAGGCGCCGCGATCTCGCTTCAGGTGGGGTTCGCCGTTGTCGTTTTCGCCGGTGCGCTGGGGACCATGATTGCCCTGCTATCAGGCTATCTTGGCGGATGGGTAGATGTGGTACTGATGAGGATAACCGATATGTTTTTGTCCATGCCGTATCTGATGGTTGCCATTGCTCTTGCAGCCGTCCTCGGGCCCAGTAAGAATAACATTATTCTAATCATGGGGGTATTGGGCTGGGCGGGCTACGCTCGGGTATTAAGAGGTGAAGTACTCAGGGTTAAAGGGGCTGACTTCATCAAGCTGGCAATCGTCGCCAGAGCTAGCAAGGCACGAATTATGTTGCGGCACATATTTCCCAATATCATCAACACCCTGGTTGTCCTGGCCACCCTTCAGTTGGGGGTCGTAATCATAATGGAATCTTCGTTGAGCTTTCTCGGGCTGGGAGTGCCGCCACCCGACCCTGCTTGGGGGTCAATGGTGGCCGATGGGCGGGTATTGCTTTTCACCTCCTGGTGGGTAAGTACATGGCCAGGAATCGCCATTCTCCTGGTGGTCATGAGTTTTAATCTTCTAGGAGACTGGCTGCGCTTGCGCCTGGATCCAAAATTCCGGCAATTGTAAAGAATGGGTGAGAATGATTTCCAAAGATAATATCCTGGAGGTCCAGGATCTAAAGACTTATTTTTATACCAGCCGAGGCGTTGTCAAGGCAGTCGATGGGGTCAGCTTCGCATTAAAAAGGGGGGAGACACTGGGTCTCGTCGGGGAATCCGGGTGCGGCAAGAGCATAACCTGCTTTTCTCTAATCCGTCTTGTGCCGCGGCCGGCAGGGCGTATTGTCGGGGGCAGGGTGCTGTTCGAGGGTGAGGATCTGCTAACAAAGAGCGAAAAAGAAATGACCAGAATCCGGGGCAGGCGTATAACAATGATTCTCCAGGACCCAATGATGTCGCTGAATCCGCTCTTTACAATCGGCGAGCAGGTCGCCGAGCCTATACGCATACATCAGAAACTGGGCAAGCTGGAAGTATGGGAGAAAGTCAAAGAGATGCTGAGACTTGTCCACATCCCTTCCCCGGAAGTGAGGATGAGAGAGTACCCACATCAGATGAGCGGGGGAATGAGACAGAGAATCTCGGGAGCCATGACATTATCTTGCCAGCCGGACATTCTTATTGCCGACGAGCCGACCACTGCTCTTGATGTAACCATCCAGGCCCAGTTTATCAGCCTTCTGAAGGAGATCCAACAGCAGGCCAAGCTTTCCATGATCGTCGTCACCCATGATTTCGGTATTGTCGCCCGTATTTGTGATCGGGTAGCTGTGATGTATGCAGGAAAGCTTGTGGAGAGCGCCGTAACTCGGGAGCTCTTCAATAACCCCATCCATCCCTATACAATCGCCCTGCTGAACTCTGTTCCCAAGATGGAAGTGAAGGTTGATCGGCTTTACTCCATCGAAGGGCAGCCCCCGGAACTGCATGCCCTACCGCCGGGGTGCAGTTTTTCACCTCGATGTCCCGACGTGAAGGAGGTATGCCTTAAAGACTACCCGCCTCAAAAAGAAATAAAACTAGGCCATTATGCAAGCTGCTGGCTGCATGGTTAAGGGTGGATGTACGGTGAGTGAGAATCTATTAGAAGCCAGAAACCTGACAAAATACTTTCCAGTCACGAAAGGCCTCATTTTCTTAAAGCGAATCGGGGCCATCAGGGCAGTCGATGGCATAAGCTTTACGATTCATAGAGGAGAGACATTTGGTCTGGTTGGAGAATCCGGGTGCGGCAAAACAACCACTTCCAGGCTTATATTGCTCCTGGAGGAGCCTACGAGTGGCACTATCCTTTTCGGGGAAAAGGATATCAGCCAAATGTCCCGGTCTGAATTTAATCATTACCGGGCATCAGTGCAGGCAGTTTTCCAGGATCCCTATAGCTCTCTGAACCCTAGAATGAAGGTCGGAAGTATCATCGCTGAACCAATCGTCATCAATGACAACCTTCGCCTGAAAGAAATCCGTGACAGGGTAGCCTCACTACTTGGAGTAGTAGGTCTGAGAAAGGATGCAAATGAGCTTTATCCCCACGAGTTTAGCGGAGGTCAGAGGCAGAGAATTGCTATCGCCAGAGCCTTGGCCCCAGCACCCAGCCTCATCATCCTTGATGAACCGGTATCTGCCCTTGATGTATCCATCCGGGCCCAGATAATGAATCTGCTGCGTGATATCCAGATGAAAATGCATACGAGTTTTCTTCTTATTGCCCATGACTTGGCAGTGGTCAAGCACATGAGCAAACGGATCGGCGTTATGTACTTGGGAAAACTGGTTGAGGTTGCGGAAAGTGAAGAACTCTACTCCCATCCTGCCCACCCTTACACCCAAGCGCTTCTTTCCGCCGCTCTTCCTTCCCACCCCGACATTGCACGGGATGTAATTATCCTCCCCGGGGAAGTGCCTAGCCCGCTGAATCCACCGGCGGGTTGCAGGTTTCACCCCCGCTGCTTTAGGAGTGCGGCGATCTGTTCTCAACAGGTCCCGCCCTTGAAGGAGATAGGCCCCGGCCATCTGGTGGCCTGTTCCCTATATTCGTGAGGGGGTGCCTCGAGACGATAATCACGACTTCGCTTTTATTTCGCTCTGAATGGCTCAACATGGAACCAACGAATTTTATCCGTCCTTTTTTCCGTCCTGAAGAAACAGAGTTCGCCCTCTGCTCAGTGGACGGCTCGGCTCAAAGAGTTGCGGTTTTATCTATTGCATTCATCCGCCCCAAGGGATGAGAACTTTTATGACGAAATTTGGAGCCAAAACTGAAATGGACTATAATGGATTTCTGATTTTCTTAGCTCAAGAAAGGAAGCACTTCCAATGAAAAAAGATGAATCGGATAAGAAGATCCAAGAGGAGCAAAAAAAATGGGAGGTAAAAATCCTTAAACCTGCCCTGGATCGGTTCAAGCTCAAGGAACCTCCAACCCGTTTTTATACGCCGCTGGATCAGGGGGAGGATTTTGACTTTCTTAAGAAAGTGGGATTTCCTGGACAGTACCCATTTACCGCCGCAACTTTCCCCACTTTCCCGTACCGTTCCGGGGAGCGAGGGGCTGGGTCTGTCCCTCAAGCTGCCGGGTTGGTCCGGGCAGGCCGTTACTCCGGGTATGGGGCCCCGGAGGATACCCGGGATTACTATCTACGCATGAAAGAGCTGGGGCAAAAAGCGGGGCCCAATATCGCTTTTGACCTCCCCACCCAATGCGGTTACGACTCAGATGACCCTCGAGCCACAGGGGAAGTGGGACGAGTGGGAGTCGCCGTGGATACCCTCCATGATATGGAAATCATCTATGAAGCCTTCGCCGGGGAGACGGACATTGACCGGACCGCTTCAAATTTCACCATCAACGCCCCGGCGAACATCATCATGTCTATGTATTTAGCCTTGGCCGACAAACGGAAGATTCCCTGGGATAAACTTCGGGTCACACCGCAGAACGACATCCTGAAAGAGTTCATTGCCCGCGGCACCTACATATTCCCCCCCCGCCCATCCTTGCGGATGTTCCGGGACAGCCTGGTTTTCTTTACCAAACACGCCCCGAACGTGAACATTACCAGCATGGGGGGGTACCATATTCGCGAGGCCGGAGCCACCCGGGAGCAAGATATAGCCTTCAGCATGGCAATTGGGGCGGCTTATTTGCAGGAAGGAGTCAATGGGGGTTTAAACGTGGATGAATTTGCCCAGCGCTTTACCTTCAATGCCTTCGGCGGGAGTATGGAGTTTTTCCAAGAGATTGCTTTCCAGCGCGCTGCCCGAAGAATGTGGGCCACCATCGTGAAAGAAAGGTTTGGGGCCAAGAACCAGCGATCCATGACTCTGCGGATGAATTCAACGGCCACCTGCGGTCGCAACAACTTGACGGTGCAGCGTCCCCTGAATAATCTGACTCGATCGGTAGTGGGAGGGATTGCCGGGGCACTTTCAAGCGGACCCCCAAATTGCAGTCCTCCCTATGATGAGCCTATCGGATTGGGATGGTCCCTGGAAGCCATTCAATTGGGTGAGGATGCCACTCGGATCCTGCAGCATGAAGCCCGCCTGACCGAGGTGATCGACCCCCTGGCCGGGTCTTACTACGTGGAGTCCCTGACCGACCAGATCGAAAATGCCGCTTGGGCTGAATTCGAGAAGATCCAATCAATGGGTGGGGTCGTTCCGGCCATTGAGAATGGATACATGCAGCGGGAAGTGGCCCGGAGTGCCTATGAACGCCAAAAAAGACTGGAAGAAGGAAAGGACCTCATCGTGGGGCTCAACTGCTATACCGGCGAGGGAGAGCTGGAAGTTCAAACCACTCATCTCGTCCCCCATCCCTACGACCCGGATCGAAGGGATAATGCGGAAAAAGTGCAGGTCGAAAAGTTGAAGGAGATCAAGAACAGACGGAACCAGAAGCGGGTGTCGCAGTTGCTCAAAGAGCTGAAAGGAGCTGCCGTCAGCGAAGAAATCAATCTTTTTCCTCATCTCATCGAATGCGTAAAGGCTTACGCTAGCGTTCAGGAGATATGCGATACGCTACGAGAAGTCTTCGGAGAATTCAAACCTGCTACAATCTGAAAAGCCCTTTGAAGGAAGAGAAGATCCGAGGGTTCGGGGAAGAATTCCAGTCGCAAGTTACCGATTTCAAGCCATCAGTTGGAAAAAGGCTGAAAGCTGGGACCCCGAACTGGCTTGGATTTCCCCTCGGATCCCCGGCGGATTATTTCGAAAAATAGGCAGAAATCGCAAATGATTTGCCTTCTCTTGACGAAGACCAGGCCAAGAAAGAAAGTCATGACCCCCAGCAAAGCCGAAGCCTTGAAAATACGCGACCCACTTAAAGCGGATCTTCATGGGTGCCACTGGGATTGGCGATCGGTCTCCTGTGAACCCGCATGCTAAGGCCTATTACTCGAAACATGAGGCTTCCTTGATTCCATAGACCTGTCGGGTGTTAACAATGGCGAATTGCCGATTGTGAATTAAACAATACTATGAAGAAATGAAAAAAAAGGTTCGGTTGGATCATTATCGAAGGTAGCTCGTGGCAAGGATGACATCATCACCACATGACTTTGTTTACGCTCCCCTATGCCTTTTTGAAACTGGAAAAGATGGCAATAAGAAAACTCCTGGATTGACGTTGCAAAGCTGTCCGCCGCTGGATCCTGGAAGACTTGATATTTTACAAACCAATCTGCCCAATTTGTAAGAACAGCGTTTTTAACAACCCAAAATACTTAAGGTAGTACTAATATTTAATTATTTTCAAGTTATTCCCCGAATAGTCCAGGGGCATTCCTCCTGTTTATCTTGTATTCCTCAAGAACTTCTTTCGCCATGTATTTAATACTAGTACGGGCCCCCTGTTTGCGGAGGGTATCTTGTAATTGCTTCACATCGAGTTTCTTGGGACTAACCCCATTCTTGACTGCTAACGCGGCGGCGGTGCCGGCGGCTTGACCGGTGCAAATACTGGGTGTGCTATATCTTACCGCTGCCCAGGAATAGAAATCGGCGGAAATAGTCGAACCAGCAACTAAAAGATTATCGGTCTCTTTTGACACCAAACAGCGATAGGGGATATCGTGTGGCAAGGCACTTGCCGGCTGATAGTCGTGTTCACCGTCTGGTCCATAAACGTCCGGAACCATATTGCTAATGGCGATAGAATCGTCGAAGACTCTACCCTGACGGATATCCTCTTCTTGTAAAATATATTCGCCTATTATTTTATGTGTATCCCGCAAGATGGGAATAACTGCTGTTTTTTCAACCGACGAATTCTCAAAGCCCGGGATATTATTTTTAATTAAGTTCCAGGCAGACCACACCTGTTTTCTGAGGTCTATTTCCCCGGCAGTAACATCTTCGATTAGCCAACCGTGATGCCCCATCGGCAAAGGGTAGTTAAAGCCCTCCATCATTCCTATCCCGGACCTGTATGCCTCAAGAAAGAATGTTTTACGGTACCCGTGATAATTCCCCTCGGCTATTGCTTTCTCAATGATATGTCTAGCCCCAACTTTTCCATCCCATTCGCCAGGGTGTTCGTCTCTATACTTCTTATACTTGATGGCGTCTACACCACTCAAATAAAATCTGCATCCAAATCCCATATGCCGACCCTTTTTGGGGCCTCGTGGGTGTCCACCCTCCATACAAGGCGCTCCGGATTTCCAGGCAATATCAGCGTTGCCCGTGGTATCTACGATAACCCTCCCCATAATTGCATATCTCCCCTGCAAACACTCGATAAGAATACCCTTAAGGGTATTTCCTTCCTTTATGGCTCCAACTCCGAAGGTGTGGTACAACAGCTTAACCCTGGCTTCTTGCATCATTATATCTAGAAGGTACTTGTAGTACTCCATGTCAAGAGCCATTACCGTAAAACCCAGCTTTCGAGTTTTTGCCGAATTGTCGTACCTAATTCCCCCCCCTTTTTTCATTCTGTCAGTTACATCCCTGATAATGCCGCCCTGAATTTCTGGATCAACAAGTGAGAAGGTTGAACTCATGCTTTGTGTTTGCATCCCACCCAGAGAGCCGAATTGTTCAATAAGGATGGTTTCAGCTCCGTTCCGTGCGGCAGCAAGAGCCGCGCCAATGCCCGCCGGCCCACCACCGACGACTACCACATCCGCTTTGTAAAATACTGGGGTTTCTCTTTTTTGTTCGATAATGGTTTCCATAATTATTACCTCCTCATAACGCCACCCAATTATATTCAGTGCCTATTTCTCGTGTCAATCAAAAATTTTCGTAAGGAGCTTATGGTATAGAACTTTTGAAATACAGATATGTTCCCAGTCTCCTCCACATTAAAGTTTATGCTGCGTTTCGGTCTCAAGGGGGGGAAGAAGAGGAACCCTAAAGTATGCTGTTGCATGAAATTTGACTAATCCGCTGGGACCCAATCGGGGCAGTTCGGGAGATTTCCCATGCAGCTGGATGGAGATATGAGGGGTAACCTGAAGACCTTGATTCTCTGACAAAGGGCCAGGCAGTAGGGTGATGATTGAGGGCATGCAATAGGTCACAATAGGGTAAAGTGATTTCTGTTGGATCACCCGGAGGCGAGTTCTTTTCAAACAATTTTAATCATCGACAAACCTTCTCTCGCTTCTAAATTTGCTTGAAAAAATCTACGACTTCTGGTCCGGTAATCTCGATGTTCATAGGTGCTTCTCCTTTCGCTTTGATCTTTGCGGATCAAAAACAGTTTATAGGGGGAGCGCCTATTTTTCTAAGCCCCTGTTTCTAATTTCACACAAAAAAGTTTACACTCCCTTTTTTGGGAGAATCTATGTTATTATGCCTAGAGAAAGTTTGGTAAAAAAGGAGATTATATCATGCGAGCAATTTCTCTTCGGACATCGATACGGCCGACCTTGTTGATTCTTACTTTTCTCTTGTTCCTTGCCAGCAGCGGGTGGGCCCAGTCGTATCCCACCAAGCCCATCAACATGGTCATCGGGTGGGCAGCGGGCAGCTCCACGGACGTGACCATGCGCGCGCTATGCAACGCAGCCGGCAAAATCCTGGGCCAGCCCATTGTGGCCCAGAACAAGCCCGGAGGGGCGTCGGCCGTATCTCTAGCTTTCCTGAAGAATGAAAAACCCGACGGTTACATCCTGGGGAATCTTGCCTCTGCAGGGATCGTGGCCCAGCAATTACGAAAAGTGCCCTACGATTCGACCAAGGATTTCACCCCCATCATCCGCTACGGGGATTACATCTCTGGAATCACGGCCAAAGCCGACGCTCCCTGGAAGAACATCAAGGAGCTGGTTGCTTATGCCAAAGCCAATCCCGGAAAGCTTAAATACAGCAGCCCGGGAATGGGGTCCTCTCACCATTTGGTGGTGGAAGCTTTGGCGATTCAGGAAGGGATCAAGTGGAACCACATTCCTTACAAGGGAGGGCTCGAAGCCAATACGGCCCTCCTGGGAGGGCATGTTGATTTCTCGGCCGGCGGCTCCGAATGGAAGCCCCACGTGGAGAACGGCGTCCTGAGGCTGCTGGCCACGACCGGAAAGGAGCGGTATGAGATATATTCGAACGTCCCCACCCTGATCGACCAGGGATACAAGATCTGGCTTATTACACTGGTTGGCATTATCGGCCCCAAGGGAATCCCGGCGCCCATCGTGGAGGACCTCCATGGGGCCTTCAAACAGGCCATGGAGAACGCTGAATTTAAACAGGCCATGAGCAATTTCGGCATGCCCATCATCTACCGCGACGGGCAGGGGTTGCTCCGGGACACGAAGGAGATCAGCGACATGTGGGAGCCGATCATCAAGCAGCTGGGGATCAGGCAGGAATGATACAAATGCAATAAACAAGGTTTCGAGGAATGTAGGGTGCGTTCGGGGAACGCACCGCGGAAAAGCGTGATCGGGGATCACGCCTAACAGAATTGATCGCGATGCTTTCCAACTGGCGTCATTCCGGATTCCAGGTCTTCTGCGGTCAGCGGATATTTCCCCAGGATGAGACCGCCAAATCTAAACCCACTCCCAAGGTAAATGCCCGACCGCTGCCGAAAGATAGGGTATTTTCCTATCCGTAATCGTTGACTCTTATGGTTTATGATGGTGAGTATTAGATACTATGCTCGATTGTCAGCCTCTCGTATACTGTTCCCATCAAATTTAAAAGGAGGTTAACAATGAGGGAAAACATCAAGACGAAAAGAATGCAGTTAGGGGGAAGGAAGTTTTTGTTGGGATCGACGTTCACAAGGAAAGCTGGCAGGTCCAGGGGTTGCGAGAGGCATATTGAAAGTCCTAATAGGAGTGTTTGATGATTTCTTTCGAGGATTCGCGCATGAGGGGAGCAATCCAATGGGCCTCCCGATGGAAGGCCGCGTCGACGGAAAGGGAAATAACATACCCCACGATCCGACGGGTAAAGAAATTTATGATGGCTGACAGAGACGCGAATGCGGTCTGGACGGCGATATACGTAATGTCCGCACCCATACTTGGTTCGAACCTATTGAGATTTTGAGGGGATCGGGGTAAATCCAGCAACAATGGTGCTGTTCGTGGTACAAATTCAATGGTGCCCTTGCTTCCGAGTTAACCCCGCTCCCGGGGATCCTGGGGCGCCCCATTACTCTACAGATATTGTCAAATGTATGGTGTTCAGTCCAATGTTTGAAATAGTACAGACAACAAAGGAGGAACATGATGTACAAAACGATCGTCTATGAAAAGGCGGAGGGAATTGCCACCATTACTATGAACCGGCCCGAAACGATGAATGCCATCAACGACCTCATGAGAAGCGAAATTTATGAGGCGTTCGACGATGCCGGAAGTGATGACAATGCAAAGGTAATAATTGTAACGGGCGCTGGACAAGCCTTTAGCAGCGGGGCAGATATGCAATGGTTCGTTGATAACTGGGATAAGGCAAAAAGAGGAGAGATCAATCCGGCCCTATTGGAGCTGTTGTCACCTAAAATCGTTCCACTTATCCGCAGAATTGAAAAGCCTATAATCGCCTCTGTCAATGGGCCAGCCGTCGGTTTCGGTGCTTCCCTTTGTCTGAACTGCGATTTGCGTATTGCCTCAGATTTGGCAAGATTTGGTTTTCCGTTTGTGAAGTTGGCAGTCAGTCCGGAGATGGGCTCTTCATATTTTTTGCCGAGGCTGGTGGGTATCCCCAAAGCCCTCGAGTTGATGTTAACCGGCCGGATCATCGAAGCCAAGGAGGCCTTGAGTATAGGCTTGGTGAGCCAAGTGGTAGCCGTCGATCAACTGAAAAAGGTAACTTACGATTTGGCGGACAGATTCGCTAAAGGACCGCCCATCTCAATACGGATGCTTAAGAAAGCCATGTATATGGGGGTAGACAACGACCTCAATACCCAAGTTCAGTGGGAATCTCTAACTTTTAAAATGTGTGTGCAGACAGAAGACCACTATGAGGGTCTTAAGGCTTTCCTTGGCAAAAAGAAGCCACACTTCAGAGGAAAGTAAATAGCACGAGCTGCGTTGGCCGTTGAGAAATTCCTTCACAGCCTGAGGGTTCATCTCGACCGCCAGCCTTCTCCATTATTTTATGCTAGCGATTTTTCTTCCTCTCCTAGGGGATCGGATTCTGCCCTTACTCTAACATATTTTATCCAATCTAGTAGGGCATGCGGGACGTTGTGTCCTGGATTGCAAAACGCTCGACAGCCCCCAATAAGCGTTCGGGGTGGCTGAATTGGCAATATCTATCGCGAAGATAGCGCGGCACGTGCGAGTGAGCACGTCTAGCATCGTCAAGGCGGGTGCACGATTGGAAGAAAAAAGAGATTGTAACAGAGCTTATAAAGACACCTAGGACACAACGTCCCCTAAGCCCGAGATCGCTGAACAAATCGATAAGCATGCTCTGGTACCTCGGGCTCTTCGCCAATCGTGTATGTTTCAATTCTAAAGCCTTAACACCAGAAAAATGCTTTTCTTTTAGCGTCTTACATTCATCTTTAGAAAGCGAAGTGCTTCCAAGGCAGAATATAGGTTGGTCGAGATTAAATAAGTCCTCTCCAGTGTAGCCGCACTCATCTATGTAGATTCTGGCAGTCATCCTATTAAGCTCTTTATTTGTCGATTATAGAAAAAGGCTTGAGCCCATTTTGACAACCCTAAAAATAAAAAAGGGGTTATTGCTAACCCCTTGTTATTATTGGTAGGCGGTAGAGGAATCGAACCTCCGACCTCCGGTATGTGAGCGCATCAATATCAAAATGATAAGGGGTTGTTTTTACTCAAAATTTAAAACCTTATGTTCACCGCGTGGACGCTGAACCCCTCGCCAGTGTCTTTAAATACAGATTGTGTTTGACACCATTATGACACCGGCAGCACCGGAAACCTGTTGAACCCTCCGAAAAGCGCCTGCCACCTTTTGTGACTTCGTTTAGTTTATGCCCATGTTTTCGGCTAATGGCCCCTTCGGCTTTCCACTTCCCTTGAAATCGATGAAATGTCTACAGCCCGACCGGATGGCTTGATTCACAATCAGCACGGTTCCAATGTTTGTTTCAAACTGAAGCTGGTTCATGGGCCAGTACTTGTCTGTTACGCCGCTGCCAAACCAGTCGCGCAATCCAACAGAAGGGGAATTATAGGTTACGGTAACCGGTATCTCCAAGAATCCAGAAATCATAATGCCTTTCCATTTTCCCATCGTCCACTCTCCTCACGTATTTGAGTGTAATTATAACCGATTGGCGAGGGGAATTCAACAGCAATCCGCCACCGCATTAATCCGCGTCAATTGACGCTAATTCTGGAACCCGCCGCATAAGCACGCTCGCAAAAACAAAAGCCAGGCTTCAACGACAGATGCGCTTTCTCAAATACTATATATCGAATCTCTTCAATATTGCCTTTATCTTAATTTTATGCTGCGGATTTATTTCCCATTTTCTGTCTGGACGTTGCATTACTAACCAATCATTTCTTGTTTTTTGTAATAGTACAAAGGCACCAAGTGGACCGCCAGCCGCTTTTCCGTGCATACCGGTCTCCTCAGCTATTTCTTCCGCCGTGAAGAGTCTCCGCCATTCCGGGGATAAAGTCCTGACCGATGAGCGGATCTTAGGGACCGATGATTTTGTGGAGAGAGTGCTGGGAGAAACCGATCGCCGGGCAAGACGTTTGTTTTCTTCCCAGTTGAGAGACAAAGAGGTGCAGCAACTCATTGAGGAAAGATGTAAGAAGGAAGGAATTTCCACACGGGAATTGCAGTTGGGGAGTCGTCGTGGGGTGATTCCGGGGATTCGATCGGACTTAGCTCTTAACCTGGTTCGGGAACGGGGGCTTCCATTAGCGGAAATTGCGAGGCAGTTGGGCGTTTCGATTTCCGCCATTTCCCAGATCTTGCGTAGGAGACTAAACACCTAGTCAACCTAGTCAACAACGTCCCCAAGGTTGATTAGGCTTCGTATAGGATCGATGGCTACCTTCCTGCCTGGCAAAGGTGAAGCCTGCGGCAAGAAAAACTTTTTCGAGATCCCTCCAGTTAACCGGGGTGATTCGGGGCATTCTTAAGCGCCAACCATGGTAGAGTGCCTTTCAATCGCAACCCAGGAGGGGCTGACCCACCTTCCTCCGGAAAACTCATACCCGGAATCCTGGAGGATTTCTTCCAGGGTGCCCATATCAATAGCGGTGCCCAGGAAAAGATGGACCGCTTCGTCCAGGGCTTTCCGGGCTTCATCGGGCGTTTTCCCGGAGCTCATGACATCCAAGGGCATGGCATGGGCAACGAATTGATCCCCTTCTTTCCAGATTTGAACGGTGTATTCGATATCTTGCGAAGCTGACATTTTCCCCTCCTTATTCGCCCGGATCTTAAGGGGTCTTTCTACTAAAAAGGGGTTACAGCCCAAAATCTGTAACCCCCTCGATTGATGTGGTAGGCGGTAGAGGAATTGAACCTCCGACCTCCGGTATGTGAGTACGATTTGGGCAAATTTCTAACCCCTTGATATTGGTCCGGTTTTCCCGTAACTTGGCTAATATGCAATGGAATTTGATTTCTATCTATTCCAGTCTTTTTGATTCTCTTCTATCACAATTTTAGCACAGTGCCTTCATCGGTAAATCTTGGGCCCCTTTCACCTACCCCAATGGCCTGATCCCATGCTGACCCCATGCGTGACCCTAACTCAACCGGGCCAAAGGCTTGTAGCGAGAAGACTAGACCATTAAAAAATACTATCTCAGGGTTGAGATTTAAAGTACCTTTTCATCAGGCTGATCAAGGGGGGTAAAACGATGGCCGCCAAGCCGGCGGAAAGAAGAACCGCAGCGATGGGGCGATTGATGATCATCCAGACATCCCCCCGGGTCATGAAAAGGGATTGACGTAAGGTCTTTTCCAGCATGGGCCCTAAAACCAAGGCCAAGATCAGGGGAGCCATGTCGAACTTCAGCTTCCTCAGAATATAGCCGACCCCTCCCATTCCGATAAGGATATAAAGGTCCAGGAAGCTATTATTGACGCTGTAAGTGCCCACCAAGCAAAGCAGAAGAATGAGGCCCATGAGAAGGTACTGGGGCAAGCGAAGAATGCTGGCAAAGACTCCCACCATGGGAAGGTTGAGGATCAGCAGGACAAAATTCCCGATGTACATGCTGGCGATGACTCCCCAAAAAATCTCCGGCTGTTCAGTAATCAGAAGGGGTCCTGGTTGCACCCCGTGGATGATCAGGGCTCCCAGGAGCATGGCCGTCGCAGGGGCAAAGGGAACTCCCAAGGCCAGGAGAGGTACCATGGCTCCGGCCGTGGCGCTGTTGTTGGCTGATTCAGGGCCCGCCACACCTTCGATGGCCCCTTGGCCGAACTCTTCCGGATGTTTGGAAATCTTTTTTTCCAGGGCATAAGCGGCAAAGGTGGAGAGAATCGCCGCGGGCCCGGGAATGAGCCCAATCAGGAAACCCACGCCTCCTCCCCGCAACATGGGCGGAAAGGCTCTTTTCCATTCGGTCATGGTGGGGAAAAGCTCTCGGAATTTTACCTTGACCAGCTGAGGAATACCGGTGATCCTTTCGGCGATGATCAGAACCTCTCCAATCCCGTAGAGACCCATGGCCACGGGTACGAGCTCAATTCCCTGCGATAGCTGCAACTGCCCCAGGGTAAAGCGCGGCAGGCCAGAGATGGGCTCCATTCCTACAGTACCAAGAATTAGGCCCAATCCCACCATGAGAAAAGATTTAAGGGCTGTCCCCCCACCGAGCCGGGACAGAAAAATCAATCCCACCAGGGTCAGGGAAAAATATTCGGGGGGACCAAACTTTAGGGCGACCTCGGCCAGAGTAGGAGCAAAAAACATCAGAGCCACGATTCCGAGACTGCCGGCAACGAAAGAACCCATGGCCGACACTGCCAGGGCTGCCCCGGCTCTCCCCTTTCTGGCCATTTGATAGCCATCGATGGCGGTCACGACCGAAGCCGCTTCCCCCGGGACATTGACCAGAATGCTGGTTGTGGAGCCCCCATACATAGATCCGTAATAAATCCCCGCCAGCATGATCAGGGCGGTGGTCGGCCCCAAAGCGAAGGTGGAAGGGATCAGAAGGGCCATGGCTCCGATGGGCCCGATGCCCGGCAGAACGCCTACCACAGTACCCACCAAGACGCCTAAAAAACAGGCCACTAGGTTAGGGCCGGTGAAGGCCACTGCGAAGCCGTATGCCAAGCCCTGGAGAGAATCCATGTTAGGAGAAAAAGATCCCCCCCGGAAGAGGAACACCAAGGAGGGAGGCAAAGAGATAATAGGAGAGGAGCGCCGTCAGTATGGAAATCAAAACGATCCTCCCCCAACTGGCAAGCCCCAGGAGTCTGAGAATCACCCCCATCAGGACCGCGCTGCAAAGCCCGTATCCCAAAGGTTTGAGAAATAGGGCAAATAAGAAGAGAGCTACACCCAAGGCCATAACGCGCTGGCGGTCTTTTCCCTTTGGGAAGGGTTCTCCCTTTTCTGGTTCGGTCTCGTTTTTTCTGAGCGACCGAATCAATAAAGCCAGGCTTAAGGCCACCAGGAAAATACCGATCAGGAGAGGGTAAAGCCCTGCCCCCGGTTGGGCAGCCGACCCCCGCGGAAGTTCAAGACTCCCGGCCAGGTAGGCCGCTCCCAGAAAGAGGAAGCAGAAAGAGGTGATAGGCAGGGCTCGGACCGCCATGGCTATTTGCTTTTTAACTTGAGCAGGTCTACCAGCTGGGCGTTCTGTTCATAATCCTTCTCCAGACGCCTCTTGAGATCCTCAGATCCTTCATAGGATACGTCGAAGCCCCGGGCTTTCATGGCCTCGATAAAAACTGGCTCTCCCATGCCTTTCTTAAAAGCGTCATGGAGTTTGGCCACAATTTCCGGGGAGAGCCCCTTGGGCCCGATTACCATGTAATAGACACCCATGGTGATATCGTATCCGATCTCCCGAAAAGTTGGCACATCTGGGAAAAGAGGATTTCGCTTCTCCTCGAAGACCGCCAGGACCCTGGCTTTTCCAGCTTTCACTTGGGCGATGATTTCTCCGTGATGGACCGAGAGGGCCTCTACATGGCCTCCCAGCAGAGCCGGCACGCTCTCCGCCCCACCGGCAAAAGGCACGGCGGTCATGTCGACCTTGGCCATTCCTTTCAGGAGCTCCAGGTCAAGGTGAAGAATGGTGCCGAGTCCGGGATGCCCTACGCGCAGTTTGCCCGGGTTGGCCCTGGCATATTCAATGACTTCCTTCATGTTCTTCCAGGGAGCGTCCTTCCTAACGGCAAAGCATATGGGAAGGTTGTTCAGCTTGATGATCGGGGTGTAATCTTCCGGGGCTCCGAAGGGAAGCTTGGTCCGATGAGGCTGGATGGTCAGGACGGCGACCGCGGTGATCCCAATGGTGTACCCATCGGGCTTCGCTTGGATGATCTCCGCTGCTCCTATGGTTCCCGCAGCCCCCGGGCGATTCACTACGGCCATCGGTTTGGGAAAATATTTCTTCGCCGCTTCCGTTATGGCGCGGGCAGTCATATCCATGGCCCCACCGGCTGGGAAGCCGCAGAAGAAGGTTACCGGCTTTTCAGGATAAGCGGCCGCCGTTGTGGCCGGCGAGAAAGAAATGATTCCGATGGCCAGAACCAGGGGAAAAATGAAAGATAGGATTCTCGTTTTCATTATCTCCTCCTTTCGGATTAGTGTCACTATTGAAAAAATAACCCCCCCAAACGCATAGAAATGATAAATTATCGGGATTCTTAAAAAATCCCGACCCGGTATTTCTGTGGGCTCTTTGGTTGAAAAATTTTAAAGGGAACCGAGGGATGCCTGCCCCAAAAATATGAAAAATCAAGATAATTGTCAAGTTATTATCCCCCGGAAAGGTAAAATTTTGCAAAAACTTCCTTGACACACAACTCCCCTCTTTGTATATTCAATACACCCCAAAGCGAGTTTTTATCAATTAAGCTGATCTCACCAAAGCTCTCAATTATCAAGCCGGACTGTTGGATGGCAACTTCATCGGTCCCGGGATTCCAGACAAGAAAACTGGCGAGTGGCAAGCGGACTAAACTTCTTGACACCCATTCCGAAAAGACATACCATCTACCCGGAATTGAGATCCCATGCCTGATCTTCCGGAAGAATGCCAGGAAGATTCTTTAATGTTGAAGGCAAAGGAAGGTTTAGGTTTCTCGGAAAGCCCCGATTGCCTCTCTTAAATAAGAAGGAACCCCTGGATACTGAGCGGCTAAAAAATCATAAATGAAAAAGAAGACTGCGGATGCCTGATATGACCCGTCCTCTGAAGAATTTATCAGGCCAGGCCACCTATTCCCTCATCAGTTGGGCGACGGTCGCGGCCATCTTGCTGCTGTGGTACTTCGCTACGGCGGGGGGTCTGGTTTCTGCATTCATCCTGCCCTCCCCTTCAAATCTGTGGGCTGAGTTTCGTGAGCTCGTCCTCAAAGGGTATGCTGGCAAAACACTCACCGATCACATCCTGGCCAGCCTGTTCCGCACTTTCACCGGCCTGGGGCTTGGCATCGCGATCGGAGTGCCCGTTGGCCTGTTGATGGGGTCCAGCCGGGTGGCTAATGCCATCCTGGGGCCGATCTTCTCTTTCCTCCGCCCGATCCCACCCATCGCTTTTATCCCTCTGATGATCCTATATTTTGGGATCGGGGAGTTTTCCAAAATTGCTCTCATCTTCCTGGCGGCCCTGTACTACGTGGTTCTCAATACCTCTGCCGGAGTAAGAACGGTGCCCCAGGATCTCGTCCGGGCCGGGCAGAATATGGGGCTCACGCGCGTGCGATTATTCTCGAAGGTCGTCTTCTGGGCAGCCCTGCCCCATATCATGACCGGGGTGAAGACCGCCACGGCCATCAGCTGGGCGATCGTAGTCGCGGCTGAGTTGATCGCCGCTCAAGCCGGACTGGGCTTTATGGTCATGGACGCAACGACCTTTTTCCGCGTTCCCAATGTCTACATAGGCATCATTATCATTGGCTTGATCGGGGTGACCCTTGAGGTCATCACCTTGGCCATCGACCGGAGACTTCTCCATTGGATGGGAAAGTGATGACCGGACCAGAGGCTGGTGCCTTAAGGATCATGATTTCGATTTTGGGTATCAAACGAGTTTTTCCCCCCACTTCGAAGCGGTCCACTTCCGTCGTCGCTCTGAATGGAGTTAACGCCGAGGTCTTCGAGGAGGAGATTGTCGGCTTGCTGGGACCCAGTGGGTGCGGGAAGACGACCCTTCTAAACCTCATCGCCGGATTCGACCGGCAGAATGAAGGAAAAATCATCGTGGCCGGGCGCCAAGTCGAGCGGCCCGGACCGGACCGTATGATGGTATTCCAATTCCCCGCCCTCTTCGCTTGGCTTACGGTATGGCGGAATGTCATATTCGGGCCACAGGAGCGCGGAGAGAACCCCCGGGAATACGAACCTCGCGCCCGAGGGCTTCTCGAAGCTGTAGGGCTAAAGGGACGAGAACATGATTATCCCTATCAGCTTTCGGGAGGCATGAAGCAACGGGTTCAGCTCGCTCGCGCTCTCCTCAACCGGCCGGAAGTCTTGCTCATGGACGAGCCCTTCGGGGCTCTTGATTCCCAAACCCGGAGCCAGATGCAGGAACTGCTCCTTGAGGTCTGGGGCCTATATCACCCAACAATCCTCCTGGTCACCCACGACGCCGAAGAGGCTCTCTTCCTCTGCCACCGCATCTACGTGATGGGCTGCAATGGGGGGATACGAGAGACCATACCCGTCCCCTTCTCCTTCCCCCGCAAGTTTGACCTGATAGGAACGACTGAATTTGCCCGTCTAAAATATAACCTGCTCAGCGCTCTGCGCTCTGAAGAAGAAAGGCCCGAATGCCCAAGGCAGCTCGGGGATAAGTTCACTCAAGATTAAGGAGGTGTATTATGCGCAAAAATCTTGGCATTATGGTAGGGATTCTTCTGTTGGCAGCGGTCGTGGGGGAGGTTGGCGCCCAACAGCCCGTCCCGGTACGGGTTGCCTGGCAGCCCTACAACGCCGTGATCTTTTACACGGCTCGC
>Ga0315294_10002135_pt1 | contig 21611 bp, 25 predicted proteins | sample YL17G13_40_MG_FD_203626 | JGI IMG/M metagenome (GOLD analysis project Ga0315294, IMG submission 203626) | Sediment microbial communities from Yellowstone Lake, YNP, Wyoming, USA - YL17G13_40 | ecosystem: Environmental > Aquatic > Freshwater > Lake > Sediment | place: USA: Wyoming | collected...
GCCGTAAACGATGACGTCGCCAGGCCGCGCATCGGCCCAGCGAACGTGGCCAAAGTGCCGACAGTCGCCCAGCGCGTCATGCACGATGGCCGTCGTCTCGTACCACGGGAAGTCGGGATCGGGGCACTGACGGCAGATTCCCAGCGCCCACGACACGAAACCGGTGCAGTCGCAGCCGAGGTCGCGCGTCGGCAGCGGGTCGTCGGGATGCCAGCCGCCGTGACCGAGGACGTAGAGGATGCCCTTGCCTCTGGCCGAGAGGGCGCGGGCCGCGATCTCGTCGCCGGTCACGGCCTCGTCTCCTCATAGACTTCAGGCCCTTCGATGGGCACGCCCGCCAACGGCCGGTTCATGGATCACGCCCCCAAACCTGGATCTCATACTCGTATTCTGTGATGTTGCAGAACTCCGTGCCGGAAACAACCAGGGCTTGCCAGCCCCAATCGGTGATAGCGTTGATATCGTTCATCGTCCATGCTCCACCGGCCGGCTTGGTCGTAGAATCAAACTCTAACCAACCGACGGCGCTACTCACCCCGGCCGAATCGCCCCTGGCAGCCCCGCTGTAGTAGGGCCTGATGCTGACCGTGTCTCCACCGCCACCGGCGTCGCTGTTGCAGCGAATCCGAATCCGTAACTTCTCAACGGGTTTCGTGTAGGTAGAGGGAGAGAGTGCCCAAACTAGGGCGATGTAGCCTTCGGAACTCTCTCCTTCTAAACCAAACAGATCATAGGTGGTATCACTGGCATCATGTGTCTGTGCCTCCGTCTGCGCTACCGGAGTTGCTCTGCCCTCCTCGGGCCAGAGGGTCTCTATGACCGTGCGCCCACTTGTGGCGTAGAGGATTTCCTGCGTCACGGCCATCGGAATGGACACACTCGAAACATGGGTCCCCTGCGGATAGTACGGCGGCCAGCCGTGAACCTGCGCCAGCGCGACACTGGCAAACAGCGAGAGGCCGAGTGCGCTGCCGATAACCGATCTCACCACGTCTCCCGCCCCAGGACGACGCGGATCTTCGCGGACGCCGGGCCACTGACCATCTTCCACCAGAACTGCGCGAACTGGGCGTGGAACGGCGCCCCGTCCTCGCCAATGAGGTCCACACGGACGGCCCGGACAGATTTCACTCCGTTCGCCACGAACCGAGTCGGGATGATGACCTTGATCTGGTAGGACGAGCGCACCAGATTGCTCGGGGGGATGCTGTTCACGGTCAGCGCGGTGTCGGCCGTGGCAGCCCCACCACTCCCCCACTTGGTCGTCTTGGGAATCCACGGCACCACCGTCGAGTCGGAGAAGGCTGCGGCGGTCGATCCGGCCGCACTCTGCAGCGCGTAAGCCCGCAGGGAGGAGTCAGGATGGCCCGCCGCCCCCTGGACGTACTGCCGAGAGAGCAACAGGCTGTCGGCCCTGATACCCTCATAGTAGTTCTGCGTCGAGTCGGTGCCTGCCGCCGAACTCAGCACTTCCCGCGCTTCCACCAGCAGGACCACGGCGGTGTCGGCCGTCGCCGAGTAGGCGCAGGTGCCACAGGGCGGCCCGGGCGGGATGATGAAGTCCAGCCACAGGCGAGCCGCACCACTCACGGGGAGCACGGCCGTTGAGTCGGCGCAGTGGGGCGCCAGCGTGTCGGTCTTGGCCATCACGTCGGCCCCCGCACTCCCCGTCCAGAACAGAGTTGCGGCAAGCGCGGCGAACACTGCGATCTTCCTGATCGTCACTTCCCCCTCCTTGGGGCCGCGACCGACCCCGTTAGTGACCACTACGCACGTCCTACGTTCCGAGGTATTCCGTCCTCAGCCAGGCCTTGTACTCCACAGAGTCCCCGCCCACGACCGTGATTTTGAAGGTGATCGCTGCGGTCCCGGCGCTGTAGAACACCACCGAGCCCTCCGCGATCGCGCCATCGGTCTCCAGGTCCAGCGCGCCGATACCCCCGGTATCGGTATTGACCCTTACCAGATAGTCCGTGACCGTCTCGCCGTCGTTGTACGAGACCCTGAACAGCGCGTAGCCCGCGGTGCCCGCCTTGAGACTCTTGCCGTAGACGTTCACCCGGTACATACCGGCGCAATGGCCCGTGGCGAGCAGCGTGGTCGAGGCCACGGAATCGGTCAGCGTGCCGCTGTTGTAGTCCGTCCCGACCTTCTCGACGAACGTGCCGTCGGAGCAGGAGAACTTCTTGACCCGCGTGGTCCCGGTCGTCAGGCCGGTCAGGTCCCACTTCATGATCTTGGTGGCGTCGGTATAGTCCTTGAACGACGGCCCCTTCTGCGCGTCGGTCCCGCTCGCCCGAACTTCTATGACGTTGCTGGCGACGCCCGTGACCTTGTTGGTCGCGTTGAGCGTCTTGTTCGAGGCGTTCTGGGTCGCCGTGCTGGTCAGCACGGTGCCGCCAGCGCCCGGGAAATACAGCTCGGCGTTTTCTAAGGTGCCAGCAATCCTCAGACTGAGTTCTGCGGTGTCGTTGCGAATAAACCCGAATCCGCCGTAAGTCACCTGGAAAGCGAAGTAACTGCCCGGAATACCGATCATGGCGTTGTAGTAGGCGTCCAGCGACCCCTCACTACCATCATCGCAGGTCCCGATGGTCCAGTCGCCGGTCACGAACTCGTCGGCCGCCAGCCGCGCCAGTATCGCGCCGTCGGTGATCGACGTCTCGGGGATGTTCGCGCCGTCGCCCGCGTCGCCCGAGTGGTCGTGCGTTGGCACATCTAAGGTTGTTATGTTGGTCAACAGCGAACCATCGCCGATGAATCTGCCGTAGTGGTCCACACTCGCCATCACCACGGCATCCCCGTTCTTCCATTCGGTCAGTTTGCCGGTCCTGGCCGAAGAGGCCCCGACATGGAAACTCGTGACTCCAGCAATCCAGCGCCCTGATTGCATGCCGGTGATTCCACAGTTTGCAAACTCGGGACCGGTCCAGTTTTCAGTGACAGCCGCTCTCAGGCAGGCGCCTTCTCCGTACCTCACTACAAGATCCGTCCCGGTGTCGGTTCTCGTCCCAATGGGGTTCGGCTGACCTTCCCGATACGAGTAATGGATTGCCATGTCCCCGGCGTGGATGTGGGTTGAGGAACCCGTCGTAATCGTCGTTCCAACTCCAGTATTCGCGTCGGCGTTGAACAAAGTCGCAGATGTGGTCGTTTTCATCACTATCGCAGTCGCGGCCGCTGGAGTGACTCCCCAGGTGCAGACCACGGTTCCAGAACCGCCGCCGCCAGCTGTGATGGTCTTCCCCCGCAGACCGGCCTTGCTATCTCCTCCAGCCCCTTGCCCCCAGTCGGTCAGTGTTTGCGAGTTCCAGGTGATAGTCGGAGAACCAGGGTTGCCCACACCCGTAGCCGAACGTGCCGCCCAAACAACGAAGATCGTCTCGCCCACGGCGACCGAGACACTGGCGGACGCCGCAAGTGCGTTGAACTCTGTCAACAGCGTCGGGGCCGTTGCACGCTCTGATGTGGGGCAGTCAAGAATTGCGAGGACGGGGTCGGTCAAACTGGTGGCGGGAGTTTCCAACTGGATCGTAGTGGTTCCAGTTAGGCCAATGGATGACCCGCCCAATCCAAGATGGGCCGGTGTTGCTGATGGCCCACCCAGGAGTGTTTGTCCATCAACACGTCCTGCCAGCAAGGCATACTGTGCGTGGTCGTCGTCGGCGAGGCCCGACAGAAGCCCGTGGTCGGTGATACACGTCGGCGGCCAGCCGGAGGTGATGGCCGCACCGGGCGGGCGCCAAGAGACCTGCCCGGGAGACACACAGGTCAGCACATAGCCCGGCGCCATGTCGTGCTCGGTCCACGGGAAGCGGCTCACGCGGGCCTCAAAGCCATTGCCGGCCTACGGGTTGCACGGTTGAGCTTGCAGAAAGCGGGCAGAGCGGTAGGATTTTAGGTATGAACTGGCGCGAATACTTCATCACGCCCAAGCGCGGAACGCCGAGAGAGGAATGGCGAGACTTCCTAGAGGGCTTGCCCTGGATTCTGCTCCTCGTCTTTGGTTCGATTCTGCTTGCGTTCATGCTCATGGGCGGCTGCTAGTAGACTTCACAATCCCGTGCTGTCTCAGGGCGCGAGCCGCACGCGAAGCCTCTTCGGGCGTGAGGACCTGATACTCCTCCCGGTCCGCCAGCAGACCACGCCCCACGGGAATGACCCTCGGAACCATTCTCAGCGACACCCGGGTCGGTTCGCTTACCAGGGCCCGCCCAATCGCATCCCGAACCGCAGGACGAGACATCAACTTCGGAAGCGAGTATGCCAGCGTTCCGGCGGCGATGTGCGTGAGCGGATCTCCCTGGACGCCGTACCCCGCACCAAGTCCCAGCGCGAAGCGCGTGATTTCCCCGGGGTTGGTGCTCGGCTTCGCAGCGTTGGCCTCCGCGCCCTTTACGGCCTCTTCCAGCGTCTTGTAGACCTGCGTCTTCTGGTTCTGTTCGGCCACCCCGCTAATCAGGTTGATGCGCCCTCGCGCCAGATCACCGACTTCGACGGCGCGGGTCGGGTTGGCGTACACGTTGCGCGTTCCTGCGCTGGTGGCGTTTCGGGGGCCAGAACTCAGCTCATCCGCTGCCCGGCGAATCGCCAGCATCTCGTCGCCGGAGTAGACAACGGGGGCCGGGGGGATTTCCGGCCTTGCCTTGCCCATCGCATCCAAGACCAGTTGCTTGGTCGGGGTTGGGCGAAGCCGCTTCGGCGCTCGCAGATAGCCGGCGGTCTTCGCGTGGCTCAACAGGTCGTTCATGTCGTCCCGCAACGCCGTGACGATTCCACCGATCTCCTCGTCGGTCAGCGCGGAGCCCTTCAGCTCCTCGGACTTCTTCAGCAACGGCCCGGCGATGTCGGCCAAAGAGAACTGATGCGGAACAACCAACGCATCCGCGCTGGCCATGCTGGCGTTCTTCATGCCCTCGGCCATCGCCGTTCCCTCACCGACGCCAGACCGGATGGGAATGCGCGACTCCCAGAACGCCCGCTTCACCTCCGGCACCTTCTTCAACATCCCCTTGCCGGGCCCCAGCGCCGACCAGCGCATCCCCTGTCCGACCGCGCCGGCCCCACGCGCAAGCCCCTCTCCCGCCAACAGGGCCGTCTCGTTTGCCGCAATCTCCCCGCCCACGTCGCGCATGGAGCGCGTCGCATCGCCCACCACTCCGAGCGACGGAACGTGATAGCCCAGTATGGGGCGGATACGATCGCGCAGCGGGACGCCAGCCACCGGACCCATTGCGGTGCCCAATGCGGCGAGCGGAAGGTTCGCACTCATCACCCCAGGAAGCGATGCCGCGGTAGACAACACACTCGGCAGTGCCTCGTTGCCGCGGCGCAGCGCGGACAGCCACCACGGCGGCGTCCGAATCAGGCTCGTCTCGTACGGTGCCGCGGCCGGGAAGGCCGAGGAGTCCGCCTGGCCGACGGCAGGAGCAAGGCTGGCCTTGAATGCCTCAATCTGCCGCTGTGGAACGGTATCGTCGGCCTTGAAGATTCGTCCACTCGCGTCGTCACGGAAGTAGCGTGGCATCTATCTGCCCACCTTTGGCACAAGTCCGCCCGTCCTGGGGTCTATCACCATTTCAGTGATGCCCGGAGGAAGCTCTGTGGGGGGGGCTGCGCCTCGCGTGTACGCACCCCCGTAGTTCTGAGAACCGCCAATGGGGTTGCTCTGCCCGGGGTACTGATAGGGCTGGGTGGGAGTCACCGGCCCAACATTCTTGATTGAATTGGTGTAGGCGGCCAGCGTGGTAGTGATTGCGTTGAAACCACCAGCCAGACCGCTGGGGGCCTGCGTTGGGTCCAATTGCTCATAGAGCATGTCAATGAGCGGGACAGGAGGATCGTTCCCGCCGACCTGCAGGAACGCCTGCTCGGTCGCCAGTTTCTTGGCCACGGTCTTGTACTCATTGAGCGCCTTGAGGGCCGGTTCCCCGAGCGCCTTGGCCTTGGCCTGCCCGAACCAGTTCACCGCCTGAATCGGGGAGTTCTTGAGTTTGGCGGACAGTGCAACGGCCTGCGGAAGCAGTGTGGGTATTGTCTCCGCTGCCTGCCTCATGCGTTGCTGTTGTGGAGCGTTGGCCGCGCTAAGACCACGCTTCTCCGCAAACCAGCCGAGCTGCAATCTGCCCAGATCGACCCCGCGCTCAACGGCTAGCGTATTGATTAGTTTGCGGGTTGGATCACGAAGCGGAACCACCGACTCGGGGAATGGAGCAATGATTCCAGCCACCATCCCGTCGAGAAGCCTTGAAGCCTCGGCGCGTTGCTCGTCTGGGGTGCCGTATCCAGCCCCACCTCCAGAGGCCGCAGGCTTCAAGAACCCGCGCGCCTGCAGCAGCGTCCCGACCTTGACCTTCCCTCCTACCGGGATGCCCAGCGCGGCGCTGACCTTCGGCTCGTTGGGAACAACGGTCCATTCCTCGTTATCACTCTTCGGCCTTCCGCGCATCAACCCCTCGCGGTACTCGGCGAGAGCCTTCTGGTCGCCCAGCGCCGCCTGCCGCTCCGCGGTCGCCTTCGCGTTGAGATAGTTCCGGTCCGCCTCTGTCAGCCGGCGCCGATTCTCGGCCTCACGCATCATGGTGGCGCGTTGATCCCGCAACACGCCGCCCGCCGAATAACCGCGAGCGCCGCCCGAGAGCAGCCCGGAGAGGAAGCGCGAGCCGCCCGACTCGAACGGGCGCGGTGCGTGCCCCTGATAGTTGGCGAGCGCATAGGCCAGTCGCGTGCGTAAGTCGGGCGGCGGCTCGGCCAGCAACTGCGGCGCGACGTACTGTGGCGGCTCGGTCGGCAGCCCAAGATCGGGCAACTCGAGTGCCGCCCCGGGTCGTTGCTCCGGGTACAGGGCGAAGTAGAGCGAGGACGGCGGGAGCGGCGAACTCATTGCCCGACCCCCTTGAAGAAACCACCGGGCGCAAGCCACGACCCGGCGATGCTGCCGGCCAGCCCACCAAGATCGCCGAGCCATCCGCCCGCGCCCGCATTGCGCTGGTACTCTTCCATCAACTGCTCCTGCAGCCGCGCCATATACTCGTCCCACCTGCGCTTGTCCAACTCGCTCATGCGCGCGTAGGAAGCCTGCCCCATCTGATTCGCCACGTCCGACTGGCCGCCAATGTTGCTCTCCAGGTCAGCCCACGCGGCGTAGGCCGGGTCGTAGCCGGCAGAAGTCCGCGCCGCCGAGCGAGCGCCGCCCATGCGGGCCGCCCAGTCGCCCATCAGCAGGTCGCGCTGCTGACGCAGGATCGGGTCGGTTGCGAACCCGTAGCCGGAAGCACTCGCGGGCGCCTGCGGACGATTGGGCGCCTGCGGACGGTTGGGCGCCTGCGGACGGTTGGGCGAATTCCGGCCCTGCCGCCACGAGGTCGGCGCATTCTCAGCGACCATCGCCCGTCGCGCTCCGACGGGGTCCCATCCGCTCCAATCGTACATGCGCCCTCCTACTTGTTTGGCTTGGCCACGCATGGCATTGCGTGGACGTTCAGCCGCACAATCTCTGGCCAATCACTCGTCGTGGCGTGCGTGCCCGAATCTGTGATCTTGAAGTGCAGCCCCTGCCGGGTGCTCCGCACGTTGTTCCCAAACAAAAGCGTTTCCTTGTGGTAGTCGTTGCTCGCCGCCGCGACAGTCAGCGCCGTCCAGGCATCGGAACCGGGTGCGACCTCGGCATTCGCGCCGATAGCAACCCCGAGCCCGGTCGTGTCCTTCTTCGCCACGATGACGAGGCGCAGCGGTTGGATCTCCGACAGGTCGTCGGGCAAGTAGATGCCGGTGTAACCGACCGGCACCACGTCGGCGGATTGATCCTCCACGCCCACGTCTACCTCGTCCACGCGCCCATCACCGGTCCCGCCGTTCGTGTCACGGGCAGCGTAGACGTGGCGCCCGGTCAGGTTGGTGAGCTCGCACATGCACGAGGCGGGAAGCGTCTGCGGCGGCGACCAGGGGAACGGCCGCCCATTGCCGTCCAGCACGCGGGCCAGCCCCTCATTGGTCGCGCTCTCGGAGTAGTCGTACTCGACCCAGCGGTCCGGGTAAGTGCTGCTCGAGGTCGAGAAGTAGTGGAGCCGAAGCCGGTTCCCCACCACCGAGAGGGCTACCTTGTGAGTGTCGGCCCCGGATTCGGCCGCCGCACAGGACCCCGCCACATTGGTGCCGTTGCCGAGCAGGGCGTACTCGAGGAGCCCGCGCTGCGTGGGTGACGTGGAGAGTTGCGCCGCGGTCGCGGGTGGCCGGCCGGGATCGTAGATCGCCCCACCGATGCTGACGAAGGCGAGGCCGCGCGAACGGGCGAACACGCCGTCCGCGTTGACGTAGAACACCACGTCGCCAATCGAGGCCACGGCGTAGGGCGACGCGGCCCCATGTCCCCAGTCCACGACCCGCTTCCAGTAGTCGGCGTCCTCGTGGGTGTTCGAGTCGCGCACGTTCGCCAACTCGACGATCCCGTGCGCGTGGAACTCCAGTTGCGCGTCCAGGCACTCAGCGATGGCCACCAGAGGGCCGAGCGTGGCCGGCCCCTCGTGGCGGGTCTTCAGGTGCCACGTGTTCACCGCGTCCTGCGGTCGGCCGGCCGAAGCGGGCGAGAACTGCGAGGCGAAGCGCTGCGGCGGGAAGGCGTCCAGGTACGAGAGCCGCCAGGGGAGCGAGACAGGGAAGGCATTGCCGAACGAGCGCACGAACCCCTTGCCGCCGTGGTCGCTACTCGTCAGCGCCGTCTCGTCGCCGGTGTCGTAGAAGCACTCGACCAGTTCCGACGCGCCGTCATTGGCCGACACCGCACCGGCGCTGATGGTCAACGTCCCGGCCGCCACGTTGACGGCGGTGATGATCGTTCCGGCGGCGAAATGGGCTCCCGCAGCGACGAACATGCCGGGCGAGATATGCATCGCCATGTCGGCGCCGGTCGCTCCGGCCACCAGCGTAACCGTGGTGCCGCTGAGAGCCCACGTCGCCAACGGCGCGACATAGGTACGCAAGAGTTCGTTGCACGACTCGGCGGCGTCGGCGCCGGGTACCACCTCTATACCCCACGGGTCCGGGTTCGTAGCGGCGGTGTTCTTCCAGAAGGTCACATCCTCGCTGGCGAAGGCGCAATACGGAGGCTTCGATAGGGCGAAGAAGGTGTGCCCGTTGCCCGTGAATTGGGAGGCCACCACCGAATCCTCGGGGACGTTGGCGTTGACGACGTGCATACCAACCTCGACATCGGTGACGGGTTGTTCGTCATCGTCCACCATAAGGAAGTATTGCCAGAGACCGCTACCCAGTGGGATCTGTGCGAAGTAGGAGAGGCAATCGTGTACCACGGTGGTCGTCGTCGCGCCGGTCATGATCCGGTCCACAAGCTTGCGCAGGTTGAACTGGCCGAGTTCGTAGGTCGCGTCGGTTTCGTTGTTGCCCGTGACGCTGCGCAGTCGCAGGTAGTGCTTGAGCACCCCCGTCTCGCTCACCGTCTCGACCCGCACCCCGTAGGCGGTCGCACCGTAGAGTACCTGCGCGCCACCCCTCGTCAGTCCACTGATCGGTGCGTTCGCCTGGCCACCGGACCACGGTGCGAGGATCAAGGCACAGGGATTCGGGCGCAGATCAGCCACTGACAGATGCCCGTCGAAGTGCGCAAGGTGCCGCGCACAGGGTGGCCACTGCAGGCCGCGCTGAACCATCTCGATGATCCGCGGGTCGAAGTTGAGCGACAGATCGTTGGAGTCGTCCAATATCAGGACGGTCTCGGTGTTGTTGTCGAGCGTGCCGCAGATGCCGAGCGAGGCCAGCGGCGGGAACACCGCGCCGGAGGTTGCGGCCACATCCACCTTGGTGGTGCGCAAGATTTGACGACGGCGCGTTCCCGGAGGTCCACAGGCGATGCCCGAAAGGGTGATGCGGTCGAAGTAGTGCGTGGGGGTCGCCGCACCTACCTGAAAGAAGCCGAAGCCCTCGTATCCGACCCATGCCGAGTTCGGCGGTCGCGGGATCGGGAACGCCGACCACTCACCGCGCTCGTTCTCGAACAGCACGGTGTAGAAGAAGGCGTCGGAACCCTTCCACGGGCCGACCGTCGTCCCCAGGTCGGTGCCCGCCGTCGCCGTGGGCACCTGCAGTGGCGGAATCAGGCCGGTCGGAAAGACCTCGCACTTCTCGCTCCCGGAGTTGGTCGCCGTGTTGTAGCGCCCGTTCCAGCGCAGCGGTGTGCCCGAGTAGTTGGGGAACACAATCTCGTCGCCCACCTGCAGGATGTTGCGCGAGCCAGCGGCGAGGTAGCGACGCTCCAACTCCGTCTTGAGCCGCGTCAGGGTCAGGCCGCCCCACTGGTTTCGGTAGACGAACGGGACCACGCTGAGATTGGGTTGCGCCGTGGGCGCACTCGGATAGTGCGTGGCACTCCACTCGGCGCCGACCGTGCGCCACGAAGGCGTACCATTCGTGTTGCGGAACGCCAGTTGGCCGGCGTGCAGCGTGGCTTCCTCGGTGAACAGCGCCAGCAGCGTGCGGTATCCGTCACTAAGGCTCTTGAGGCTCGCGGCGACGATACGACGGCAGAGCGCCGCCCACTTGGCGGGCAGGATGCCCGTGACCTCGACCCCGGCAGAGAGCGTGTCTCCGAAGATAGCGGAGCCCGGACGCCGCCGCAGACGCCGATTCGAGACGAGCCAGTCGGACGAGGGTCCGGTCAGCGCGTTTGGCGGTACGTCGGTACGCGGGGCCGTGCAAACATAGCCCCGGGTCGGCACCAGCGGGATCACGATCTCTCGCGGTTCGCTCACGTTTGATACCAGGTCTCCGCCCAGCCGTAGTTGTAGCAGCCGTTCGTCCGCTTCAACCGGATGATTCTCCCCCGCTCATCGGCCACGAGCCGCTTGGCGGTAGCCAGCCAACCCGCAATCGAGTTCTTGTCGAGGTTGAGTTGCCGCACCGTCTCTTCGCCCGCAGCATTCGCCGCTGCCGCCGCGATCATCAGGACCAACGCCTGCCGCGCCGCGGCCGAGAAGGGCACAGTGGGAGCCGACTGCGCGCCCGTGTAGATCACGGGCATCAGCGACAGGTCGGCCTCCACCACTTCGGCCTGGGCAGGCTGCGGGTAGAAGCCGATCTGCACATGCCAGTCGGCGGCGGGCCAGAGTGCGCACACGGTTGGCCGCCCCGTCGCCTTCTCGTCGCCCTGACGCAACGACTCCAGCACCGCCTTCGACACCTTGCCGATGGTCACGCGGTCGGTGACGAAGCGGACCGCCAGCACCTTCTCGATGTCTGCCGCGGTCGGCAGTTCGTAGTCCCAGTTGGAGGCGTCGAGCGTCACCGCGTCCGTGTCCCAGGCGTGACCGAGGCCGAGCCCGAAGTCGGGGTCCGACCCGGCGAGCAATTGCGCCTGATCGTCGTAGTGCGCGATCAGTTCCGTGTCTGCGATGGCATAGGTGGCCGTCGAGTCATGGAGGCGCACTCGCGCGGCGGTCACGATGGCGTCGGCGGTTGCCACCTAGCGGCCCTTCTTCTGGTGCGAGATGCGCTGGATTTCCACCTGTGCGGTCGGCTTCTTCCCGTTGTAGGTGTTGATGCCCGTCTGAGTCACGATGCCGTGAACATGAAGGTGGACGTGGGAACCCGGTTTCATCCCGTGCATCTTCTTCGCCATCGCCCCCTCGATGCTCATGGAGGGCTTGTATTCCGGGGAGGCCGCCACTGTTGTCACACGCTTCTTGGCCATCGCTACCGTCCCTTCTTTCTTGCGACCTTCGCCCGGTCAGCCTTGAACTCGGCCGGCGTGTGCGTCTTGCCGGTCTTGAGGTTCTTCGCCTCGATCACCTTGCCGCCCGGAGCGAAGGCCAGTCGCACCCCTTTTCCGCTCTTGGTGGTCTTGACCGCGTATCGCGTACCCTTCGGCAGTGGCATCTCGCCTCCTAATGGACGAACCCCGCTGGGGACGTCCCCATGCTCGCCATTTCCAGTGCGGTTTCCCGCGCTCGTTCGGTATCCTGTAGGCCGCAGCCCCACGGGCACTCCTGCAGGCCCTCGGGGGCTGCGCTGCGCTCGATACAGTGTCCGCAGGTGAGCCACCAGCGGTGCAGGCCCGTGCCCCGACCGAACCGCACCATCTCCACCAGCCCCTGCTTGCGCGCCATCCGCTCTGCTTTCCGATCGGGCACCACGGTCACGCGACCCGTCCGTGGGTCGCGCAACCGCGTGCCGCCTCGTGCGGTGTTCGTCTCGCCCGACTGCTGGATGGAGATGTCCCGTTCCGGCTGGAACAACTCCCCCACCGTCCGGTTGATTCGCTCCTGCACGCGCGGGTCGTTCGACGTGGGCGGCTGGTAGCCCTTGATCCGCCCCCGCGCGTCATAGTCCACGCGCCCGTCGTCACCGAACTTGCGCAACTCGTGGATCACCACGTCCCAACTGGGGCGCGCGTCACGCTTGCGACGGGCGCGCTCGGTGATGCTCAGACCCGCGCGCACCCCATCCGCGCTAGGCCTTGCGCGGTCCACGTCCCAATCTCGGGTTGTCGGTCGGTCCTGCGGCGCTCGTCCCCACGTCCGACTCATCCTCTCCGCCCAACAGGCGGGCCCGCGCCTCCTCGCGCCGATTCACCGATCCACGGGTACGTGCCACGATCTTGCGCGCGAACTTGCGCAGGTCGGGATGCGTCTCGGCCGCCGGGAAGGTGCCGCATACCGCCGTAAACTCACTGTCCTTGCTCAGGTGGCACTCACCCTTCACACACAGGTTGCAGTCCGGGTCGCGGCGCAGGTGCAACTTCTCCGAGCCCTGGTAGGTGTACTCGGAGCCCTCTCCGCCGATGACCCGCGTGGATGTGCCCTTGTTGGCGTCGTTGCGCTCCTTTTTGATCGCCGCGTAGCAGGGGATCGCCATGACCCGCACGTTGCCGCCGCTACCGATGAACTCGACGACCTCGAGTTGCGGACGACTGCCCCGGAACGTACGGTCACACGACTCCCATTCGTCGCAGCCCCGGTTCTCCCGGTCACGGTGCTCGGAACAGGAAGCAATGTTGCGGGTGAAAGCCTTGGTGAGATGCGGGCCAGCCAGCTCCTTCACCTCGTCGAGCGACCCTACGGGTCGGGAGATCGAGGGCACATCCTCGTCGAAACGGACTCGCGCCATTGGGTCCTTCTCGCCTTGGTGGGGCGAACGGTTACCCGCCCGCCCCCCGCCTCGGCTGGTGTGGGTTACGCCGCGGTCATCACGTCCACGGCATACTCGTCGAACTGCTCCGACCAGCCCGACTCGCCGGCCGCGATGATGCGCACGACCAGCTCGACCGGCTGCGGATCGAGCACCGTGGGCTCCTCGTTGTCGGCCGCCACGAAGGCGTCGTCGAGGAAGCCCATGTTGTGCGTGATGCCGTTGGCCTGGTAGATGTTGCCCGACTCGTTGAGCCGCGCGTTGAGCGCCCGCACAACCCAGCCGGACTGCACCGGCTTCTCGCCGTCACCACGGATGTAATCCGCGATCAGGGTGAGGATCGAGAGCAGGTTCTTGTACTGCGTCGGATGGATGACGAGATTCCACGGCGTCACGCCAACCTTGAAGGCGCTCTTGGACGACACCACGAGCGCCTGCGCCGCGTCGGCGATCAGGCCGTAGTCGAGGCTGGACTGCGCCCCGCCCTTCTGGTTCGTGGTCAGGCCGGTCGCCAGTTCGGCAGCCTCCTGATCGCGGAACTCCGCACAGCCGGCGAGCAGCATCTTGCGGTAGACGCTTTCGGGGCTGGTGTCCATGCGCCGGTAGACCGAGCGCGCAACCTCGACGGCCGCGTAGTACTCGACCGGATCGACCGTGACCTCGCCCTCGGTGTTGGCGGTGTAGGTCAGGCCGGTGCTGTAGCTCGATCCGCCGGTGGCCGCGATGCGCTTGACCTTCGGAATGTGCAACTGCTGGCCGATCTTGCGGGCGCCCTGCGGGCGGGCGAACAGGCGGTCGATGACCTCCTCCTCGCTCGTCTCGTACAGGAAACCGGACGACCAGAGTTCCGGGAACAGCTTGAGTGCGGTGGTGGTGGTGGTGGTCGCCATCTATCAAGTCCTCCTGCCGCCGCGCCCAGCCGTGCGTCAACCTTCGATGACGAACTTCCTGGCGTTGCGGTCGGCAATCGTTTGCCTGGGGTTCGCTTCCATGCGCCGGTAGTACTCGTCCGACGTGATTCGTTCGGCTCCATTCGCGGGGCGTGTTATGGCCCCGCCGCCACCCACACGGGTGTCCTCGATGAGCGGCCGGGCCTTTTTCGCTTCCGCGAGCTGCGTTTCCAACTGCTTGACCCGCTCCGCCAGCGTCGGGGCCTCATCGCCCTGCAGTAGCCGCAAGGCCACCGCTGGCGATGGTGCGCCCGTCTCGGCCATGAGTTTCTTCACGGCCTCGCGCTTGTTCTCGGGTATGCGCGACAACTCCAGCTCGTAGCGAGCCGCTCGCGTCTCCGCCTTGGCCTCGTCCACTTCGTCGAGGAAGTCGGCGAACACGGCCGCGTTGATATCGGTCTCAGCCGCGGCGCGCACCTGCTGAAAACGGGCCTCGCGCTGGGCGCGACGCGCTCGGGCGTCCGTCTGTGGGGCCACGGTCGTCGGTGGTGTGGACCTGGCCTCCAACTCGGCACGCAACCGCGCGTTCTCGTCCAGCAGCGTGTTCTTCTCCTGCGCCACGTTCTGCAGACCGTGGTACTCGTGAGCGGGGATCGTCACCTTCTCCGGCTCCGCCCCTTCCTTGCCGCCAGCGGATCCGCCATCGACCGTCGCAGCGCCTGGCGCGCCGTCAGTCGGTTTGGGGTCCGTCGTCCCAGCGGGGTTGTTCGCCATCTGTGAAACCTCCTCGGTTACTGCATGGGCGCGGGCAGCGGTGCGCCACCCGGCATCTCACCACCCACCCCGGGTCCGGTCGGACCCGCAGCGGGCAGCGTTGATTCCTTCAGAAATGCGTCGATCAGCGCCTGGTCGATGTTCGCCGCCTTGCCGATGAAGCGGATGAGCGAGGGCGACTGGCCGGCGAGGCCGCGCAGCTTGAGCGCCTTGTCGAGATCGACCGCGTTGAGGTCGGGACCGGCATGGACACGCACGCGCAGGTGCGGGAGCGTGGTCCCGCGGAAGGAGCGGAAGGCGGTTTGCCCGTCCGGTCCCGACACTTCAACCCAACGCTCCAGGTCATAGTTGCCTGCCATCAGCTCGAGCCAGCGAGTGAACAGCAGGGTCTCGAACTCGTGCAGGATGCGAATGCGCTCGTCCACCGGCACATCGCCCGACTCCTGCACCCGGCCCGCGGTCTCTGCGGTCGTGCCCTTGATCTGTTGCGGTGTCAATGATAACTGACCAATGCCGCGATGACTCATCAGTTCCGCGTTCAGTTCGCTGATCCAGGACGAGAACGCTATGTTGAGACCCGACCCCTGAATGTGCCTGATCCCCTGCAGATCTTCGAGCGTGGTGGTGTAGGCGATCACGTCGCCGGAGCCGTCGAACATGTAGGGCTCGTGATTCGCGTCCCACAGGGAGTTTTCCTTGGCGATGGTCAGATCGCGGTTGCGCTCCATCTGCTCGGCACCCGCGCGCAGGGCCGCGTTCTTCAGGCTCTGCACGTCCATCAGATCGGAGGTCTGCGAGTTGCCCCACGCCTCCAGCGGGTAGGGGTCCGGCACCAACATGCCAATCGGGAAGTTGGTCAGCCCCTTTTCCCACGGACCGTCGCGCAGCAGCCCCGCCTTGGGCGAGCAGGGTGCGAAGATGACCTTGCGGTGCCGTTCGGCGAACGCCGGCATCTTGCCGGGCTCGTGCTCGACCTCGATCCGCGCCAGCGTTCCTTTTGGCAGGCCTTCCGGGCTCTGACCGCACTGCGGACACGGCAGAGACTCAGGCAAGGTCGAACCGTCGTAGCCCGGGGCGGAGCGCAGGTCGCGCTCGGTGTATCCGCAGGTCGGGCACGCCATGTACCACTGCGGCGGGTCCAGCACGGTGTCGAGTTCGACCTCGATCTCGGTCTCGTCATCCTTGATCCAAGCGATGACGATGGTGGCCTGCTGAGAATGCGCGGCCCACTCGTCACGGTCCACATTCGGCGGCGATTCGACCCGCGACTCGCCGTTATCGGCCTTGACCAATTCGGTGTTCTTCCAGCCCTTCGGCCCCTTACTCTTGTTGCGCACCGCCTGCAGCGACATTCGCACGGTGCGATAGAGCCGCGGGCAGCCGTAGTGGTTGAAGTGGGCGTATTCGGGCGGCCAGGACAGCGACTCGGGCGGGATCGCTGAGGGCACCACCTCGCAGTCGTGGAAGCCGCCGGGCACGAGGTCGAGTTGCACCGCACCGGCCCGGGCGCCGTTCGCCAGGCGAATCATGCGGCGGCGCACGTCGGCATAGCCCTTGTCGGGGTCGGCCAGTTCCGCCTCGAGTTGCGCCTTGGTGACGCGGGCGATGCCCTCGAGGTCGGCCGTCTCGCGCTCGCCCATGCCCGGTCCAAACGGGCGCACGTCGAGGTAGATGGGACTGCCCGACATCTGCGCTGAGGTATAACGCACCACGTCGCCGACGTCGCCCGAGGTGACCTTGGTACGCCCCTGCTGGTTCAGCTTGTCGAGCAGACGGTCATCGTGCTGCTTGTACTTGAAGGTGAAGTCGTGGTCGATCTGAGCGGCGTCGGTGTACCGCTTGAGTGCCGCCCGGGATGCCTTCCAGTCACGCACGAGCCCAGCCACGTCCGTACTGGACATGGTGGGCTCGGGGCGCTGGGGGGTCGTCTCGGTCAAGGTCTAGGCGTCAGCGAACTCCCGGTGGGAATCGTGGCGGGCGAATCTCGCCCGAGGCCCCTCAGCTCCAGGCTCCTTCCGCCCGCACACGGGTCAGTCAATCCAGTGAGTCACCGAACAGGTGAGCGACTGGTACGTCGCCGCATGACCGTTGACCGCCACGAAGCGTATGAACGGCCACTGCCAGCAGTTGTAACGATCCGGCAGGTTGGCCCCGCCGATTCCGGAATTGAAGGCCAGCGAGAACGTGGCTCCGTCGCCGCCCGATTCCAGCAACGGGAATCCCGCCACGGCCGGCGCGGTGGCCGTGACGGGATTGGCTCCCACCACGTCCTTGACCGGGTTGACGTAGTTCCAGTTGCGCCCGTTCTCCGATACCTGCACGCCCACGATCAGCGAATCGTCGTTGCCGAACGTGCCCGCTGCCGTGAACGGGGTGCCGTCGTTGAAGGTGACGCGGAATACCATCACGGAGTCGATGCCGTTGCCGTCCCCCGGCTTGGCCCAGCCGTTGGTGCTGATCGCGGTCGTGGTCTCGGCCTGCGCGACGGCCTGAGTGGAGCCGGTAGCCCCGAGCCGATGGAACGCCATCGAGTCAACGACGCACGCGGCACAGGCGGTTACGGCGTTGTCCTCGTCCTTCAGCGTTTCACCGGTCGCCGCAGTGACCTTGTGCGTGCGCCACTTCAGCGGCTCCGTGACGAGGTGAGCGGCGAACGCCTGGGACGCGAGGAACAGGGCAGCCACGCCGAGCAGCGTGACCGCGAAAATGCGCTTGCGCATCATGAACCCTCCTTGGTTCGAAAGTCCTTCCACCGACCCTATGATTGTACCAAATGGCCATTGCGCGACTTTTTCAGCCGCGCACAGCGCCGAGATTCGCTGTCAATCTCCGCCAGGTAGTCCAGCATCCAGTCGCTCGGCCGTCCGGCCTGCTCGGCCACCGTCTCCAGGTCACTGGCCCGCGTGCCCGGGTCGCCATCGTCCTCGCACAGGAGTGCCGCCATCACGCCGATCCTGCGGCGGCGCCTGTTCAACACCATCCGGGCATACTCGTTCCCGCAGCGCGCGGCGGCCCGGACGAGCCCCAGCACCGTGCGCGGGCCACTCATTTGGCGAACCGCTTCCAGTATTCTCGCCAGTACTGCGTAACGAGCCACCCGACCGTCCACGCAATGTCCTCGTCGAGGGCCTTATCCTTCCACCGCGGGCGCCAGCCCTTCCGCCCGCAGAGCCAGGCATAGGCGGCGTGCGTCATTTCGTGGGCTACGACTCCTGCCCCGCCGGCCACAGAGCACAGGTAGACAGTCCCGCATTCTCGCTGCCTGACCAACCTATCCTTACGACGCCTTAACTTGGTGTACCAGAGACAGAAACCCAGCGTGTGAGCGAAAGAACCGGCAGACAGCCCGTCCGCACGCACCCTAATCCGGGCAGCGTTCCGCATCTGCTCCTTCGTGCGGTAGAACTGCACGACGAAAAAGTCGCCCACGCCTCGGCCAGCACGGCGCTTCAGGTAGACCCGGAAGGTGGCGATCAAGTGTTCCCCCGGTACAGTTCGGGCGTGCCCCGCGACTGCCCCGGCTTGCGTCGGATGTCGCGCCCAAAGTCGTGCTTGAGCGCCCGGGCCAGCCCAACCTCCTCGCGCCGCTGGATCACAGTCGGTGCGGGTCGTGTCTGGATCAGGTGCAGTGCCCGGCCGGCGCAGATCATCGCCTCGCGGTGATGCCTGACACCGCGGCGCACCTGGGTCGAACGGCCATCCGGACGCTCGGTCACGTCCAGCCACTGGCGCACCATGTCGGGCGACCAGCACAGGAACGAGTCCTCCGACAAGCCCTTGATGATCGCGTTGACGTGTTCGGCGTTCGCCGTTGCCGTCGCCGCCCAGCCGTAAGAATCGGACAGCCCGCCGGGTTTCAGGGACCGGTCATCGTGGGCGAGGTTCGGATAGCCGCGCTTGCGAAGCGTCAGGAAGAACTGCACCCCGAAACCGCCGTTCACCTCCCCGTCGATGAGCGCCCCCCCATACTGGCGGCCGAGTAGGTCGGCGAGGATCGCCAGCGAGTCCTCGTCGAGGTAGCCGCCCACTCCATCCACCTGGCCGAAGCGCGCCACACACATGGCGTCAGTCCAGTCCCACAGTTGGAACTCGCACGGGTCATAGTCGGGATCGTCGATGCCCCGCGAGGTGTCGGCCACACCCAGGTAGGCGTGCGTCGGGTTGTAGGGCAACCACCGTTCGATGCGCGCCGAGACGGGCAGGATCATCCGCCCCTCGGCGTCCGACGCCTCGTCCGAGTTCCGCAGCGCCAGAGTCTCGAAACGCCCGTGGCGGGCGTCGGCGAGCAGTCGGTCGAGCTGCTTGCGCTGGCGCAGGAACGGGCTCTTGCCGGTGATATCCACATGAACGCCGTTCCAGCGCGCGGCGATGAGCGGGTCGCGCTTGCCCTCCTTGTCCACATCGCCGAAGTCCTCGGGCGTGCCACCCAGTTTCTCCCAGCGGCGCAGCAGGTCGTCGTGCGACAGCGCCCGGTTATCCTCGACCGACCACTGCACGCGCACCCGGCCGCCGACCACGCGCATCAGGCATGGGCGGAAGTCCTCGAAGCACCATTCCCACTCAGGCTTGTACTCGGGCGTGGCACCGATGGCGAGGTAGAGGATCTGGTTCGCCCGGGCCCGCATTCGGACCTCGCGCCAGACCGACTCCTTGGGCATCTCGTCGCCCTGCGCCGAGTCAATGCGCGCCCCCTGGACGTAACGCGAGTCCTCGTCGGTCATCCCCTCCTGCGAGATGAACGTGATGCTGCTCCAGGTGGCCGGATCGTCACTGGCCCAGCCGTCCGGCTTGACGCGAATCAGCTTGATGACCCCGCGCGCCCTGTCGAGCCAGCCGATCTCATGCGGCCACTGACCCAGCAGGCGCCGATAGGCGAGCATGGTCGAGTCCTTGCCCTGGTCCCACGACTGGATCAGCACCCAGTGGTGCCACGGCTCGCCATTGCGCAGTCCGGGCAGCAGGATCGGCTCGCCTGGACCGTCACGAACTCCATCCCGCGACGGCAACAGTTCGGCGTTGATCCCGGCAATCTCGCGCTGGCCCCGACACAGGCGCAGGAAGAACGCCGACAACTCGTCGGTCTTGGCCGCCCCGTTACCCGCGTGCCCGTAACCCTCGACGCCCTGCGCGACCCAGCGGATCAGATCGCGCACCTGCGGCGAGGAGAAGCGCCGGAAACGCAGCGGGTCGGTCTTGACCAGGCGGAGCCCAACGTGCGCGGCCAGCGCGGCGTCGGCGATAGGTGTCGAGATGGCGGCACTCATGCGAGCCCTAGACCTCCGGCCGCGGCATCCGGTCCGCCAGCGCCGGAGCCGCTACCCGCCGTTCACGCTCCTCCTCCTCCTGCGGCGTGGGACGTGGCGGCTCCACGATGGTCCTGACCGCGACGTGATCCCCTGGCCGCAGCATAAGCGCGTGCTCTTCGCCCTCGACCGATTTGAACATCAGCGCACCGTTCGCCACCCGCACGTCGGACACCATCCACGAGCGGTTGCGTCGCCACGCCCGCGCCACCGTCACCCGCCACAGTCCCTTGCTCGGCGTTCTCACTTGGCACCCCCATTCCTGGCGTCATCGGCAGCGCGAACGGCGGCGATCAGGGCCGGCAGCCCAGTCACCTCGACCGTTAGCGTGCCGTCCTTCCCACGAATGTCTATCATGGGCTTCTTTGCAATCTCCACCGCCGCTGCCACGATGGCGTCCTTCTGCGCCTCGCTCAACTCGCTCGCGTCCATCTTCGGTGCCTCCTGTGGATTCGGCCCCGGGCAATACTCCCACTCACCGCACTGGTACCACCGCTCAGTCACACCCCGCATCACTGCACCACCTCCAGGGTCTTTCCCACCGGAATGATCTTCGGCTGCTCCAACAGTTCGAACGTCACATGGTCGCCCGGCGCGAGCACGATCACATGCTCGACGCCGCTCTCCGCCTCCCGGAAGGACAGGACGTGCGGGTCCACCTGCACCCCGCGTACTTCCCAGCTCTGCGTCGGACGGCTCACGCGCTCGAGTACCACCCGCCGCAATGCGTTCCGCTGCACCTCAGTAAGCCTCGACTCGTAACCCACTCGCACTCCCTTCTCCCGGCCCAAACGGGCCGTCGTACCACGCCAGATACTTGCGGCACTCGACCGCGATCTCGTGCGGATCGCGCGCCACCGACTCCAGTTGCCGACCAGCCCCGACCAGACGGCAGGCCTCGTCCTCGTTCGCCACCCCGAATCTCTCCAACAGCCCGCGCAACGCTCCGCCCACGGTCGGCATCTCGCCGCTGATCCGCGCCAGATCGGTCACACAGGCTCGGGTCTCGCCGATCAGGCCGCGGGCCGCCTGCACCAGCGCCGCATCCAGCGGAGACCAGGACTCCAGCAGCCGCAGCGCCTGCTCCACATCGCCGTCGGCCAACACCCCGCGCAGCGCCACCACGTCCAGCGGGTGCGGATCGCCCAGCGCCGCCTCGGTGCGATCGGTCAGGCGCTCCAGTCGCCGGACGAGTGAGACCAGCGCATCACCGGCACGCAGGCCCTTACGCCTTGCCTCGCGCTCCATTTCTTTGCGCGCGTGGGCCATGTGTTTGTCCAGGTGGCGGGCCACCAGCCGATCCGTCAGCCCGTAGCGCCGGCTGACCTCGGCGACGGTGGTCCCACGCAACAAGTCGCGCTCGGCCTGCTCCCGCTGCGGATCGCGGCACAGCTTGCACGCTCGCCACCGGATCGGCTTGCCGTTGACGTCCTTCACCAATCCTCCCCGGCACGGCAGGCCGTGCGCTGGCGGCGGGCGTCCTCGCAGAGCGCGTGGATCGCCGCAT
>Ga0315294_10002136_pt1 | contig 21611 bp, 21 predicted proteins | sample YL17G13_40_MG_FD_203626 | JGI IMG/M metagenome (GOLD analysis project Ga0315294, IMG submission 203626) | Sediment microbial communities from Yellowstone Lake, YNP, Wyoming, USA - YL17G13_40 | ecosystem: Environmental > Aquatic > Freshwater > Lake > Sediment | place: USA: Wyoming | collected...
GCCACAAAAGCTACAGTGCAGTCCTGAGTCTTTGCCTGCCATGTGTCAGCTCTCCTTCCCTAACGAGTCCCACTGCTAGTTGGGAACACCACCCTGGTCTTCCCGTCCCCTCTGCCGACCCCGGTCCTAACTCGCACTTATTCCGCCTTTTTGGTTTTTTTTCCAGATGGCGCAATTTCATCAACGATACCATATTCCTTGGCCTGTTCCGCCGACAAGAAAAAGTCGCGGTCGATGTCACTAGCAACCACTTTTGTGGACTTGCCAGTGTGAAAGGCCAACAGTTCGATCATCCGTTCTTTAGTCTTAATAATTTCTTGCGCCTGGATCTCAATATCGGTCGCCTGACCGGTCGCGCCACCGAGTGGTTGGTGAATCATCACCCGTGCATTCGGCAAGGAGTAACGTTTGCCTTTGGTGCCGGCTGCCAGCAACCATGCTCCCATCGATGCACATTGGCCGACGCAATAAGTACGGACGTCGGGGCGAATCACTTGCATAGTGTCATAGATAGCCATGCCTGCCGTCACCGACCCACCGGGGGAGTTGATATAGAAATGAATGTCCTTGTCGGGATCCTGGCTCTCCAAGAATAACATCTGGGCGACGATCACATTCGCCACCTCGTCATACACCTGCGTACCTAAGAAAATGATGCGATCCTTGAGCAGGCGCGAATAAATATCGTAGGAACGCTCGCCGCGGTTGGTCTGATCAACGACAATGGGTACCAATGGCATAAAAATCTTCCCTCTATCAACAGGTTAACCTGAGCCGCCGGATCCTCAACGCAGTCCACGCTGGTGGCAGATTCCACCTCGAATCGCGAACCCTTAGGAATTCTTACTCTATTCTGGTACTTCAGCCAACAACGTATCACCAAACCCAAGAGGGTGCAGCCGCAGCTTGCGATTGCTACCTCTAGTGTTGGGATCGACTGAAATGGGAAAGACTTTAGCGGGGCGCGTTGCCCCGCTTTCAGATTGGCTTAGGAAAGGCTGGCTGGGACGCGGGTAACGTTGGCGTTTTCGATGAGGAAATCCATCGCTTTTTCGAAAAGTACGCTCTCTTTCAAACGTGGCTCGAGAGTCTTTTTAAAGTTCGCTTTTTGTTTTGCGTCGGAGACGCCGGCGTTAGCCAAGACCTGATCAAGGCGGTCAGCTAGCTCTGCCTCTGTGGCTTCGATATTCTCTTTTTGGGCGACATGCCAGAGCACCAACGTGTTCTGGGTGCGGCGCTTGGCGGAGGGGAGCAGGTTTTGGCGGAGCTCTTGGTTGCGCAGCGCCACCTTACGGGTTTCCTCAGGATTGCCGCGGAGCTCTTCCTCGATCATGCTGTCGATCACTTGATCGACCATTGCTGGTGGCACTTCGAAGGGATTGGCATCCAGAATTTGGCCGAGCAGGGCCGTCTCAAGGCTCTGGCGATTCATGTTCTTGGCTTGTGCTTCCATCTGCTTGCGGACCTCGTCGGTCAACGCGGTAGCGCTGTCGAAGTTGAGGTCCTTGGCGAACTCATCGTCCAGCGCTGGGACGTCGAGCAGCTTCAGATCATTGAGCGTCATGGTGAAGCTCAGCTCTTGACCAGCCAGTGCTTTGTCGCTGTATGAGTCGGGCAGTTTCACGGTCGCCGTCTTCACTTCCCCAACGGCCATGCCAAAGATCGGCTCCTCGAGGCCAGCGAACAGTTCGCCTTCGCCCAGGGCAACGGTCATGTTGTCCACATTAAGTGCCGCTACTTCGGCACCGTGGTGGGTTGCTGTGTGCGACAGCGCAGCCAGCATGCCTTTGGCAGCGGTCTGACCTGGCTCGATCGGCTTAGTGCGAGCGCTGCGGCGGCGCAGCGTGCTGAGCTCGCGGTTCAGCTGCTCGTCGTTGACGGTGTATTCGTCGGCGCTGACGGTGACGCCTTTGTAATTTTCGATTTTCAGTTCTGGCAGGACATCTACCACGGCGGTGAAAACGAAGGTTTCGTTTTCCGTTGGGACAGCTTTGGCGTCGACCACTGGCGATGCCACTGGGCGGAACGGTTGTTCGCCAAGAGCTGCAAAGAGGTGTTGATTGATCAGCGATTCGTGCACTTCACCAGCAACGCTGTTGCCGTAAAGCCGACGGACGACGGTCAGGGGCGCTTTGCCCGGGCGGAAGCCCTGAATGCGAGCGCGCTGCTGTAGTTTACGGTAAGCGCCTTCGTAGGCTTTGTTCACTTCTTCAGGGGACACCTCAATGCTGAGGCGGTATTGGACGGCATTGAGCTGCTCTACTGTGGACTTCATGGGCCGCAGTCTCTCCTGTAAAAACCGAGTGTTATCTCGTGGTTGCTGGTGCAAAAGCGGACGACGCACGCTAGCAAAATAGGCGGATACTGTCAAAAGCTAATTAAATGATGCCCATCTGTTGCCGGCGGTCGTTGTCACTAGTGCGACTCGGGACTGGCCGCAGAGTAACTGTTTTGCATCATATTGACATGGTCATGAATGCCAGGGATGTATGGATTTTGCTGCTCTATGGTCCGCATGCTCGCCAGGGCTTCGTCCTGCCGGCCGATGGCCCAAAGGGTCCATGCGGTATTTATCTGGATATTGGTACATAAAGTCCCATCGCCACATTGCTCTTCGGCTCTCTGATAATAAACCAGAGCATCCTCGTGACGGCCCGAAGAGCGGGCTAAATTGCCGAGCTCTTCCAGGATAGCTTGGCTTTTTGGAGAACCAGTCGCAGCATCTGCTTCAGTCTGCAAATACCCTACGGCGGCCTTATAGTCTCCTTTGCTTATGAGATCTTGTGCTTTCTGCTTTTCAAACACGGCCGCATGATCGAGCTGCTCTTTGAGGTTTTTCCGCACTTCTTCATACTCTGGCAGTTTATTGGTCTGCTGGTAGAGATTCATTAGGTTGGTGAGGGCCACCAAATTTTGCGGATTGAGTTCGATAATCCTCTCTAAAAAGGGAATCGCTGCCTCGAAATCCCGAGTGCCGATCTGTTTGACCGCCGACATGCCGAAAAGCGCTGTATTGTTGTTCGGATCGCTGGCGAGAATTTTCAGGAAGGCGTCTTCGGCCCTGGCGTAATCTTTAGCTGTCAGCGCGCTGAATCCAAGCTGCGTTAGTTGCGCTGTCTCATCGGTGGGTGGGTGAGGTGCGGTCGGGGGACTGGATTTTATGTTTTCAGACACAGGCGATACCTGTTGAGCTGATTTTGACTGTGTCTGTTGCAGAGGCTGACTAGCGCTAGATTGTTGCGATTGCATCTCACTGACTAGATCTTGTTCGTGGTCAGTGTCAGTGAAGGGAGCTAAGTAAGATAAGAGGGCGCACAGCGTAACAACGACCAACACACCGCAGATCACTGCGGGTGAGGAAACATTACGATGTCGACGCTGATCGTTGTGCACGATTTTTTATTCGCTAAATTAATCGAATGGGCCGTCGGCTTCTACCACAGGGACCTGCTCAACGCAAATGCGTGCGCGTGCTGACCTAACAAGTAGTCACTTGCCCGGATATAGTGCTTTAAGCTAAAGATTTGGTATGATTCCGGACATATGGATGTCTTTACCAATAACGCCGGCTTAGGAGCTTTACTATGCGCAAACTACGGACGCAGGTCATCTTCTTGACGCTGTCTTTAGCTGGTATCCTGATGGCAAAGCATTATGTCGGTAGATTAGCGGCTCAGATCTCGGCATTTGCTGGCGAATGAAAAGCTGTCTGCGAGTGATATACCCGCTCTAAATGCATCGACTACTCCACCTGCCACTATGCCAACTCTTCTCGGCTATAGTTCGCCCAAAAACCGCTCTCAATTTCACTCAAATTCTGCCGATACAAGTGCAGGGGGAGTGAAGACCATGCCTGGAACCGCTGCAGAGTACAAAATGGAACTGACGTTCGATGTTCATGCTTTTTACCGTCGCACGGGCACCATCTTAAATTCGCTTGAACTCGAATGGCTTGGTCTCAAATTTGATGACCTATCGGCGATTTTTCGAGGCTATGAGGTCAATCTCATTCTAGATTTCTGCAAAGATAACGATGAATACCATATCATAACCATGACTGAGCCCGGACGCTTAGAAAATAGGTACGTGCCCGGCAAGAGGGTCTACTACCTAGCCAAGGGTGATAAGAATCAAAATTTGGCGGTGAATCCGTTTGTCGGGCCCAATGCTGCATTATTTGAGGAGCGAGTGATACAGACGACTCTCGCCATAATTTCTGATGTGAAAAGAAGTGATAAGCCCGAGTGATTGCTTTTCCATAGCGAAATATTCATCGCTGATTTGCTCCATGTGGAAAGCCTCCATTGTTCGCATTTCATCAAACTCCTGCGAAAGCTCGCCATGTTGCCTGAATGCTCTAAGTACGAGACATTGGAACACACAAACGGCATCAAAGTGATCCGCTTCGCTAAAATGCTTGGTTTTCTCGGAGATATGAGGCCTGTCCTTGGTTAGATAAGCGACAATCTTTGTACCTGACCTGGTGGATCCCACAAGGCTTTCGGGAACTATCATGAAATGGCCTTTCTCCAGTGAAAGCATCTGTTGCTAAACAATTGCCATGCGCCGGCATCGGTAGTTGTTGTCGGTAAAGTCGACATGGCAAGATGCTACGAAGAAGGGTAAATTGCGAACGACATGGCGTGTCCATCGCGGGCATGGGCGGATCTAGGAGGTTGCCCTCTCCCTAAGCCTCCAATTTTATAGATTCCCTTGCCTAGATTTCACCGCTACGGCAAAAAAAGATTGTACACTTAGGCTTGTTTTAATCCGTACTGCCAGCAAACGTACATGGAGCTTGTGAAAGACCCCAATGAAACCCCTCTACACCTGGTTCTCTCTCGCTGTTGGTGTCTCGCTCGTCTGCTCCATCATCCAAGTGATGTTTTCTTTTGCCGCTACAATCCCGAACTATTCCTATTTCAACTATTGGCAGTACTTCACCACCCAATCAAACACGATCTGCGCCTTGTTTATTCTGTATCGTTGGTCGCCATTTTTTCGGCTTCGCCCCATGAGCTCTGCATCCTATGAGTCGCTGCGTGGTGCGTTAGTTCTGTTTATGTCGCAGACCACTTTCGTCTATTGGGCGGTGCTGCACGGCATTTTTGTAATCCCTGATAAGCTTACTTTTGCCACCGTGGCTTATTTACATAGTGGTGCCTTCATCTACTTCTTGATTGATTATGCGATGCAGCCACCAACGACTAGAATCAGTATGAAAAGTACGATTTCGTGGATCAGCTACCCGCTGCTTTACGCCATTTATACGTTTACTATGGCGCAGTTTCGCTCGTGGTTCCCGTACCCATTCATGGACCCAAAGAAGGCCGGCTCTGTGGGCATGGTAGTCGTGAATCAACTGGTCCTACTAAGCATCATGCTAAGCGTGGCTCTGGCGGTACGGTGGCTGCATAATCGCTGGTATCAGCAGCGTTTGCGCCTGGCGTTAAATTAACTTGGCTTTATAAAGATCTGCCAACACCTGACAATGTTGGATAAAGACTGGCATGTCGGCTTTGCGTTCTTTAATGCCCATGCCATTAGAGGTCTTGACCACTTTGACGACCTCGCCGGAGTTGGCCAGAGTCTCTAACTCTTTTTCCCAATTGCTCGTGTCGATGTTGTTTTTCTTTGCTTCTTTTATCAACTCATCCAGGCCGACCGAAACTGACTCATAAGGTGCAGAGGCGACTAGTCTTTGTGCCACACGAAGCATGCTGATGACGTCGTAGGTCAGGTAGGGGTGGTTTGGATTATGTTTGCAGAATTCCGTGATGAAGTTTGCGACGCCGGTTAGCGAAGTGCGATTTGCCAATGCGATCACAGGTTTCTTGTAATTGTCTTGACGCTGTTGCACTAGCTCAGCGCTGACTAAGATTTCTAACAGTTTGTTGAATTTTGATATGTCTTCGCCAAACACTTGGTCCATGACTTGTTCTATCGAGGCTACCCGTAAAATCCAGTCTTTGCCGACCTTTTCCCCATCTTTGTGCAGCAGTAGGACGATAATATGAAGCTGCCTGATTGCTGTTGCATAGGGATTATCGTTGGAGGCTGCTCTAAGAGTTGCTGATGTGCCGCCGCGTTCTAGTTGAGTCAGCCGCTCGTTGGTCGCTCTTAGCCGAGATGATAATGCGGACATGAGGCCCACAAACCATTTTGGTATCTGTTTCATCAGTTTGGTGAAGTCGTCTTGCGAGATGCGGGTGACTTCAGCTTCGGTTTTAGCCTTTACGGAAGCAGACCGGGGCTGCTGATCAAATAGAGACATCTCGCCAATCATGCCGCCGGCACCGATCTTGGCAAGGACGACCTCTTTACCTTCTTTTTCTAGGTAAACACAAACCTCACCACGGCGGATGATATACATACCGTCCGATTGGTCGCCAAACTTAAAGAGCACTTGGCCTGGTTTGATGATTTGATTGGTACCTGACAACGCCGATTCTCCGAGACTAAGCGGCAATAGAACTGCGCCTAGTCTTAAGGATCGGACGACACAGCTCCGAGCTAAAGTCGGAGCCGTCCGGGCTAACTTGAGTCCTTCGTCTAGAGACCCGAATCGTCGAAGTTTTCTAGCACTTCTTTAAGGTATGCCAAGTAGCGGGCGCCGCCCTCACCATCGACCACGCGGTGGTCAAAGGTAAGGCCGATTTGCACCAATGGCCGGACCCCGATCAGATCATTGATGACCACAGGGCGTTTAATAATAGCCCCGATGCTCAAAATGGCGACTTGCGGCTGGTTGATGATCGGTGACGATACCAGGCTGCCAAACATGCCCGGATTAGTGATGGAGAATGTTCCACCCTGTACTTCGTCAGGGAGCAGCTTTTTACTGCGGGCGCGTGTAGCGAGGTCGTTAATGCGACGGGCTATACCGAGGACGTTCAAGGTGCCCGCATCACGGATGACGGGAACGATAAGCCCCTGTTCGATGGCCACGGCGACACCGATGTTGATCTGGTCTTTCCACAGGATGTCATCGCCATCGACTGAGACGTTGACGATCGGGAAGCGCTTAATAGCCTGTACCGCTGCATGAACAAAGAACGGGGTGTAAGTTAAGCCGAAACCTTCGCGCGCCTTGAATGCAGCCTGTGCTCGCGCGCGGACTTGCGTGACTTGGTGCATATCGATTTCGAAAATGGTCGTGACGTGCGGTGAAGTGCGCACCGAACGGACCATGTGCTCAGCTATCAAAGTGCGCATTTTCGACATGCGCTCGCGCCGGACAGGCACGCCTTCTAAGGTCTCGCGGTCACCGTCGCGTTTCGTGATCAAACCACTAACGGCAGGAGATGAGACTCCTGCTTTCGCGGTGGCAGCCATGGGCGAGGCCAATGCCGCTTCGACATCTCTCTTAGTGATACGACCGAGCAGTCCCGTGCCGGGGACTTGCGTTAAGTCGATGCTCTCGGCTCGCGCCATTTTGCGCACTAGAGGCGACGATCTTGGCTTCTCTCCACTGTTAACTACAGGAGCTGCAGCAGACGGAGCGACAGCGGCATTCGCCACCTTTGGTGCGGCGGCGGCCTGAGCCGCAGGAGCTGCAGCTTTCGTAGGAACGGCAGCAGCCACTGGCTTGGGCGTGCTCGGGGCAGTCGCACCTGTAGCAGCGCCGCTGCGAATCACTGCGATCACCTGATTAACCGCCACCGTATCGCCATCACGCACGAACACTTCGGTTAAAACGCCGCTTGCTGGAGACGGAATTTCCGTGTCTACCTTGTCAGTAGACACCTCTAACAGCGGCTCTTCCTGGCGTACCTGCTCGCCTGGTTGCTTAAGCCACTTAACCAGGGTTGCTTCGGTAATTCCCTCGCCCATCAGGGGCATGAGTACTTCCGTCGTGTCGTTTTGCATGGCACGCCAGCCTCTCGCCCGCAGGGGCGTTTAGGGTTGATTGCTCTCTTACAGCTCAGTGATTATAGATGAATTGCCCCGCCCATAGCCACATGTGCCGCTTCCATAATCGTCTCAGAGATCGTTGGGTGCGGGTGAATGGTATGAGCAATCTCGTCTACAGTCGTCTCAAGAATTTTACCCAGTGCGAACTCAGCGATCATCTCGGTGGCTTTGGCACCGATAATGTGGACGCCCAGCAACTCGCGGTATTTGGGCTCGTAGATGATTTTTACGAAGCCTTCGGTGGCATCGTCAATCTTTGCGCGAGCCATCGGCGCAAAGGGGAATTGCGCTACTTTGTACTCAACCTTCGCCTCTTTTAAAGCCTGCTCGGTGCGACCGATGCTGGCAATTTCAGGCGCGGTGTAAATGGCATTGGGGTTAGCTGAGTAATCGATCACTGGTGGCTTGTGGCCAGCGATGACTTCCACTGCGTGCATGCCCTCTGCCGAGGCCGTGTGCGCCAACGCTGGCGTCGGGATGACGTCGCCGATGGCGTAAACCCAGTCAGCACTGGTTTTGTAGTGGCTGTCGACATTGATGAAGCCACGATCCGTCTTAATGCCAGCAGTCTCAAGGCCGATATCTTCGGTCACCGGAGCGCGGCCGATGGAAACCAAGACGACTTCAAAAGCGCGCGGTTTTTGACCTTCGGTGGTGATCAAGGCGTGATCGCCTTTGTCTTCGACGGCAGTAAGTTTGGTGCCAGTCTCAACCGTGATGTTTTGCTTCTTTAACTGACGCACTAGCTCTTTAACACTGTCGGCGTCTTCGCTCGGGAGGATTTGCGGTGCCATCTCAATGATGGTTACTTGACTGCCAAAACGGCCGTAAAGTGAGGCAAACTCAGTACCGACGACACCGCCACCGATGACGCAAAGTGATTTGGGCACGCGGTTGAACGACAAAATTTCGTCGGAGTTAATGACGGTGCGACCGTTGGTCGGAGCGAAGGGTAGGGTGCGGATGCGCGAGCCAGTTGCTACGAGGGCGAAGCGTGTCGTCAACTTTGTTACTTTGCCATCCGCAGCCGTAACGCTGACCTGGCCTTTGCCGGCGAGGCGGCCATGGCCTTCGTGGACGTCGATTTTGTTCTTCTTCATCAAGAAACGCAGGCCTTTGCGCTGCGCGTCCACAATGCCTTGCTTACGCTGCATCACGCGTTCCCAGTCGTAGGTCACGGTGCCAACGTTAAAGCCTAGATCGGTTGCATGTTGCAGTTTCTTATAGGTCTTGGCTGCTTCAAGGAGGGCCTTGGTGGGGATACAGCCCCAGTTTAGGCAGGTGCCGCCAAGGTGTGCTTCTTTTTCGATTAAAGCAGTCTTCAGGCCAAGTTGCGCGGCGCGAATAGCGGCGACTTCACCGCCGGGACCAGAGCCGATAATGATGACGTCATACTGTGCCGCGTTTGCCATGTGTCCACTCCTGGCGAGATAATTCTGATCCTATGCGTTTAGCGACGGCTCCTTCCAAAGGCAAGGGTTTTGTGGCATGACAATGATCAGGTCCTCATCCCCACAAGAAATTCGGAGTCCGCGAAATCATGGCGACTTTCGTGCAAGCCGCACCACTGTTTCAGCAGCTCGGGGAGGCATCTTCATTGGCGGCGGCCTTGATTTGGTCGGTGTCGATCACGCTATATACGAAATTTGGCGCCGGCATTAGCGGCATCCGCCTGAATATCTTTAAAGGCACCGTGGCAGGGACTTTGTTGCTTCTGACTGTGGCGGTCCTGAAAACTCCTATGCCCTCAGTCGTGGGGAAGCTACCGATTCTGGCACTCTCGGGTGTGGTTGGGATTGCCGTGGGCGATTCCTTATTTTTCACTTCCCTCAGTCGTATCGGGGCCGGGATGACCTCGGCCGTCCAGTGTTTGGCTCCGTTGATATCGGCTCTAATCGCTGCGGCAGTGCTGGGTGAGTCCATGAATACGGCAGAAACTGTCGGCATGGTGATCACGGTGGCGGCTGTGACGGGAGTGGTGTTTTTCAATCAACGAGGGGATGCCCCGCTAGCCTTACTTCCTCGCGACAGGTTGCTCAAAGGTATCGGCTACGCTTTGGCTGCGGCTGTCTGCCAAGGGGTGGCTGTAGTGCTAGCGCGGCAAGCCATGCAGGAGGTGCATGTACTCTACGGAACCTTGGCTCGGCTGCTGCCGGCAACGGTCGTGTTACTGGTCCTGCAGTGGCGTTTGTCGAAGCCCGGCATTGGGGGTGATCAGAAGATATGGACACCTCGCAAGCGCGGCAGCGTGCTCACGTTAGCGGCTTTCATGGGCACATATCTTGGGCTGATGCTCCTGTCGCTGAGCACCAAATACACGAAGGCCGGAGTTGGTGCGGCCCTCTCATCGACTTACCCGATATGGGTGATCCCAGTGGCCCGTGTGATGATCGGCGAGCGCAGTAATTGGCGGTCGGTAGTTTTCACGGTGTTGGCCGTATTGGGTATCGTAGTGATGGTGATCGGGGGCACGTCCGAAGGGTAGTATTTTCAGTGGCTTACATGTGAATATTGACCCCAGAGGTAACCCAGCGCAGCAGCCATCGCTACTAACGAGATCACTACTAAGACCTGATACCATGCGAGGCCTGGCGGCCTAAAGCCCTCTCGTTCCATAAATTCTCTGAGGTCATGTGACCTCACGAAATTTCTCTTGAGTCGCACCAGACCCTGACTGATTTCTGAGGCAGTATCGAATGCTTCTAAAATTTCTGGCGTGATGTCGTTGAGGGATTCCTCAAGTCTTTTCTTATCCGCACGCTCTTTGAGTATGTTTAGTAGGTGGGTCTTGAATTCGTCAAACGGCGCGAATTCCGGACAAAGTCGTAGACACACACCCTCTAGCATCACCATGCAACGGCTGAAGACCACAAAATCTATTTGATCGAGGAAGACACGGTTACGCCTCATGATTTGAAATGTGCCAAGTATATTCTGCGCCACAGACATGTCGCCGACGGACTTGGCGTCGTTGGTTCGCGCAAAGTAAATCAGTTCACGCTTAAGTTTGTCGAGATCTGGAACATGATTTAAGTAGTGGGACTTGACGAAAATGTCGGCCCACTCTTGATACCTGCCGGTAAACCTAAGATGGAATTCCTGGACCACGCGCCAGCGCTTTTCTTTCGACAGTCGCACGTGCATACCGAAATCAATCAGAGCAATGCGGTGGTTTTTAAGCAGGAATAAATTAGCGGGATGCATATCCAGGTGAACTAGACCGGTTGCAAAAATTTGCCTTACCAAACATCGGGTCAAGGTAATCGATAATACGTAAGGATCGTGACCTGCCTCGAGTAAGTCGTCGGCAGTTTTAAATTTATCGAGCCTCTCGCCGTGGATTCTTTCTGAAACGAACACCTTTTTGGTGCAAAACTCATGATAAACTTTTGGCACATAAATACTTGGCTCAGGTGCGAGGCCACTCTTTAAGTCCTCGGCAAATAAAGCCTCTTCCAGAAAATCGAGCTCTCGATTCAGTTGTTCGGAAAAGTCCCGCACTAAGTCAGTGTAAACGGCTCTCCGTCCAATATTCAGAAAACGGTCCACCCACTTTGCTAGTGAGACGAGGATACTCAAGTCGTCCGTGATGTTTTTGAGTGCGGTGGGTCTTTGCACTTTGACAGCCACCTGCTCACCCGTATGGAGCTCGGCAAAATGGACCTGCGCAATGCTAGCCGCTGCTACCGGGACGTCCTCAAATTTGGCGAAGAAGCCTTCGATCTTCCCGCCTAGCTCTGCCTCAATAAGAGCTATCGCCTCCTCTGTAGGAAAGGACGGCACATCGCCATGAAGCTTGCCAAGCTCAGTGCAAAAGTCATCGGGAAACATATCGCGACGTAGCGCCAGAAATTGGCCGAATTTGATGTAAGTCGGTCCTAGGCGCTCACACGCACGCCGGAGCTTTTGCGCCACAATAAGCGCACGAGAATCGCCAGCACTTCCTTCGATTGCGGTAGCTTCGACTGCGGTAGCTTCGACACTCACGGGGCTAAGATTGAGGTTCTTGAAGTCAGAGGTGCTAAGTCCTTCGTGTGAGAAAACAGAAGCAACGTTTTTCAGCCTTCTGAGACCCATAAATTTACTGTCCTTGTTCGCGATCGAATACCGAGACGAGACCTCAGATTCGCTGCCTCCCTGCTTCGGAACATCCAGTAAAATCTTGATATTGCAAAATCCGGTGGCGGTGGCCTTTAGCCGCCGCTCCGAAAGCTATGCTGACGATTTTGCTGATTTTTGTTACTATTAAGGAGTGAGCTGAAATTGCCGATAAGGCTAATAACAGCGGAGGTTCGCTATGGGCAAAGTCATTAAGTTCCCAGAGCAAAATCGGCGGGATGCTGGGGTTCAGAAACTGCTGCAGATCGCGGACGAAATTGACGCCGTGATCATCAATCACCTGCGCAGCGGTGACGTCCAACCTCGCGAAATAGCTGGCCTACTGGCCCATCGACTAGGCACTTTGATGCGTCATGTGGAGCAAAAGGACCTGCTGTGGGACGTTTGCGAGAAAGTGGCAAAATCCCAAGCCGCCATCGAATAAAAGTCCAGATGCGCCGACGTTTATTTCAGGCCGAGCTTCTCTTGAAGTGTGGCGATACCGATTTGCTTGAGCGTAGAAGTCAGCGTTACTTCTGGGACGACTAGTCCGCACTCTTCCATATGTTCTTTAAATTTAGCTACCTGCATCTTGCCGGCAGCGGTGGACATTTTGTCTGACTTGGTGAGTACCAGGGTCACAATGGCATGGCCGGCGACTAGATTTTTGAGCAGTGCGATATCTTCCTCGCCCGGCGGGTCGGCGCGGCGGATATCGATCAGGAATAATACTTCCTTTAAAGTTGGTCTCTTAAGGTAGGCGGTGACCAGCGTCTGCCAGTGCCGTCTGGCTTCGCGCCCGCTAGCACTGAAGCCAAAGCCTGGTAAGTCAGCCAGGATGAGGCGGCCGTCAGCCTTATCGATGGCAAAGAAGTTGACCATCTGTGTACGGCCCGGTGTGTTACTGGCGCGGGCGAGATTTCGCCTTTGCGTAAGGGCATTTAGCAGGCTGGACTTACCGCAATTAGAGCGGCCAACCATGGCAATTTCGGGCGCGCCCAGTTCAGGAAGCTGGTGCGCCTGCTGGGCGCTGGTGATATACGAGGACTGCATAGACTAGGACCCATACAAATAAGTTTAATATTCACGATTGATATAGCTGCATGGACGGTGCGGCAGTGAGTCCGGAGCGGCCCCATGGGAAACATACATCTACTCGAAGATAGCGTTATAAACAAGATCGCGGCTGGAGAAGTCGTCGAACGACCATCCAGCGTCGTCAAAGAGCTGGTAGAAAATGCACTTGATGCCGGCTCCACTCAGGTCGAAGTCAGCCTCGAAATGGGCGGCCTCCGCAGTATCGTGATCACTGACAACGGCGGCGGCATGTCCGCCGACGACGCGGCCATGGCGTTGCAGCGCCATGCTACCAGTAAACTGCGTGATGCCGACCAGCTCTTTAGTATCAGCTCGATGGGCTTCCGCGGCGAGGCACTTGCCTCCATAGCTGCGATCAGTCAGCTAAGCCTGGCGACCAAGGAGGCTACGGCTGATGTTGGGACGAAAATTACTGTGGCTGGCGGTGACCCATCGGTGACTCTGCCTTGGCAGGGTCCTACCGGTACGACCGTGGCCGTGGAAAATATCTTCTTCAATGTCCCTGTCCGGGCAAAATTCCTGAAGTCACCTGGCACTGAATTTAGTCACTGTCTGGAACTCATCCAGGCCTTCGCCCTCTGCCGCCCGTCGGTAGGCTTCGTCCTCAAGCATAATGGCCGCGAGCAACTGCGGCTACCGGCGCTGTCTCTCACAGAAGCGCCTTGGTTCGGTGAAGACGTCTTGCGCGAGCGTAGCCGCGCTGTCATCGGTAAAGACGTTGCGCAGCTAGTGTATGTGCGGACATCTGGCCGATACGGTGACCTTGAGGCTCTCGTGTCGCCACCTGGTGTCGAGAAAGGCACTGGCAAGTCCATGTTTAGCTTCGTCAACGGCCGTCTGGTGCGTGATAAAGTTTTGCGCTACGGCATTCTGCGCGGTTACCATAGCCACTTACTCAAAGGTAAATTCCCTGTCGTCGTCATGCACCTGCGCACCGATCCAGCATTAGTGGACGTCAACGTTCATCCAGCGAAGACCGAGGTGCGCTTTCAATACCCAGAAGAAGTGCAAAATCTGATTGCCCTTGGCATTCGCGAGAAACTGCGCAGTGGCTCTTGGGTTGGCCTGGAGCCGGAAACATCGGCGAAAGCAACGGATCAAGCGGCAGCAAATTCTTTAGGAAGCGCGGCCCCGCCATGGGCATCGCCCCTGCCAGAGCCGTCAGCTGCTCGTCATGAGGCGTCTGCTTATGCGTCGCCGATGCGTGCTCAGTCAGCTCCATTTAGGTCACAGTCCAGCGCACCGCGAATGACGCTGAGCACTCGCTCCAGTGGTTACGGTGCGGAGAGTATGACCGGAGGTGAGGCTCACTCATCTAAACCAAAAAATGATTGGTCTTCGACCGCCGTCATGGATAAAGCCAGCATCGACGCACTTTTGGCTCATTCTAGCGGCGAGAGTTCTGTGCCTATGTCCGGCGGATCACGGTTCGCTCCTGGCGCTGACGATATCAGTGCTGCGGGTATGCCTGCTGTGGCCTGGGGGGACATGCAGTACATGGGGACTTTTGCCCGCTGTTACATGATGTTTACAGACCAGACACGCTTTCTAGTGGTTGATCAGCACGCCTTTCATGAGCGCATTATTTACGAACGTTTGCAGCGCGATCGCTCTCTGCTACAGCAGAGTCAGCGTCTGCTCGTGCCGGAAGCTTTAGAATTGGCGCCCGCCAGCGTGGCTGTATTGCAAGAGCGGCAAGCCGATCTTAAACTGCGTGGCTTCGATTTTGCTATTGAAGGCGTTACGACCGTTTTGGTGAATGCGGTCCCATCTCTACTTGCCGGACGTGATTTAAACGGCCTCTTCGAAGATCTGGGCGAAGGATTGGGTGACGCAGGTGCTGGTCACGGCGCTGATCCTGGCTCTGATCTTGGAGTGGAAGCTACCGGCATTAAGGAGCCCACCGACAGTAATGGTGAGATGCTGCGTCTACTTTTGGCAAACGTGGCCTGTCACGCAGCGGTGCGCGCTGGCGAGGAGTTGCCACTAAACGAGGTGAAGCAGCTAGTCGCAGAGGCAGCAACTGTCGATTTCTACCATAATTGTCCGCATGGGCGCCGCGTCTTGCGTTGGTGGTCTAAGGCTCAGGTTGAGCAATGGTTCGACCGGTGAGTAGATTGATAATTTAATCGGTGATTAGAGCTGTGAGAGGAAAAAGCGGTCAGTGATGCCTTCAGCGAAAGAGCGTTACCTCGTGGTAGCCGGACCGACTGGCTCTGGTAAATCAGGCTTAGCTCTGGCGCTGGCCGAAGCTTTCCACGGTGACATCATAAACTGTGACTCGGTGCAGGTTTATCGCGGCTTTAACATCGGCGCAGCAAAGGCTACGGCCGCAGACATAGCTCGTGTGCCACATCACCTACTTGACCGAGTAGCCGCGCATGAAGATTTTGATGCAGCGATGTTTGCCAAAGAGGCTAAAGATAAGAATGCTGAGATCTTGGCGCGGGGGCGCTTGCCAGTCGTCGTCGGTGGCACTGGACTTTACTTGCGGGCTTTGCTGGGGCAGGGGTGGCATGCGGGTTTACCACAAGATGCAGCTTTGCGTTTAGAACTGGCAAAGCTCAGCCTCGCCCAACTTTACGCGCAACTCAAAGCCCTAGATCCAAAGCGCGCCGCTGAGTTGCACCCAAATGATCGTGTGCGCCTCCAGAGGTCACTGGAGTTAGTGACTCTACTCGGCAAACCTTTGCACGAGGCGGGTCTTACTGCCGACAGTCCCGCTGATCCAGCGGCTTTTGTTATTGTGTTGGAACCACCACGCGAGGTGTTGCACGCGCGTATTGCAGCACGAACGAACCTGATGCTCAATAGTGGGTTGGTTGATGAGGTGCGGGAGTTAATTGCTGCAGGGGTAAGTCCAGACTGCAAACCTATGCAAAGTATAGGCTACAAGCAGGTTTGCGAGTATCTTGCGGGTAAACTGAAAGACGTTGATTTACCAGGTGCCATCATCGCTGCCACGCGGCAGTACGCAAAGCGGCAATGCACATGGTTTCGCCGCACTCGGACAGATTTGCGCTTGGACGGTAGCGAGTCTCTGGACTCGCTAGTGGGCACAGTCCGGGCTGCGCTTGAAAAGTAATATTTAGCTCAGTGCTGACCACAAGCTGGACTATGATCCATAGACCAGCAGCCTAGGGTCTGATTACGCATCTCAGCTGCGTAGTAGCAGGAGCTAACTGCTTCACCGCAAACACCTGGAATATGTCCACCGCCCCAGACTCCACCAGGAGCCTTGGCACACTCTTGAAACATCCAATTCAGATCATCACAGTTACAGCCGGCAGCGACCAACTGATACATGTCTTTATACTCAGCCGTTGGGTTGTCGTGGTGGTGATTAGCCAAGGTCGAGGCACCCTCTTGCACAGGACGGTCGCAGGCCCCGGTAGCGAAGGCCAGAGCTAAGGTTAGACGAAAGTAACTCAACTTCAGCATGTTAGTCATAAAAGCCCTTTTTCGCGAAAACAACTGACTCACTGTGCCAATACCATGAGTCTGCGTGCAGCAACTAGCAGGAATTGACTGGCTCATGAGTTGTCGGTCTGCTTGATGTTTGGTCAAGCTAGCCAGCCTTCCTCGTCTCATCGCTTGCCTATTTATCCAGGGGGGGAGACTCTCAGTGCCCGGCATTTTGCCGGTAAAGTTAGCGGTCTAAAGTCAGCACATTTGTAATCTGTCAAACAGGTGCGGTTACGGCTTTTTACTGGCATACACCTTGCAGTTGACTTGTGCTGTCGACCGGCCTAGTCATCCGGTGACTCTGCAAGAGCTGAAAACTGCCCACTCGCTAAGTCTGCGGCTTGTGGTTGTTCAGTGGTATTTCCATTTCACGAGGTGATTTACATGAAGCTGTTGCTCAAGTTGGTTTCTTTATCGATCTTGCTCGGTGGCTGTGGGCAGGTAATTGGCAGCAAAATTAAAGACTCTCACGGTCATGGTCACGGCAACCCGGCAGCGGGCGAGGCCCTGCTCCGCGACAGCGAGGCCACCAAATTCATGGATGCTCTTTTGGCGGCGGGAGTCGTAGCCGATCAAAAATTAGGAGACAAGTTGGCCCTGCAAGTCGCCCGCATAGATTGCTCTCTACCGGTGATCCCCGACGCCAAGCCCATTTGCACCATATCAGGCTACCAAGATGAAAAACTGAACCTGCGTGATGAGGCGGCTGATTTTGTTTATCAGACGATCCTTCGCTATGGTGGCAGCATAAATAGTAAGGGTGTTGTTGGCGCTGAAGGAGTGGTCTCAGCAAATAAAATTCTTTGTAGTCGCACGCAGGATTTGCAACCCATCACGAACTGCCTCTTTTTTACCGGTGCTCCTCTGGACTGATTTTTTCTAAAGCTTTTTCAAAACATAGCCTGGCAACTACAAAAATCTGGCCTATGCCTTCCTAGGCATAGGCCAGATTTTTGTAGTTGCCAGGCTCCTTAGTGCCATGCAGACACCAAGTATCGTTGGCCATGGCTGTAAAATTCAGAAGATAGACCAAGTTGCAGAATTTGGTGTGCCTTCAAGTCACCAAAAATCAATAGGATTTCTTCGTTTTTTTGTATTCTCATAGATATTTTTTGAGTCCAGCTTAAGGCAATTTCTGCCGAGTACCCTTTTACCAAAGCGCTGTGACTTGAGTTGCATCGTTGATTTGAGAAGGCGGGGGCTCTTATGCAGAAGTATCTCCATTTAATTAACAGCACCAGAGTCGGAATTCTGATGGGCGCTTTGACCATCGCCCCAAACGCTAAAGCCGCTGCATTAAGCCTACAAGATGCTGTGCGCTCGGCAACAACTAACTCTCCTGAGATACAGGCAGCTGAGGCAGCGCGAACGACATCCGAGTGGCGGAAGACGGAAGCTTTTGCAGGATATCTCCCGCAGCTGGGCCTGACTGGTAACTATTTACTCACCAAAAAATACGTCGAGATGACCTTCACCCCGCCAGGCTCGCCGCGACCGAGTACGATTCCGCAGATACTGCCGACAACCAACTGGGTGGCTTCGGCGCAGGTGCCAATTTTTGATGGTAATGCCACCAAATCTCGCGTTGCTGCTGCATCCAACATGCTGGATAGCGCGACGCAGACGGTCGCTTGGCAAAAATTCAAACTCTCTAGAGATGTTACCCTCCAGTATTATAAAGCGATTGCAGCTCAGGCATTGCGCGAAGTAGCCAAACAAAATGAACTAACTCTGATCGATCATTTAAAAGACGTACAGCTTTCGCGCAAGGTTGGACTTGCTACTCATTACGACGTGCTAAGGGTAGAAGTGCAAGCAAGTGATGCAAAAGCTGAGGTTTTGAATACGGAAGACAATATGGCAATGGCCCGCATTCGCCTCGGCGAACTTATGGGCTTGGACTTAGGGCAGACAGACCTATCTCAAATCGAGCCTAGCGGCGCTTTGCCTCTTTTGGATGCAGACTCGATTAAAGCGCAAAAAAGTCCAAACCAGCAAGATCGTGCTGACCTTCTTGCCATGCAAAAGCGCGTGGATGGCTTGATCGCTACGTCCGAGGCAGCACGCAAGCACTACTACCCCAAATTTTCGCTGTTTGGTCAATATCAGTACTACAACAACCAATCTGACAGCTTTACTAAGACAGCCGATTTTCGGTCAGCGTCCATGACTGGTGTTTCGATGAATTGGACGCTATTTGACGGGTTTTCCTCTACTGCCCGGGAGCATACTACTGCGAGCGAGCGAGTCGAGAACGAGGCTAATTTAACCATGAAGCGCCACCGCGCCAAAGCGGACGCAGAATTTTGGCGCCGCAAATTTCAATACTTCACCAGCATACTCGCCGCTCGTCGCAGTGACGTGACGAAGTCGGAGGAGAGTTTGCGTCTGGCCAAAGTCGGACAAAAAGAGGGGGCGCGCACGACGACCGATCTGCTAGATGCTGAAGCCGAGCTGTTTCGTGCCAAGGCTAACGCCATCAATGCACAGATTGGCTCTATCGAAGCGCTGCTGAATCTAGAGCTGGCCACAGGTCAGACTTTTCACGATTTTTACTAAGAAAAAATAGCAATTCACGGATCGATTTAAGTTTTTAACGAAGGAATTCGGGCATGGCGAAAAAAAAGATTATCATACCAATTCTGCTGACGGGGACTTTAGGCCTGATCGGCTACTTCGGTTATCAAGGCTATCTCTATGTCCACTCTGACAACGCGCAGGTCGACGCTCGCACTTTGATGCTGTCGGCTAAGGTGGGCGGTTACGTGACTGAAGTAAAAGCTGACTTCGGAGATTTGGTCAAAGCCGGTGATATCGTCGCGAAACTGGATGATCGCGATTTTAAGAGTAACCTCGACCGCGCCACGGCAGATCGTGATTCCATTAATGTGCGGTTGCAAGACGCACAAAAAAGTTATCGCCGTATGGCTGCTCTAGCTGAGAAAGGCGCATCGACTCAGGCCCAGTTAGATGCCGCTTCGGCGCAGCTTAATGAGCTCAAAGCGCGGCAAGCCGCCTCTAATTCACAAGTCTCTCTTGCCGAATTAAATCTAGCCTATGCCGAGATTCGAGCACCTTTTGATGGCTTTATCGCTAGGCGTGCTGTGCAGCCTGGCCAATTAGTGGCTCCTGGCTCACCGCTGTTTGGGTTTGTGGAAGCGCGCGAGCGCTGGGTGACGGCGAATTTGAAAGAGACTGAGCTCGAAGGCCTCAAGATTGGGTCAGCCGTCGAGATCAAAGTAGACGGAGTACCAGGACGCGTATTTACCGGCACAATCGCGCAATTTAGTCCGGTGACAGGGGCGACCTTTGCTCTGATTCCGCCTGATAACGCTACGGGTAACTTCACGAAAGTCGTGCAGCGAGTTCCGGTTAAAATTGCGCTGAGTTCGTTAAGCCCAGATGATGAAAGATTGCTGCGCGTGGGCATGAGCGCCGAAGTCAAGATTCATCGCCGCTAGGCGAAGCACGGAGTAATTTGTCGATGCAACGCCCCAATGGCATGATCATCTTTGTCGCCGTGTTGGCCTCGTTACTCGAGATCATCGACACGTCGATTGTGAACGTCGCCTTGCCTACGATGATGGGCAGTCTAGGTGCGACGCTGGAAGACATTAGTATGGTGATCACCGGCTACGCGATCGCCAATGCGATTGTGTTGCCACTGTCCGCATGGCTTGGGGAACGTATCGGGCGGCGAAAATATTATTTAAGCTGTATTTTTGCCTTCATCGTCGCGTCAGTGGCCTGCGGCATTGCACCAAATTTGCTTAGCCTAACGCTATTTCGGATCGTCCAGGGATTCGTCGGCGGCGCCCTTTTGCCCACGTCCCAGGCTCTGATCTACGAGCAATTTCCGAAAGAGAAGGCGGGGATGGCTGGCGCCATCTTTGGCATGAGCGTCATGATCGGCCCAACGCTAGGACCCGTGCTTGGGGGCTATCTCACGGATCAGTATGGTTGGCGCTCGATTTTTAACATCAATTTGCCATTAGGACTGCTGGCGCTATTTGTGGGCATGAATGTCATCAAAGACAGGGTCAAGACTCCTGAGGAGCTGGCGCGCGCTGAGAAAGCTGGACCGAGTTCGTTTGACGCATTTGGTTTAGGCCTTTTGATCGCAGGTATTGGCTGCCTTCAGTATGTGCTTGAGCGCGGCGAGCCAGAAGACTGGTTTGCCTCCAACGGCATTCGTTTAGGGACATTGGTTGCAGCTGTTTCCCTACCGCTCTTCGTTTGGTGGGAACTCCGCGTCAAGAATCCCGTGATCAACGTCCGTCTCTTTCTCAATCCTTTGGTTGCGTGCGGCGTTTCGCTCATGGGCTGCCTTGGCTTTTTTCTCTACGGACTGGTGTTCATCTTGCCCATATTTGTCGGTCGGATGTTTCACTACACAGCAACGCAAACAGGGATGCTGTTTATCCCGGGCTCACTGCTTACTGCATTCATGATGCCGTTTATTGGGCGAGCGATGCAGGCACGGGTTAGTCCAAAAATTCTGATTTTTATCGGTGTCACGGCGATTGAGCTTTGTCTTCTGATGGTTTCACTCTTTAGTCCGCAGACCGATCGCGGGGACATCCTGCAGATGCTTTACTTCCGCGGCTTTGCCATGGCTTTTCTGTTTGTGCCGATTAATTCGAGCATACTCAGTCAGTTTACTGGGGCGACCGTGGGGCAAGTCGCAGGACTGCTCAATCTATGCCGGCAAATTGGCGGTAGTATTGGGATTGCTCTTATCGCGACTTTGCTTGCGACTAATTCTAAACAGGCATACCTGGATCTTTCATCCAAAGTGTCTGTGCTGTCTCCAGAAACAGTTTCGGTGCTGAATCAATCTGCGGCGGGTGCTGCAGCGAAATTTGGTAATTCTCTAGGCTTTGCCTCGGGGAGCGATGTCGCAATTCGCTCGATCGCGTACCGGCTGCAGACTCAGGCGTTCATGCTTAGCTTTCTGCAGATGGTCTGGGTCATCATGGCCGTGTTTGCCATCGCTTATGTCCCGCTTTACTTTTTGAATCTCAAAAAGAAGGCAA
>Ga0315294_10002137_pt1 | contig 21609 bp, 11 predicted proteins | sample YL17G13_40_MG_FD_203626 | JGI IMG/M metagenome (GOLD analysis project Ga0315294, IMG submission 203626) | Sediment microbial communities from Yellowstone Lake, YNP, Wyoming, USA - YL17G13_40 | ecosystem: Environmental > Aquatic > Freshwater > Lake > Sediment | place: USA: Wyoming | collected...
AACAACTCCAACACGGGGGGGGCGATAGGCAACAATACCGTCAATTGTGCAGCGGTTCAGTCGGGTGTAAGGTGGTTCGGCACCAACGGCGGAGGACTTGCAAAGTATAATGGGACGACGTGGGTAAAGTTTACGAGCGCTGCGGGTTTGGCAGGCAACACCGTTAATCACGCTGATTTCGACTCTTCGGGCAATTTATGGGTCGCGACCGGCACAGGTTTGAGCAAGTATGTAAGCTCAAGCTGGACCAAGTACAACACGGGCAACAGCGGTATAGCGGCCAACAACTGCCTGACGGTTGCCGCTGAAGGGACGACAATCTGGATTGGCCTGTATGCCAACGGCGTCAACAAATATGACGGCACGACGTGGATAAATTACACATCGGCCAACAGCGGTCTGGCAAATAACAGGGTTTACGATGCGGTGGTCGACGGTTCAGGCAACAAGTGGTTTGCGACCAACACCGGCGTGAGCAAGTATAACGGCACGACCTGGACAAATTATACAACCGCACAGGGTCTGGCAAGCAATGTTGTAAAGGCTGCGGCTTTGGATTCATCCGGCAACCTGTGGGTCGGCACGTCAGGCGGGGTAAACAAGTATAACGGCACAAGCTGGTCGAAATATACCAGCACCGACGGGCTTGCAGAAAACGATACGCTGTCTATCGAGGTTGCTTCTAATGACGTTGTCTGGGCAGGGTCGAACGGCTCAGGGGTGACCAAGTTCGCAAGCTCGAGCTGGACGAAATACAACACCACCAACGGTCTTGCCAATAACACGGTCAACGGTGTTGACAGTGAAAGCTCGACCTTACTGTGGTTTGCGACCAGCGGCGGGGTGAGCAAGTATGATTTTTCGCCGCCTGCTCCTGATGCGCAGTTTAGCGGTTCGCCGACGAGCGGCAATGTGCCATTGACGGTGAATTTCACGGATTCGTCGACGAACACGCCGACGAGCTGGAGCTGGACATTCGGCGACAGCGGGACGAGCACTTTGCAGAATCCGAGTCATCAATATACATCCGCAGGCACATATACGGTTAGCCTGACGGCAACGAATGCCAGCGGCAGCGATATCGAGACCAAGACTAATTATATAGTTATAAACGCTGTGTCTCCGCCTGTTGCGAACTTTAGCGGTTCGCCGACGAGCGGTTATGTGCCTTTGACGGTGAATTTCACTGATTCGTCGACCAATACACCGACGAGCTGGAGCTGGACATTCGGCGACAGCGGCACAAGCACGGCGCAGAATCCGAGTCATCAATATACGTCTGTCGGCACATATACGGTGAGTCTGACGGCCACGAATGCCGGCGGCAGTGACATTGAGACCAAGACTAATTATATAGTTGTAAACGCTGTGTCTGCGCCTGTTGCGAACTTTAGCGGTTCGCCGACAAGCGGAGCTGTGCCTTTGACGGTGAATTTCACCGATTCTTCGACCAATACCCCTACAAGCTGGAGCTGGACGTTCGGCGACAGCGGCACAAGCACGGCACAGAATCCGAGTCATCAATATACATCAGCCGGCACATATACGGTCAGCCTGACGGCTTCTAATGCCGGCGGCAGCGATGACGAGACCAAAACCAGTTATATTGCAGTGTCATCGCCTTATATAAAGAGGGTCAACAGCGGCGGCAGTGCGCATACCGACTCGTTCGGGAAGCAATGGTCTGCCGACCAGGCATACACTTCAGGGAGCTGGGGTTATGTCGGCGGTTCTGTTTTGACCACTACTGATTCCATAGCCAATACGGTGGAGGATGTGCTGTATCAGAGCCAGAGGAAGCAGGATTTCAGCTATAAGTTCGATGTAGCCAACGGCAATTACGATGTAACGCTGTATTTTGCCGAGATAGATACCGACAGGTCGGGCGTGCGTGAATTCGACGTTACTATTGAGGGAACGCTTAAGCTCGATAATTATGATATTTACGCACACGCCAACGCTCACGACTATGCAATCAGCGAAAACTTTACCAATATCGCGGTCAGCGACGGCCAGTTGAACATAGTTTTCACCGATGTGAAGGACCGGTCGCTGGTAGCGGCTTTGTATGTTCGGACGGCAGGCGTGCCGGCAATAGGTTTTTCCGGCTCGCCGACAAGCGGCAATTATCCGCTTAACGTAAGCTTTACCGACTCATCGACGGGCAGCATTTCAAACTGGAGCTGGACATTCGGCGACAGCGGCACAAGCACGCAGCAGAACCCGTCTCATGTATATAACAGCGCAGGCACTTTCAGCGTGAGTCTTACGGTTAATGGTCCTGTGGGCAGCGAGTCGCTGACAAAGACCAATTATATTACGGTTTCGACTCCGCCTGTTCCTGTTGCGAACTTTACGGGTTCGCCGACAACCGGCGATTATCCGCTGACGGTGAATTTCACGGATACGACGACCGGCACGGCCACAAGCTGGAGCTGGACATTCGGCGACAGCGGCACAAGCACGCTGCAGAACCCGTCTCACATATACAACACGCAGGGCACCTATACGGTCAGTCTTACCGCAATAGGGCCTTCCGGCAGCGACGTTGAGACCAAGAACAATTACATTACGGTCAACATTCCGCCGCCTCCTTCGGCGAACTTTACAGGTTCACCTGTGACCGGCGACCAGCCTCTGACCGTGAATTTTACGAATACGACGACCGGCTCAGCTACCAGCTGGAGCTGGACGTTCGGCGACAGCGGGACAAGCACTCAGCAGAATCCGTCTCATCAGTATCAGAATGTAGGCACATATACGGTTAGCCTGACGGCGGTCGGGATAGGCGGCAGCGACGTCGAGACCAAGACCGGCTACATTACAGTTACCACACCGCCGATTGCCGGCCTTTCATCCACTTCGGTCGTATTTACGAATGTTCCTGCCGGCAGCACGACCAGTCAGACGGTGCAGTTATCGAATACCGGCGGAAGAGACCTTGCCTGGGAGCTTTACAGAGTAGTGAGGCACTTGGAAGAGGAGCTGGGCGGCGAGGGCGGCCAGATGGGCGGTATGAGCGCCGCTGCGGAAGCGCTTGAGCCGCTTATCAGCCTTAAGTCTGTTCCGCGTCCTGCACGAAGCGAGGAGGAATTGTTTAGGAACCCGAACAATTATGGCCCTGACCGGCTGTGCGTAAAGGTCAAGGCCGGCGCGCTAAACGGCAATTCGTTCCAGTCCTCTGTCTCGAAGGTCGGAATGAAGCTAAAGAAAGTAATAACCAAGGCCAGAAAGATGCGCAATCGGCCTCGCGATATGTTCAAATCGGACTGGGTCGTTCTAACTTCGCAGGAGCCTATCGATTTGAAGGCCGCCAGAAGAGATCTGCTGAAGAACCCAGATATCGAGTACGTAGAGCCGGATTACATTATAAGGCTCGACAGGACCATACCTAATGACGGAGAATTCAAACAACAGTGGGATATGGACAATAGCGGGAATCACGGCGGCGTTTATGACGCCGACATAGATGCTCCTGAGGCGTGGGACCTCTGGACAGGCGCAGACAACGTTATTGTCGGCGTTATCGACACCGGCGTCGATTATACCCATCAGGATATAGCAGACAATATATGGACCAATCCCGGAGAGATACCCGGTAACTGGATTGACGACGACCACAACGGATATGTAGACGATGTTCACGGCTACGACTTCGTCAACGTAGACGCCGACCCGATGGATGACAATGGTCACGGGTCACACTGCTCCTGCACTATCGCAGGGGTCGGCAACAACAGTGCGGGCCTTGCCGGCGTTTGCTGGACCGCAAAAATTATGGCGCTGAAGTTCCTAAGCGGCTGGGGAAGCGGATGGGAATCGGATGCGGTAGAGGCGCTTTACTACGCCAATGCAATGGGCGCTACGATAACATCCAACAGTTGGGGCGGCACAGAAATAAGTAGTAATTTAATAGAAGCTCTCGAGTATACGGAAGAGCTTGGTAATCTTTTTGTTGTCGCTGCGGGCAACGCCGGTTGGGATAATGACGTGCAGCCGTTCTATCCGGCGGCTGCTGATTCCAACTGCGTTATTTCCGTGGCCGCAACCGACTTTCAAGACCAGTTAGCATCTTTTAGCTGTTACGGACTTACCACGGTGGATATAGGCGCGCCCGGCGTAGATATTTACAGTTGTGTGTGTTGTTACGACGAGTATGAAGTTTGGAGCGGCACGTCGATGGCCTGTCCGCACGTGGCCGGTGTTGCGGCGCTTTTGAAGAGTTTCAGCCCGTTTTCGACCGGTCAGGACATCAAGCAGGCCATTTTGGATGGGGCCGACCCGATTCCAGCGCTTGACGGCAAATGTGTCAGCGGCGGCAGGCTCAACGCCTACAATGCCCTGAAGCTGCTGGCTCCGCCATGGCTGACGCTCTCTCCGGACAGCGGCTCGGTTGCTCCTTCGCAGAACCAGAACCTGACGATTGGCGTTTACGCCAATAGTTTGGCGCCCGGCACATATCTGAGCACCATAACAATATCGACCAACGACCCGCAGCATCCGACGATGGCGATTGACGTTAATACGACGGTAACGGCCTACAGAAGGCTTTCGGCGAACTATTCGTCGATAGATTTCGGCGTGGTCGAAAGGCTGGACCCGAATACGGCCCTGCTGAAGCTCACAAACGGCGGCAGCAGCGCTACGACAATCAGCTCTATCAGCTTCAGCGACCCGAATTTTGCCTGCACTGCCAATCTGCCGCTGGTAGTAGGCGGATTTGACAGCAACCTTGTCAGTGTAGTATTTACGCCCAATGTAATCGGCGACTACAATGCGACTATGACCATCAGCAGCAACGCTCAGGACAACCCCACGATTAACATTAACCTCTCAGGCGAAGCTATCCCGATTACCGTGGCGGCAGATTTTTCGGCCTCGGAGACGCTTGGTCACAGCCCGATGGACGTAAACTTCACCGATATTTCGAAGGGCGACCATAATAGCTGGAGCTGGACTTTCGGCGACGGCGGCACAAGCACCGCACAGAACCCCTCGCATACTTACAGCAATATAGGGACGTATACGGTATCGCTGAGCATAACAGGCGCCGGAGGAAGCAGCAGTAAGACAAAGACCGATTATATAATCGTCAGCAATTCCAATGCGGTCTTCTCGCCTAATTCGGTAACGTTTAATCTGGTCTGCGGACAGATTGCCGACCAGAACGTTGTCATTTCCAATACCGGCACCAACCAGTTGAAATACGAAGTTACGGGAATTGAGTTCGATTACGTATTCAACGGGGCAAGCCTGGGCAATGTCGGCGCATTACAGGCCGCCGTCACCGAGAGAAACACTGCCAAACCTCAGGTCAGAATTATCAAGCCCCCGAAGGAATCGGAGATGTTCAAAGGCGATTATGCGCCGAACGAGCTGGTAGTCAAGCTGCGTCCCGGCTGTTATAACAGCGTCGGTGTACAAACCGCTTATAAAAAGGCCGGTATGTATGAGAAACATCTTTTAACAAGAGCAAGGCTGTCTCGGCAGGGCGACCGCTACGGCGAGTGGGTTGTGCTGGGGTCGGACGACCCGAAATTTAACATCAAAAAAGCCTGCAGAGAGCTTCTGAAGAATCCCAATGTTTTGTATGTAGAGCCGGCCTATATTGTGCAGTCTCCGCTTGATTCTGAGCCGCCGCAGACGACAGAACAGGCGCCGACGCAGCTTATGTCCTGGGAGCCTAACGACCCTTGTTACGCCTCCCAGCAGTGGTACCTGCATAATGACGGCAGCAAGGCAGGCAGCATAGAAGACGCCGATATTCACGCACCTGAAGGCTGGGGATTCTGGCACGGCGGCGAAAATACAGTGATAGGTGTTTGGATGGGAGGTGTGGATTATAACCACCCCGACCTTGCCGCCAATATCTGGACCAATCCGGGCGAGATACCGAACAACGGTATCGACGATGACCACAATGGCTACATAGACGATGTTCACGGCTACAATTTCTGGTATCACGACACTGGCATAATGGACTACGGAACTGGTCAAGGCACGGAGCAGGCGGGTCTTATAGCTGCTGTAGGCGATAACGGCATAGGCCTCAGCGGCGTCTGCCCGCACTGCAAGATAGCCGTTCTTGCCGTTTTTACGCCCTTCCCGGCACCGCATTACTCTGTAGGTGAAGCTGCGTTCTATGCAAATGCGATGGGAATTGAGATACAAAACCACTCCTATTATCCATATGCCGGTTATTACCAAAATATCCTGGACGCACTGGAGGAGGCCGATACCTTGGGATATTTAGCTGTTATGTGCGCGGGCACCAACCAGTACCTACGCGGGACCAATTACATTGGCCCGCCCGCCTATTATGCTGACCTTTATGGTTTCCAAAACACGCTGGTCGTAGGCGGTTCAACTAATGCCGACCAGAGGGACTTCATCTCAAATTGGGACGTGAACGTAGTGGATTTGTTTGCGCCCTGCGGGTGCTATACCACCGCGTATAACTTCGGAGCCGAAGGATACAACACCTATTCAATGACCAATTCTTCAAGTTCGCTTGTAGCAGGAATGGCTGGATTGCTTAAAGACTACGTGCCTGCAGCCTCCGGTAAGCAGATAAAAAAGGTGATTATGGATTCGGTCGACCAAAAGGCGTCTTTAGCCAACACCTGCAAAACCGGCGGAAGAGCAAACCTGTATAACGCATTCGTTAGATTAGGCGTGCGATGGCTTACAGCTTCTCCTTCTTCAGGCTCTGTGGCCGTCAGCGGCAGCCAGAACCTCAAAGTTACCGCAGATGCCACCTATCTTGCAGGCGGAGTTTATACCGCCAGAATCAGGGTGAAAACCAACGCCCCGGATAACCCCGAGCAGGTAATCAATGTAACGCTCGATGTGGCAGGCACAAAATCTCTCAATGCAGCTCCGAGCTCGCTGGATTTCAACGATGTGCCAATCGGACAATATGCCAAGATGGAACTGCTGCTGACAAACACCGGTAACCATCCGACAACCATCAATTCCATCAACATCACGGATTCGACATTCACACACAACGGCCTGCTGCCTCTGACCGTGGCGCCGTGGAGTTCGACGGCCCTGGTGGTAACCTTTGCCCCGACAGCGATGGGCTCGAAGAACGCCACAATGACTATCAGCAGCGATGCCAACGACCATCCGTCTATCCAGATAAGTCTGGCGGGCAACGGCGCTCCGGTGCCGGTAGTTGCGGACTTCTCGGCAGACCCGACAAGCGGCCTGCCGCCGCTGGACGTTTCCTTTACCGACCAGTCGGAAGGCATTGTTACGAGCTGGAGCTGGAACTTCGGTGACGGCCATACCAGCACCGCACAGAACCCGACCCATACCTACGACGCTAATACGGCAGGGGCCTACTCGGTAAGCCTTGCGGTGAGTGGCCCATACGGCTCCGATTCGACTACAAAGACCTATTACATAATAATTAACGAAGGCCAATGGACTACCTACACCCAGTCAAGTACCGGCGGAGGTCTGCCGAATAACAATATCAGGGACTTTGTGTTCAATACGGATAGCAGCATCTGGGTTGCCACCAACGCCGGCGGTATTGCCAAATTTAAAGCCGGCTCCTGGACCAAATACACCACCGCCAACAGCGGCATAGCAAATAACGCCGTCTGGGACCTCGAATACGACGGGTCGGCCAATCTGTGGATAGCCACCAACGGCGGTGTCAGCAAGTTTAATGGCAGCAGCTTTACTAAATATACCTCCAGCAACAGCGGCCTGAGCGACAACAATACCAGAAGCGTCGCTGTCGGCTCCAATGGTTCGACTATGTGGTTTGGCACTGTGGGCGGCGGAGCCTGTAAGTTTAACGGCACAAGCTGGACGGCTTATAAAACCACCAATAGTCCGATACCGCATAACACCGTCAATGCGGTAGACGTTGATTCTGCGGGCAATAAATGGTTCGGGACGCTGGGCGGTGCAGCCAAGTTTACCGACTCAAGCTGGACTGTTTATACCACTCAACTGCCTTCCAATAGTGTTTACGATGTAGTGGTCGACTCCGGTCAAAATGTGTGGTTTGCAACAACCGCCGGCGTCAGTAAATTCAACGGCTCTTCCTGGACCACCTATGAGGTGGAGAACGGGATGCCGGATGAGAATACACGCTGCGTCAACTTCGACCCGAACGGGATAATGTGGGTAGGCACCAACGCCGCCGGCGTTTGCAGATATAACGGCACAAACTGGAGGCAGTATACTACTTCAAACAGCGGTTTGGCCAATAACGCTGTCTGGGCGGTAGGGATAGAGCACCCGCGAAGGATATGGCTCGGCACCAACGGAGGTGTAAACGTATATGATATTTGCGGCGGCATAATCCTGGACGGCGATAACAAGAATAAGCCCAAAAAATAACAAGCAACAAGAAATGAAGCGTGGCGGTCATAATGGCCGCCACGCTTTTTTTAGACCTGAAATCGGTTCGACAGGTAATACCAATTGTGTTTATTTGCTGCGCTGATGGTTGTCATTGCGAGCGAAGCGAAGCAATCTTTTTACCGTTTGTTTTTGAGATTGCCGCGGCCTTTTTCAAAGGCCTCGCAATTACAGTGCAGCGCTATTATTAAATGCAATTGGTATAAGTTCGAGCCCTACTCGGGGAGTTTCAAAAAAATCCGCCCTTCATGGGCGGTATTTTTGAGTTTTCTTTATCAATCACCCAACATCTTCTTGCTTCGCAGGATATGGAAATAATGCTGTGCAAAGCGGTGTGCCTCATCGCGGACGTATTGCAGCAGTTTCAGGGCGGGTGAATTTCTGGACAGTTTCAGCGGCCTGTTGCTGCCCTGAAGGAAAAGCTCCTCCTCTTTTTTTGCAATTGAAGCGATGCTGGTATTGCGTATGGTAGTTCCGCTTGCAGCCAGCATTTCTTTCAATGCCGTCTCGGCGGCGTGCAGATGCCCTAATCCCCCGTCAATCAGGATAAGGTCTGGCCACAACTCCTCGCCCGCAAGGGCATATTTGTATCTGCGCCTGACCACCTCGGCAATCATCGCATAATCGTCAATCCCCTCAACGGTTTTTATCTTGAACCGCCGGTATCCGCTTTTGAATGGCCTGCCGTCAATGAATTTAACCAAAGAGCCGACCGATTCAGCACCGGCGATATTAGCAACGTCAATACCTTCGATAATTCTCACCGGCTGATTGCTTTTCAGTATTTGCTGCAATTGCACCAGGGCTTCGCTTGGCTCTGCGGCAAAAACCTCCGGCTGAACGTTCTCATCAGGACTGCCTCGCCGGTCCAGCCTCTCTATCAGCCGAATACGGTCGCGGAACATCGCCGCTTTTTCATAATCAAACGCCGCTGCCGCCTCCTCCATCTGCTTTTTTAATTGCCGCAGAACGGTCGACCGCTTCGACTGAAGGAATTTTACCAGGTCCTTAATGATGTTTCTGTATTCCGGCTTTTCGATTTTTGCTGCGCAGGGCGCAACGCACTGGTTTATACTGTAAAGTATGCAGGGCCGGAAAAACCGCCGCTTCGGGTCGTCGGCCTCAATATCCAGGTTGCAGCTTCGAAATTTGAATATCTTCTGCAGTTCGGCGAAAACCGCCCTCAAATCTTTTGCACCGGCAAATGGCCCGAACAACCTGCTGCCCGCCGAATGTGGCTTTCTGGTTATGTAAACCCCCGGAAAATCAGCGCTTGTGGTAATTTCCAGGTAAGGAAACGTCTTGTCATCAACCAAATCGGTATTGTATGGCGGGCGGATGTCCTTAATCAGCCGCGCCTCCTGAAGCATCGCCTCAACCTCATTTTTCGTTTCCAGAAAATCAACCGTCTCAACCTTGCTCATCATTTCCGCTATTTTTGGCCCGCGTAAGGAAATCAAATCGCCCGATGGCTGAAAATAACTTGCGACCCGCGAACGAAGGTTCTTCGCCTTGCCGATGTATAGGACCTTGTCCGCCGAATCCTTCATAAAATAAAGGCCGCAAGTTGCAGGAAAGCTCTTTATCTTTTCCCGAATCACTTTGAACCTATCCTGTTTTTCTGTCATAGCCATAATATAATTCTATAAAGTTGGCGGCTTGCAGTTCAATAGTTTATTGCCCGTCATTCGTGCAGCACAGATTTTAATTTGCGGTTTATACAAAGTAAGTTATAGTTATATTGGTGCAGCTTATGATAAAGAAAGATAAAAAGGACTGCTATGGGAGTTGATGAATTACTAAAGCAGAAACGGGATGAAATACTCAGGATTGCCTCTCGGCACGGCGCTAAAAACGTTCGTATTTTTGGTTCTGCCGCCCGCGGGCAGGCCGGTCCTGACAGCGATATTGATTTTCTTGTCGACCTCGAACCGGACAGCTCCCTTTTTGATTTGGGTGAGTTATTGCTCGACCTACAGGAACTTCTGGAACGGAAGGTTGATGTAGTAACTGAAAATTCCATTTACTGGCTTCTTAAAAGGCGAATCCTGAAAGAGGCGTTGCCGCTATGAAAAAAGACCAGCGTGTTTATCTTGCCCAGATACTCGAGCGTATAATTCGTATTGAAACCTATACGAAAAGCGGTCAGAAACCTTTTTTCTCTGATTCGATGATTCAAGACAGCGTTATCCGAAACCTCGAAGTTATCGGCGAAGCCGCCGCTCGAATCGACGAAGAATATCGCTCAGCTCATCCAGAATTCCCCTGGCGGGGTATGAAGTCTCTGAGAAACGTGCTTATACACGATTATGAAGGGATAGATTTGCAGAAGCTCTGGAGAGTGGTGGAAAAGGAGTTGCCGCCGCTCAAAGTTGCTATCGAAAAAATCCTGCCGCCGCTCGACCAGCTCGAACGCGAAATTGCCGGCGAATAATTTATTTGCTGCACATCAAAAAAATTTTTCTCCTCATAGCTTCAGTAGCCATAAGGGTTAAGAAAATTTGCAAAAAAATCCTGCAAAATTTCCCTTTGCACTTTAAGTCAAATCGAATATATTCCGCAACATGGTTGTTTTTTCCGAAACAACTATATCTTGTCGAGCTTTGACGAAATTTACTATATGTTGTGTAGCAGGGAGGCGCTAAAATGTCGTATAAGTTTGACCCCGAAAACCCTTTTAAGAACCAGCAAACGAAGCCGAAAAACGACGTGAATACTAATGCCGCTGAGCCAAAAGGGCTAAGGATTGAGCATTTTTTCTCTACTAAAGGCGTTCATCCGTTCGAACAGCTTCAGTGGGAAACCCGTTCAGCAAAAATAACCAACGATGCCGGCGATGCCATCTTCGAGCAGAACAACATTGAAATCCCGGCCTCGTGGAGTCAACTGGCGACCAAAGTCGTTTCCAGCAAATATTTTTACGGCGACATCGAATCCGGCCAGAGGGAAAATTCCGCAAAGCAGCTTGTTCACCGCGTCTGCAAGGCCATCGCCGACCGCGGCAAAAGAGACGGCTATTTTGCAACCAACGAAGATGCCGATGCGTTCTATAACGAGCTGACCTGGCTTTGCATCAACCAGTATGGCGCATTTAATTCGCCGGTCTGGTTTAATGTCGGCCTTTTCGATGTTTACGGAATCGCCGGCAGCAATCATAACTTCCGCTGGGACGACCGCCAGCAGAAAGCCGTCCCCTGCGAAAACAGCTACGAATATCCGCAGGCCTCCGCTTGTTTTATCCAGTCGGTCAAGGATTCTATGGAAGACATAATGCGACTCGCCGCCAGCGAAGCGATGCTTTTCAAGCATGGCTCAGGCACCGGAACGGATATGTCGACCCTGCGAAGCAGCAAAGAGAAACTTTCCGGCGGCGGAAAACCGTCCGGCCCGTTGAGCTTTATGAGGGTCTACGACCAGATTGCTGCCGTAATCAAGTCCGGCGGCAAAACACGCAGGGCCGCAAAAATGCAGTCGCTGAAAATAGACCATCCCGACATAAAGGAATTCATCACCTGCAAGGCTGAAGAGGAGAAAAAAGCCTGGGCGCTCATCGAAGCAGGCTACACCGGCGAATACAACAGCGAGGCCTACAGCAGCGTAATGTTCCAGAACTCAAATCTTTCCGTCCGCGTAACCGATGAGTTTATGCAGGCGGTGGAAAAAGACGCAAAATGGGCAACTTACTCCGTAACAAAGCACGAGAAAGTAGAGGAACATTCCGCCCGCGAGCTTATGAGGCTTATCGCCGATAGCACAAGAATCTGCGGCGACCCCGGCCTGCAATACCACAGCACAATCAATCGCTGGAACACCTGCCCGAATTCGGGCCCCATCAACGCCTCGAACCCGTGTAGCGAGTATATGTTCATCGACGACTCAGCCTGCAACCTGGCCTCGCTCAATCTTATGAAATTCTGCAAAGAGGACGGTTCATTTGATATAACCGCCCTGAAAAAAGCCGTCCGGCTGTTCATCATCGCTCAGGAAATCCTCGTCGACAACGGCAGTTACCCCGAAAAATCGATAGTCATAAACAGTCATAAATTCCGGCCGCTCGGCTTAGGTTATGCCAACCTCGGCTCTCTTATTATGAGCCTTGCGCTGCCTTATGATTCCGACCAGGCAAGGGCCCTGGCCGCTTCAATAAGCGCAATAATGACGGGCAATGCTTATGTAACAAGCGCCGAAATCGCCGCAGCAAAAGGCCCATTTGAAGAATTCGGCAAAAACAAAGAACCGATGCTCAAGGTCGTAAATATGCACCGCCAGCATGCCTACAACATCCCCGAATCGCACTGCGCCGATTATCTGCGAAACGCCGCAAAAGATGCCTGGGACGAGGCCTTCGACAGCGGTTCGAAAGTCGGCTTCCGAAACGCTCAGGTAACAGTCCTCGCCCCGACAGGAACTATCGGCTTCCTGATGGACTGCGACACCACAGGAGTCGAGCCGGACATCGCCCTGGTCAAATATAAACTTCTCGCTGGCGGCGGGATGCTCAAACTCGTCAACAAAACCGTCCCGATGGCTCTCGAACGCCTCGGCTACAGCGTCGACGAAATCAAGGCGATTTGCGATTACGTCGACGATAAAGAGACTATCGAAGGCACTGATATAATCAATGCCGACCATTTGCCTGTCTTCGATTGCGCATTCAAACCCCGCAACGGCAAAAGGCACATCCATTACCTCGCTCATCTGAAGATGATGGCTGCCGTTCAGCCTTTTTTATCCGGCGCCATCAGCAAAACTATAAATATGCCAAAGGAATGCACAATCGAGGAAATCACCGCAGCCTATATGGAAGGCTGGAAACTCGGTTTAAAGGCGGTCGCTATCTACCGTGACGGCTCAAAAAAGGCACAGCCGGTTTCCACCGCAAAACATACCGAAACCGGCAAGGCATCCACTGAAACCGCAGCGAGACCATTCAGACGCCGCCTGCCGGACACAAGACACAGCATAACGCACAAATTTTCAGTTGCAGGACACGAAGGCTATCTGACGGTGGGGCTATATGAGGACGGCCAGCCTGGTGAATTATTTATCACTATGGCCAAGGAGGGCAGCACCGTCGGTGGCCTTATGGATGTAATAGGCACCTGTACTTCAATGGCGCTTCAGTACGGCGTGCCTTTAATCACCCTCGTTGACAAATTCCGCCACGCCCGCTTCGAGCCTGCCGGAATGACCTCAAACAGGGACATACCCTTCGCAAAAAGCCTTATTGATTACATCTTCTGCTGGATGGGCTGCCAGTTCATACCAGGCTACGCTGAGAAAAACATCCCCAACCGCACAGCAGCCCCGGCGGAAAACAAAACCGTAACCACCGCCAGACAGCTTGTTGAGAAAACTAAAGACCTGGCCCAGAAAATCGCCGAGGCCAAAGAGACAAAGGCCGACGCAAAAGCAAAACCAAAGACTGAAATTCAGGAAATCCCCGCCAAACAGCATTCCGCTTTCCTAAAAGGCAGACTTTCCGATGCCGCAAACCGCATTAAGACCCTTGTCGGCCTGCCCGCCGGCGATGCTGCTGATTCATCATCGGCAATGCAGCTTGACCCATCGGTTATGATGCAGCAGTTCAACGCACAGTTCGAGCATTTTCAGGATGATGCACCCGCCTGCGATGTGTGCGGCTCGATTACCGTCCGAAATGGCTCCTGTTACAAGTGCTTCAACTGCGGAAACTCTATGGGCTGCTCGTAGCAATTGATTATTGATGATTGATAATTGATTATTGTTTGGCCTCAGCCGCAGCAGCGGAAGGTTTTCACTTTTCGCAATACGCACGACTCGCCACGCACCACGAATTTCCCCTTGCAAAATCGGGCAAATTGAATTACACTCCCTCTTTTGCCATAAAGATTAACGTCCCGTATTGCAAGGCGCAAATTGTGTTTGAATCTTTAACCGAAAAACTCAATTCAGTTTTCAGGTCGCTGTCAGGCCGAGGCAGAATCACCGAAGCCAACGTCTCAGACGCTATGCACCAGGTTCGCAAGGCACTTCTCGAAGCCGACGTCAACTATCAGGTGGTGAAAAAATTCTGCAAGGACGTTACCGACGCCGCCGTCGGCGCCGAGGTCATAAAGAGCCTGCATCCAGGCCAGGTTATGATAAAAATCGTCAACGACAAGCTCACCGAGCTTATGGGCCCGGTTGACAGCAACATATATTTCGTCTCGCCCGGCCCGACAATAATCCTGCTCGCAGGCCTGCAGGGCTGCGGCAAAACCACCACCGCCGCCAAACTCGCCAAATACATCGTCGAAAAAAAGGCCAAAAAGCCCCTGCTGGTCGCCGATGACCTGCAAAGACCCGCAGCCATAGAGCAGCTAATCACGCTCGGCCAGCAGTTGAACGTAACCACTTACAGCGAAGACAGCAAAAATTCCGTCAAGGTCGCAAAAAATGCCCTCAACCACGCCCGCGAAAATGGCTTCGACGTGGTGATACTCGATACCGCCGGCCGCCTGCACGTCGACGAAGATATGATGACCGAAGTCGCCAACGTGGCCCACGCCGTCAATCCCCACCAGATTTACCTCGTATGCGATTCGATGACCGGCCAGGACGCCGTCAATTCCGCAAAAGCTTTCAACGAGCGACTCGAACTCGATGGCGTCATACTCACAAAACTCGATGGCGACGCTCGCGGCGGAGCGGCCCTCAGCGTCAAGGCCGTAACAGGAAAACCCATCAAGTTTATCGGCGTCGGCGAAAAACTCGACAAGCTCGAAGAATTTCACCCAGACCGTATGGCAGGCAGAATACTCGGTATGGGTGACATCGTTACCCTCGTCGAAAAGGCTCATGAGCAGTTCGACGCCGAAGAGGCCGAAAATCTCCAGAAGAAAATCGCCAAAGGCAGTTTCGGCTTCGATGACTTCCTCAAGCAGATGCAGGCCGTCAAAAAAATGGGCGGTATGAAAGATATGCTCAAAATGATGCCCGGTATGGCAGGCCAGATGGACGAGCTCGACATCGACGGCGCTGAGTTAAAACGCATCGAGGGTATTGTGCATTCTATGACTTCTCACGAGCGGCGTGAGCCGGACATAATAGACTCATCAAGGCGCAGACGCATCGCCGCAGGCTCCGGCACAAAGCCCGAAGACGTTGCCGGCCTGGTAAAAACTTTCAGACGCAGCCGCGATACGATGAAAACTCTGGCCGGCGGAAAACTCGGCGGACTCCGCAGCCTGTTCTCTGGCGGCCTCAATATGGAAACCCTTGGCGCCGCTATGTCCTCAGGCAGAAAAATCAAGCAGCGCTCAAGAAGAAAACAAATCATCAAACGCAGAGGAAAAATAAAACGAATATAAAACCCAAAATCTCGATTGAGGAATACCTCGGCAGGCTCGCCAAATTCGCCGGCAGCGATTACGGCAAAATGGTCAGGACCCAGTTTCAGGACATAAAGGGCGACAGTGAGCTGGCGATGCTGGTCTCGCCGAGCATTGAGGAAATGGAGCAGCTTAAAAAAGCGGTGGCCATAATGACACCCACCGAAAAGGAATCGGCCGACAAACTTACCGATGAGCAGACACAAAAGATTGCCGCCGATGCCCGTATTGACCCCGCCAACTTCGCTATCTTCATCAACGGCTACATCCTCCATTGTAAACGTGTTTCGTGATTGTTGAGTAAAATCACGGAAATTAATCATAAACGATTAGTGAAAGGAAAATATTATGGCAGTAAAAATCAGAATGACCCGAATGGGCAGACGGCACAGGCCGTTCTTCAGAATCAACGCCATCGAATCGCGAGTGCCGCGCGACGGCAGAATCCTCGAAAAGCTCGGCCACTACGACCCCATCGAAAAAGACCCCGCAAAACAAATCGTCCTCAACGTCGACAGGGTAAAATATTGGCTCGAAAAAGGCGCTGTGCCGAGCGACACCGTATCGCAAATCCTGCTTCGCCAGGGTATCAAGCATAAATACGCAAAGGAAATGGCCGCTCGCCGAAAACAGGCCCGCACAAAGGCCCGTGCAAAAGGCAAGCCTTTCCTGAAATCCGAGAAAATCGCCGCAGGCCACATAAAATCAGAAGCCGAACAGACGCCAAGTGCATAGGTCATTGCGAGGAGGCCGTAGGCCGACGTGGCAATCTGACTCCGATGATGTGTATCGGAGTCACCCTGAGCGAGCGCAGCGAGTCGAATGGGTCTCTTTTTTTGGTCATTTGGATTTGTTTGGGATTTAGATATTCGAATTTCGGATTTTCCTGCTTATGCGAATCGACATCCTTACGCTTTTTCCTGAGATGTTCGAATCGCCCCTGAACCACTCGATACTGAAAAGAGCAAGGGACAAGGGCGTAGTGGATATTGTCTTTACCAACATCAGGGACTTCGCCCCCGACAAATACAGAAAGGTCGACGATGCCCCTTATGGCGGCGGACCCGGTATGGTTATGATGTGCACGCCCGTCTTCGATTGTTTTGAGCACGTCGAAAAATTGTCCCCCGAAAAAGGCCGTGTCATTCTCCTCACCCCGCAGGGCCAAAAATTCAACCAGCAAAAAGCCGTCGAATTAAGCAAAGAAAACCGCCTCATCCTCATTTCAGGCCGCTATGAAGGCTTTGACGAACGCATCCGCATAGGCTTAAATGCCGAGCAAATCTCTATCGGCGACTATGTCCTCAGCGGCGGCGAATTGGCCGCTATGGTGGTCATCGATGCTGTCGTCAGATTACTGACCGGCTCGCTCGGCGATGAAAACTCCCCTAAAGAAGAATCCTTCAGCGAAGGTCTGCTGGAGTACCCGCAATACACCCGCCCGGAAGTCTTTCGGGATATGAAAGTCCCTGACATCTTGTTGAGCGGCGACCACAAAAAAATCGCCCGGTGGCGCAAAGAGCAGGCCCTCGAACGGACCAAATCCTGGCGACCAGACCTCCTCAAAAACCAGTAATATAAAACGCCGTTGTTCCCACACCCCTGGCCGTGTCATTCCCGCACGCCGTTAGCGGGAATCCACTTTTCACATTACGAGAACACCTTTCACCGCGCGTTTGGCGAATTTTTTATTGGCTTTTTCCTAATCGAATCTAATCATTTCCCGCATTGAACCGCAACTCGCTTTCCTTTAATATTTATCTCAGTGACTTGAACGACACGGATTTGCACAAGGAGACTTTGGTGTTTAAGAGAATATGCACAACGAGTTTGAAGTCGGATTCGAAAAATCGTAAGGAGCTAATTCCTTTATATACCTCGACTCCGGCTTTTCCAAAATACCCCTGTAATGAGCAGGCTGTTATAACCATTATGCCTTTGTTAGGCCGACCGCCGCAGGATGAGAAGTGGTCTTTGAGAGGGGGAATATTAGGGGGGAATATTAATATTTTAGATACCGCTGACCGTCCTGCGGCCTGGCCTGCTCGAAAAAAATCAAATCGCCCTTTTCTCCTCCGCGCGAGTCTGCCGACAGCACCGCAGCGGGTTGCCTTTATACCGCACACTACCACCTTTTTTGCTCAGGCAAACGGACACCTGTCAGCAATTAGCCCACTTCTTCAAAAAACAGCTCTATTGGCCGACAAGGCCGAACTGGTGACAACGGGGACCTGCCTTCAATCCGGCAGCGTCTACTGTTTCGACCTTGCTGACGGTGCCGCGGCAGACTCAACTTTTTCTACCGTAACATAACCCCCCTCACCCCGCCGACCGCAAATCACCCGTATTAGTCAAAGCGGGCGAGCAGAACCCATGTTACCTGAATTCAGCTTTCAAGATGAAAAATTTCCCCAAAATTCTCTTGTATTCTCATTCGATAAATAGTAATATCAATATCGGCTGGCAGAACAACAGCCAAACTTGTCCGCCGCTCTGTGTGGCGGATATATCTGAAACACTGAGTTTTCAGACGTTTCAACCCAAACGGCTGGTTTGTATGTTGAGGAAATGTTTGATAAGTTTGAGGTGGTTTTCATTTCGGCATTTCCCGCAATTCTATAATCAGCGTTTATTGTTGAAAAAGCGGTTTTTGCCCTCTATTTTTGGAAGGCGGAAAATTTTTTGAAAAGTTTCAGAATTTTTAGGGAACAGTTTGACGGTTTTGCGCATCTTAATTAGGCGGCTGAAACAAAAATCGCTGTTTTCACCGTTTTTTTATTGATTTTTATCGCCATATTGGGTATTATAAACGTGACAATTAAATATTGAAGTTTGCTGAACTTTTGACGTTCCGTTCAAAATCGCCAGTTTTGTTACGAGGAATCGCAAATGGTCAGTGCCCCGAAATGGGGTGCTGCTTGCGTGTTCCTCGTGGGCTCTGGCGAGCCTTGAACGGACACGATGTAGTGGTGCCCCTTGAAAACTTGAACGCACCTCTACCTCATAAAAAGAGAGAAAAGGAGGTGTGTTATGCACGAAAAATAGTCGGGAGTTGATAACGTTCTTAAACTTGGGTTTTGAAAAATAAAATTAAAAAGGGGATACAAATGAAGATTTTTACAGGTTTTGTAGTCACATTTTTTTTGTTTGGCGGTATTGTTCAGGCTGCGGACATCACATTCAATTCGTCGGGTTCTATCACGAGCAGCGATGTTTTCGACAATGTTTATGTCCAGAATAACGGTACAATCGTGGATATGTCAGGCGGACAAATAAATTCCGTAGTAACTTATGATGCCACCACCTTCAATATGTCGGGTGGACATATCTCTAACTATATAGGCATAGGTCCATTAAGTACTATCAATGTCTCTGACGGAGTGATCAGCCTTCCGAGCGATTTTTATGTAGAGGGTGTTGGCAGCATTACCGGAGGGAATATTTCTGCTGATAGGCTGAAGTCAGGTGTGAACCCCAATTTGGAAATATTAGGAGGGACTTTGCATTTTGGGATAGTTGACCTACGCGGAAATTTAACTATCAAGGGTGGTTCTCTGCAAGTTGACAATAGTTATATAGACTACTTTAACTACCTCGCTACGATTAATATTTATGGCTATGGCTTCAACTACAACCCTTATGGAGGCGCTTTTGGAGAGGGAATACTGACGGGTCATTTATTGGATGATAACGCTTTTACTTTCGATGGTTTAAGCGAGCTTGAATATTCGCGATTTAATCTAATCCCTGAACCCGCTTCGCTGTGTCTTTTAGCACTGGGAGGACTATTTCTGCGGCGTAAATTTTAAGCCTCCGAATCTGTCGTTGTAACAAACAGAAACAATCTGCGCATAAAAAATGCGCATAGATAAAAGGAGAAATTCTATGAAAACTAAATGGATGTTGATTGTGGCAATATTATTTATGGCGTGCAGTTTATGTAACGCCCAGTTGTGCGGAAAAATAAAACAGGTCTCCTGCGGCGAAATCCACTCATTGGCCCTTATGGAAGATAAATCTCTGATGGCCTGCGGCAAAAATCAGTTTTATCAGTTGGGCGTAGGACAGGGAACATCATATTCGGCCACAACCCTTCAAAAAGTAAAAGGAATAGGGGGAACAGGTTACTTAAAAAATACTGCTTGTTTCGATGCCGGTTGGCAGCATTCTCTTGCGGCTGATTCAAATGGCATTTTGGTATCCTGGGGCGATGATTCCTATGGCGAGCTCGGAAATGGCCCGGACCCATGTAATAGCGATGTCCCAAGAAAAGTACATGGCCTGGGCAATCAGGGCTATTTGAGCGACACCAGGAAAATAGTTTACGTGTCCGCCGGCCGCAGCGGCGTGCACTCATTAGTTGTTGACAGCAATGGGTTTGTGTACGCGTTCGGATACAATTACTACGGTCAGTGTGGCATCGGCGGTACCGACGCCAGCAATATTACTTCCCCTATGCCTGTTGTCGATGATGATGCCAATACGACCAATAGGTATCTGGGAGATGTTGCCAAAATTGTAGCGGTTGATGCAGGGATGTCCCATTCATTAGCTTTAAGTGATTTAAGTTCCGGCGGATATGTGTGGGAATGGGGCAACAACAACAATTCGCGGTACCCCAGAAAAGTGCGTGGTGTCGGAGGCACGGGGTTTCTTAATCATATTGTAGGTATTTCGACCTGCGGCCATTCTGTCGTCGTTGACAGCAACGGGTTTGTTTATGAATGGAACGCTATTTATCGTAATCCTGTCAGGGTCGTTGGTGAGAACGGGCAGGGTTATCTGTCTAATATAAAGGCCGTTAGCGCAGGTTCTTCTTGTTCTATAGCATTAGGAAATGACGGCCGAGTGTGGAAATGGACTTTCGGCGGTGTGCCGCAGCGAGTCCCGGCAGGCGATATGCAGACGTCTTCAGGGTACCTTGAAAATATCACGGCGATTGCTGCCGGCTTAAATGACTTCAGGCTTGCAGTAGATAATCAGGGATACGGCTGGGGCTGGGGTTTTTATAATGAAGGAGCGCTTGGTGTCGGCGATAAGGTCTCGCATCCGAACCCGACAAAAATGAAATGTCCCGAAGTGTCAAAACGGGCGTACCTGACCAAAACTTATGCCATTGACGGCAGCGAACCCGATTGTGCGCAGCCGTTCATCGGAGAGGGCATCGAGGACAACTACCTTCGTTTCATCATTTCTTACGGTAATCCCACAACAAATCAGTCCGACCCCAACTATGTCGGAACGATAGAGGACGTTAATATTGTGGATGTGCTGCCTGATGAGGTGGATTTCAACTCGACAACAAATCCCAGCGCAGTCTATGATGCGAATACCCATCAGGTGTTGCTGCATCTTGACACCCTTGAACCCGGCACTGAAGACAGCTTTGAAATTACAACAAAAGTAAACGGATATGCCCTGCCTCTGTCGAATATACACAATTACAGCATTTTGCTTGCTGATAATTACTATGCAGAATCAGAGGTAAACGTCCCTGTCTGCAACTGGGGCGGCGATATCATCTATGTTGATAAGGATGCGAACAGTGTTTATAGCAACGGCAGGTCGTGGGATGATGCTTATACTGATATCCAGTCGGCTCTTGCTGAAGCTGCACGGATGGGTAACAATATTACCGCAATGTGGGTGGCAGCGGGAACTTATAAGCCGGTCGAACAAATGGTAAGCGGTTATACCAACAAGAGGTTTGAACTTCTTAACAACCTTGCACTGATTGGCCACTTCAGCGGCATAGGGACGTACGAATCTTCTCCCGACCAGCGCAATCTGGCCGATGCCAATAATGCAACAATCCTCGAAGGCCGAATCGGTACAGCTCAGTCCCAGGCCGTCCAATACGTAGTTTATGCAA
>Ga0315294_10002140_pt1 | contig 21573 bp, 26 predicted proteins | sample YL17G13_40_MG_FD_203626 | JGI IMG/M metagenome (GOLD analysis project Ga0315294, IMG submission 203626) | Sediment microbial communities from Yellowstone Lake, YNP, Wyoming, USA - YL17G13_40 | ecosystem: Environmental > Aquatic > Freshwater > Lake > Sediment | place: USA: Wyoming | collected...
GATCGCGCCCGCAAGTCGTGCACCGCTTCGTATCACCCTTCACGTCGTCACCTCCATGATCACCGAGAGGTCACCACCCGCAGCCACGCGCCCAGGTGGTAGCCGACTGCCAACGATACCGATACCGCCAGCATCAGCACAAGCGCCAGCGTCAAACGTCGTGCCCATCGTCGTTTGCTCACGTCCACCTCCAGGATCACTCTACAGCCATTCCTACAGCAGATCACCCGCAGACGGGCCAGGTTGCCGCGTCCAGGGCCACCAGAGTGCTAGTACACCAGCCTGTCAATCTCGGCTTGGGTATCGTCGTCGCCCAGGCCAATGTAATGGGCCGTCGTGGTAGGGTCCGCGTGACCGTATAGTTTCTGTATCGCCGCCAGACTTGCGCCGCAGTCGTGTAGACGTCGGCCAAACGTCCGCCGGGTATCGTGTGCTGAGAGTTCCCCCAGGCCGGCTTGTGCACCGTAGGCCGTCACCAGGTCCCCCACCGCCTGAGAGGTCACGCGCTCTTGCCCCAGGTGCCCGCCGCGTCGAATCCTCACGAACAAGGGGACAGGATCGCCCCACGTGTGGCCGTAGTCTACAAGCCACCGCTCCAGGCTCGCTTGTAATTCCCTGTGAAGGGTCAACTTGCGCCGCTTGCCGCCCTTGCCGTGCACCGTGACCACCAGCCGCCCGCCGTCTGTACCAAAGTCCTCCAGGGCCAGGCCGGCCGCTTCATCTCTGCGCATGCCCGTGAAAAGCAGGGTATCGAGTATAGCGCGGTCACGTCTACCTGTAACCGTCGTGAGGTCTGGCGCTCCCCTGAGTAACCCCACCTCCATAGCCGTCAACCTTCTGCCTACTGGCGCGCCGTCGCGCTTCCGGCGTTGCCGGTACGGCTTGACACCCAGGGCCGCAGCCTGTAGGGGAGCAATGATACCGTCGCGCAGGGCCACCGCCAAGAGGGTCCGCGCCGCGTAGACGCCCGCAGGGGATTGTTTTTGGAATGCGTCCAGGGTTGCGCCGTCCACTGCCCGCAGGATCACCGCCGGCGCGTCGCCGTAATCGAAGACGGTTTCCTTGTGCGCGCCGTTCTCTAACCTGGTGACAAGCGCCTCACCCGATACCCGCGCTTGGAGCATGGCCACGAACTGCGCAATGTGCCGCCTATAGGCTCGGGCAGTGTGCTTGGAATCGCAGGCCGCCAAGATGGTTGACTCTACCAGATCGGCCAGCGTGCGCAGGTCCCCCGGTTGCAGTGTGGCCGGTAGGGCCGTTTCCACCGTTGTCAGTGCCCGTGTTGTGTCCATTCCTGTCATCTCCCCTTAACTTGTGATAACCCCACTAATCATAACCTATTCTAGGCCGTTTCCGTGTGTCCACCAGTCCCCAACAGGTCCGCCAGCCGCCCCCCTGGTGACAGGCCGTGCTGGCCGCCTCGCGTCTGTCCCTCACCCGTGCTCGAGTGGGGGACAGGGCTAGACGGTCAACCGCCCGCCGGGCCGGCTTGGGCCTCGTCCAGGTCCGCCGCCAGCCTTTCCAACTCCGTTACACCGTACCGCAGCACCGCCCGCAAGTTGTCTGCGTCGTCGTTGGCGTGCTCGCTCAGATCACCGGCCAGCCGCTGCAGTTCGGCTTTCAGTTCCACGACTGATGACATTTCTTTCACCTCCCTTCTGTTTTGGTTCGCTCTGGTCCTGTGGCTCATCAGCAGCAGGCCGCAGGGCCAAGCGGTCAAACATCCCCACAATCTCGACCGCTTTCTTAAGTGGGTCTCCTGTGAACGTGACCAGAATACCGTTGACGATTTGAGTTGTCCCCATCCTTGCACCCCTGTCTATGAGTTTTAGAACGTAAACCTATAGGATCGAACCCCCCTGATGGTGACGTGAGCTCGATGCTGGCCAGCGTTTCTTGTCACCATCCGATGGTGACAAGCCGTGCCCGTCGCGGTCGGGATCGTGGGCATTGGCACCACCCGCCTGTCACCACTGGTGACAATTCCCAAACGGCCGCCGGCGTTTCCCGTCACCACGGGCCAATGGTGACGGTTTCCACGTGGGCCAGGCCGCCCACCGTCACCACCGATGGTGACCGCCACCAGGTGGCCACCGCCGGCCGTTGTCACCACCCAATGGTGACGGCTTCCACGTCGCCGACGGATCCAACTGTCACCACGGCTTGCCGTCGTCGCCAACCCTCACCCCCAGGTTGCCGTAAAACTGGCGCAAGTAGTAACCGCAGGACGTCACGCCATGCCGGATCACTTCCGCCTCACGCTCCAGATCGTGCCGTGTGCGCTCCAGGGCCAGCACCGCCCGTGCTTCTGCAATACGGTCCTGGTCGCTCCCTACGTAGGAACGCAGCCGCCCGCCGGGTGACGGCTTGCCGTGAAGCGGGCATGCCTGGTCAATGGAATGGTTCATATAGAGGCGGTCCGGCTTCCCGTCTTCCCGTCGCCAGTATTCCACACCGGTACAGGTGTGGCCGTCCAGGTTGGCAAGTTCGCCCTCTACGCGCTCTAGGTCCGCCACCCGTCGGCGGATCGCGTCGCTTGCGCCGTCTGCCATTCTAAGCACTCGCTCCAGGTTTTCGTTATCCATGCTGTACCTCACTCAGGGAAGTTGGGTAGTCCGTCCGGCTCGTACACGAACGGTTTGCTTACCTGCTGGCGGTCGTACTCACGCTTGGCAGCCTCAGCTCGACGATCGGGGCAGTAGAATTGCCAGGCCGCCGCGCTCTGAGCATCCTTTTGTGCCGGTCGCCCGTGATATGCGTATGCAGACGTCTCGCCGTGAGTAGTGTAACGGGCCTCGATAATCATTTGCTCACCCGCTGCAAGGTGCCAGCCGCAGGTTTGTACAGGCCGTACCCTACCATCGGGACAAGCGCGCCGGGAACGTCGGCCAGGAGGGCGCCGTCACGGGCCGAATTGGCGGTTTGAGAGTGTGAGAGTTGCGCAAGATCGGTTTGAGAATCGGTTTGGTGGTTTGAGATAGGGGTTTGAGGGGATTGAGGGGATTGCGGTTTGAGTAATGCAGCCACCTTTTCGAGTTCGTCGGTAACCTTCCGCTTGTTCCCACTCTGGTTGTCTTTTCGCAGCCAACCGCGAAGTTCCCATGACTCTGCTAACTTACGGGCCGCCCATTCTGTCATACGCGCGTGCGCGCCCGCGTGCCCGCCCGCCTGAATGTCTGCCAGCGAAAGATAGCCGTCGTTGGCCTCGATCGCCCAAAGTGCAAGCGCGAGTTCGTCGGCAGATAGAACGCCCGCGCCACCCGCGCCCGCCATCGCCAGTTCTGACTTGTCCAAAAAGTACGCCTGAAACACCCCCCACCTGGTGGACACCGCCCGCCCGGGCCGGGTGATGTGCACTGCATTGGAGCATCCCACCGACCGCGCCAGTTCTTTCGATTGAACGCGAAAGAGGATCGGGGCCACCTGATCACGGAAACGCCCGACCACCTCTTTCGCGAAGTCTTGGGCCGCGCATACCAGGTTGACGCCAAACTTACGCCCGCGCCAGGCCAGGGTAGCCGTATCACTGGCAAACTGCCCACGCGCGCCGCCGTTGGCTATGGCGGTTGCGTTGTATTCATCGAGGATCACCAGAAGACGGGGCAAGGGGTCCTCACCGCCCTTGACGACTTGCGCGTTGTAGTCCACCAGGTTGTCAGGGAATCCGCCCGCAGCCGCGTACAGCGCCGCGCGCTTGTCGCATTCCCCCAGGGCCAGCCCCACCACCGCATGGGCCTCTTGAGGGTTGCCCGCAACAGGTGCCACCAGGGAAGGGCAACCCGCCAGCATGGGGAAGGTTGCGCCGTCCAGGTCGGCCAGCAGCAGCCGCGCGCCGTCCGCGATTGCCTGATGGGCCAGTAGCCGCAGGAACACACTTTTACCGCTCCCAGTCATGCCCGCCACCAGCAGGTGCCCGAGGCGGTCCCAGGTGCACCGTACCTCACCGCGCAGGTCAACCCCCATGCGAACCGTGCCGCGCTCCAGGCCAGGGAAGTCCACATGGCCAGGTAGACGGGGCCGCCCGCTGAGTAGGAATCCGTATCGTAGGCCACTTGTGTTGCTCAGATAGACGGGAACGCCACGCGCCACCGTCGAAACCTGATGCAGTAGATCGCTGCTGATGTACTGCTCCATGCGGGCAATGCGCCGTGTGTCCAGTGCACCGAAAAGCCAGGTTTGCCCGCCCTCGGAGCGGGTCAGTACCCAGTCCGTGAAGCATGGATCCAACCCACGCTGTACAAGAACGTGTGGCACAATTCGCGCCAGTCTGTTGGCCTTGTCTACGAAGGTTTGTTCAATCGTCGCCATCGCTCACCACCTCGGGCAGAAGCGCCCGCTCAGTGTCCACAATCCAGCCCGCCACCTCGCGTGTAGGCTCTGGTAGCACTCTCACGGGTGACGGGGCCGCCGGCGCCGTTCGCCCGCGTTTCTCATGCGGTAGCATCAGGGTGACGTCGCCGCCCTTCCGCGCCTTGACCGTTTCCGCTGCCTGAGACGCCAGCGCCAGGTTGCCCGCTTGCTGGCGCATCGTCGCCGCCTCTTGCGCCTCGATGCTGGCCGCCAGCATTGGGGAACGCTCAGCGCCCTTGCTCAGGTCCGCATACGGGCCAGCCATGCGCATGGGCAGTGCTAAGCGGTCCTTGCCCAACAATAGCAGGCTTTCCCCGTCTTCCGCCTTGCGCGTCACCAGGCCGTAACGGGCCACGAAGACGGGCAACAGGTGCCAGGCCAGCGCGCCACAGGCCAACAGGCCGCAGGCCAGCACTATCCAGGGCAAGGCCATCAGGAATGCGTCAACCGATTGTGCCCGCATTTGCTCACGCTCCAGGTTTAGCCGTTCGCGCTCCAGGTCGAGGGCCTCATGTTCTGCCTGAAAAGCCACCGCCTGGCGCGTGCTTTCCACCCTCACCGCGTCAAGCGGATCGGGGCCGCCACTGACCGCGCAACCCGCCAGGATCACCCCCAGGATCGCCCCCAGGATCACCGTCAAGATCGCTGTCCGCTTCATGCTGCACCTCCAGAATAGATCACCACAACGTCCACCACTGGCGGGAACGTCCGCGCCAGCAGGCCGCGCATGGTCCGCGCCCGATATGCTGCCCGTACACGCTCACGCTGTAGACCTGCCAGCGTCTGGCGTTGGCGCTCGAGGGCCAGGCCAGCGTACAGTAGCAGCATAGCGCCCGTGCCCGCCAGTAGCATCGTCACGCTGCATAATTGCTCCAAGATCGTCAACCCGCCCATGCTCTACACCTCCCCCAGGTCAAGTAACATCTGCCTTGCTCGGGCCGCGTCCATTGGCTTGCTGGCCGCCAGCGCCCGACCGGTCAGACTGCGCGCCGGTCCTATGGCATTATGATCATAAACCGATAGAGCAGGGATCACCGGGGCCGGCTCCAGGATCGGGGCCGCTTCCGCTGCTTGCGCTTGCTCCAGTTCGTGCCCCAGCGCCCACGCTTCGCGGTAGATCGGGTGATGACACCGACCGCGCCCGTTGCGCAGCCAGCCGCAGGTTACGCGCCCGTCGCCGAGATTGAACGGGCAAGATGTCACGGAACACGCGCCCACGAAAACGGTCATTTCTCTACACCTATTGGCACCAGGACAAGGGCAGCCGGTCAGAGTTCCCCCAGGCCGTCAATTGCTGCCAGTGCCGTTTGTGCAAGCGGATCGGTTTCTTGCTGAGTATCCGCCGCGCGCTCCCCGTTGTGCTGAATTACAGCGCCGTTACGCAATGCCCGCCGAATCTCCCCCAGTTCATTCATTACATCCCCCAGGGTAAGATTGGCCGCTGCCTGATTTGCGCGCCAGGCCGCCCGAAAAGCCGCGCTCCTCTTGCGCTTGGGCAGTTCGGCCAACTCATGCAATATGTCCGCGTCCACTTCGTCGTCAAGCGAAAACGCCACTGTAACCTTTGCCATGTCTACACCTTCGTTGCCAGATAGGCCGCGAATCGGTAGAAACCGCGCGCGTTCGCTAACTCAGGCTCAGGGATCACTACGGCTTGCCGAAACGCCCGCTTGACTTGTTCGCCCCACAGGTACGCCCCACCGCCGCACACCACCACGCGCCGGAAGGTTGCCCCACCCATGCCCCAGTATTGACTTGCAACGTCTGTGATTTCCTGCCCGATGTCGTTGACTATGGTCTTGACCACGGGCCGCAGGTCAACAGGCTCCCCGCCGTCGTAAATGGTGCCCTCCATGACTGCTTGCATAATCTGGTGGTCCTGTAGCCGATTAAGGCCAGGGTGATTTGCTACGAAAAAGTCACGCACCACCCGCACCACGTGCCACGCGCCGCGCTCAGTGCCGCGCGTTTCTGCTGGAATGTCGCTCAGGCCGTCAACCGATAGATAGTTAACCGTGTGCCCGCCGATGTCCAGAATGGCCACCTTTTCCTTGACCAACTCAGGCTGTACCGCCTTGCCGTTGTCGTCCAGGAGTAGGCAAAGCACCGCCCCCCACGCTTGTGGGATCACCCGCACACTTTCCACCTTGACCACCTGGCCGCGCCGCCCTACACGCGTGAATGTGTGGACGCCTAAGAGGCGGTCACGTAACGCGGTTCTGTCCCTGGCATAGTCGGCCACAGGCAGGCCGGCCACCAGGTTAACCGTGACTTGGGTCGCTTCTGTGAGGTCCGAGAGTGCCGCGTAGAAATAGCCGCCGAGATATTCCGCGCTCATGATCCATTCTCGCGTTTCCTTGCGTGCACCCGTGACACCCTTTTTGACCGCCTCAGCGCCTACCAGAAAACGCCCATGCGCCGACTCCATGATCACAGTCGTATGCCCGTTAAGGGAAAACAGGCTCTCGGCGGGCCGTGTGGCGAAACTGGGGAAGTGGGCCACCCGGTCACCTGAGATTGCTTTTGTGGCGTAGAAACCGCCGTCAAATCCTACGTTCACGTTTCACCTCCAGAGTATTTATACTAAGCAATTATTGCTCAGTTATACTGACTTGTTCCTGCTGGCCGTCGGCGGCCAGGGCTTCACGTTCTGCACGTCGCACCGACCGACAGATCGGGCATAACTTGGGTGAGTTGTGGCGGGCCTTAAGTCTGCGCTCCAGGTCCCTGCCCCCTTCCCACGTTCGGGACACGTACCACGATATGCCCGCTGCCTTGACCACCTGGCACAACCTGGCACCGTTCCCACTGGCGTGCTGAGCAAGCCTGGCGGTCAAGTTCTGGCAATACCCCAGGTAGTGCCGCGCGTGCTTGTAGTTCGCTTGGAAGTGGAGCAAGTAGACGGTCATCTCTCACCACCCGCCCGCCAGGAGTGCCTTGTCCAATATAGCCGATGGGCCACACTTCCGCCCCACTTCCTCACCACGTCGGCCAGTGTAGAAAACGCCGTTGACGAAAAGGTATTGCCAGGAGTGCCTACTTTGCACATAGTTCGCGTACCCTCCCCAAGACAGAAGTTCGTCGAAGGTTGCCGTGTATGGCATATCTGACCACTCAGTGGTAAAGCCAACCCTCATCCCTCATCCCCCGACCGCCACGCACCAGCCAGCATGATCGCCTGCCAGGGTAGCAGGTGCACCAGGCTCGGAGCAAGTGCACGCCGGATCACCCGCTGCCAGCCCGCCCACGCCCCCGCAGGTCGGGCAAGTCTCAGGCAAATAGGAGTAACGCACCAGGCCATTGCCGTCACAGGTCGGGCAGATCGTGCCGCCCTCGACGATGGCCGCCAAGAGGTCTATGCCGCCACCCGTCTGTATCACGTCCGTCCAGGTGTCCAGGCCGTCGTTGGCCAGGTTCTGGAAGTTCGCGTCAAAGTCGCCGGGCTCCGCCTCACCGCCGCGCGCTTGCCAGTCGGCCAACTGTGACCGCCAGTCGGCCAGCGCCAGGATCGCATCATCGGTCGCCTCTAGCCATTCCTTGTAAACTGTTGCCTTGTCCATTCTTGCCCCCTTACAGTTGCTAACGGTTTCTGCAAAAAAAAGAGGGATTATCCCCCTTCCAACTCGCTCCCCCTGGTGGGATCACTCAGCGCCTTACCTGCTACCGCGCGCTCGTATGCTTTCACGCGCTCGATGGGCCAGCGGTAGCCAATTCCCACTTTAGACGCTCCCAGTAATTCAACCTTGCGTAAAAGCGCCACTGTAGAAATGTCCAGGTATCGCGCCGCTTCCCGTGTTGTCCAAGTCTCGTTTGTGTCCACCTTTTCCCTCCAAGTCTAACAGTTGCTAACAGTATACCATCCGCTCCAATTCCTGTCAAGATTCTACACGGTTGCGCGTAGAAAAACGCCTGTTATTTGCTAACAGGCCAGCCGTCAAAATGTATGCGTGATTTGTGATGTACCGATACCACCAGTCTGTCAAGCCGTGTTGCCAGGGGTTGCCCCACGCGCGCAGGGGGAGCAGGCGGGGAGTGTGGCACAATAGCATGGCACATGGCGAGTGCCCCACGTGCGCAGGAACAGGCCAGCCGCTTCCGGGATTGTCAGCCAAAGTCAAGCGCCGCTCATCCCACCCTTTTGTGCCGACCGAATTGTACGTTAGGCCGTATCAGGGCAAGTTCAGCGTCCAGGACGTCGAGGGCCGCCGCCAGTTCCTCGATTTCCCGTCGCCCCCGGATCACCGCCGCCCGCGCCTCTTTCAAGCCGGGATCCCCAAACGCCCGCGCCCGGGCCACCCTGGTTTGCACCTCAGTCAGCGCAGTCTTGGCCGCTGCCAGTTCTCGCGTAAGGGCCAGACTGCGCGCCCTCAAGCCGGCCTCCTCCGTTGCCCGCTCTGTTTCCTGCCTCTGGCGCTCCTCTGCCCGGCGCTGGAGTTCTTGCTTCGCCAGCGCCTGTATCGCCGCGCGCGCGTCTTCCTCCTCCCGGCGGGCACTCTCTTGCTCATCCACCCGGCGTTGGCGTTCTTGTTCCATTCGTGCATCAGCCGCGCGCCCACTGGCCATGCGTTCCCGGCGCAGTTTCTCTATCTGTTGCGCCTCTTCCGCCGTCAGTTTTTCACTCATCGCTTTTCTCCTTATCTCTCTCATGCAACCCTATGAGTTTATCATCTTAAACCCATAGCCACCATCGGGGCTCACTCACCCCGCCTCAAGCAGCACTTTTTCCAGTGTCGCCACCCGGTCGACCAGGTTGTCGGTTTCAACCATCGCTCGCCCCTCACGCAACCAGCCCAACGCCGCCCGCACTTTGACCGCTTGCGGGCATTCGGGATCGTCCAGCACGCCGGCCAGCGCCTGTACTGCGCTCCCCATTCCACCTGCCAGCGCAGCCGTCACCGCCGAAAGGGCCTCATCCTGCCGCCTGTGAAGTTCCGCCCGGAAGTCAGAATCGGCCAGGTAACGGTAGATCGTGCGCTCCCCCAGGCCGGCTTTTGCCGCCGCCGCTCGCACCGTCGGGCATGAAAGTAGCGCCTCAATCGCCCGAGGTCTGCCATTCTCTGCCATTCTCTGCCACCGTCGCCGGCTCTGCCGGCCAGGCCGCCACAACTTGCGCCCGTTCCTGCTCCAAACTTTCCAAACGCCGGGCCAGCGCATCATGGTGCCAGGCCGGCCAGGCTTCCCCCACCTCCCGCAGTTCTCCCGCAGTTCTCCCCAGCGTCTTTGGCCAGCCCAAAAACGCCCGCTGCCGCGAGGTAAGCCGCTCCCATAGCGTCAGATTTGCAGACGCATAAAGGGAAAAGTGCCGCTCGGGATCGCTGCATATTTCTCGAAACTGGGACACCGACACGTCGTACTCTTCGACGCCGCCCTCTTTCAAAGAGTAATCATGCAAAAACGCGCTATCCTCCAGCCACCAGTATGCCAGTAGCGCCGTCAGTTCATCATCTGGCAACGCGCAAGCCAACGCCGCCAGCGCCGCCTCGGCTGCCGCGCGTTGCGCCTCCAGCCGGGCCACTTTCGTCTTTTGTGAGACGTCCATCTGTTTTACCACCCCCCTGCCCGCGCGTGACTGTACCACGCCTCACGCTGCAGATCGTGAGCAATACGCCTTTGCCTTGCGTGCCCTTCCGCGTCCACCTCTTGGGCCACGTCGGCCAGGTTGCCCGCACCGCGTACCCATCCCCCCGGCGTGCGCTCTGCGAGGTCCCAGGCCGCGAGGCGGGCCAGCGCCGCATGTATCGTATTTCTGTGTTTTCCGGTCGCTTCTGCCAAATCCTTGACGGTTCGCGGATCCATGCTCAGGTGCCCGTACACCGCCCCCGCGCTCCTGCCCACCTGTGTCCAGAGTTCGGCCAGCGCCGCGCCCGCTGCTGTCCCCCCCCCCTCCCCCGTGCACAATTCCGCACCCATCAGCCCCACTGAGGGAGCGCCAGCAACCACCCGGGAAGACTCCCAAGACTGGGACTTATGGCCTTGTATTGTGCACGCATCACCCGTCAACCGCCACCGGTCACCCGTTGCCACCAGTTCATGGGTGGTGAAATCAGCATGCCAACCCTCTACCCGTCGCACCAGGCCGCCAGCCTGTAGCCGGGTGAGTGCATTCTGTACGCCCCACCTGGACGCCGCCGCCGCTTCTGCCAGACAACGAACGGAAGCGCATGGCTCCCAGGTGTCAAACTGCCAGCCGATAGACAACAATCCCAGGAACACCGCCCGCTCCAGTAACCCCCCCCGACCAGGCCAGGCCGCCGCTTGTGCGTCTTCGTAGACGTTGACGATTTGCAGACGGGTGGGGGAAGACGCCAGCACGCCCAGGGCATTCGTGTATTCGCGCGTGATACACCGCTCGCGGTTGGGACTGTCCTTGTAATGCCCTGGCAGCCGTCGCTCAAATTCCGTTTCAATCTCTGCGAGGTCCCACCCGCACAGAATGAGCATGGCCACGACTGCCATTTCTGCCTCAGATCGGGACGCATACGCTTTGACACCCATGCCGCGTGTGTCCAGGATCGTGACAGGCTCCCCCTTGCTGGCCGTCGCCAGGTAGCGCAGTAGCGTTTCCGCGCGCTGGGGCATCGCCCGCCGTAGTAGCGGAACGGGTGGACGCTCCAGGATCGTGCCCGTGGTCGGGGCCACTGGCGCAATCAGCCACGTGAGGTCTTGCCAGGTGATGGGCCGTAGTGTGGGCAGTAGTTCGGGCCAGCCATTCACGAACCGATAGCGAACGCCGTCCACTTCTGAGCAAGGCACACACACGTAACTGCCAGGGCCGAATCGCAGTTCACCCGGGCCAACGTCCGGGGCCAGTTTGGCGTAGGCTCCCCCTTCTGGCGGATCGCCAACCCTGATGTAAAACTGCAGGTGGTCCTGGTGTAATGTTCTCACCTGTGGCAACCGGCCAGGGTTGACGCCCATGCCGTCCAGGCCGGCCACGACTGCTTTGACCGTCTCTGGCGCATCGCAGTCTATGACCGCGTTTCCACCGCCCATGACCGCCCCCACATTCCCCCGAAAGTCGCTTCCCCCCACCTGGTGCCACTGGTCCGCGCTGGAGCGCGCTTGCCAGGCCGTGCATGCCGGCTCCTTGCGTCCAGGTAGTAAGGGGATGGTAGGGACGCCCGCTCCTTCCCATCGGCCGCGCCAACGACTTAACCCGGTTTCCACAGTGCACCGCCCCCGATGTTATGGGGCAAGTGCTTGACAGTCGCGCCACATCTGCTATAATGAGCAAAGTTGTAGTGACCGTCAAGAGGTCCTTGCCCGTGCCTGGTGTTGCCACGCCAGGCTTCTCTTTTGCCAGGATCACCCATCGCGTGCCCCCTTCGTTTGTGTAGGTTCTGCTACTTGCCGGCCGTCCGCCAGCACTGCCAGGCCGGCCGCAGTCGCTTCGCGGAGAACCACAGATAGTTTTACCCCCCGGTCCCGCGCCCGCCGCCCCGCTTCCTCATACAGCGAAAGAGGTAAGCGGTAGCCGACTGACACCGACAAGTTTTTCCCACTGACTGTCGTCACCATTTTTCTATACCTCCATAATGAAACAAGGCAGAACATGTGGCAAGACCTCTATTGGGTCCCTAGCTCATATTCTGCCTTGTCGCTGAGCGAAAAGGTAGACACACGCTATAGGGGCAGATCGGGCAGCCGCCCCTTTCAGCCCGATTATACCGCAGTTCTTGCAACAAGTCAAGCCAATTCCTATAGTGTTATGAACCTAAACCCACAGGATTGGCCACCGGTTCAGGTTGTCCATGCACCGTGCAATCATCGGGAAGGTTGCTGCAATATGTGAAATCCTACTTCCGACTATAGCAGTTATGTAATGATGATAACTTACCATAATGGCCTGTTTTGGCCTGTTTTCACAATTCACGTTGTAGCAGTTATGTACCATCTTACCCCTGCCGCTTCCGGCGATACCGTGCCCGGTCACGCTCCCGTATGCGCTCCCGGTTCGCTTCCCTGTATCGTCGCTGATGCTCCCTGGTTCGCTCCCGGTTCGCCTGCTGCCAGGCCGTCACCCGTGCCCGTTCCCGTTCGCGGTTCGCTTCACGTCGGGCCGCCTCAGTCTGGCGTATCCGGGGCCGGTCACGTTCGCGCCGCTTCCTGGTGCACGTCTTGCACTCGCTGTACAAGCCGTCCCTGTTGCGCCGGTCCCTATAGAACGCGCCCAGGGGAAGATCGCGCCCGCAAGTCGTGCACCGCTTCGTATCACCCTTCACGTCGTCACCTCCATGATCACCGAGAGGTCACCAGCCGCAACCACGCGCCCAGGTAGTAGCCAACCACCGCCGATACCGCCACCGCCAGCATCAGCCCGACCGCCAGCGCCCATCGTCGTGCCCGTCGTGGTTTCATTGTTCACTCCATTTGTGTACCCTCTTAGGTGTGGCAAACGACTCAGCAGTCCACCGGCCAGCCGCCACAACGTCACCCAACACAAAAATAATGACTACCTCAGTCTTGGGATCGTAGTCCCTGGCATATTGCTCACACTCAGGATTGGGCCAGGTTGACATGGGCGATAGTGGTATGTACTCTGGCGGTTCGGGTCCGTTCAGTCCCCCACGGATGATCACCGCGCCTCTACCGTGTTCCTGGTATGCGCGATACGCCCAGGTCGCTATTGTGGGCCAAACGTCGGCCACGAACGCTCTACGCCCCTCCAGTGTTAGCATGTTCGCTTGTTCGCTCACGTCCACCTCCAGAATGCCCTACGGGGCATTCCTACAGCAGATCGCCCGTAGATGGGCCAGGTTGCCGCGTCCAGGGCCACCAGACTGCCCTCAAGAGTTCACTTCGTATACTGCCAATTCTACGCAGTCAGTTTCCGCCGTCAAGCGCCATTTTTGCCTGGCGCATCAGGCCAGCCACGTCGAAAGCGTAGATCGCAGGGGGCCGCCGTCGCTCCACGTCTAGCGCGCCGATGTACCCTAACGTGGTCTTGAGGTCAGAGTGGCCCAAGTTCTGTTGGATCGCCACGACGTCAACGCCCGCCTCGTATAGCCGCCGCGCATACGTGCGCCTGCAGTCGTGCGGTTTGACCGTCACCAGCACGCCGTCCACAACGATGGGGTAAGCGCCCAGGACGTCCTGTACCGCTCGCACCGTCAGCCGTCCAGGCCGCACCGTCTGGCCGTCGCGGTAGAATCCACGAACCACCGCGCCCACCTGGCCGCCCGCCACCTCTAGCCACCGGTCAACGACAATGAGTGCCCACGACAAATCACCGTAGGGGACAAGCCGCTCCTTGCAGCCTTTGCCCTCACGGACGTGCAAGGCCAACTCACCGCCCAACCGTTGCCGCAGGTCTGGCACATCTAGCGCCGTCAGTTCAGCCTCACGAACGCCCGTGCACAGGAGTAGGCCGATTATGGCCGTATCGCGCAACCCCCGCGCAGTGTCAACCCCAGGTGCCGCCAGTAACGCGCCCGCTTGCTCGGACGTCAACCTGAGTTCGTCGCTGTCTGGCCGGTCCTGGCGCGTGACTCGCTTGACGGGTGATAGGTCGGGGTCAATGGCGTTCTCTATGCGCGTCAGCAGTTCGTCAACGTAGGCTTTACGGTCTGCTGGCCCATCCCCCACGTGCATGGCAGCCGCGTCGAAAAGCGCCTGGCGTGTTTCGTTGTCCTTGATTATGGTTCGATACCGCGCCCGCACAGTAGACAGATGGGCCGCCACCGTAGACGCCCGCTTGCCGTCGGCCAGCATCGCATCGCGGTACGCTGCCAAGTCGGGATCGTGCCAGGGCCGCCCATGCGAGGTCTGCCACTTCGCGAAGTGGGCCAGCCGTGACCGTGCGCACTTGTCCGCGCCAGTCGGGATCAGGTCAACCCTCGTTTGCTCAGTCGTAGTCAGTGCTACATTATCCATGCTCTATCCCCTTACCGTTTCCGTGTGTCCATCAGTCCCCAACAGGTCCGCCAGCCGCCCCCCTGGTCAGGCCGTGCTGGCCGCCTCGCGTCTGTCCCTCACCCGTGCCCGAGTGGGGGACAGGGCCAAACGGTCAGCCGCCCGCCGGGCCGGCTTGGGCCTCGCCCGGGTCCGCCGCCAGTCGTTGCAGTTCTACCGCGCCATATCGGAGCACCGCCCGCAGGTTGTTTGCATTGTCGTCGCCATCGTCAGCATGCTCCAGCAGGTCATCGGCCAGCCGCTGCAGTTCCGCTTTCATCTCCGCGAGGGACATTCTTTTTCACCTCCCTTCTGTTTTGTGGCTCAGGCTCATCAGCAGGCCACAGGGCAAGTCGGTCGAACATCCCCACAATCTCGACCGCTTTCTTAAGTGGGTCTCCTGTGAACGTGACCAGAATACCGTTGACGATTTGAGTTGTCCCCATCCTTGCACCCCTGTCTATGAGTTTTAGAACGTAAACCTATAGGATCGAACCCCCCTGATGGTGACGTGAGCTCGATGCTGGCCAGCGTTTCTTGTCACCATCCGATGGTGACAAGCCGTGCCCGTCGCGGTCGGGATCGTGGGCATTGGCACCACCCGCCTGTCACCACTGGTGACAATTCCCAAACGGCCGCCGGCGTTTCCCGTCACCACGGGCCAATGGTGACGGTTTCCACGTGGGCCAGGCCGCCCACCGTCACCACCGATGGTGACCGCCACCAGGTGGCCACCGCCGGCCGTTGTCACCACCCAATGGTGACGGCTTCCACGTCGCCGACGGATCCAACTGTCACCACGGCTTGCCGTCGTCGCCAACCCTCACCCCCAGGTTGCCGTAAAACTGGCGCAAGTAGTAACCGCAGGACGTCACGCCATGCCGGATCACTTCCGCCTCACGCTCCAGATCGTGCCGTGTGCGCTCCAGGGCCAGCACCGCCCGTGCTTCTGCAATACGGTCCTGGTCGCTCCCTACGTAGGAACGCAGCCGCCCGCCGGGTGACGGCTTGCCGTGAAGCGGGCATGCCTGGTCAATGGAATGGTTCATATAGAGGCGGTCCGGCTTCCCGTCTTCCCGTCGCCAGTATTCCACACCGGTACAGGTGTGGCCGTCCAGGTTGGCAAGTTCGCCCTCTACGCGCTCTAGGTCCGCCACCCGTCGGCGGATCGCGTCGCTTGCGCCGTCTGCCATTCTAAGCACTCGCTCCAGGTTTTCGTTATCCATGCTGTACCTCACTCAGGGAAGTTGGGTAGTCCGTCCGGCTCGTACACGAACGGTTTGCTTACCTGCTGGCGGTCGTACTCACGCTTGGCAGCCTCAGCTCGACGATCGGGGCAGTAGAATTGCCAGGCCGCCGCGCTCTGAGCATCCTTTTGTGCCGGTCGCCCGTGATATGCGTATGCAGACGTCTCGCCGTGAGTAGTGTAACGGGCCTCGATAATCATTTGCTCACCCGCTGCAAGGTGCCAGCCGCAGGTTTGTACAGGCCGTACCCTACCATCGGGACAAGCGCGCCGGGAACGTCGGCCAGGAGGGCGCCGTCACGGGCCGAATTGGCGGTTTGAGAGTGTGAGAGTTGCGCAAGATCGGTTTGAGAATCGGTTTGGTGGTTTGAGATAGGGGTTTGAGGGGATTGAGGGGATTGCGGTTTGAGTAATGCAGCCACCTTTTCGAGTTCGTCGGTAACCTTCCGCTTGTTCCCACTCTGGTTGTCTTTTCGCAGCCAACCGCGAAGTTCCCATGACTCTGCTAACTTACGGGCCGCCCATTCTGTCATACGCGCGTGCGCGCCCGCGTGCCCGCCCGCCTGAATGTCTGCCAGCGAAAGATAGCCGTCGTTGGCCTCGATCGCCCAAAGTGCAAGCGCGAGTTCGTCGGCAGATAGAACGCCCGCGCCACCCGCGCCCGCCATCGCCAGTTCTGACTTGTCCAAAAAGTACGCCTGAAACACCCCCCACCTGGTGGACACCGCCCGCCCGGGCCGGGTGATGTGCACTGCATTGGAGCATCCCACCGACCGCGCCAGTTCTTTCGATTGAACGCGAAAGAGGATCGGGGCCACCTGATCACGGAAACGCCCGACCACCTCTTTCGCGAAGTCTTGGGCCGCGCATACCAGGTTGACGCCAAACTTACGCCCGCGCCAGGCCAGGGTAGCCGTATCACTGGCAAACTGCCCACGCGCGCCGCCGTTGGCTATGGCGGTTGCGTTGTATTCATCGAGGATCACCAGAAGACGGGGCAAGGGGTCCTCACCGCCCTTGACGACTTGCGCGTTGTAGTCCACCAGGTTGTCAGGGAATCCGCCCGCAGCCGCGTACAGCGCCGCGCGCTTGTCGCATTCCCCCAGGGCCAGCCCCACCACCGCATGGGCCTCTTGAGGGTTGCCCGCAACAGGTGCCACCAGGGAAGGGCAACCCGCCAGCATGGGGAAGGTTGCGCCGTCCAGGTCGGCCAGCAGCAGCCGCGCGCCGTCCGCGATTGCCTGATGGGCCAGTAGCCGCAGGAACACACTTTTACCGCTCCCAGTCATGCCCGCCACCAGCAGGTGCCCGAGGCGGTCCCAGGTGCACCGTACCTCACCGCGCAGGTCAACCCCCATGCGAACCGTGCCGCGCTCCAGGCCAGGGAAGTCCACATGGCCAGGTAGACGGGGCCGCCCGCTGAGTAGGAATCCGTATCGTAGGCCACTTGTGTTGCTCAGATAGACGGGAACGCCACGCGCCACCGTCGAAACCTGATGCAGTAGATCGCTGCTGATGTACTGCTCCATGCGGGCAATGCGCCGTGTGTCCAGTGCACCGAAAAGCCAGGTTTGCCCGCCCTCGGAGCGGGTCAGTACCCAGTCCGTGAAGCATGGATCCAACCCACGCTGTACAAGAACGTGTGGCACAATTCGCGCCAGTCTGTTGGCCTTGTCTACGAAGGTTTGTTCAATCGTCGCCATCGCTCACCACCTCGGGCAGAAGCGCCCGCTCAGTGTCCACAATCCAGCCCGCCACCTCGCGTGTAGGCTCTGGTAGCACTCTCACGGGTGACGGGGCCGCCGGCGCCGTTCGCCCGCGTTTCTCATGCGGTAGCATCAGGGTGACGTCGCCGCCCTTCCGCGCCTTGACCGTTTCCGCTGCCTGAGACGCCAGCGCCAGGTTGCCCGCTTGCTGGCGCATCGTCGCCGCCTCTTGCGCCTCGATGCTGGCCGCCAGCATTGGGGAACGCTCAGCGCCCTTGCTCAGGTCCGCATACGGGCCAGCCATGCGCATGGGCAGTGCTAAGCGGTCCTTGCCCAACAATAGCAGGCTTTCCCCGTCTTCCGCCTTGCGCGTCACCAGGCCGTAACGGGCCACGAAGACGGGCAACAGGTGCCAGGCCAGCGCGCCACAGGCCAACAGGCCGCAGGCCAGCACTATCCAGGGCAAGGCCATCAGGAATGCGTCAACCGATTGTGCCCGCATTTGCTCACGCTCCAGGTTTAGCCGTTCGCGCTCCAGGTCGAGGGCCTCATGTTCTGCCTGAAAAGCCACCGCCTGGCGCGTGCTTTCCACCCTCACCGCGTCAAGCGGATCGGGGCCGCCACTGACCGCGCAACCCGCCAGGATCACCCCCAGGATCGCCCCCAGGATCACCGTCAAGATCGCTGTCCGCTTCATGCTGCACCTCCAGAATAGATCACCACAACGTCCACCACTGGCGGGAACGTCCGCGCCAGCAGGCCGCGCATGGTCCGCGCCCGATATGCTGCCCGTACACGCTCACGCTGTAGACCTGCCAGCGTCTGGCGTTGGCGCTCGAGGGCCAGGCCAGCGTACAGTAGCAGCATAGCGCCCGTGCCCGCCAGTAGCATCGTCACGCTGCATAATTGCTCCAAGATCGTCAACCCGCCCATGCTCTACACCTCCCCCAGGTCAAGTAACATCTGCCTTGCTCGGGCCGCGTCCATTGGCTTGCTGGCCGCCAGCGCCCGACCGGTCAGACTGCGCGCCGGTCCTATGGCATTATGATCATAAACCGATAGAGCAGGGATCACCGGGGCCGGCTCCAGGATCGGGGCCGCTTCCGCTGCTTGCGCTTGCTCCAGTTCGTGCCCCAGCGCCCACGCTTCGCGGTAGATCGGGTGATGACACCGACCGCGCCCGTTGCGCAGCCAGCCGCAGGTTACGCGCCCGTCGCCGAGATTGAACGGGCAAGATGTCACGGAACACGCGCCCACGAAAACGGTCATTTCTCTACACCTATTGGCACCAGGACAAGGGCAGCCGGTCAGAGTTCCCCCAGGCCGTCAATTGCTGCCAGTGCCGTTTGTGCAAGCGGATCGGTTTCTTGCTGAGTATCCGCCGCGCGCTCCCCGTTGTGCTGAATTACAGCGCCGTTACGCAATGCCCGCCGAATCTCCCCCAGTTCATTCATTACATCCCCCAGGGTAAGATTGGCCGCTGCCTGATTTGCGCGCCAGGCCGCCCGAAAAGCCGCGCTCCTCTTGCGCTTGGGCAGTTCGGCCAACTCATGCAATATGTCCGCGTCCACTTCGTCGTCAAGCGAAAACGCCACTGTAACCTTTGCCATGTCTACACCTTCGTTGCCAGATAGGCCGCGAATCGGTAGAAACCGCGCGCGTTCGCTAACTCAGGCTCAGGGATCACTACGGCTTGCCGAAACGCCCGCTTGACTTGTTCGCCCCACAGGTACGCCCCACCGCCGCACACCACCACGCGCCGGAAGGTTGCCCCACCCATGCCCCAGTATTGACTTGCAACGTCTGTGATTTCCTGCCCGATGTCGTTGACTATGGTCTTGACCACGGGCCGCAGGTCAACAGGCTCCCCGCCGTCGTAAATGGTGCCCTCCATGACTGCTTGCATAATCTGGTGGTCCTGTAGCCGATTAAGGCCAGGGTGATTTGCTACGAAAAAGTCACGCACCACCCGCACCACGTGCCACGCGCCGCGCTCAGTGCCGCGCGTTTCTGCTGGAATGTCGCTCAGGCCGTCAACCGATAGATAGTTAACCGTGTGCCCGCCGATGTCCAGAATGGCCACCTTTTCCTTGACCAACTCAGGCTGTACCGCCTTGCCGTTGTCGTCCAGGAGTAGGCAAAGCACCGCCCCCCACGCTTGTGGGATCACCCGCACACTTTCCACCTTGACCACCTGGCCGCGCCGCCCTACACGCGTGAATGTGTGGACGCCTAAGAGGCGGTCACGTAACGCGGTTCTGTCCCTGGCATAGTCGGCCACAGGCAGGCCGGCCACCAGGTTAACCGTGACTTGGGTCGCTTCTGTGAGGTCCGAGAGTGCCGCGTAGAAATAGCCGCCGAGATATTCCGCGCTCATGATCCATTCTCGCGTTTCCTTGCGTGCACCCGTGACACCCTTTTTGACCGCCTCAGCGCCTACCAGAAAACGCCCATGCGCCGACTCCATGATCACAGTCGTATGCCCGTTAAGGGAAAACAGGCTCTCGGCGGGCCGTGTGGCGAAACTGGGGAAGTGGGCCACCCGGTCACCTGAGATTGCTTTTGTGGCGTAGAAACCGCCGTCAAATCCTACGTTCACGTTTCACCTCCAGAGTATTTATACTAAGCAATTATTGCTCAGTTATACTGACTTGTTCCTGCTGGCCGTCGGCGGCCAGGGCTTCACGTTCTGCACGTCGCACCGACCGACAGATCGGGCATAACTTGGGTGAGTTGTGGCGGGCCTTAAGTCTGCGCTCCAGGTCCCTGCCCCCTTCCCACGTTCGGGACACGTACCACGATATGCCCGCTGCCTTGACCACCTGGCACAACCTGGCACCGTTCCCACTGGCGTGCTGAGCAAGCCTGGCGGTCAAGTTCTGGCAATACCCCAGGTAGTGCCGCGCGTGCTTGTAGTTCGCTTGGAAGTGGAGCAAGTAGACGGTCATCTCTCACCACCCGCCCGCCAGGAGTGCCTTGTCCAATATAGCCGATGGGCCACACTTCCGCCCCACTTCCTCACCACGTCGGCCAGTGTAGAAAACGCCGTTGACGAAAAGGTATTGCCAGGAGTGCCTACTTTGCACATAGTTCGCGTACCCTCCCCAAGACAGAAGTTCGTCGAAGGTTGCCGTGTATGGCATATCTGACCACTCAGTGGTAAAGCCAACCCTCATCCCTCATCCCCCGACCGCCACGCACCAGCCAGCATGATCGCCTGCCAGGGTAGCAGGTGCACCAGGCTCGGAGCAAGTGCACGCCGGATCACCCGCTGCCAGCCCGCCCACGCCCCCGCAGGTCGGGCAAGTCTCAGGCAAATAGGAGTAACGCACCAGGCCATTGCCGTCACAGGTCGGGCAGATCGTGCCGCCCTCGACGATGGCCGCCAAGAGGTCTATGCCGCCACCCGTCTGTATCACGTCCGTCCAGGTGTCCAGGCCGTCGTTGGCCAGGTTCTGGAAGTTCGCGTCAAAGTCGCCGGGCTCCGCCTCACCGCCGCGCGCTTGCCAGTCGGCCAACTGTGACCGCCAGTCGGCCAGCGCCAGGATCGCATCATCGGTCGCCTCTAGCCATTCCTTGTAAACTGTTGCCTTGTCCATTCTTGCCCCCTTACAGTTGCTAACGGTTTCTGCAAAAAAAAGAGGGATTATCCCCCTTCCAACTCGCTCCCCCTGGTGGGATCACTCAGCGCCTTACCTGCTACCGCGCGCTCGTATGCTTTCACGCGCTCGATGGGCCAGCGGTAGCCAATTCCCACTTTAGACGCTCCCAGTAATTCAACCTTGCGTAAAAGCGCCACTGTAGAAATGTCCAGGTATCGCGCCGCTTCCCGTGTTGTCCAAGTCTCGTTTGTGTCCACCTTTTCCCTCCAAGTCTAACAGTTGCTAACAGTATACCATCCGCTCCAATTCCTGTCAAGATTCTACACGGTTGCGCGTAGAAAAACGCCTGTTATTTGCTAACAGGCCAGCCGTCAAAATGTATGCGTGATTTGTGATGTACCGATACCACCAGTCTGTCAAGCCGTGTTGCCAGGGGTTGCCCCACGCGCGCAGGGGGAGCAGGCGGGGAGTGTGGCACAATAGCATGGCACATGGCGAGTGCCCCACGTGCGCAGGAACAGGCCAGCCGCTTCCGGGATTGTCAGCCAAAGTCAAGCGCCGCTCATCCCACCCTTTTGTGCCGACCGAATTGTACGTTAGGCCGTATCAGGGCAAGTTCAGCGTCCAGGACGTCGAGGGCCGCCGCCAGTTCCTCGATTTCCCGTCGCCCCCGGATCACCGCCGCCCGCGCCTCTTTCAAGCCGGGATCCCCAAACGCCCGCGCCCGGGCCACCCTGGTTTGCGCCTCAGTCAGCGCAGTCTTGGCCGCTGCCAGTTC